>Ga0222716_10000461_pt1 | contig 34954 bp, 54 predicted proteins | sample C33_13DmetaG_FD_165044 | JGI IMG/M metagenome (GOLD analysis project Ga0222716, IMG submission 165044) | Estuarine water microbial communities from San Francisco Bay, California, United States - C33_13D | ecosystem: Environmental > Aquatic > Marine > Unclassified | place: USA: California... | reverse complement strand
TCATGGATATTGTTCAGGTTTTAGCCTTTCAAGGTTTTAACCAGAACAAGTGGAACCCTGATTTAATGATGCTTATCATTGAGCCAACTGCGTATATTTTAATGGCCTTGGCAGAAAGAGCTGGTATTGATTATACAATCTACCGTGGCGAAGAAGAAGATGAGCCTTCTGTAATGGGTGTACAGTTAGCTAAAGAAAAATTTGATAGGATGAAAAATGCCAAAGAAACTTCTCAAATTCCTGACAATGTTATACCACAAGATATTCAGGAAAAAATAGAAGAAATGCCAGAACCTAAAAGTTTACTAGCGAGAGATTAATTATGGGTATTGAATCATTAGGTGAAAGCCTGTTATCGGGCCGTAGAAAAAAACAAAAAAAAGAAAAGCGCAATCAAACGCTAGGAATGGTAGCGGGTCTAGGTACTATTTTTGCTAATAAAATGTTAGAAAAAAAAGCAAATGATTTTTTAACTAGCGAAAATTTTTTAGCAGAAAAAAGACAACAAGAGGCTACATACAATAGAGCTGCTTCTTTTAGGAAGGCCCATGAAAAAGCTATGGAGGCTGTAGGAGGCCCCCAAAGTTATTATACAACGCAAAGGTATAATCAACTTGTAACTGATTTTAATAGAACTTACGATGAAAAAGAATATAAAGAAGGTAAAAATGGATTGCTTTGGAAAGAAGCCGAAGCTTGGGCAGCGAAGGCTACTCCTGAAATGGATGCAAGATACGAAAATTCTTTTAAAATTAGATCCGCAGCAGATTTAGAAAAAGAATTTTCTAAAAATTCAGGGCCTAAAAATGTTCTAGATTGGTTTTCCGAAAAAACTACAGGTTTTTTTACAGGTAAAGACTACGATGAAATTCGGCGGGAACGCATGGAATATCTTCAAAAATCTAGAAAACTAAATAAAGATGCTATTAAAGACTCTCAAAAAATATTAGGAGCTAGTGCATCTGTAGCTGCTATTACAAACTTAGCAACAAAAATTAATGATTTTAGAGTTACTAAAGATGATTGGATTACTACTTCTACTAAAGAACAAGATTATACAATTAAATTAGACAGCGGGAAAAGCGTAACTACTAAAGCAATTTTTGTTGAAAAGACACACCCATTTAAACCTAATTTAAAAGTAGGAATGTATGTCCCTATACAAGGTAATGAAAGATCAGAAGAGCTTGTAAAAGCAGGTAACTCAGGGAAGGGCATAGTAAAAACTAATTCTAAATCAGCTGAGTTTGACACGGGGCTGGGCTATAGCATGACAACGACTACTACGGAACATGCTTTAGGTTCTGGGGAAGTTATAAGTACCATTACAAATAATACACCAATACAAGATGCTGCTAAAATGTCTATGAAAGCCACTCCTTCACAAATAGGTGTAGCCATGAATTCTTATAATTCAATTGCTAGGAATATGCCTAGCAGGCATGGTGATCAATCAGTTGCAGAATCTCAATTAGTTGAAACTATTTTAACAATGGGCAGAGGCTACGGAGCTTCTACGGATGTTGTAGCGGCTAAAAAAGAACTTATTGCAAGGCCAGTACATGGCTATACAGTTGCTTTAGAATCTAGATTTCCAGAAATAGGAGTTTCTAGCGCCTCTGCGCTGGCTGGGGCAGCTTTTGCTAATTACGTAGGGGGCTTTAAAGCTAGAGATTCAAGCTCGGAAATAGAAATTGATACATTTGAAGAGTCTCCTGATTTTGACGAAGTAGATTTTGAATCTAGCACAGCTTTAAACCCTGCTAATTTTTCGGCTGCTGCTGGTGTATATGCTTTAGATGCTTTTTACAAAGTATCAGAGCAGCGAGGTAATGAGGTAAGACTTTCAGACACACAATTTGATACTATTACTAAATCGGCTATAGGTGATTTTGCTAAGCTTGGTAGCAAAGCTAGGCTTGCTTTTCTTGAAAATTTTCAAGGATACGAAGGTATGCAAGAAGAGTATAAGGATACTCCGGGTTACAGTATTAGAGAAAACTTTGTAGTTGTTCATCAGCTCGCATTATTATCGGAATTACGGGGGTCATAATCTATGTCTACATACGATCCAGAGTTTATAAAGAAATTACAAGATCCTGCTTATAGGCTCAAGGTTCTTCAAGGAGCAGGTACGGCTGTAAAAACTCCAGAGCTTCCTGATAATTATGTAGAAGAAGAAGAAGAAGAAGAAAAACCATCTGCTATTCAACCAGATGCAAAAACTTATACGATTACTGAGCTAAGAAATCAAGAAGATTTTCAAGCTGATGGGCTTAAAGTTTTTAGATATATTTCAGATAATAGAAATGTGTTAGAAAATGTTTTATCAGGTCAGCAAGCTTTAATGACTCCTCAAATTCCTAAAGAAAAAAGAGATTATAACCAAAAAGGTTTTGCTCCTGATATAGTTGAATTTTTAAGAGATGAAGAATATAAATTAGGTACATTATTTTCAAATGCTGCTATATTAGAGAATGCCCCTGAAGATGTTTTAAGAGCTTACAGAAATATAAAACAAAAGTTTGAAAACTCAGACATGGAAGGTGCTCATGAGTGGTTAAATTGGGGCGCAGATGTAGGGACAGATTTAGTAACTGATCCCGTTAATTTACTTTCTTTACTAGCTATTCCTTTTTCAGGTGGTCAATCAGCAACCGCTAAAACAGCATCTCAACTTCTTGCAAAAGAAGGAGTTAAGAAAAAAATAACTGAAAGACTGGCTCAATTTGCTACATCTAGAGAAACCGCTAAGGCAGCAGCTATTGGGGGAGCTTGGGCAGGTCTGGCTGATTATGGTGTGCAGTCAAGAGACGTAGCAGTTGGTAACGCGGAAGAGGTTAGTCTTCTTCAAACAGGTCTTACTACAGTTGCGGGGGCTATAGTTGGTCCTATTGCTGGCGTAGGGCTTGGTGCGGTAGGTAAAGGCATTAAGAAAGGGGCAGGGGCTGTAGCTGGTGGGGTTTCTAGAGGAGCCGAGGAACTTAAAAGATCTTATGACTATGTTTTTAGAGGTTTAGATAAAAATAATTTAAATAGAGCTGTTGATCCTGAAGAGGTTGCTACTAGAGATTTAGCTGAAAATGGATTGGGAGAATTAGTAGATAGAGAAGCTCTTTCTTTTGATGCTAAAAGACTTGGTTTTAGTGACGAAGGCTCTGATTTTATTGAGGGGGTTTTTTCAGTTATAGATGATCCTCAAGAAGTTATTAAAGTTGTAAACACTTATGGCAGGAAAGAAGGTCTAGGTGATGATGCTATTGAAGAAATGGTAGATACAATTTTTAGAAGTGAGGGGCCTCCTACTAGAGGTAAAATAGCTCAATCAATGGTTAACACGGGCCACTGGATGCAAAAACTTCCTGCTTGGTATGGAGGTAAGGTATCTACTTTCTTAGATCCTTATGTTAAACACTCTCCTATTGTAGCAAAGCTTCAAAAGAATTTTAGATACGATCAGCAGAGATCCATATTAGGCGAGCGAAGTTTAGAAGGCGAAGACTACGCAGAAACTTTAGGCGATATATTTGGTAGGCATTTTGTGCGCTATAAAGAAACTATGGACCCTATTTTAAAAGCTACTAATGTTTTAGGACGTGATAAATCTTATCAAGCATTAACGCGCTCCATTCGTGGTACTTTATCAGGAGATGAGGTTATAGACACGGCTGCTCTAAATATTAGGAAGCAGTTAGATGACACCGCAGAAGAGCTAAAAGATTTAGGTCTTTATGAAGAAGCAGATTTAATTTCTGGTAATTATTTTCCAAGACTTTGGAATCGTAAAGTTATTAAATCAAATCAAAAAGAATTTAAAAGTCTTCTGTTAAAAGTGGGCGAGGCTGAAACTGAGCAAGAGGCTGATGATATTGTATTAAGTATGCTCAGTAAGCAAAATGATTTTGGAGATGAGGGAACTTTATCAAATTCTTTTTTAAGTAAAAGAAAATTTGAAAATATTACTGATGACACCATGTTTGAAAAGTTTTTAGATAACGATGCTAACAATGTATTGCAAAGTTATTTTAATTCTATGAGCAAGCAGATGGCAAAACAAAAAACTTTTGGGGCTACTAATTTTAGAGGCTTAAAAGATTTGTATTTAAAAGACGCTCAACGAGAATTAATGGATGCAGGAGAAGGTGATTTAGCTGAAAATGTAGAAAAAGATTTATATCGTGTTTGGTCTGCTCAAACAGGAGAAGGTGTAAGCCAGTTTGGTAACGATAAAGGCAGGTTTGTAATTGATACTATTACAACAGCAACGCGAATAGCTTTATTACCCCTCGCAACTTTAAGCAGTTTAACTGAAGTAATGTTGAACATGAGCCGTGGTGGTATTATAAGTACAAGTAAGCATTTTGGAAGTGCTTTAAAAGAAGGGGCTAAAATTCTTACATACGATACAGTAGACCTTTTAGTAAAAAATCACGGCCTTACTAGGCCACAAGCATTTAGAAAAATGCAAAGGTTTGGAATTGCTTTAGATCAATCTGTAGCTGATCAAGTAGAAAGATTAAGTGGTGACAATGTTCAGCATTGGCGTAAGCTTAATAATGCAGCCTTTAAAGTTAATCTTCTAGAGCCTTGGACTAAAACTGTTCAGTTAACAAGTTTTAATGTGGGCAGAGATATTATATCTAATAATTTAAAAGCGTTGGCAAAAACTCAAGGGGAAACTTTAACTCCTAGGCTTAAAACAAAACAAGATGAGCTTTTAGAATTAGGTGTTGATATAAAAAAAGGTTTGGCATGGGTTAAACGTACCGAAGGAAATGTTAATGTAGAAGATGATTTCATGATAGATCTTGATAAGAGCGCAGGAAGATATGTTAACGAAATAATTTTAAACCCTGACAAATCTTCTGGGCTACGCTCTAAAGTCCTATCAGGTAATCCTTTTACAACTATGCTATTTCAATTAACTGCTTATCCATCTGCATTTACTAATACGGTTCTTAAAGATTTAGCAAAAAGAACAACTAGGAACATAGCTAAGGGGGACGCAGGGGCTTCTGCACAAGTTGTAGGTACTGTACTGGCCTTACAAGCAGGGGGTATGTTAAATAACTATGCTCGTAATTCTATGTTTAATCAAGATGATCAGTACCGGTACAAAAGTGCTGGGGATTTATATATGGAAGGTGCCGCTCGTTGGGGCGGGAATGGTCTTTACCTAGATGTTTTTAACAGGGCTAAAGATTCATCTGCATATAGAGGTAATGTATTTACAGCAGCCTCTTCTGGTTTTGGTCCTATAGTAGGCGGGACTTTATCCGCAGTCCAAGCGGGTAATGTAGGTGCTCTTGTTCCAATGTTTACGCCCGGATATGGCGCTTTAAATAAAGATAAGAAAAAATTCATTCGTAAAAGAGCTTATGAAGCTGGTCAGGAAGTACAGGAATTTTTAGTAGAGCCTAAAAAATCTGCATATAACAAAGGCGGTGAAGTTCTAAATGTTCCTAATGTGCCTACTGAGCCTGATCAACGTATAGATAAGGTGACTGGTAGACCTTATAATCAGCAAGCTGGTGCAGCTTTTACTGATCAAGAAGATCGTCAAGATCCACTACAGCGCATGGGCTTTGGCAGAGGTGGCTATGTTTTTGGAGGTGTTATATCAAAAGGCATACAAAAGATTATTTCAAAACCTCTTAGCCAAGTTATTAAAGAGTATAGTAAAGGGGATGTTTCAGATGAAGTAGCTGAAGAAGCGGCTGAAAAAATACTTTATAACTTTAAAGGTTTTGATGACATGCCCGGAATTATTGATATAGAGCCTGAAATTGAAGACTATATTAAACTTGAAACTAAGGCGCTTCTTGAAGAAAAGCATGACTTGAGCATGGATCAAATAAAAGAACAGTTTCCTGAGTTTATAAATAAAAAAGGTGAGCTTGTAGGAGGAGAAGAATTTAGTAAAGCACGTAAGTATACTCCTGATGAAATAGAAACTAATACAGAAGCAGGTAAATACGAAGATGCCTTTGAAGAAGATACTTCTGATATACGTGCTGAAATACAAGATGTGTTAGATGCACTTAAACTAACTCAAAAAGATAAGAAAGATTTAAATGCTTTATTATTAAAGCAAGCAAATGTTAAGAGTGTAAGAGCACCTAAGAAAAGAGGTGGTAAAGTTGTAAACTCTTTAAGGAGTAAGTTAAATAATGTATAAATATTTTAGCATGGATGAGCTTAAATGTCAACACTGTGGTGAGCAAGGCATGGATGAAGAGTTTATGACCAAGGTAGAAGCCTTACGACATGAACTAAAGTTTCCTTTTACTGTTACATCTGCTTACCGCTGCAAAGACCACATCATAGAGCGCAAGAAGAAGACACCCGGAGCACATGCTTCTGGACATGCTATAGATATTGCTGTTACTGGCAACCAAGCCCACAGGCTCTTAGAAGCTGCACTAAGCATGGGCATGACAGGTATAGGTGTTAATCAAAAAGGCGCTAATAGATTTATCCACCTTGACGACCTTGAGTGGGATGAAAACCGCCCTAGACCTTGGGTATGGAGTTACTAGATGACTGTCTTAAACGCTCTCATAGGGCCTGTGACGGGCCTGTTAGACAAGTTCATAGAGGACAAGGATCAGAAGGCTGCGTTGGCGCATGAAATTGCAACAATGTCACAGAAATACGCGCAAGAAAGTGCGTTGGCGCAGGTAGAAGTCAACAAAGTAGAAGCTGCTCACAAGTCGCTGTTCGTATCAGGCTGGCGACCAGCAGTGGGCTGGGTATGTGTCTTAGGTATGTTTGGGAATTTCATTACTATCCCGTTCAGCAACTTTGTTTTGGCTTTGCTTGAGTTAGACATAGTTATACCTCTAGTTCCTTTAGAGACTATGATGCCTGTATTAATGGGTATGCTTGGGCTAGGTGCAATGAGAACTTACGAAAAAAAGAACTCAGTGCACAGAGATAAGTGATGACAACTATGGAGTTCATCAACTCTACTTGGCCTATATTCATGGGCTTTATTACTTTAGTAATTGTGTTGGCTAAAATGCATGGAGATATTGAGACTATAAAAGAAAAAGTTCGTGTCCTGTTTGAATTATGGAATAAAAAAAATGACTGATAAAAAATCTACGGTTAATAAAGCAGGCAACTATACCAAGCCTACCATGCGTAAGAATCTTTTTAATAAGATTAAAGCTGGGAGTAAAGGCGGAAGCGCCGGTCAGTGGTCAGCACGTAAGGCTCAGATGTTAGCTAAACAATACAAAGCTAAAGGTGGAGGGTACAAGTAATGCTAGTTGAAATTGCAGCAGCGAATGCAGCATTTCAAGTCATCAAAGGAGCATTAGAAAACGGTAAAGAGCTTTACGATGTAGCAGAACAAGCTACAAATTATTTTAATAACAAATCTGCAATAGCTAAAAAGGCTGATCGCTCTGGAGGCTCTGATGAGCTTCAGTGCTTTATGGAGCTAGAAAAGATTAAAGAGCAGGAAGCATGGCTCAAAGACCACATGGTTTATGCTGGTCGTCCAGATATGTATGAGGACTGGTTAAAGTTTCAGTCTCAATGTAAACAAAAAAGAGAACGAGAAGAGCGTTTGCGTAAGCAAAAGAGAGCGGCTGATTTAGCGTTACTTGGATCAGCATTGTTGTGGGGAACAGGCGCTTTAGTGGTGCTTCCTTTTGTACTCTACGTAGCATTTAAATTATTTAAAATTGTATAAAGGAGAGTGCAAGCAATGGCTATTAGAAAACCACAGAAGTCTTTAAAAGCTTGGACAGCTCAGGACTGGGGTACTAAGTCTGGTAAGAAGTCTAGCAAAACAGGTGAACGGTATTTACCTAAGAAGGCTAGAGAGTCTCTAAGCTCTGCTGAGTATGCTCAGACAAGCGCAAAGAAACGTAAGGATACTAAGGCTGGTAAGCAGCACAGTCCACAGCCTAAGAAGATTGCAAAGAAAACTAAAAAGTATAGAAAGGTATGATGCGCTTTATTGGTGTAACATTTTTATTATTTATACTGTCTTGGCTAACTAAAAAAGAAGAGGAGATTCTAAATGGCAAGTCCTAGAAAAGGAAAGGCAAAAGTAAAGGTAACTGCTAGTGGTAAAAAGGTTAGCTATGGTCAAGCTGGAAAGGCTAAAGGCGGTGGTCCTAGAGTTAAGCCGGGAACTTCTAAAGGAGATAGCTACTGTGCAAGGAGCTTAGGTATTAAGAAAGGTTTGTCTAAAGCAAAGCAGAACGATCCTAATACTCCTAACAACTTGTCACGTAAGCGATGGAAGTGTTCAGGCGCTAAGTCTAGGAAGTAAGATTACTTAACCACCTTCACATCTAGGCGCTCTGCCTGTACTGCTTTCTGAGATACTGCTAATACAAAAGATGAGTGCTGGTGTAGAAGGGTTGTAATTACTTCAATGTTTTCTTCAGCCAGTTCAACGCTGGCTAAGGCTGCAATAATTTCTGAGTTTATTCGCAAGGTCATCCCCAACCTTGTTTCGGGTGTAAAGAATACTTCTTCCATGTCATAACGCCTGTAATTGTTTTTCTAAATGCTCATGTAAAGGATCTAACTTAACGTGTGCCTCTCTTAATATATTACGAATATAATTTTGAGTATATACATCCAAGAATACGTTTGTAATTTCAGAGTCGGGAAAAAAACTAAGCTCTGTACTTAGCCTTCCCCGCTCATCAATTATAACCTTGAAGGAAATTAAATTACCCTCCTTCATATCTCACACACTCCTGCAACACAAGCAAGTGTCTGAGCGCCTTCAGTGTTATCATCTAGCTCTTCAATATCCCACTCCATGTCTTTAGGCATTTCTTTTAAAAGCCTTTGATATGTATCCTTAGCTATCTTCTGGTACGGAGCTTGTTTATATACGTGCTCTGCTTCAGGAAGAAAGCTAATGCCGCTGACGCTATCAAAGTTTTCCCAGATCCACTGACACACAGAGTAGAAGTTATCATCGTTATAGTAACAAGTCATAGAAGGTTTATGCTCGCACCAGTTATCTTGATAGATCTTCCAAAGCTTTAACTGCTCCATAGCGCCCATGCTTTCTACTGTTATCGCTTTGTTAGGAGCCTTCTGAGGAAAGCTGAATACCCAGTTAGAGTTATTCATTACGTCTTCTTCGTGAGGAAAGCCCTTGTCAATCATTGCTGTAGCAAGTGGATCTTTCTTATCAGCTCGTACAGTCCTAATATAATACTCACTAAAGCGTGGATGAATACCGCTGGCGCTGTCAGTCAACTGTGAAACAGTTCCTGAAGGCTTAACACAAGTGATAGCAACTGATTGATTAACTCCTAGCTTCTTGGCCCAATCCTTGTTGGTAAGTATTGCAACGTCTCTAAGGGTCTCTAAGAGCCGTCCTAAAGCCTCTTCACCCGTTGACCCATTAGTTAGCTTGCAGTCCATGATGCCTGTCATTGAGACACCTAGAAGAGCTTCTTCCTCTGTGTTCTTTTTCCAGATGTTACGTAGGTAACGGAAGTCAGTCATGGTGGATTGAAGCGTTCCTAAGATTGTAGCAACCCGCACCTTTTCTACAAGGGTATCTTCTGTATCATCTGCTCTAACAATAACTTCTGATAGATTACAGAACTGATAGGGTCGTAAAATAATTTCGCTGCAAGGATTAGTACCAAACTTATAAGTAGCGTCTCTTCGTTCGTTACGTGCTGCTACTTTCTGAGCTGCAATACGGCTGAAGATACCACGTTCACCAGACTTAGAATCATACAGACGCTTCATTTCAGAGGAGTAAGTATCAAAGTCAGGCTTCTCAGAGTACACAGCACTGTTGTTAGCCAGTGCGCGTTGACCGTTACCTAAGTACCACTCACCGTTCTTAGCGTTAGCCATGCGGTTGTCAGTCACATTACTCAGTGAGATCAGAGCAGAGCGTCTTACACCGCCTACAACAACGATGTCAGCAATCTTACATACTAAGTCATGACACTCTAGTGACGTTAGCTTGCGGCCTGTAGCAGCTTTAAACAGATCAACAGTAAAATTAAACAGGTCTGCTAAAGGCTGTGGTCCACTGGCTCTGCCACCAAAGGTCTTCAGTCTAGCTCCAGCAGGACGTACCCTAGTCAAGTCACACTTAGGAATTTTGCCAGCATATAGGAGGCTGATAAGCTCTCTGAAGGCACTTGCCCAGCCTACCTTACTGTCAGACACTACAACCGTGGAGTCAGTCTCATGGAAGCTGTCGGCCACCTCTGGTAGTTTGCTTACGTAGTCCCGCTCTACGCTGAAGCCTACTCCTGTACCACACAACAAGATATACATAAGCTCGTCAAAAGAGCGGGGACTGTCAATAGGAAGATAAGAGCAGTTAAATCCTGCAACATTATCACGGTGTAAGGCTGGCCCTGCTGTCATCATACAGCGCATAGAAGGCATTACTTCTTGATCAGCGATAGCATTAAAAAGCTCTTCGGCTTCTGAAGCACCTAGTTGATTACGCTCTACAAAGAAAGAAAGATAACGGTTGACTGTTTCAGCCCACGTTTCTCTACGTCCTTCCTCATCTAAGTAACGTGCGTACCTACTCTTGTGAATGTATTGTTGATATTGATCCATCTTTTTTTTCAAACTCCTCTTTTAAAAACGTGTTATATAGCTTTGTATATTCTAGGTATCTCATTTGCTGGGTGTCTGACTTATGTTCATCGCAGTATTCAGCGTACATCATGCCACAAAAAATTTCAAACCTTTTCTCTTTGTCCTGCATCTCTTATATCCTCTTTAGCTTCTTGCTGATTAAGCTCATCAGTTCTTAAACTTTTAAAGTTTTTCTGAGACTTTGTAGCCTTACCCTTGTATTTTTTATTATACCTGTCGCGGCGTTCAGTTTTTCTATCTACGTAATTTTTATCCATTGCTCCCTAAAACCTCTAGCAATTTATTTTCGTACCAGTCTGCTTTTTTTAAATCTTCTATTCCGTTTTTGTACGGAAATCTCCAGCGGTACTTCAGACTGTTCCCGCGTAAGTAGCCTATAAATTCTTCTTTTGTTAGCATTGCTTGAATGCCGTCTATACATTCTATACCGCCCTTGTTGTAATGTATGGGACTGTTAACTAAATCTTCTCCCTTTTCTTGTTGCAACCACCTAGTATTGTTCCAATCTTCTGGCTTGGCATCGTCTATACTTATTTTTTTCTTAGTGCTTTGTTTCATTCCAACTCCTCCGGGTAGTCTGGGTTTTCAGTTATGACACAAGAGCTGTCAATCCATTTTTTAGGGATGCTATAAACACTGTACCATCTAAATCCATTGGCTTCTGCCCACTCTGCATGAGATCTTTTAGTGCCATCCTTTCTTCTCTTAGCCTGCGGCATAGGTGCTGAAGGATCTGCAAACAGAAAAACTAACTCTATGTTTTTAGGCAGGGCCTTCTTAACCCATACATATTTGTTGTGCTCTGCATGATCCCAGAAACGACCCTTAGCTTCTAAGAAGATTGTATTCTTACCAATCTTTTTTATGAAGTCAGGGTGATAGGTATGTTTAATAATGTAGTCAACTGTATCAGAATGTATGTCCCATTCTTTTAAAATACCAGTATGTAGTTCGTACTCCCAGTTAGAGTCATATCCTTTAATGACACCTTTTTCGGCAGGTCTAACAACTCTACGCTTACGTGCTCCTGATTTTATTTTCCCGACCACTCTATATCCTTTAGGGTTATGGATGAAACATCGTAGCCCTTGTTCATTAATTTTTTAATATTCTTTTTAGCCCAGCGTACTGTATAAAAAGAAACCCACTTTGATTTTTTAGCAATGAAATATTTATCTTCTGGTAGAAAGTCACTAAAATTTTCAGCAGTAATCTTGTGTGCATCTTCTTCAGGTACAACACTAATAAGCCAGTCTATAATAATTTCTTTTGCTTTTACATTAGCTTTTTTTGATTGTTTACCATTCATGTATTTCATCTACCTTTGGTTGCACCCGTACTTTAGTAAAGTATACAAGACCTTTAGCATACCTAAAAGCCCTCAATCCTTTACCGTTATTAGAATCTTTATGGCATTCTTTTTTATGAGAACAGTAAGCACAGTTCTTAGCTATTCTCATATTGCCTGACTTACCTTCAGCCACTGGTGGGTAACAAAGTTCAGGGGGTTTGCTCAAGTCTAATTTGTGTTTAAGATCTTTGATGTGTTGTGACATATTTGGTTTGTCTAAATCTTCAGGTTCATGAAAACAAAGCTCACCTGTTTCTTTATTGATAACTAAAAAACCAGAGTTAGCAGTGCCTTCTGCTTCTTCATAAGCAGCCAACTGAGCTATGTAACCAAAAGGATCATCTTCTCTAAGGATACCCTGCCTAAACTTACTAAAAGAAAAGCCAGAGGCAGATTTAATATCCACCACCTTACCATCAATTTTACAATCCATGTGGCCCTTGATGCCCTCAATGTCTACTTCTTTTTGTTCATCAGAAACTTTGTGTCCCGACATGCGGACTAACAAAAGTAATACTTCTTCTAGTAGGTGGCCGTACAAAAACTTAATAAACAAAGAAGGTTCAAGTCTTTTGGCTGTTAGTTGATTCTTTTTATCAAACCACAACTGCCTAGAAGGTTTACCAATGTTAGACATTCTAAGATAAAAACCTTCCTTTCTTTTCTGGGGCTGCGCCCAAGACTTAATGGCTGCTTTAATATCCTCACCAAACTTATCTATAATTTCATCAGATAAATCTAAAGGACCATCATTAAGACCATCTAGTTTTGTATAAATATTTTCTACTATATTCATTTTCTGTGCCTTACAAATCTACATTTGCGAGTGTTTGAATTGTAGTGTACATACTGTACATTAAGTTTTTTTTGAATAGGGGTTTTTCCTGATAGCCTACCGTCCTTGTAAGACTTAACATCAATAAAGGTAGCATTGCCTTCAGGGTCTAATGCTACTATATCAATAGGGCCTGTGCAACCACAGTTTTTAAACACATGGTAGCCTAAGTCCCAGAGCCACGTAATAGCGTAATGCTCTGCTAAGTCTCCAATTCTGTTAGGGTCGTGACTAGGTTTCATTATTGTTTAATGTAAGTTTGTACTCCCACAATCCCTTACTTCTGTTACCCCTAACCCTACGATCTACAGTATGTAAACCGTACTTAGCTTTTCTAAAATCCCGAAGGTATGCAGAAGCACTGGCTTCAGGAACATTAGTTACGTTAGATATTTCTTTTAGAGTTTTCCAGTCGTTACCTTTCATAAACTGAAAGACTCTAGCCATGCCTGTTTTTAATCTTTCATAATCATACTTATATACAAAAGGATTTTCATTTTCAAACAGTTCTTCTTGTTTCATGTTAGTGTGTTTCACTCCAGTTATCTCCTATATTAAAATAAACCTTTTTAAAAAATCTTTTATTCCTTTAGCAACATAATGTTTATTAAACAGTTGTTTACTATAGTTTGCCCACCTCCCTGTTGTGTAGTAATAACAGTAAATTTTTTCCTTATTGTGTATCCAGAACATACTGACACGATCATCATATACAAATTTTATGTCTTGTTCTTCAAGGTAACTTATAACATCTTCAAGACTTTCGTTTGTAGTATGTTTAAACTTTTTTTTGCCTTTTTTATTTATTCCTTTGTAACTCCAGTTGTACGCGCTAGTGTGTCTCACTCCAGTTATCTCCAGTCTTATACTCCCCATCTAGTGGGCATTTAAGTTCAAGAACCTTACCGGCTTCAATGATAGCTTCCACACCTAGTTTACCTACTGTGTCAGCTTGGTCTTCTCTTACTTCTATTTGCCACTCATCGTGTACGTTAGCGACAAAGTGGGCATCTAAATCTTTAATCTTATCGTTAAGTATAATCAATGCTTGCTTCATTACAATAGCACCAGCCCCTTGTAATAATGTATTAAGTGCAGAATGTTCAGACCTAATGTAAAGCTTACGACCATCTAGTGCTTTAAGATAGCCCTTTGCTGAAGCTCCAGCAACTCTATCTTTAAGAGCCTTGAATGATGGGAGATTACTAATAAATGATTTTCTAAGGTTCCTTCCAACACTCTTACCTCCTCCAGCCACTGTTCCAAGCTTTGCATCTCCTGCTCCGTATAGTAGTGCATAGATGAAAGTCTTAGCCTGATTTCTTGATTCAAGTCCTGCAAGTTTTTGATTAGTGGTGTGTATGTCTCCATTAAGGATTTCATTTGTATACTCCTCATCGTTCATATAATGGGCCAGCATTCTTAATTCTAACCCTGAAGCATCAATTCCTACAAGCTTATACCCTTTAGGTATTGTCCAACATGCTCGACACTCTTTACCGTAGCTAGAACTAGAGCTGGGTATCTGTGCCATATTAGGATTACGGTGTGTCATGCGCCCTGTAATAGTGCCGTTATGATTAACAAAACCATGGACCCTAAAGGTATCTTCATCTAGTTCTTTGAACCAAGAACTAATTTGAGATATTCTTTTCTGGATCATAAGGAACTCAGAAATTACTTCTGCTTCAGGGATGCCTTTGATCTGCGACAAAATCTTTTCATCTATCTTAGGCTGTCCCGTAGGGGTATGCTCTAAAGGTTCCCATCCAAAGTCTTGTAGGTACTCTCCTATCTGTTGTCTAGAGGCTGGATTAAAATCTTTAACGTATACCCTTTCAACAAATGCTTCTGTTTTAAGGGCAGTATACTCTTCGTCTGTAACCCTAGTATTTTTTCCGAAGTTATCTACACCTGTTTTCAACAGTTTTTTCTGAGGACTATACCTCCGAAATATTTTTCTTACTTCTTGCTTGGGCTTAAAGCATTCATTAATTTTATTTACAATCTCAGCAAGTCTACTGTTCAAGACACCCAATAACTTTGTAGCTTCTTCAACGTCAAACAAAAAACCATGATCTCTTTGCTGAGATAATATCTTATTTGTTTCATGCTCAAGCACAACGCTTTGACGAGAGAATCCTTTAGACTCTTTCTTTAAAGCTTTATAAACTTGATAGTTAAGATATACATCCTGCTCACAATACTTGAGCATCTCAACGCTATAACTATCATACTGATCAAACTCAATCTTAGGAGATCCTAGAGCATAACCCCATCTTTCTAAGCCATGGTTCCCCTCACGAACTGGATTAAATAATCTTGAAAGAACAAGTGTGTCTACAAGTTCTTTGTCCATTAAGTTTAAACCAGTTAGCTTATTGATTACTGGAATATCAAAACCAATAATGTTATGACCTATTAGCTTGTCTGCTTTTAAAAGCATGTCAAAACCCTCAGATAATTCTGAGGGACCATAAGAGTATTGTTGTTCTGTGTCTACGTCAAGGGCAGAAATGCACCATATTTTTTTGGCATCTAGCCCATCCGTTTCTATATCAAAGACTAATGATTTCATAACTCCAGCTCTTCAGATGACTCATCTACAAATACTTCCCTGAGTCTACCACTATCTTTATCATATAACAAGTGTGTTGCCATCCCTACATCTCCTGTGTATCTAGATTTAAGTACACGCATGTGTGTTGTGTTTGCCTCTTGCGGATCTTCTGATTGTTGATCACGTTCCAGTGCAATAACACAATCAGATACCTGAGCAATACTTGCAGAGCCTCTGAGGTGAGACAGTCCTACAGTAACGCCTTGCTCATGTCCCTTGTTCCCCTCTACTCTACGTAGATGTGATACTAATATCATACCTACATTTGTTTCTTCAACAAGCCTACTAAGAGAACCCATGATGTTATCAATGGTAGTTCTTTCATCACCAAAGGCAGCACTCATAACTAACATGTGCAGATGGTCTACGACTATCCACTTACAGTTACAGCCTATAATCATGTACCGAATCTTAGATAAAATATCATCAAAGTCGGTTGCTCCGTAGTGAGCGTGAATCCATAAACGATTTTCATTGTCTCCTTTAAATACTTTATTAGCAAGCTCTGTATACTTATCGTCTCCGTACTGCTCCCTAATTTGTTCTATGTATAATCTTTCATTGGCTTCAATAGACAGTATACCATCTGCCGTTCTTTTCCAGTTCTCTTCAAGGGCAATAATACCTACATTATCTTGTGTCTCGTTAAGTAGCCAGTGCTCAAGCTCTCTAGTAATACTAGACTTACCTAACCCAGTACCACCTGTTAAAGTAATAAGCTCTCCTCGCCGCATACCATATAGCTTTTCATTAAGGCCGCTCCAAGGATAAGGTACTGACTCTATCTTTTCACGGTTAATTAATTTTTCTAGGTTATCAGTTAAGTTAAGTACACCTGCTGGTGTATAGATGCTAGAGGCCCACCAAGCAGTCACATAGTTTTGATGGAGTCCTTGCCTTAGCATGTCATTAGGATCTTTGTAGTCCTCTGACAGTGTTAATATCCTAGCCTTACCGGGAGTTAAAAGCTTTGCTACTTTACGAGCAGCCTCCTTACCTACCTTGTCATTGTCAAATGATATGACTACGTTATCAAACTTTTCTAGGTACTCTAGATTTTGCTTGACATCTTTAACAGAACCACCAGCACCATTCTTTACTGATAGCACAGGCCACTTAGAACCAAGCAACTCATAAGCTGCCATAGCATCACACTCGCCCTCTGTTAAGGTGACGTACTTACCACCAGAGTTGAATGCTTGCTGACCAAAAAGGCCAGACTCTTTTGCCTGACCCTGCCATGAAAATAGTTTATTAGGCTCTCTTACCTTATAACCACTGATTTCGTTTGCTGTGTAGTAAGGATAGTAATGCTTAACTATTTCTCCTTTACTATTTACTACTGCTTTAACGCCGTACTTCTTTGCTGTTGCTAAAGAAATCTTACGATCCCTAAGCTCCAAGTATTCTCCATCTATATTATTCATTGAGTTATTCTTATAGGTTTTAAAATCGCTAACGGGTTCACCATTCATGGCTTTCTCATAGTCTCTAAAATAAGTTTGACAACTAAAACATTTAGCTGATCCGTTGTCATTTATCTGAACGGGGTCGCTGCCACCACATTCAGGGCAAGGCTTTCTAAAGGCAACAAAAGACATATTAACTCCTGATATAAAAAGAAAGGGGGCTTTTACACCCCCTATTATTTAAGACTCTGCCTGATCCTCTTCGGCTATTAAAGCTTCGGGATCTAGATTCTCTTGCAACATACCATTGTATGTTTTAGCTGCTGCGTTGAGAACGTCAATCTTTTTACTAAGCATTTGAACTTCAGACTGTACTTCAGCAAGATAATTAAAAGCTACTTTACCAGCATCATTTAATTTTTCTACATCATACAAACCATCATCAGTTTTATATGTGAACTGTGTCATAGTTCATCTACCTCCTCTTCATCTTCAATAATATCAAACTCGTCTAAACCGCCCTTACTAAAAGAAACTAGGCTTTTAACCTGTACAGCTTGTAGGTCTAGTCCTTTATACAAAGTACCTTGGCGAGTCATTTCCCACTCTTTATACTGGACACGTACAGTAGATCCATTACCGATCTGACAGTCCATCTCATTTTTCATATTGTCAATTAACTTAGGTGCAGTTCTAATCATACCATTAGGTCCATGCACTTTACGCTTAACAACAATGGTTGGGCCTTCTTCTTTATCTTTAACAGTAAAGCCTCGGCTCCTGAAGTCATTAGCAACTTCATTATCTACTACTACATTAATACTGTAGACAGGTTCATAGGTTGTGTTGGGGGTAGTGACACTAGCCCAGTAAGCAACTCCATCAACAATAGCCATCGTATTTTCTCCTATAGGTTTATGGTTTGGGAAGTATAAGCGATGCAAAACTTCTTGTCAAGCATACAAATTCTTCCAGTTTCTAGGGCGTTTGCCCTGCCTACTAGAATGCCATGTCGCAGCACTCCAGTAAGTTTCTTTAAGCTCTTGTTTAAAAGAACTTAATCTTTTCTTGGTTCTGTTACCTCCTACAAGAGGTGTTAAGAAACAATATTTGTTACCTACTTTTACTTTAAAGTATCTCCAACCTTCAATGTATAATGGTACAATAAACTCATCACTTCTTTTAGGGTTTAACAGTTGTTCTTTTAGTTTTAAAATATCTTCTACAAACATTACCAGTCTCCTAAGTATTCAATAAAATCTGGAATCATGTTGATGATGTCATCGGTGCTACAAGAAAGGTCATCGTTCACACTCATAAGAGTATCTGAAACAAACTCAATAAACTTTTGTTTCGTAACATCATTAGGAGTACGAGTACCTAAGCTCATAACAAAAGCATAAGCCCATGCGTCATCTACTGCTGAGTAGAAATCTGCCATGCCCTCAATCCAACCTTCCTCGTCTGCTGTCATACACCTTCTCCTGTAAGATCTCCAGTCAATATAGCATCATCACCCCAACAATAGATAGTTACGCTTTCACCTCTATCATCTGTTATCGTAATGTCCCAAGTATCTTTAGACTGTGTGTCATCCGCTAAAGATCTCTTGATATTAATTTTAACAGTGTCGTGTACAAAAATCCTAGTGCCTATTGACATAATTCTCTCCAAGAATACTCAACTTGTGGGGTGTTGTCTAACTCTTTTTTAATCCTGTTTGCTATGTGCTGACACTCATACTGTGCATCAGAACTGGATCTTAACTTAACTACCCTAGCAAATGCAACCAGTGATCCTGTCCATATCCACTCAGTCATCATAGACTGCGGTAGAATCATACGAGCCTGTTCAGGGGCTACACCAGAAGCAATCATGTTATCGTAGATAGTCTTACAAGTTTCCATGAGGCCCCAATACTTTGTATCCCAACGCTCCTCATCTATCCCTGTAAATGTTTCTAATAATGAACCTTGTTTCTTATCTGGCGCACGTTTCCTCCAAGCTTCAGGTGCATGAAACTCTGGCTCACTATCTACATACCTACGACTCGTCTCGTTCCAGACCATGCCGACCTGATGCTTAACCAACTGCCTTGCGACAAATACCGGAGCCTTAATCCTGAACTGTGCTTGAACGTGTCCAAAGGGAGTCCAGTGATCATGTGCTGCTAGGTATCTAATTAACTTCTGGTCTGACTCCTTAACTTTAGATGCTATTTTATCAAAGGAAACTCTGGCACTGTTTACAACAGTCAAGTCCCCGCCCATCAAATCAATCAATTCTACTTTCATAATGTCACCCATACATAAAGAAATAATAAAAATATAACGGCAGATGTTTTAATATAAGTTCTTTCGTTCTCACTTAACTCACCTGCTGTCATGTCTGTCCAAACCCCTTTAATTAAAGAGGTCAATCTGGCTAAGGTATTTTTGCCTTTGTCCCGCAATAAACGCATGTGCTTCTCCTTTAGGTAGTATGTATTTTAAAACAGTTTCAAAGCATTCAACCCTCCACTCATCGTTATAAAAATCTTCTTTATGATCAGCGTTTTCAGGATCATACCCACTGAATGTTTCAAGTAATCCCGCATAGGATTCTTTAACAAACTCTATACCGATTGCATCTATTGTGTCCCAGTCTATATCAAATTTCATTTTCAGTCTCCTTAATTTTAACTAGGAACGGCATGATTAAATCTATAGCTTCATCCAAAGCAGATCTATACCCAAACATATAGTCAAGAGGATAACCATCTAGATCTTGTTCTCTAAGCTCCATTAACTCCCATATTAATTCTTTCTTATTCATACGTTCACCATCTCATCCTTTATAATTAACTCCACAACTACCTCACCATCAGGGTAGAACTCGTATGCTCTAAGCAGCGCATCCCTTAAATTTAATATACCTTGGAGCTGTTCTGCTGGCTCTTCATAGCATTTAAAAGTAGTGAAGCAAGCAATTATATCCTTCTTTCCTGTCTGTCTATAGACGTTATTTATATTCTTATACTCTCTTGTGTAAGCCTGAAGAATATAGTCTGCGTCTAGTTTAATCTTTGCTGTATCAATTTTCATTACGCTGCCTCCCGAAAGTTAGAAATAATTGTATCACGAACAGTCTCACCACGCTTATAAGATATAGAAGCAATGTTTACCTGAGAAGATTCCCTTGCTGCTGGAGCATGAGTAGACCAATCAGTAAGTGTATTGTATACAGCCCATTGATTCGTACCCATCTTCTTAGAGTAATGCGTAGTATATTTATCCCACATATACATCAAAGCAGTATTGCTATATATCTTAGGTTGTAAAAGCATCTCGTTTATATGGGCTGTTGGGTATTCTTTATGCCAAGCAAACACTGCCTTTGCATTAGCTGCTTTAGCAAAAGCAAAGAAGGCATCCATATTATGTACACCAATCTCAGACCAGACAAACCACTTGTCTACCTCATCTTTAAATATATCTACAGCTTGATACATAATCTTAGCGGCATGGTCTACATCTAATTTCTTAGTGTGTCTAGATTTATACATGGTAGCTGCACCATTAGTAAATACTTGACCATTCATACAAGCCGACTGATTAGCTCCTGTTGTAGATATAAAGGGGAAGGTGCCGTCTAGGCTACTAACAGTTAAGAATGTTAGGGCTGCTTGATCACCATCTGGAGTCCGTAGTTTTACATCTGGTAAGGTATGTTTAACAAAGCACTTAGCACCGTTATGTGATACTTGTATGTCTTCGCTAAGACCTCCGAGGTCTAAACCAGATTTATTAATACAATCTCTTTGGTTATCTATCATTCTCTTATAAGATAAATCATATAAGTCTGAGTAACGTGAGCCGTGTATACCCAACTCTTCTCCAGTATCTGTTCTATATATTACATGCTTGGATGCTTTCTGAATACCAGACTCAGTAATATAAGTAAGAGGCGCTTGATCAATATCAAAATCAGCAGGGCCGTAGTCAGCAACTTTGGCGTTTTCAAACATATTAATTACGTTGTTCATACTATTACTTCCTTTTGTTTTACAGTGATTGTGTAACCTAGTTTTTTAATATAAAGTATTACCGTAGCTGTTTCTTACGTCTATTAATACTTGCTTCATTGTCTATCCTATGTAATCTATTACCTGAAAAAATATAAACTCCATGAAGGTCGTCAGGTTTAACTCCCTCATATATATAATAGTTGTCACTGTTTTTTTCTAGTTCCTCCTGTGCTTGTGATAATGTATTAAACTTTTTAAACCTCCTTATAGTGTGTTCTTTATAACCTTTAAAATGAATAACTTCTATGTCTTGTGTAACCCAAAGTGTTAAGCTCATTAATAATCTCCATAAGCTAAGTAGTCTTTTTGTTCTTGTTCAAAAGCTTGTTCCATAATTCCAAATAAAACATCATTAATACTTTCAAAAGGTATTAGTTTATTATTAACATCTACATGAGAGAACTCAATATACTGTTGTTGAATCATGTTAGGTGGTTCGTACTGGGGAGGCTCATAATAAACAAGACAAGAACCTTTTACTTTACCTACATTAAACTCTAATATTTTATTATACCTCATAGTCCTAACTCCCTTTTCATCCACATTACATTAATTGCTTTCTTAGGGTGGCGCTTAACTTTTCCGTCTACTACTCTATAATAATAACCGTGGTCAGCAGTGTCTGGTTTTTTCTTACAGATGAGAATCTCGTCGCCATCATGAAAGTTCTTGACAAAGCTTTTTAAAGTTTTATTAACAAACCAAATCCCGCTACATGAATCAACCCTAGTTGCGTAATACATTGTTAGCCCTCCTGAGTTAGATAAGTATAGTGTACTTCCGAGGCATGGAACCCGTCAACCCATTTACTATTAGATCCTGAGTCGTTAGCCAAGAATTCACACCAATTATTCCAAAGAAATTCTGTGCCATACTCATGGCAAATCTTAATATAATTCCTTTTCTTTTCAATAAGTAACGCCTCCTTCTTAATATTTTTATCATACTCTAAACACTTTGGCTCAATGCCAAATAACTTTACATTATGACTATCCATACACCCAACTAATCCAGCAGTTAACTGACAAACAAAGCCAGCTTTAGCTAATCCAAGCCCCGGAATCCTAATGAATATTTTCATAAGTGATAATGCTTTCTCGTCATCGTTCTTATGTGAGTTAATTACTGCCAGCATTTGGCTATAAATTTTATGCTTATGAGTCATAATATACATATAACCTTTGGCCCTAGTTTTATTTTTAAGAAACCTAGAATCTAATTTAAGATTTTTAATATCTATTAGCTGAAAACCTACGGTCAGCCAATTCATTCTGATTGAACAGATAACCATAATAACGACCCATGCCATATTATCGGCAGATCTTTGTGCATAAGATTGAACTTTAGTAGCGTGAGTTTTATACATTATATTGTCTCCACATTTAATTCAGTTTCTATCCAGACCTTGGCACCACAGGACAGTGGCTTGTCTGGACTATATATTAACTTAGCAACTACATTACCTTCGGCATCTTTAATTAATGCCTGATTACATTTTCTATTTTGTTTATAATCTTTAACAGTAAGTACTGGTAGATCAGCCCCTCTACTATTAGCTTTAATGTTATGCTGATTAACATGTAATATAGTTTTCAACTGTTCCTCCTTTTATTTAACTCCATAGAACAATAAAGAATCTCATCTTGATATTGTCCTGCCTTTGGATTGTCAGGCATAGCCTCTAAAGCCCTGCTACAATCAAACATAATATATTTTAATGACTCAGTTTCTAAGTCACTGAATCGCTTCATGGTTTGGCTATGCCACTTACCAGATCCATCGCCATAAGAATAATACATACTCACTCTCCACCATTAAAATAATATAACATACCGGGAACTGCCCCTATTATTACACCTGATAAGGTGCTAAGTACCATTATATCAAACTTTATAATACTAATTGTCCAAGCAACATATATAAAAAACAAAGCCGAACTAAACGCAACGCCAATAAAAAATTTCATAAACCACCTCGTAATATTAATTAAATTCAGGTGAGTAGTTTATTCACATACTCAGGTGACTCAGGATTACTTCGCAGTTAGAATTTCTAAGATTTTATCCATCTTAGATTCTAAGGAATCTACCCGTTGCTCTAAAGTCTCTGGAGACTTCGTAGTCTCTTTTGCTTTATTCTTAGACCCTTTGGGTCTACCTCGGCCCTTCTTAGGAGCCTCTACAACCGCTGCAACCTTCGGTTGAGCCTTTGGTGCATCACTAGGAATCTTAATAGTAATTAAGATGTCTGAGGGAACCACAGTGGCTTGAAAAGCCAATTGCACATCGCCATGGGTCATCTTAGAGTTCAATACTTCTCCGAAGTAATGACCTACAGCACCTCTCATCCTGTTAAACAGGACATAACGATCTTGTGAAGTTAAATTTAACTTCGTAGCGAGTAGGTTAGTGTAGTGTGAGCATACAGCGTTGAACTGTTTGCCAGATGCCAGCTTGTTGTCATCGATGTTGTATGTGAATGTCGCCATGATAAAACTCCTGAGTTGCCAGACAGCGAAATTGCTGGAGGCCATATCAAGCTGGCAGATCCGGTTTTGATTGTCAACAGCTTTCTGGTGCGTGATTAATCATGATCGCATTATGCACATGTTAACAGGCGAAGAAAGCCTGCATCATGTGCACATGTCATCAGTGCATGTTGTGATCGTCCCTAGCAGTTGCCGAAACCCTTGTCAACATTTATTTTTTAGAACGTAGTTCTAGGGGTCGCCTGCATGTGTGGCTGTGTGCGATGGCAAACTTTTCGGCCTTTGTCACATGAATTATTTTCATAATCATAGATTATGATGGGGTTGTGTATGTGTATATACCTGCGCGATTGGCAGCTTTTTGGCGGGTCTGTCAAGTATTTTTTAACTACTTTGTAGTTAGTTCTGGAATTCTCATAGTATTATTATACTATGGATAGAAATACTCGTAAGTCTCTGAAAATCCTCGGAGAGTTTTAAAGAATCTTTAAAACTAACACACTAGGGAGTCCTCTGGGACTCTATCAAGCACATAAGAATTACAAAGTAATTTTATTTAATATTACTTTAAAGAACTTTAAAGTATTCTGGAGTACTCTGGAGTTTCTTAAGAAACTCTGAGGCTTGGACTCTGGAAATCTTTAGAGTTTCTTAGGAAACTCTGGAGTCCTCGGAGGGTGGGCAGGAGGCCAGTACCCCCCACCCCCATATATACTAAATGTTATACATTTTCGGAAACTCTGGAGTGTCAAGCAGGTACTTCTGGGCGGGGCTAATAGACCCACTAAGGGGACAACATCCTATAGGGATCTTATAGCTTCTTGTCCCCGTAGGGCGGGTATTTAAAGACCCACTAAGGTGTCAAGATGCTATAAGGGATATATAGGATCTTGACACCTTACTAACCGGACAACATCCTATAGGGATCTTATAGCTTCTTGTCCGGTTAAGGCGGGTATTCAAAGACCCACTAACCGAACAACATCCTATAGGGATCTTATAGCTTCCTGTTCGGTTAGTGCGGGTATTTAAAGAAGATAAACTTATACATATATCTATATGTAACCGGGGGGACCGATTACGTTAGTATATAGCTGAAAGTGCGTTTTGTCAAGTTAAATTTACTACTTGACAAAACCGCTATAGGCTCTATAATGATGAGTATGAATAAAGAATTAACAGATAAACAACACTCTTTCTTAGAACACCTAGTGGAACAAGGAGGTGATCCGAAGAAGGCAGCGGAGTTGGCTGGGTACAATAGTGGTCATTATCAGGTTGTAAAATCATTAAAAAAAGAAATATTAGACATAGCTGAAGGAATCCTAGCCCAGTCAGCTCCAAAAGCTGCTTTAAAACTTGTAGAAGTAATGAACTCTGATGTGCCTATTCCACAGGCTAACATGAGGCTACAAGCAGCACAGACAATCCTAGACCGTGTAGGCTTAGGTAAATCAGAACGTATAGATGTAAGTCATAAGGCTGAAGGAGGTTTATTTATACTACCTTCTAAACAAGAGGTTATTATTGATGGAGAATACGAGGAAGCTTAAAGGTCATGTACCTTTCGGCTATAAAAAAGAAAAAAAAGAATTAATACCTGTGCCTCTAGAACTAGAAGCATTAGAAGATATTAAACAAGCAGTAATTAATAAGCAGTTATCTTTACGTGATGGCTCTATGTGGTTAGAGCATAAAACAGGTCGTAAACTAAGTTATCAAGGTTTAAAGAATATAATTGACAATGAAAGATTGGGAAATTAATCCAGATAAGTATCTTAAAGATGAAGACAATAACTTTATCTTTAAGGTAGATGGTACACCTAGATTAAAAGGTGGTAGACCTAAAGGCTCAAAAGGCAGAGGATATAATTATCATAGTCAAACTAAGGCTAAGTTAACTGCTAACCGAGTTATAAAAGATAAACAAAAGAAAATAGCTAAGACTGAATCTAAGCTACATGCTTATAAAGAATCTTTAAAAAACACAAAGCAAACAATAAAAAAGCTAGAAAACTCAGACTCCGATAAAATTATAACCCCCGAAGAGCTATCAAACACCCCCAAGCAAGTTCAACAAGAAGCAAAAGAAAATGTTATCTTTGCTCCAAATGAAGGGCCTCAAACAGAGTTCCTCGCAGCAGCCGAGACAGACGTTCTGTACGGTGGAGCAGCAGGGGGTGGTAAGAGCTATGCAATGCTCGTAGATCCTCTCAGATACGCTCACAGAGCCGCACACAGGGCCTTAATCATTAGACGTTCAATGCCAGAGCTACGAGAGCTAATAGACAAGAGCCGAGAGTTATATCCCAAGGCTTTCCCCGGTTGTAAATATAGGGAAGTAGAGAAGCTTTGGAACTTCCCCAGCGGAGCTAAGATAGAGTTTGGCTTCCTTGAGCGTGATGCAGATGTATATCGCTATCAGGGACAAGCATATAGTTGGATAGGTTTTGATGAAATTACTCACTTACCCACAGAATTCTCTTGGAACTACCTAGCTTCAAGATTACGTACTACTGATTCAGAAATTGTTCCTTACATGCGTTGCACTGCTAACCCCGGTGGCGTGGGCGCTCACTGGGTAAAGAATAGATATATATTACCATCAGAACCTGATACAAGCTTTGTAGGCAAAGATGGCCTTACAAGAAAGTTTATACCGGCTCGTTTAGAAGATAATCCTTTCCTAGCAATGGATGGTCGTTATGAAAAAATGCTTAAAGCCTTACCTCCTACACAACGTAAGCAATTACTAGAAGGTAACTGGGATGTTAATGAGGGCGCAGCCTTTACTGAATTTAGTTTAGAAAACCATGTAATACCGCCATTTCAAATCCCGATTTACTGGGATAGAGTTAAAGGAATAGATTATGGTTACGCCAGTGAGTCAGCTTGTATATGGGCCGCTATAGATCCAAGTGATGGTACTCTTATTGTTTATAGAGAATTATACCGTAAAGGCTTGACAGGACAGGATTTAGGCACTATAATAACAGAGATGGAAGTAGAAGACCCCTTCTCAGTTCAAGGTGTACTAGATACAGCAGCATGGTCCCGTACTGGGACTACAGGCCCTACAGTCGGTGAAACATTAGTAAGACAGGGCCATAAGCTGCGAAGAGCAGATAAAAACAGAATACAAGGTAAGATTCAAATCCACGAATACTTGAGGCTACAGCCAAGCGGAAGACCAAGATTACAGATTTTCAGTAGCTGTCCTAGCCTGATACGCGAGCTTCAAAGTATTCCTCTGGATAAGACTAATCCTGAAGATGTCAATACTCATGCGCCTGATCACGCATACGATGCTTTACGGTATCTTATTATGTCAAGGCCAAGAGTAAATGACCCACTAGCACAGATGCGGCACTTACGCATGGAACAAGCATACACACCTGCAGATGCAGATTTCGGATATTAATATATGTCAGATGAAAATAGCTTAACAGCTAACGGTCTATACTTTGAACAAGTAGAAGACGAGCAAGGTATGCAATTGACTTTAGAAGAGTCCTTGCGTAATAACTTTGTTGGTCTTCTTATGGATCGTTACGAACAGGCTGAAAGTGCTAGAGACATTGATGAAAGGCGCTGGTTAACTGCATATCACAACTATCGTGGTTTATATGATAAAAATGTGCGCTTTAGAGAGTCAGAAAAGTCTAGAGTTTTTGTCAAAGTAACTAAAACAAAGGTTCTAGCGGCCTTTGGTCAACTAGTAGATGTCATATTCGGAGCTAACAAGTTCCCTATTGGCATTTCAGAGACTAAAATACCAGAAGGTATTAGCGAGTATGCCCATTTAGATCCTCAAAACCCTCTTCCCGGCATTGAAACTTCGGCAGAAGAAAACCCTAAAGGTGAGAAAGAGAAAAAAGAAAACCCATTTGATGTGGGTTTTGAGGGTGATGGTCGTGTATTAAAGCCCGGAGCTACTTATGGATCTGGCAAGTTTGATGTGACGCCTCTTGAAGTACAAGGAGCAAACAAGCTTGTAGATGGAACCAGCCCTAACCCAGCAGTAATGGAAGTTAGCCCAGCAAAAGAAGCTGCAAGACGTTTAGAGAAGTTAATTCATGATCAAATTGAAGAATCTAACGGCGCTAGTGAAATACGCAACGCTCTTTTTGAGTCTGCTCTATTTGGAACAGGCATCGTAAAGGGGCCATTTAACTTTAATAAAACATTAAGTCGTTGGGAAGAAAATGAAGAAGGATTTAGGAGATATTCTCCAATTGATGTGCGCGTTCCTCGTATTGAGTTTGTCAGCATTTGGGATTTTTTCCCTGATCCAAACGCTACAACCGTAAACGAAGCAGAATATGTATTCCATCGCCACCGTATGAACCGCACTAAGCTGCGTTCGTTGGCGAAGATGCCATATTTTAATAAAGACGCAATTCGTGAAGCCTTAATGCTAGGGCCTAATTACGAAGAAAAAGATTACGAGCAAGAATTAAAGGATGATCACCGTTCTGATGAAGCTGGTTCAGGACAGTTTGAAGTTTTGGAATACTGGGGAGTAATAGACGCTGAGTATGCTCGCCAAGTTGGTATGGATATTCCAGATGAAGTAGATGACCTAGATGAAGTACAAGTTAATGCTTGGATCTGCAATGGTCAAATGTTACGAGCAGTAATAAACCCTTTTACGCCTTTCAGGTTGCCTTATCATGCCTTCCCATACGAAAGAAATCCTTATAGTTTCTTTGGTATTGGTGTTGCAGAGAACATGGATGACTCTCAAAAGATCATGAATGGTCATGCACGTATGGCTATTGACAATCTAGCGTTGTCAGGGTCATTAGTCTTTGATGTAGACGAAACTGCTCTTGTGGGCGGTCAAAGCATGGAAATATTTCCGGGTAAAGTATTCCGAAGACAAGCAGGAGTACCGGGACAGGCAATTAATGGCCTGAAGTTTCCTAACACCTCACAAGAAAACATGATGATGTTTGATAAATTCAGACAACTTGCAGATGAACAAACAGGTATCCCAAGCTATTCTCATGGTCAAACAGGTGTCCAGAGTATGACGCGAACTGCTTCAGGAATGTCCATGCTACTTGGCGCAGCATCTCTTAACATCAAGACTGTTATTAAAAACCTTGATGATTTCTTGTTAAAGCCAATGGGTGAAGCATATTTCCAATGGAACATGCAGTTTTTAGAGTCTAAGTTAGATGTTAAAGGTGACTTAGAAGTAAAAGCCACGGGTACTAATAGCTTAATGCAGAAGGAAGTACGTAGTCAACGCTTGACTATGTTCTTACAGACTGCTCAAAACCCTGCTATTGCACCATTCATTAAAATGAACAAGCTAATTAGCGAGCTTGCTTACAGTCTTGACCTTGATCCAGATGAATTGATCAACGATCCAGAAGAAGCAGCACTAATGGCTCAAATTATAGGGATGCAAAATAATGTTGGACAGGCAACTGGCGCGGAAGCTGGCCCCACTGGTGAACAACCCGGACCTATGGCTCCCCCTGAAGGAGCACCTCCAGAAGGCCAAGACCTTGGAGCTACAGGTACTGGCGGTGGCAACATCGGAACTGGAGCTGTACCGCAGTCAGGGGAGGCTGAGTTCTCTGGCTAAGTTAGAGAGTTTAAAGGACAGCGTTAAAGAAGCAATGGAGAGAAAAGATGGGTAAAAGTATGCTGGACAGAGAAGAATACGTAGTAGGCGGGATTAGTAAAGGAGTTACTAAAGCAGTAAGTAAAAAATTAAGTGAAAGTATAGATTTTTTAAAAAAACATTATGATGATGTGACTACAGAACCTACTCCGGGTCAATTAAAAATAGAAAAGGCTACTGGCAGTCAAAGAAAATTTAGAGCTGGCGAAAGATCAGGTGCGCTGAAAACAGCCGCTGGCGCTGCTGGCATAGGAACAGTTGCTGGTTTAATAAATGACGACGATGATGTTGTTGTTGAAGCAAAACCCTCTAAATCTTCTTCTAAAAAGAAGAAAGAAGAAAAAGTATCTTACTCTTTATTAGATCTTCCTGAAGAAGGTGCAGCTACTTACGAAACAGAAGATAAAGTTATTTATACTAATAGTGCTTTTAAAAAAGCTGCTCAAAAAGCTAAAGGAAAAACCTTTAAGTATGAAGGAACCACTTACAATACTAAAGCTGCTTTAGACGCTTTAGAACGTCTTAAAAAAGCACCCGGCGGTGTAGTTACTGAAGAAATGTCTGACGAAGATAGTTTTCGTATGATGTATAACTCATATAAACAAGAAATGGAAGCGGCTGAGTCACCTGAACAACAAGAACGTATTCAACAAAACTTTCAACAGCAGACACAAAACATAGATCAAGCAGTAAAAATGTCTGTGTTTAAAGAACAGGACAGGACTATGAAAGCTGAAGGCGGTTCAATGCTTGTACCCCCTGAAATGGGTATGGAAGAAGAAATGCCTGTAGATACTTTTACACCTGAAGAACAGGCAATGGCTGAAGAGTCACAGGTTCCAGACGATCAAATGGAAGATGACTACATGGGCTTTGTGCTTGATGAGTCTTTAGACGAAACAGAACAAGAATATTTAATGGGAGCTTTGGAATCAGATTCAAGGCTCAGTGAGATCTTTGATAAAGTCATTATGACTGCATCAGAGTTTTCGGGAGCTGGAGAAGTTGAAGGCCCCGGAAATGGTGTATCAGATTCTATTCCTGCGCGATTAAGCGATGGAGAATTTGTAATCACCGAAGAAGCCACCAGTGAAATCGGAGCAGACAACCTTCAAACAATGATGGATGATGCAGAACGAAAAGCTAGTGGAGGTAAAGTCGGATACGCAGAAGGCGGTTTATTAAGTAATCCTTATGGGTCACTTATGAAGAAGGACGATGATGAAGACCTAGTAGAGCAATCTATGTTAGGTGCTAATCAAATGCCAAGCCTGATGGGAGGAAGACGCTAAAAACAACAACAGTACGGCTACCTTGTATTAACAAGCCCCAGATTTTAAAGACGTTTTAAATTGGCTACCTTGCAAGAAAACAAGCCCCGTAGAAAAGGAGAGTATTATGTCCGAACAGGCATACGAAGAGGAAGAAGTCGCAAACCCGTATAATGCACGTAAACCTTGGCACACACAAGATAGGAAAAAATCTTCAAACGCTGCTGAAAGTTTGTATTACCCGGAAGATGAAGACGAAGAACCTCGACAGAAAAAGGCTACCCGCAAAAAGGCCCCTTCTTCTGAGGATGAACCCAATACTAATTATAAAAAACGCTATGATGATTTAAAGAAACATTACGATCAGAAACTTTCTGAATTTAAACGTAAAGAGCAAGACCTATTGGACCAAGCTAGAGTAGCTGAACCCCAATACCAAGCTCCTAAGTCTCAAGAGGACTTAGATCGTTTTAGGCAAGAGTATCCTGATCTATATGATACGGTAGAAACTGTAGCCCACATGAGGAGCCAGCAAGAAGTAGATTCATTACGCTCTAAACTTTCTGTTATTGAACAACGAGAAGCAGAAATTGCAGCGCGAGAGGCTGAGTCAGCTTTACAGGAACGTCATCCTGACTTTGATCAAATCAGAGGAGATGATGGGTTCCATGAATGGGCGCAGGAACAACCGGATCAAATACAAGATTGGATTTATAACAATCCAAATAATGTTACTTTAGCTGTTAAAGCGTTAGACCTTTATAAGTTAGAAACTGGGAAAGGACAGAATACTCAAAAAAGACGTTCAAATCGTAAGCAGCCACAAAGTTCTGCTGCTGATATGGTATCTACTAAAACAACCAATATAGATGCTAAGGAAGCTAAGATTTGGACAGAAAGTGAAATTGCGAAAATGTCCCTCGACCAATTTGATAGACACGAAGAAGAAATCAATATTGCGATGATTGAGGGAAGAGTTCGTAGAGGATAATCTTTTCTACTTAGGAGTAATATAAAATGGCTTATAACCAATCAGACCAATTTTTTGAACAATCTACAGACACCAACGGTAACTTTGGTAACTCTGTATCAGGACAAACTAACTCGTTTTTCCTACCAAAAGTATATTCCAAGCAGGTACTCAACTTTTTCCGTAAGTCGTCAGTAGCAGAAGCTATTACGAATACGGATTATTCTGGGGACATTTCTGGCTATGGCGATACTGTACGCATCATCAAAGAACCCGTCATTACTGTTTATCAGTATGAGCGTGGAGCAGATATAACTAAGACGGCTTTGACAGACCAAGAGGTTTCTCTTGTTATTGATACTGCTAACGCATTCAAGTTCATCGTTGATGATATTGAAACAAACATGTCGCATGTAAACTTCCGCGATGTAGCAACCTCTTCAGCAGCTTACGCATTGCGTGATGCTTTTGACGAAGGCGTAATCGCTACTATGTTCGCTGGCGTTGCTGCTTCAAGCCCGAACCACATCCTTGGTTCTGACAGCGCAACTGACCTTGCTGGCGGTACTTTTGACGGTACTGGTAACTTGGACATTGGCTTTGCTTCAGGCGAGCATGATCCTATTGACGTTCTTTCTCATATGGCCCGTCTTCTTGACGAGCAAAATATTCCAGAAGAAGGTCGTTGGTTCTTGGCTAATCCAGAGTTCTACGAAGTCCTTGTACAAAGCTCTTCTAAGCTCTTGTCTGTTGACTACAATGCCGGTCAAGGCTCCATCCGTAATGGTTTGGTAAGCTCTGGCAAGTTGCGTGGTTTTGACATGTATAAGACTAACAACATTGCTGCAACGTCTAACGCTGCTGGTAAGTGTCTTGCTGGTCACATGTCTGCTACTGCTACGGCTCAGACCATCACTAGCACTGAAGTCATTCGTGACCCAGATAGCTTTGGTGATATTGTACGTGGTCTTCACGTATATGGTGCTAAAGTCCTTCGTGACAATGCACTGGTTTCAGCGTTTTATGGTATCGACTAAACTGAACGGGGGCCGTAAAAAGCCCCCAATCTTTTTACACAGGATTTATGTATGCCAGAGATAGGAAGTAATAATAAGCCAGTAATGTTTAGGAAAGCGATTGTTTCTCAAGAAAGTCGTTTTCGTAAGGGTTTTGACAAAGATAAATATCAAAGCAACTATGATCGTATCTTTGGTAATAAAAATGAATTAGAAATAGCTAGAGAAACTTCTAAAACTTTTAGCATGGAGCAAGAATAATGAAAGATAAGTACATGATGGGTGGTTATAGCATGACAGATAAGATGCAAGGTCAAATGAAAGAAAAAATGGCTGAACCCCGTGGTGGCTATGCTCATGGTGGTAAAGCTATGGGCGGTAAAGCTGACATTGCTGCTATGGAAAAAGCTTGTAGCGCAATGGCCGGTAAGAATAAAAGCGTAACTTACTAATGAAAAATCCATTTAATTTTTTTAAAAAAGTTGTTACATCAATTAATACTGGCGCAGCAAATTCTATTGCAAAACCTATAGTTACAGCATCTATTAGTTCTTTAGAAAATTTAACTACGCCTAAAAAAATACAACAAAAAGAACCGCAAAAAAATAAAAGTACAAATTTTATACAGCCTAATGTAGATCAAACAGCAGGTGATTTTTATTCTAGAAGGAAAAAAAATAAAGGCGGTAAAATTCGTGTGGGCGGTTATAAATCTATACAAGACATGGAAAATCATTGCTCATGAAAGGCGTTCCTCACTACAAAAAAGACGGTACTGAATATAAAGGAAGTACTCATAAAATGCCAGACGGTTCTTTACATACAGGAAAAACACATGGGAAAACAAGTGTAAAGTTATTTCATAAAAAAGATTTATCTAAAAAAGCAAAATTAAAAGCAGGGAAATAAATAATGGCAACATTTCTTACGTTAACAAACGAACTGCTGCGAGAGCTGAATGAGGTTGCTTTAACTTCAGCTACTTTTGCAAATGCTATTGGTGTTCAGCAACACGCTAAAGACTGTATTAACAGAAGCTATTTAGACATTGTTAACGAAGAACCTCAGTGGCCTTTTTTAGCTACTGATGAAAGCGGTGCTACAGATCACATGTACGGAAATGCGTATGTAGAAACAGTAGCTGGTACTCGTTGGTACGAGTTAAAGCCCTCTTCTAGCAGCATGACAACTGATTACGGTTACATTGATTGGGATAATTTTCTGTTAACAACTGTTGATGTTTCTGGCGAAACAGCTCCACATACTATTCGTAATCTTAAGTATACAACTACTGAAGAGTGGAAAGATTTTTTTAGAGTTTCTCAGAACAAAGACGCTTCAGACACCCAACAGTATGGTGTTCCTTCTCGCGTAATACGCAGCCCAGACAGCCGTAAGTTTGGTCTAAGCGCCATCCCTGATAAAGTATATCGTATTTGGTTTTATGCCTATGACCTTCCTACAGAGCTTGATGCTTTTGGAGATGCTATTGTATTTGCAGACACTTATAAGCCTGTGCTGTTAGCAAGGGCTAGATACTACATGCACCAGTTTAAAGAAAACTCACAAGCTGCTGCATTTGCACTAGACGATTATAAGCGTGGCTTAAAACTTATGCGCCTTCATCTTATGGAACCAGCTCCCGGCTATTTCAAAGATGACAGAATGAGATTTGTTTAATGTCTCAGCCTTGGGGATATTCTTGTAAAGGCGGTTTAAACGTCAACCTAAATCAGCTTGAAATGCTTCAGCAGCCGGGACAAGCTACAAGACTTCGTAACTTTGAAGTAGATCCTGATGGCGGCTACAGGCGCATTGACGGCTTTACACCTTTCGGGGATACAAAACCAAACGGCAGTGAAGCAGTATTAGGTATGGCTGTATATGCTGATGGCGTTATTGTTTGTTCAGGCACTGGTATATTTTTTAGTGTTGATGGTGAAGAAACATGGATGCAAATAAACAAGGCTTCTGTGGCTGCTGGTGGAGATGACTACGGAACTTTTAACAGCCGTTCAAATGCCGCCAGAACTAGCCAAGGTCGTTGTACTTTTGCAATCTATGAGGGTACTTCAGATTACGGAGAAATTGTAATCTGTGATGGAGTCAATGAGCCGTTTTTATTCCAGATGACAGGCACAGCAGGGCTAAGTTCTAGAACCTTTTTTGCTAAAGAGATTACTGTAAGCAGCACTGTAGGCCCCGCAATAGCAGTTATACATGATAAACATCTTGTAGTTGCTGGTGATGCGTCATCCAAAAATACTGTGTACTATAGTGGTACAAATGACATTGATAGCTTTAGTAGCAGTGGTTCAGGTAGCGTAGTAATTTCTGACGCTGTTGTAGGACTAGCAAGCTTTCGTGGTGATTTAATTATTTTCTGTAAAAATAGTATTCACAAGCTTTCTAACATTAACGATTCTAACAACATAGCAGTTACGCCTATTACAACTAACGTAGGTTGTTTATCTCACGGCAGCATACAAGAAATTGGTGGTGATATTTTATTCCTTGCACCCGATGGTGTCCGTACTGTAGCAGGTACAGCAAGAATTGGTGACGTAGAGTTAAGCTCTGTTAGCAGGCAAATACAAGAAATATTAAAAGATGTAGCAGCTAACTCTGGTTTTATTATTACTAGCGCAGTTTTAAGAAGTAAGTCTC
>Ga0222716_10000460_pt1 | contig 34955 bp, 50 predicted proteins | sample C33_13DmetaG_FD_165044 | JGI IMG/M metagenome (GOLD analysis project Ga0222716, IMG submission 165044) | Estuarine water microbial communities from San Francisco Bay, California, United States - C33_13D | ecosystem: Environmental > Aquatic > Marine > Unclassified | place: USA: California... | reverse complement strand
CACATCTCAAGCTGGTTAATAGCAGACATATCCTCTGTAGTAACTGCACCTTTAGGAGCTTGCATAGGAAAGCTGAACACTGTCGTAGCATCAGGCTTCATTACGTCAGGTTCATTAGGGATACCTTGATCCTTCATAAACTGTGTCAGTGGGTCTTTGTTATCTCCTCGGACAGTACGTATGTAGTAACGAGAATGACGTGCGTGTATGCCTGATGCACTATCAACCAGTTGTGACACTGTACCTGATGGCTTAACGCAAGTGATAGCAGTAGACACAGGAATACCAAGACGGTTAGACCACTCAGCATTAGTACCCACAGCTATTTGCTTAAGGTGAGCAAGTGTTTTCTCTAGTCCTTTATTACTTGTTGTCATTAGTGGGTTGTCCATGATCCCCGTCAGTGAGACCCCTAGTAGACGTTCCTCTTCTGTGTTGTTCTGCCACACCTTACGCAAGTATGGAAACTTGGTGTAGGACGACTGGATCGTGCCCAAGATGGTAGCTAGGCGTACCTTCTTCTCAAGTGTCTCTAAAGTATCTGTAGCACGTACTACGCACTCCGTTAGGTTGCAAAACTGGTATGGGCGTAAAATTATTTCGCTGCACGGGTTGGTTCCAAACTCGTAGTCAGGATCACGACGACCGTTCTTAGCTGCCTGTGTCTTAGATGCCTCACGGTTAAAGATACCACGTTCACCAGAGCCACTTTCCACTAGAGACATCCACTCTCGCATGAACGACACTGCATCAGGCTTCTCGGTGTAGCTTACAGAGTTGTTAGCTAAAGCACGTTGAGGATCGTTCTCCCACCATGATCCACTCTTAGCATGACGCATACGGTCATCACTTAGGTTAGATAGAGAAATCATAGCTGATCGACGTACCCCACCTACAACAACTACTTCACCAATTTTGCACATGATATCGTGACACTCTATGGAAGATAGCTTACGTCCCTTAGCTTGAGAGAAGGTACGAATAACAAAGTTAAATAAGTCAACCAATGGCGCAGGTCCACTAGCACGACCACCAAAGGTCTTCAGTTTAGCACCCGCTGGACGTACAAGAGATACATCCCAATGAGGGATTTCCCCACTGTACAGCAATGCAATAACTTGACGTAGTGACCTCGCCCAACCCTCTTTACTGTCCTTAACGACAACTGTTGTGTGACCAGTGAACATAGCTTCTGGCACTTCTGGCAACTTAGACACATACTGACGCTCTACAGAGAACCCTACGCCTGTACCACACAACAAGATGAACATAGCCTCATCAAAAGACTTAGGGTCATCTACTGGCAAATAAGAACAGTTGTAACCAGCAGTATTGTCACGGGATAGTGCTGGCCCAGCGGTCATCAAGGCTCTCATGGAGGGCATGACCTCAAGATTAAGGATGGCTTCCTCAATAGAACGAATGTATGTGTCGTCACCAGCAACAGGCTTTACTACATTGTCCATGTAGCGACCTACTGTCTCTGTCCAATTCTCTCGACGGCCCTCTTCGTCTAGCCAACGTGCATACCGTGAGGTTGCAATGAAAGTCTGATAGTCTGTTGGTAGCAGGTTACTCATAAGTTTTTACCCCGTTCTTTCTTATCTTCTTCTAGCCAGACCATACGGTCTATATCGCCCCGTGTTAGTCCAATGTCTTTTAGCTCTGCGTCTGTTAGCTTATTAAGTGTCTTGATTGCTGCCCTATGCTCTGACCACATAATACAATATCTCATAAACCGTACAAATATATTGTTGACCCACCTAGTCTTCATCTGTTGTCTCCCGACCCTTTAATTACATTCCTATTTTTACGACCTGTCAGCTTGTCTACATTTATATTAGCTACCTCTTTAAGACTATATCCAATGTCGTTAGCAATGTTAGACAAGTACCAAAGCACATCTCCTAGTTCCTTCGCTACCTCATAACGATTAAAGACACCATCTCGTACTTGCTTCTTGACCTTTTCTGCCACCTCTCCTGCTTCCCCACATAGACCAAGGGCTGGATACAGAACCTTGTGTGTATCTGGGTAAATAGCAAAGGATACCGCTTTCCTCTGGTACTCGTTTAAGTCTTCTATAGGCCTGTCTCGTTGCTGGTCTGCAAATGCATCTATATCGTCTTGACTAATCATCGTCCTATGTTCCTTCCGTAGAACTGTGTTTGTTTTTCATTGTAAGCATCAAACAGATACCAAGCGCAGTTGTCTTTACCTACACCCTTGCTATCTTCGATCCACTTGACCCTACCTACACTCACTACCTTAGTGCAGTAGCTCATGTAAAGGGCTGATTGCTTAGTGTGCATCCAGTCTGCATCAAAGAGTAGCCATGTGGGACACCTCTGCATCCAGTGTTCCATGAAGGGGTGCAAGAACTTCCTGTCCCAAGGTGGATTAGTAATACAAAAGTCAACGACATTGTACCCACCTAAGTCAAGAGAAAGCCCATCGTGCAGTATAACCCGTGGGTCTCTTGGGTCAATATCACAGGCATACAAGCACTCCCCATGACCTTCCGTAAGATAACTAATGTGATCCATCAGGCGTCCATCTCCGGCACAAGGCTCTACGTAGTCAAACGTGTATGGCAAGTGTGGAATCAGAGGCTCAACAGCAGCTAGTGGCGTATAGTAGGCATCCCTCTCTCGCCTTACGTAGTCTGACCTTTTTCCCAAAGTATTACTCCCTTTGTTTCACCACGTAGTGCAGCTTCAACCTCATTTCCCATATGTCCGTCGTAAGGTCTCAAGGCTAATAAACTGAGGCTCGTAGAGTCCATCACAAATATTTCGTTTGATGAGAACACCTTTGAACCACTCCTTGTTCGATTGACCAGCCCAACCTTCTTCAGCACCCTTGTAACAACCGATAACGGCCCCAATAGCACCGTTGCTGCCAACATCGTCCTTAAAATAAAGATCACGTTTATGACTGTGACCAACAGTGCAAGAACGATAGCGCTTTTGTAGTAACCCATAAGCATGATGAACACCACTAATGGCACGACCAAAGTTGCCAGCCCCCACATAATGAGCGTAGTCAACACCATCGTAATTATGAATGGTGGGGGCGCTATTAGTGTATTCGTGGTACTCGTCGAACCAGTGGTCTGTTTGTAGGTGCTTGAACGAAACCCCATACCTATCCCCCTCTATTCTTGGATCGTGTTTAACAGCAGTCTTAATTCTGTTTTCATGGTTACCCTCAAAGCCAACCCAAAACGGTCGTTTATATTTTCGTACACTAGGCTTCTCTCTCAAACGGCTCATTGCCTCGTTGTAGTGTTCGATATCATCCTGGTAGGACTGGCTTACGATAGCTTCTGGGTAACGAGTGTCGTAAGAGTTCAACGACCGCATATCCGCACCATCACCTAAATCTATAACATAGTCAGGTCTAACGTCGTATATCAACTCTCCTAACCAATCGAACCTTTCGTTACTTACGTCTGGGTCTGTGTGACCACAACTAAAGACTACTGCTGTACTTCCTACCGTCATTTTAACCACTCCTTCGGGATGAGTTTGTCTGCGTATTGGAAACCATTCTTCTCACACCACATGGCATAAGTTGTCTTGGAACCCTTGTTAATCTTTGCCTTACTATTGCTGAAGACAAAGCGTATGTCTAACTTAGGGTGTTGCTTCTTTACCAGTAAGTGCTTCTTCCTGTCTGCTGCAACGAACCTTCCTTTGCTTTCGATGATAATGCCGTTGGGAAGTTCAAAGTCAGGCGTGTAGGTTCTAACTTCATGTACCTCATACTTGATCTTAAACTGCTCGTACTTAAACGACACTGACAAATCTTTGAGTTGTTCAGATATGCGATCCTCTAGTCCTGACCTATATCCATTTCTTATGGCGTGTTGCCTAATCTTACTACTTTTCCTCACAAAAGATACCACACTCAAAGTCATAGTCTTTTAATTTATGCCCCTTCGCGTCGGGCGGTAGGTCTTTTAGCATAATCCTCTTTCCTTTGTAGTAGGCTAATTTTGCACCTATTTCGGTTGATTGGGTCTCTCTGGCTAAAAAGACTTCTGGGAAAGTCTCTCTAACTAAGTTCCAGTAGGTAGCTGAAGTAGCCTTAACACAACCTATACAGTTAGCATTAGGGTAGCCCAACGTGTAGATAGCAGGTAGAGTTACGCCACCCTCTTGAAGAACACGAAAGCAATCCTGTTTAGTAAACCCTGCGTCTATTAGAGGAGTCAAAAGTGTGTCACGTTCAGTTAACTTAAAACGATCAGCACGTTTAACTTCCTCTGCTGTAAATCCCAGTACGGTATAATCAGGACTGTTAGCTTTCTCCCATTCTTGTCTCGCCTTCTTTTTTAGTTCTAGTGTACATGGCGCACCTGTAGGACCAGACATAAACTTCCTGTCTTCCCAAACCTTTTCACAAGACTGGTCGGGATACTTAGACCTAACGGCAAATTCTATTGGGGAGCCTAGCCAACCTTCCACATCTTTTAAGAACCTTTGGTTATCTGGATGTTCCTCTTTGATGGGGTTGTTAACTACACTGACCTTATTTGTTTTGCCGTACAGGTCTAAGGTTAACTTAGCTGCAACTGCTGAGGCTGCACCACAAGAAAACCAAACAGCGATATGCTTACCTCTTATTTCGGTGGCATCCATAATTCACCAACTTCCCTTCTAAGCCAAAGCAGTCTGGCATTTTCTACTACTCTTTGTATATCTCCTTCGTATGCCTTCACACAAACGTCCCACATTTCCTCTTCTACATTAACACCAGACAGCAACTTTTTAGCAGTCTTAGGCCCAATACCGTGAACCCCTTTAATGTTATCTGAGGCATCACCTGTTAAGACTTGAGTGTAGAAAAACCTAAGACCAGAGACTTCAGTAACGGTAGTCCAATCTCCTCTGTTGATGTTAAAGTGGCGACAAGGTATCTGTAGCATATCCTTGTCTATAGATGCGATAATCGTTGTTGGACCGCACCTTGTGGCTTCTATGGCAATCAGATCGTCTGCTTCCTCTCCTTCGCTAACTATAGCCCCAAAGTCTTCTATCAGGTAAGCTCTTGCCTTTGGTAGATCAACAGGCTTAGGATTAACTTTCCTAGTTTCCTTGTAGGGAAATGACTTTGCAACTTGGTGACGAAAGTTATTAGATCCCGTTAAGTAGACTTGGTAGGAACCACTTTGGAAATCTCTAACTGTCCGCTTTAAGATAAAGTCCATACTCTTATGGATGTGTTCCTTCAAGCTAGTGTTACCAGCTTCCCAGAACTTGTAACCTTTTAAAAACTCCTCATAGTGGTCTTTTTTATACTTGTATAACTTAAGGTCAGGGGGGCCGACCTCTCTAAAGAACTCACTCTCTAGAGAGGCCGCTGATCTATAAGCTACAATGTCTCCATCAATTAAGACCTTGCCACTTTCCATTAGAAGTCTCCAAACACCATCGAACCATCGTCCTTTTCAAAGCCTACATCTTCTACGTATGTATAGCCAGCCGCCCTAGCTGCATCAGCAAAGGCTCTACCTAAGCCATACAAGTCGTCAACATTATCTCGTACAACTGTGGTACTCCCTTGAAACCCATCAGCCTCAGACTCTGAAGTAAAGATCATTTTAACTTGCATTAGAAGGCACTCCGATCTTCTGCTTCTGGCTCAAAGACAACGTGATCCACAACAGATATCTTTTCTAGCTGTGTGATCTTACCGTCCCAAACATCTAGCTTTGCGATAACTTTTGTTCCGTTACCAAGGACACCATCTTTTTCCCAGTCCCAAGCAACGTGATCTTTACCCACCTTCTTAAACATTGCTGGTGGCCCTACAACTACGCCTTGTTCTCCAGTTTGTCTATTCTTGAACTTAGGGTTAAAATGGGGTCGGGTAGCTTTGTAAAACATACGACCTTCTTTGTTAGTCTTGAATAACTGAGCCTGTAGACCCTTGTTAGGAACTCCATCAGAAATCATCTTATCCTTAGTATCTTCATCAAGCATAAGATTAACGACATACACACCTTGCTTTGCTTGCATATTAATTGCCATGTCAGAACCATCGTTTGGCCCCATGTCACGATCTTCTTCACGAAGTTTCGCCCATTCAATCTCGCACTCTACTACTACTGTCTTGCCCATTGAACTTCCTTTCAGTCGGGGTTACGTACTATACTATATAGACATATTTAGAAAAATTATACCTTGATTCGCACACTTATTTTACTTTTAGTGAATATCTGCGTAGGTGTTGCCAAATTGCACATCTGTCCCTAGAGGTACATTTAGACCTACCTGGTCATTTACGTTTGAGATACTCTTGTGCATGATACCTTCTGCCTTATCTTCTTCTCCTTCTTTTGTTAGGACGATGATCTCATCGTGGAACTGACCTATAGTCTCCAATCCCATGTTACGACACTCCTTAACCCAGCTATCAAAACAGTAGACACCTGTGCCTTGGTTGAGTGTACTGAACCGATCCTTGTCACTACGTAGGCTATACCAGAAGCCAGACACAGGGTTCTTGAGCCACATAGAGCCAAATAGCTCACGTGTACGTAGTGTGCTTGCCACCTTCTCAATAGACCAGTTACGTGACCAGAACGCCTCTAGTAAGGTCTTAGCCTCTTTGACACTCATACCTGTCTCACGGGCCAGCTTAGGCGCTCCTACACCATACGTAGCACTATAGTTCACCACCTTGTAATTCTTACGTAGGGACTTCAGTGACTGTTCCCCTGAGTTGTGCTTGTCGATGTCATCTTGTGAGATAACACCAGCGTGTAGAGCCAAGTCTAAGTGCGGGTCAAAACCTTCCTTACTCATCTGTTCTACGTAGTCAGGGTCTAGTGGCTTCATGTAGTGTCGTTTAGTTGTATCCTCTAGGCTGGTCATGTCAGCACCAGCTAACACATAGCCATCAGGACAAGTTAGGCAACCACGGATCACATCACCGTATGGCTTGTCTACGCTGGGTAGATTTACCAGTGGGCGAAAGTGTTTGAAACGAAAGGTATTAGTGAGACCCGCTACACTAGCCTCTAGCCATCCGTTTTTGTGACACTCTAGGAAACTTTTAAGAATACCAGCACGGTGAGTAAGAACTGTGAGGCCATCCAGAAGATCAACAGTCGGGTCAACCTCTGCAAGCTTTCTGACACTTGGGCATAGCTCTCCATTCTTTCGTACTTGTGCAATTTGTTTCTCCTCTCCTGTTTTCTTGTTTCTTGTAAACTGGTAAGTAAGTGGTTTCCAACCTAAAGAATACAACCAGTCTTTTACTTGGTCATTACTGTTTGGGTTACCACGCTCCTCTCCTGTCTTAACGACAAACTTTAAGGTTGTTGCGGGTTGCATATATTGCTTACAGAGTGATACCCACTTCTCCCCATATGAAGACAGATCACCGTCCTTCTTGTACATAACCTTTGGTTGGTTAGCTACACGGGTAAGTGTCTTCCTTGGCATGGCATCTGCTAATTGTTCTACCTTTTCTACCTTTAACTGCATAATTTCGTCGTAGGCTACTTGTGCTTTGTCTACGTCTAATTTCCACCGCAGGGTCTCTTGTTCTTTTGCACAGTCTAGCTTGAACGACAGATAGTCTATCAGACGGTTCTTATCGGCAGGGTCTTTATATAGTTTGTTCAGCTTAAGGTTTAAGTCACGCCATAGACGATTGTTGATCTTAACATCCTCATCACACCTGTGAGCGTATTCCTCTGGGGTAAGACTGTTCCAATCCTTAATGACAGGCTTGGGTACTTCATATTCCTCTCCGTAGCCCTCTAAGCCATGCTTAATGCGATCATGGTGCAGATACCAACTTAGTGCCAGTGTATCTACTAAGCGTGCTGTAACCTTAATGCCTAGCACTTTTTCCACTACAGGGATATCAAAGCGTATAATGTTATGACCAACTAGGGTTTCACTGTTGAGCAATACATAGCGCATCTCATCGTAGTCATGGGTATGCTTAACTTCACCCATGTCATTAGACCAAGACAGGACATGAATCTTGGTCAACTCATCTAATAGACCGTCTGTTTCAATGTCGAATACTGTTGTCATATTACCTCTCTTAACGTGAATGTTTCAGTGTTGAATCTCATCATCCCTGCATTACCTTCTTCTGAGCATGGACGGTTTTTCTCAACAGTTAGGTACGTTGTGTTTCTCTCCTCTAAGTCTTCAGAGTCTTTGTCTCGACCAAGGTTAACAATCACTGATGCTCGTTGTCCGATCATACGACAGTATTTCATCTGACCATCATCGTTAGTGTGAGCAATGGTTACGATACCTACGTTCAGCTCGGCAGACAGTTTGGATAGACGCACTGACAGGTCAGCTAACATTTGCTCTTTGCTCTCATCAGATGATCCTACAAGCACATCCTGGATAGGCTCAAAGAAAACAAACTTAACACCACAGGCTACAGCAAAGTATCTTATCTGGTCAATCAGATCGTCAGCATCCTGTCCATCACTGAGGTAGAACTGGTAAAAGTTTTCGTCGGCAGTCAAGCTACTGATAGCCGATAGTACCTGATCCTCTGCATCCTTCTCTTCAATTAAGTCTCGTCGGGTTAAGTTATCCCCACATTCGTATGACACAAGGCCAAGCAGGGATCGTAGCTTAGTCTCTTCCAAGTGCCATGCTGCGATAGGAACCTTACGCTGTAGCATATTGTACTCAAGGTAACGCATGATTTCTGTCTTGCCGATACCTGTAGGTGCTTTAATCACTGTGAAGTGACCTTGCATGAGACCAAGTATCTTATCGTCTAGTGCTTCTATACCTGTTGGTATATACTGATGCTCAGGTGTATCCTTATACAACGACAAGAAATCCTGTGTACTGTTCATCACATTCTCAGGTGTATACTTAGGTGCATTCCACCATGCGTTCTTAAACTCTGACGCTTTACCTGCTTTTAAGAACTCGTTAGCATCCTTGAAAGGTCTGTGGTCAACACGGTAAACCTTATTAGGAAACAACTTAGCTATATTGTCAGCAAGGGCATTTCCAGCATCATCATTATCTACTGACAAGATGATCTTCTCAAAGCTATTAAGCCACTCTGCACAATTTTCCCAGAGCTTCTTAGAAGGTGTGGCAGAGGGTAACGACACTACAGGGTTTGTAAACTTACTCTGTACTATCTGGAACACTGACATGGCATCAATTTCGCCCTCAGTTACAGTAACAGTCTTACTACATCCAGCGGTAAATAAGTTCATACCAAACAGTTCATCAGACTTGAATCCAGACTTAGTAAAGAACCCTTTCTTGGGTAGTGTCCTAACTTTAATTCCCCCGCTGGGATATACGTACTCTTGACGATCTGGGAAAGTTAATACCCCATACTCCGTCATTACAGCCTCATCAATCCCACGCATACTTTCATAATTTCCGCTGCTAGGGTCTTGCGGAACTATCGGCTCAATCTTCTTAGGTGTGAACGAGTATTCATCCTTTTGTATTGTAGGGTATCTATCTGCGGCCCATTCAAGTGTTTTCTTACGAGAAGGATAATTGGTATCACAAGAGTGACACTTACCGTATCCCTCACTGTTGTAGCTGAAAGCATCTGATGATCCGCACCCCACAAAAGGACACGGTAAATTGCTAGTGTCTGTCATTTAATCTTTCCTATCTTTAGTCTATCTTAAGTTATCTAGTGTTATAGCTCATCATCGTTGACCCTAACTCTAGTGTAACTCTAGTGTTATTTTTATAGTAATGACGACGATATGCTGTAACACTAGAGTAACTTAAGTAAGGTATTCTAAGTGTCTCATCTTACTATATAGACATAATCACAGTTTTTATACTTCACAAATTGTTACAGTTTCGCCATCTTAGTCAAAGCCTCTCTTTCCCAGAGTGATACAGTCTTCTGACTGACACCTAAGTTTTCACTTAACCAATCCTGGCTTCTGTCGTTAAAATACCTGAGCCTTATGACACTCCTCTCTACACTTGTTAAGGTAGCCATAGCCTTTTCTACAAAATCTTTATCCTCATAGTTTTTTGTACAATCCTCTGCTATCAAGGTTAGGTTGTCGTTAAACCCTACTGCCGTTGATGACAGTGCTTTTGCTAATGTTTTTAGTCCTTCCTCGGAGTATGTTTGCCCATCGTACTGAATGCCCTTTGAGAGAGCCTCTGCGCTCCTTGTGATAGGTATTGTTACGGCTTTTGTCTTAATGTTTATATATTCGTGCATGGCCTTGTTAGCACGTCTGTAGAGACTTGCAGGGTACTCGTCTGGTTTGACTTCAAGTCTGTCGTACACAGCTAGTACCCCCTCTGATATCAAGTCTCCCTTCATGTGAGGTCTTCTGTATTTGTTAGCAAGCCTAGTACACATCTTAACAATTTCGTCTGTGGTCATTCTCTCGACTTCTTCCATGTTTAGTTTGCCTGTGTGTTAATTACCAGTATGGTCGTTAAAGGCTGTAACTGACGTAATTTCTCTGCACCCCTCTTTGCCTGTTCATACGTCATCTTTGGCAGATTTAAGGGTATGATTGTTCCGTTACGACTTTCGGTTGCGATAATATAAGTTGTCATTCTACCTCTGGTTCCTGTGATAGTTCTTCCTGTCTCAATCTAATAATATGGATCACATCCTCAGTTGTTACCCTCGGACATTTTAGCATTTCTCGTATGATATCATGTATTGTAGCTTTACTGTCCCCCATCGAAACGGCCCCCTGTCAGTTTGTGAAATATTACCAGTAGTGCCTCGTAGGGCCACAAGAATGCAAACAAGGTTGCACCACCCTTGTCAGCGTCTTCTATTCCCTCGGCGCTATCTATAGCATCCATCATCAGGATCAACGCCAGTAGGTAGGTTACTACTACACCCCATATGAATCCCATCATCATTCCCCTTGTGCCATCAATGCATCCCACGACACAGGGAATAGTGGCTGTATGATATCGTATACTTGCATAGCTACCTCTCTCGTTTCCTGCTGTGTGTCAGACTTTAGACGTAGCCTACACATATCAGCAAATGCATCCAGTGAACCTGACCAGTACCACTCAGTCATCATACTCTGTGGCAGTACCATACGTGCTTGCTCTGGGCATACACCCATACGTAATAGTTCACTGTATACATCTATCTGATTGTAGATACCTAGTGGCCCTTCATATCTTACTACACCTTCACTGCCCTGTTTCTTGTCAGCACTACGTCCACGCCACTCATCAGGTACATAGAACTCAGGTTCACCATCGACGTACCTACGACTTATCTCATTCCAACGTAGGAACTTGTGCTTAACTAGCTGCCTAGCTACGAACACTGGACTTTTGACATGAGCACTAATAAAACAATGTCCGAATGGACTGATATGACTGTGATCTGCTAAATAGCGTATTAGTTTAGCATCCTTCTCTTTCAGTTTAGGTGGCCCAAAAGGATCAGACGTATCCATCTCTGATGTCTTGCCAAAAGATACCCTAGCGGCATTAGCTACTGATAGATCACTACCCATATGACCAATGTATGTTGTCTTAATTTGCATCTATCTTTACTCCAATGCACTCTATCGCTTCAGTTTTATCGTTTACCATCACACTAGCATCCTTCAATGCTGTTTGACAAAAGGTCTTATTTTCATGTGTACTCAGATGGTGATACCTTACACCTTGCTCTGGTGCTACTTGGAACCATATCAGTAGGAATATCATCATCAGAATGGAACCTCTCCGTTTTCATCGCGGGGGTCATCAAAGAAGCCTTTAGCCATACGACGACGTTGCTCAGTCAGTGCTTGTGACACTTGCTCTAGTGCCTCTATCGTAGTTGGTGATAGTACACCCAGTTCTATCAAGTGTCTCTCCATTGAGGGGGTCATGTGTCTCTCCTTATTTGTATGGTGTTTCATTTGTGTAGAAGTAATGATTATCAACCCTGCCGTCAAGTTTGTAATGCTTACGCCAATAGGGTTTTACTCCTGTGCTATGGTAATGGGTACTGGTAATGTTTAGCCCATTCCCTTGTAGGGCTTCCTCAGCTACCTGCATAGCTGTTTCACGCGCTTCCACCTCGTACATCTTCTCAGGTTTTCCATCGTGGGTAAAAGAAAACTGCTTAGGCTCCCACACGACACCACAGATGGTATCAGGGTAGCGATCATCAACCATACGATTGACGACCACCTGAGCTACCGCCATCTGCCCGTCGTGATTTTCACCACGCGCCTCGAAGTAGATTGCTGTAGCCAGACATAAGAGAGGGGTCATTTCAAATAGTCCTCTATGAATTGGTCAATGTCTTTATCTTCGTGGCACATCATAAGATGTTTTTGATCCTTAAAAGCAAACTCTCTTAGTTTAGGCTCTGAGAGAGACAAGACTTTTTCGTTCTTTACGCGAATTTCTTTATCTACGTTTTCATCCCAGTCTTTGAAATCGTTTTCATCTTCCAAGCAATACTCTTTTAAATGAGCCTTTATTTCGCTAAAGCTCTTAGACTTCACAAGCTCTTTTGCAGTTTTCACTAGCTCTTTATTTCTATAGTAGTTTTGATAAGGGTAATATATCCCATACTCTTCATATGTCATTTGATTTCCACCACACGATCAGCGTAAAAACTCTTCCAACTGCCCCCCTGTGCTATTTCCCAGATAGGCACCTGTCCTCTTGCCCGCATAGCCTCACCTTGCGCTACACCACGATCAGAACCAACGATTTTAGACGATGGTTTAAACAATCCGTTGATAGTACGGATGCTACCGTCTGCCTTGATGAACGACACTGTACTGATCTTAGTAGACTTAGCTGCGATTGCTTCGTACACAGCTTCTTTGGTCATTGTGTTAGTCATTTTATGTTCCTTTTGTTTCAAGTGTTTATCTATGATTCGTAAGCTATTCCAGGTTTCACCATATGTCAAACTCTAATTTCCACTGTGGGGGTATAAGTACTCTTTTAGCTTGAAGAAGTGTTCCCATGCTTTCACTGGCAACTCCTTGATTTTTAACTCAGACACAAACAGTCGTTGCTGTTCATCCCTAAATTCCCTCGCAGGGGTTTCCATTAAGAACGCGGCTAAGATGTTAACCTCTCCGTCTTTATTTAAAAACACTACGTGCATTATCTTATCCTTTCTCTTTTACTGGTGATCCAGTCCATGACTTGATTGTGAACCAATCGTAGTTGTGCCATGTGTTACCTATGTAGTCAAACGCAGCCCAATACTCACAGGCTGTTCTCGACATTTCGTCCCACTCCCATGTGCAAGGTATGTCTGAGATGCGGAATGAGTGAACCTGACCTGATGCAAACATCATCTGAACATCAGCCGATACTATTAAATGTGTTTTTCTCATTTCCATTGTCTCACTTTTTCAATTAGATCAGCGTGTACTGCCTCTCGCTTTTCTTTAGTTTCTAACTTGTAGGTCAGGCAGTTTACAGCTTCGTGCATGAGTGTGTACCCCTTTGACTCTAGTGTTGACTTACGTAGTTCTGCTTTGCGGATAGACTCTAAGTTGTAATTATTCCATGTAACATATTCCATTGTAGGGGTATCCTTCTCTTAGTGTATTTGATTGTGTATGCATTCATAAAGAAATGAGCTATCTTCAGTCAAGTCCTCAAGTTCTGATTCAGTGGCTTCCACACCATCTATCAAAGCAGACTGGATGTAAGCATCACAAAACTTAGGGTAATCACTCATGTCGATGCCACCTACTTTGATTTCAGTTATACTGTTTTGAAATAGTTTTAGTCTCATTATCTTATCCTATCCTAATTTCTACTGTAGGGGTGTGACAGACTGTTCTCCCAGTTGTACGCACGACAACACAGAGAGAGTTCCGCACCAATTACAATAACCATAGCCTTGCGGTGGTCCCTTGTCATCGCTCCAGTCTGGACAAGTGCTGTTCACACAAATTGATGGAACGCCAATATCTGCAAACCCTACTGTTTCCAGTAGCTCGTTTGGCGTTAGCTCGTACTGTTGAGCTAAGGTTAACAGGCGTTCTTTTGGGTTATAGTTCATTGTACTGACCCCCTATCATGGCTATACAATAGAACTGTTTTGACAACGGCTCTACAACCTGTCTCGTGAAATGCTTCAGAAGCAGAGCAATAAGCTTCGCCAGAACAAGTGTTGTCAGACCAGACGTAAGGCTCATCATCAGACGGTAAAACTACCACAACGTACAATTCTGTTTTCATTATCTTATCCTTCCATTTACTAAAATCACCTTACCATTTTCCACTGGTAGGTCAAGCGATATCATAATTTCCACTGTGGGCCTTAATTTCCACTGTGGGCCAGTCTTAAAATTTTGCCAGTCAATCTTAATTTCCACTGAGGGGTCATCATAAAATTTCGCCAGTCGATCATAATTCCCACTGAGGGGTCAGTCTTAATTTCTACTGTAGGGGTCAGTCTTAATTTCCACTGCGGGGTCAAAAGCACAAAAAAACCGTCGCAATAACTCGCGACGATTCAAGGTGGTTTTATTTTTTGTTTTAGTAGGGAAAGGATCATTCGATCATGTAACGATTGCCGCTAGTATCTAAGATTAATTCGCTAGCGGTTTGCACGTCCTTGAAACCGTCGGAATCAATGGTTTGGAATGATCCCGCACGATATGGGCAATACGTAAACGCTTTACCTTTGGTTTTTATGTGATCCAGACGAGTCGAACCTTCAGCGTTTAAACTGAAGGTTTCACCTATTGCCATCGTGATTCTGCCGCGGGCTACGGCATGAACATTCTTCTGACGATCACGCAACACGCGGAGTCGTGAAGATTCACTGACTCTGAAGATTATATTTTGCATTGTAACGCTAGTGCAATGACCTATCACGCGATTCTTGTTTTTACCCTCGCGCGGTTTAATGGAATACAGTTTTTTGGTGAGATTAAAGTAAACGTCACAAAGCATTATAGAGTCCCCTTGTACCACAGAAGCAGCTCAATATCCGCGTTTTTGTCTTGTGGATCGCTGTAGTAGTCGTGATCTATTCTTTCTGACGCGAGTCTTACGTGATCGGATACAGAGCCGCGCACGGTTTCATCATCAAAGTCGTAAATCTTTTGTACCGAGTCAAAAGTTAAATCCGAGTCTTTAGGGTTTGGCGTATCGCACGCTGTTCCGTCGGACTGTTCCCAAAAAGGCCAAGAGTCACTTGTAATGTGCAACGGTTTAAAATCGTATTTTAGTTTAGGGGTTCCCATGTTTTTTTCCTTTCATGGTGGTTTGATTTATTTAGGCGCACCCCATAAGATGCGCCCCATAAATCAAACTTAAAAGTCTAAGTAAGCATCACCCTCGATCATTATACTTGGAGTTTCCAACGATGCGCCACACGCTAGCGCGAACTTCAAAAGATCATCATCATCGGCGCAACCACCGTCGCTGTTAATCCATTCGCCATGCCATGAGAGATTCGTATATCCATCATCACTCAACTCAGCGCTGAACCCGCAATCTTCAGTGAGTACATTGTATAACTCAGCGTGATCTGAGATCTTAAATAGTTTAGCGTCGGTATATCCTCCACGAACATCTGCTCCACCATGTATTTGAAGGAGTAAGTACTTTTCCTCGCCCCATTCACCTTCAAGGGTTAATTCTGTACCTTGCATGACTGTGCTATGATTTGCGCTCCAATTGTAAGTATTGAAGCCTTCCCCTATTTCAAACCCATTTTCACGGTTACAGACAGACATCAACCAATCATATCCCTCAGCCGATACGCCACTTAAATCGCTGTTCCAATCATTGCACGGCATGGCGTTAAACTCTTTACAAAACTCAGGAAGTTCTAACACTCCACTAGTCAAAAGGTGAAACACGTTTACACAAGGCAACACCTCAGCCGTCAACTTGCCTTGATATTCCCTGACATATACCTCAGCCGTTGCACTCGGTTGCGCCTCAAAATCAGCAACTGTCATACCTTTGTTTTGTTGCCAAGCTCTACCGTTAGCACCTCCACTGTCTAACATGTGAGTCCCTGTGTTTTCAGTCAACATCGCTGCAATTGTTTCTTTAATATTCATTAGTTTGACCCTTCAAAATGGTAGCCATAATCACCAACGTAGACGTTGGTTCCGTTAGGTGTTGCTGTTTCGATTGTGATTAGTAGTGGTGCGAATAGTGCCAAGGATAAGATGAACCCTGCGACTAATCCTTTTAGTAAGTTAAGCATGTTTTACCTTTCATTACGCGAATCAACCATAGCTAGCGCATGGTATGACTCTACTGTACTGTTTTGGGCCGCGTTATCAATAGGCTATCTATTGAAACCGTCGGGTATTTTGTGCGGATTAATAGCGTTAAAAGACGTGGGTGATTCGCATAGGTAGAGGGCAGACCCCTGTTCCCACTCGCAATTTTCTTTTGCTGTCAAGTAAATCTTTAGTTTAACATTAAACTACTTTGGTCTACTACTTTAGTTTAACATTAAACTACTTTATTGTAACATATTGTAACAATTCGTGATCCAGGTAGGGGTTGACATGGGACCCTAGATATTGTATACTAACGAATCACCTGGCAGAGGCCTCCACCCATGAATCCAAAATAAGAAATTACTTTTGACTGTAACCTAAATGACACACCTTGCCTGTACTTACACACGATAAGCCAACGACAAACAAAAAAAGAATCATTAGTTATCAACGAGATATAAAATAGTTTATTTTTTAGGGTATAATTTTCTTGAATATGTCTATATAGTATAGTAAGACACTAACTAAAGTAACCTCTAGAGTTGCTCTAGTGCTATAAGCACATCGTCGTCATCATCATAAACAATAACACTAGAGTTACTCTAGAGCTATCTCTTGTTAGGGGATAACGACGATACGCTATAACTCTTGATTTTGTCGTGGTCCTTCACAGGAGCGACATACCCTATTTCCCCCTGTTCAACCAAGACGAACTTCCACACCCTTCATCGTTCACAGAAGCGGTCTTGCTGGGGTTCACGGGGGAATACATATAAGTGAGACTGGTAAGATGGCAAAGAAACTACCCTACAGTAAGACCATAGAGAACCATGTGGTTAAGTGTGTCCGTGGTGGTGTTTCTAGAATAGATACCCTGCGTTCTATGCAGCATCTACAGAACTCGCCAAGCTCTATGACTACCTTCTATAAAATATATGGTAAACTCTGGGATGCAGAGCATTCCGATATTATATCTCGTATTGGCTCAAGAGTTTATGACCAGGCTATCAATGGTGATGCTAAAGACTCTGCCACATTTAAGTCACAAGAATTGGCCTTGAGAGCTAAAGCTGGTTGGTCGCCTCAGAACACTATCAACGAGGTTGAGCAAGAGATTGACCCTGAGCTTGATGTGTCAGCAGCAGATCAGATTATGACACTCTTAGGACTTGACCCCGATGACCAACAAGAAGATGACCCGCAAGATAACAGCAGATACGCTTAGAAGTCTCCCAGCAGCTAAAGTAAAAGAACTATTCACTGCACTGGGTCCAGACAAAGTAGATGAACTCCAGCATGACTGGAGTTTCTGGGGTCGTGATGCTCAGTTTCCTCCTCCCGATAAAGACTGGAACACTTGGTTAATCAATGCTGGTCGTGGCTTCGGTAAGACCCGTTGTGGTGCTGAGTGGGTACGAGAGCAAGTCAAGCTAGGACATAAGCGTATAGCTTGTGTAGCCTCTACCAACTCAGACATAGAACGTGTCATGGTAAAAGGCGAGAGTGGTTTCCTATCGGTATGCTGGAAGCATGACAAAGATTACAACGGTAAGTTAACAGGCTTTCCCGAATGGTCCCCCACTAGGAGATCACTTACCTGGGCCAATGGTGCTAAGGTTGAGTTTTACTCAGCAGAGGAACCTGAGCGTTTACGTGGTCCTCAGTTCTCAGCCGCTTGGTGTGATGAGCTTGCCGCGTGGAACAAAGATATAGACACCTGGCAGATGCTTCAGTTCTGTCTACGTTTAGGCAAGCACCCCCGTGTTTGTGTAACGACAACTCCCAAGCCAACTAAGTTGATGCGAGAGTTACTGAAGAACCCCAAGACTACAGTTACCAGTGGTAGCACTTTTGATAACTCTGCTAACCTTGCTGGTACATACTTAACTGCTGTTAAGGAACAGTACGAAGGTACACGTATTGGTAGACAAGAGCTATATGCTGAAGTCTTAGAAGAGGCTGAAGGCGCACTTTGGACTACGGCTATGTTAGATGATGCCTCAGTTAAACATGAGGATGTACCTGACTTAGCCCGTATTGTCGTTGCACTTGATCCCGCTGTTACATCTAATGCTGAAAGTGATATGACAGGTATTGTCGTTGCAGGTATAGATGTCAACGGTGTTGCTTACGTTTTAGGTGACTACACAGATAGACTGTCTCCCCAAGGATGGGCTATGAAGGCCATAGAATTATACCACCACCATCAAGCTGACCGTATTGTCGCTGAGGTAAACCAAGGTGGTGACATGGTTAGAACAACCATACACGGTGAAGATGAGACTGTCCCTTATAAAGCTGTACGAGCATCTCGCGGTAAGTTTGCCCGTGCTGAACCCATATCTGCCTTATACGAGCGTGGTCTTGTTAAGCACGTAGCTAATCCCCCTGATGGGGCTACACTAAACGAATTAGAAACCCAAATGAGAACATGGGAACCACTAGGGTCGATTGGTTCCCCAGATAGACTTGATGCCCTCGTATGGGCAATTACAGACCTCTCACTCAACGGATACACGAAACCCAAACTGACCCTCGCTTACAGTAGTGTTAAGGGACTTTCACGCTAATAGTAAAGAAGCGATAGATACAATGGTAAAGAAACTCTCAGAGGCGAAAGCTAAAACCACATTAGGTGTAGCTGGCGATAATACGTACAACGGTCAAATCCGTGCTGATGAGTTCCTGCCTGAGCTTCGTGGCAAGAAAGCTATCCGTAAGTATCGTGAGATGCGTGATAACGATAGTACCGTAGGTGCTGTCATGTATTCTGTTGAACAGATACTACGTGATATTGATCTTCACGTAAAACCTGCTGATGACAGTGACGCAGCTAGGGTAGAGAAAGAGTTTGTCGAGAGTGTTCTTGATGACATGGATCACACTCTGGATGACCATATATCGGATGCTCTATCTTATTTGTCGTATGGCTTCGGTTGGTTTGAGGTTATCTACAAGCGTCGTGTCGGTCCTACTGAGCGTTCCCCGAAGAAGAACTCTAAGTACACTGACGGACGTATTGGTGTACGTAAGATTGCATCCCGTGCGCCTTGGACTGTATCGAAGTTTGATGTAGAGCAAAAGACTGGTGATGTCTTAGGCATTGAGCAAGAAGTGGGGTTCATGGGTGGTCGTAACTACATTCCCCTCAATAAATCTTTGTATTACCGTACTACTAGCCTTAATGGAGACCCCAGTGGTCGTTCTATACTTCGCAATGCTTATACTTCTTACGAGTATCTTAACAACTTACAGTCGATAGAAGCTATTGCAGTAGAGCGTGAACTTGCAGGTATTCCTGTAGCTCGTATCCCTGCTGAGTACCTCTCAGGAGATGCTTCCGCTGCACAGTCAGGCTTCGTACACAACCTACAGCAAGTCCTACGTGACGTTAAGTTCAACGAACAGGGCTACATTATTCTTCCTTCGGACACCTACCCTGATAAAGATGGTGCGCCTAGTAGCACACGTCTAGTTGACGTAGAACTTATGGCATCCAATGGTAAACGTAACATAGACATTAACCCTATCGTTAACCGTTACCAGCATGACATTGCACGTTCTATGCTTTCTGAGTTTCTTCTTCTTGGGACATCTGGTGGTTCCTACGCCTTGTCCAAGTCGAAGACAGACCTGTTCCTCCGTGCGCTTGAGAGTTATATCCAAGCAATCGTCGATGTTCTCAACAAACAGTTGGTCGAGCGTCTTTGGCAGTTGAACGGTCTGAACTATGACATGATGCCAACCATTGAGGCTGGTGATGTCGCTCCACACGATCTGCGTGAGATTTCTTCCTTCCTACGTAACCTTAATGGTGCAGGTATTGACGTTAGTAGTCACCCAGAAGTTATCAGTGATCTTATGGGTATTGCTGAACTAGACTATGACCCAGAGGTGGAACAAGAGGCCCCAACTGAGGATCAAGAATAATGGCAACTCTAAACAACAGGGTATTTGACAATGGCCTTACGGTACTAGATACTGAGGCTAACCGAATTGACATCACTTCTCAAGAAGCTGCAAGTTATGCAGAGGCCACTTCTACCTATACTCTAGGTAACTCAACCTCTCTTTCCATTGCTGCCCCTTCTGATAGGTCTGGTGGTGGTCGTGAGGTTGTTGTAGCTGCTGTAGCAGACGCCTCAGTGACAGGCAGTGGTACAGTTACGCACTACTCTATAGTTGATACAGGTAACTCCCGTTTACTTGCTACAGGCTCTCTTACGGCAAGCCAAGTAGTTGCCTCTGGAAACACTTTCTCACTAGGATCATTTACTATCGGTATACCTGATCCTGCATAATAAGGGTTATGGGCCATGACCAGCAGGATTCTACAGCAAGATAGTGGGTTAATCCTCACCGAAGCCAGTGAACCTATAATAAACGAGGATTTCATTGGTGTTAATGGTTTCTCTACTGGTAATCCAGTATTACAAACCACCGCAATAACTCAAGACCACGTTACAAACGTAATTTCCATCGTAACTGGTCAGCCCGTAATTTCTACTACGGCTATAAACCAAGCTCAAAGTCTATCTTCCACAAATATTACTACTGGTAACGTCGTTGTCTTACCAACGGCAATCACCCAAGATCATAATGTACAAGCAAGCAGTATACTCACAGGAAACCCTGTTGTCTCTCTTGCTACCCTCACAGAAGAAGAAAACTTTTCTGTCGATAGTATATTAACAGGTAGCCCTACAGTAGGTTCAACAAGCCTAACCCAAGTTAATAACTTATCTCCAGAAAACATAGTAACACAAAGACCTGATGTTGGTAAACCCTTCGACCCTAACGTCGTTATAGCAGAGGAAATAGATCAGATGTTTGGTGGTTGGCAAAGACGTGTATACGAAGTACCAGACGGTCGCCTAGTGCAAGCTGAACGTGAGATACAGGCTACCTTTGGTGATGTTGTGTCTATTGACCGTAAAGCTAAGTCTTTGCTCAAGTTTGGACGCTCCGCACAACTTTCTACATCTGGCTTACAGACTGTCTGGACCGTTGGTGGCAATGAGGCATATGTTTCAACTAACTCTATCTCTACTATATCTTCATCGTCTGCATCAGATACAGAGGTTATTAGGGTAGAAGGTCACACAGTCTCTGGAGGAGAGTTCACTTTTGTTGTACAGAATGTGACCCTCAGTGGACAGACTAAGGTAACACTAGATACAGCCCTCGCAAGAGTATCAAGAATTAGTAATGGTGGTGGTACAGAGTTAGTTGGTCGCGTAGTTGTGTATGAGGATACAACAATATCTGGTGGCATACCCTCAGACGCCACTAAAATACACATTGATATTCCTCTGGGCTTCCAACAGTCTCTAAAGTCTGCAACCACGTTCAGTAGCCAAGACTACTATGTTATGACAGGGTTCTATGGCTCAGTTAGTGCTAAAACATCAGCAGCCGTAGATTTCTACGTTGAGATAAGAGAACCTAATGGCGTATTCCTACCAATGGCTTGTTTTACCGCATCTTCCGCTGGTGGAAACTCAGACATAAGCCTTGATCCAGCAATTATCGCCCCCAAGAACTCAGACCTGCGTATTCGTTGTGAGACACAAGACAACAACGCAATAGTGTTTGGCATCTTCAAGGGCTACTTAGCGAAAGTATTATAATGTCAAAGACTGGCCTCAAAAACAAGATGGAAGCCCACAACAAGAAGTCTAAGCATAAGGTAACTATGCGGATGCTTCAAGCGGTCTATGATCGTGGTATTGGTGCTTACAAGACTAACCCTGCAAGCGTTCGTCCTAATGTAAAGTCACCTGAGCAATGGGCTATGGCCCGTGTCAACAGCTTTCTCAAGATCGTAAGCGGTTCTAAGTCGGCTAATCACGATAAAGACCTTCTGCCCTCTGCACATCCATCCTCAAGCAAGAAGAAGTCCATGCAGAAGGGACAATACGCCAACGATATTTTCACTACAGAGCCAGAAGCAGTCTCTCGTAGCATGGATATAGGTCTTGAAGGCAAGGTTCACGTTCACGACTACGATGGTCAGGCTGTTTATATGCCAGGAGAGAGCCATGAGGCTTACCTAGCGCACTATGACAGGGGTGAGGCTATAGAAGAGGAAGAAGGCTCCTCAGTGGACCGTATAGAGGCTCTCAGGGCTATTGTAGCTGAAGTAATAAAGACAGAGTTTGCTAAGGCAGAGTACCAAGGCGAGAAAGTAACACTTAACAAGCCTCGCCGCATCAAAGGTGGCAACAAGAAGTTTGAAGTGTTCGTACAGGACGGTGGCAAGGTTAAGAGAGTTACCTTTGGCGATCCTAACATGGAAATCCGTCGTGATGACCCTAAAGCCCGTGCCAATTTCCGTTCTCGTCATTCGTGTGACACCAAGAAAGACAAAACAAAGGCTGGCTACTGGTCATGCCGTATGTGGGAAGCAGGTACATCTGTGAGTGACATGACAAAGAATATAGAAGGTAAAATCCTTAAGACCGACGAAGAACAGCGTATGGTCTATGGCTGGGCCTCAGTAGTAACCGAAAAGGGTGAAGCTGTAGTAGACCGCCAAGGGGATGTTATCGAAGCTGGAACACTTGTGAAAGCTGTAAACGAATTTATGGAGCATGTGCGTGTCGGCAAGGCTATGCACACAGGAGAGCAAGTTGGCACAGTAGTCCACTCGCTTCCTATCACCAAAGAAATCGGTGATGCTCTTGGTATCCAGTCTGACCGTGAAGGATGGGTCGTTGCTTACAAAGTATTCGACGATAACATCTGGGCTATGGTTAAGTCTGGCGAACTTGCGGCCTTCTCCATTGGCGGTCGTGCTATGAAAGAGGAGATTTAATCTTGCCTAACCTCCTAAAAAACTTGCAACTTGAGGAACTGTCCCTTGTGGACCGTCCAGCCAATGCACAGGCGATGGTTAGTCTCTTCAAGCGTGACAATTCCGAAGAGGAAATTATTAAAATGACTGAAGAAATGGAAGCCAAAGTAAAGGCATACATGGAAGAAAAGTCTTGTGGTAAACCAGAAGCTATGAAAGCTCTCGGCTACGACATGATGAAAGAGGAAGAAGCTGAACCCGCTAAAATGGAAGAAGCTCCAGAAGTAGATAAGGCAGAAGAAGCAACAGCAGAGGAAGTCGAAATTGACACCCTCAAGGCTGAGAACGAGCGTCTTCGCAAAGGTCTTATTGAAAATGGCTACGTCATCAAATCTGATGTTATCGAAAAGAAAGCTGAAGTCGAGATGCTGGAAGTCGAAGGCGAGATGGTAGTTAAGTCTGACATCCCTGCCCCAGTTCTTAAAGCACTTGAAGCTGCTGCTGTTGAGAAGGCTGACATTGAACTGGCAAAACGTGCTGGTGAAGTTCTTCCCCACTTTGACATCTCTGTCGCTAAATCTCTCGTAGCTAAGTTCTCCGAAGATGAAGCTATCATGGAAGCACTGAAGGCCGCTGATGCAGCATTCGATGCAGCTATGCAAGAATTTGGTAAGTCTGATGTAGACGGTGAGTTCGCTACTTCTGCTGACAAACTGGATGCCCTCGTAAAGTCCTACATGGACGAAAACAAACTGAAGAAAAGTGAGTTTGCCAAGGCTTATGCTGCTGTAGCTAAGACTGATGCTGGTAAAGCTCTCATTAACAAATCCTATAAAGGGGAATAAAAATGGCTGTAATGCAATCCCGCGACAACCGCACATTTATTGCTGGCGAAGACCTCTCCGCAGCACAATTCAAATTCGTAACTCTTGAGTCAGATGGTCAAGTTGATCTGGCTGACTCCGCTGGTGAAAACGCTATTGGCGTATGTCTCGCTGGTGCTGCTGCTGGTAACGCAGTAACGGTATGTGTCTCAGGTTCAGTTATGGTAACTGCTGGTGGTACTATTGCCGCTGGAGCCGCTGTACAAACAGACGCATCTGGCGATGCTTTAACAGCCGCAACTGGTGATGTTATCTTAGGCTATGCCCGTGAAGCTGCTGTCGATGGACAGATCATCGAAATCGAAATGATTCAAGGTGGCAACGTAGCCGCCTAATCTAGCATTTAAGGAATAACATAATGCCACTTTTGACTCCATCCTCTGTACATATTGACCAGCCCTTGTCTAACTTGACACTGGCCTATGTACAAGAACAAACTAACTTTATCGCTGACAAAGTATTTCCAGTTGTAGGCGTACAACGTCAGTCCGATAAGTTCTACAAGTACGACCGTGCGAACATGAACCGCGCAGGGGACGTTAAGAAACTTGCACCACGTACCGAAGTAAACCGCATCGGCATGGCAATCTCCAACGACAGCTACTTTGCTGACGTATACGGCATTGGCATGGACTTCGATGAGCAAACACTTGCTAACGAAGACGCGATGTTGGAAATTCGTTCTGCTGGCGCACAAACAGCTATTAACCGTGTCCTCATTGAACGTGAAGAGCAGTTCGCCTCTTCCTTCTTCTCCGCTGGTATCTGGGCTACAGATAACACACCGGGTAACTTGTGGTCTGACTACACGAACTCCACACCATTGACAGACGTAACTACTGCACGTCGTACAATGCAGTTGGGTTCTGGTGGCTTCAAGCCAAACACAATGGTTGTTGGTAAAGAAGTACGTGACGTTCTGGTCAACCACCCAGACGTACTTGCTCGGTTGAATGGCGGTTCTACTGTGAACAACCCTGCATTAGTAACAGATGCTAAATTGGCTGAAATCTTTGAGGTAGAAAACTTCTACGTCATGGAAGCTGTCAAGAACAACTCTGTGGAGGGTGTTGCTGAATCTAACGCCTTTATCGGTGGTAAGAACGCACTGTTGGCCTACACGCCAAGCTCCGCTGGTCTTATGACCCCTGCTGCTGGTCTGACATTCGCTTGGAACAATGTTCCTGGCGTAAACAACCTTGGTGTTACTGTCGAGAGCTTCTCCGACGATGCACTTAAGCGTCAGCAAGTTGCAGAGCATATCCAAGTTAAAATGTCTTACGACATGAAAGTCGTCGGAAATGACTTGGGTTACTTCTTCGAGGCTGTTGTAGCTTAAGCCTACACTATACTAACGGGGAACCCTGAGCTTAGACTTGGGGTTCCACCCAACTTATAAAAGAACATAACAGTATCCTTACATAACGGAGTAGTCTCATGCACCCTACATATCTGGGTTGGCAGGTTGATTGGCCTGTGTTTATTAAATTACCAGTGTCAGCTAATGGCAAGAACTGGAAACGTGGAGAACACTTTAACTGGTTGGAGCAAAGCATAGATCAAGATAAGGTCGCTAGTCTTTACACCTCTGGTTATCTCTACCACAACAAAGAATTAGAAGTACAGAACAAGGTTGGAGACAGGTTGTCTGAGTTCTCTAGCAAGCAGCTAGATACCCTTGTTAGCTTACTTAATGTTATCGTCAAAGACAGGACTTCAAGTACATCTGAGTACAACACAAAGAAGTGCCGCAAGTCTAAGATCGACGACAAACAAAGAGGTCTCATCCGTCGCTTCCTAAACAACAGCGCATGGATTAGTGAAGACTTCTACCGCATTCGAGATGAGGTTCTCGGATAATAGTAAAACGAAGGGACGACTTGAATGGCTTGGACATATGATCCATCTGATCTAAACACTACTACGGCTTCTGGTCGCCTCAACACTGTTCGTCTTCTGGTTGGTGACACCGACACTCAAGACCAACAAGTACAAGACTCAGAGATTACCTTCGGGTTGTCTCAGAACGGTGACAATGTTTACTATTCTGCTGGGTGGATAGCCCGTACCATATCCTCTCAGTATGCCCGTAAGGTAAACACGTCCCTAGATGGCGCACTTAAGGCTGACTACTCTGACCTTATGAAGCACTACTCAACACTAGCTGATAACCTAGAGTACCAAGGTAAGACCTCTGGTGCATCTGTTGGTATCCTTGCTGGTGGCATTACCAAGTCTAAGGTAAACTCTGTACGTGATAACACTAACCGTATCGAAGGTTCATTCCGTAGAGACCGTTTCAAGAACCCCCCAAGTTATCAAACACCAGAGTATGAATAAGGAGAGGTAAGATGTCTTTTCGCTCCTATGACTTGCTAAAACTTGTACAAGACTTTGGTGAAAGCCTAACTCTTCGTAAGGTGACTACAGGTGGGACTTACAACCCTGCTACTGGTGAGATTGATGGTTCAGCTACTACGGACTATTCCTTCACGGGTTATATGTACAACTACGACAGTGGCATCTCTGGAAACATGGATATGGTCGTTAGGGGTATTCGTAAGTGTGTTATCCCTGCACTTGGACTTGCTGTCGAACCAGATACTGATGACCTTGTTGTTGGCAATGGAGACAACGTAAAGATTATCTCTGTAGTCACTATCTTCTCTGCTGGCACTCGTATTTGTTACCTCTGTGATGTGAGGGAATAGTATGTCAGTACAATCAACAGTTAAAGTAAACAAAACTTTACAGCAAAAGCTAGACAAGGCAAAAGGTAATATTGAAGAAGCTATTAAAGATCAGCTTGAGCATATCGCTAACTACGCTGTAGCTATTTCCCCTGTTGACACTGGTGCTTATGTAGAGAGTTTTTCTATGCTACCTGCTGGTCAAGGTGGTGGTCGTATGAAAAGCTCTCAGACAGAAAAGAGAAGGCTTCATCGAGTTTTTGATAATACGGCATCCCGCGAAGAGTTTGCCTCTAAAGCAAGAAAAAACCTTTACGGAGACATTAATAAGTTTAACCTAGAGACTTCTGATAAGATTACCCTGATAAATCGTTCAACCCACGCTAGGGATGTTGAGGATACCTACGGCTATGGGGTTTTTGCAAAGGTGAGGAATAAGTTTGGCTAGTATATACAACGATATTAGGGCTGCACTTGAAAGTCACCTTTCTGCTGTGTCAGGCATACCTAGTGTGGCTTATGAGAACGTAACTTTTGAGCCTACAACTGGAACTAGCTTTTTACAAGTTATGTTCTTACCAGTAGAAAGACGCCCTGCTGTAAGGGGCTTAAGTCCACAACAAAGATACCAAGGTGTGTTTTCCATCTTGGCACACACTCCAGAGGGTAAAGGTCCGAAGGCGGCTGATGATTACGCTAATATACTGATAGAAGCGTTTGAAGCCACAACTGACATATCCTTTACTAACTCTGACACAGAAACTATCAAAGTATCCATCGACTACGCAGAACGACAGCAGGGGATTATAGACAGCCCTTGGTACTACGTCCGTGTAGACATTGGATGGTACATTTACAAATAACTTCCCTTTAGGAGAAACAATATGGCTTTCGCACAAGGCTCACGCTCCAGTCTGTCGTTCATCGTAGAATCTACGTTTGGTACAACACCTGCTGGCGACTTTACTAACCTTCCATTCAGCACTCACTCTTTGAACCTCACTAAAGATCGTGTAGCTGGTAATGATATCCAAGCTGACCGTATGCCTCGCGTAGATCGTCACGGTAACCGTCAAGTAGGCGGTGATATCGTAGTTGACTTACGAGATGGTGACTACGATGCTTTCCTTGAGTCAGCTATGTTAAACGCTTGGGCAACTAACGTTCTTAAAGTTGGCGTTGCACCTAAGTTCTTCTCTATAGAAGACTACGCTGCTGACATTGACCAAGCTCGTTTATTCACAGGTCTGTCAGTTTCCACTATGGGCATATCTCTTGCGCCTAACCAGATGGTAGCAACTACCTTCGGCATGGTTGGTAAGGACATGACTATCAGTGCTACACAGAAGACACAGAACGCTGCATCTGGTGCTGCACCATTTGATGCTTACTCAGGTGACATTTCTATCGGTAACGTAGGTGGTGCATCTGCTGTAGCTATCGTAACTGCACTAGACTTCACCTTAACTAACTCTTTTGCCCCTACCTTCGTAATTGGCGACGATAGCGCACCATCACTTGAGTATGGTCGTGCAGAAGTCGAAGGTACGCTCACAGCCTACTTTGAGGATGCAGCACTTATCAACCGTTTCCTCAACGAGACTGAAACTGAGATTGAAGTATCTGTGGACGATCCTACAGGAGCTAATGCACACACATTCCAATTCCCACGGGTCAAGATTAACTCTGCTGATGTTGGCGTCGATGGCCCAACTAGCCGTATGGTTAATATGTCTTTTGTTGCTCTCTATGACACAACAGAAGCTACTAACCTTAAGATCACACGCCCATCATAAGAATACCTAGCTAGGTAAGTGGGGACTCCTGAGTCGGGTCGGGGGTCTCCACGTTTTAATCACCCGACATAAACCCCGAAGGAACTCGACATGGATTTAATGAACCTTAAGCCTACCAGTGACACTGTAGAAGTTAAGCTGGTTCACCCTAACACTGGTGATGCCCTAAAGAATGACGACAAGACTGATATGACTATCACTGTCCACGCAAGTCACTCTAAAGAGTACAAGACAGCATTGCACGAACAGACAAACAAACGTCTTAAGGCTATGCAGTCAGGTAAGAAACAAGAGATCACAGCACAGGACATGGAAGAAGCTACTCTGACGCTTCTATCTAAAGTTACTGCTGACTGGAACATTACATATGGTGGTGAGAAACCTAAGCTCACTGTCGCTAAGGCTAAAGATATATATGACGAAGTGTTCTGGATTAAAGATCAGATTGAGGAAGCGGTGGCTGACTCCTTGGATTTTACGAAAGCCTAACTTCTCAGTTGTGTGAGTGGGCTGAACATCAGTTTAAACTCAACAAGCCTGACAAGGATGGCATTACGGAACGTGAACACCTAGAACAAGTAGAAAGGCAGATTGGACAAAGACCAGAAGCATTGGAACCCCCGACAGTATTTCCTCAGCTTATGTCTCATGTCTGGTCTGCCTTTATTGCATTGAGCAACAGTAGAACTCAAGGCTTCTCTGGCCCTAACCCGATAACATATGAACAAATTAAAGCATGGAAGGAACTGACTGAGACACCTGTAGAACCCCGTGAAGTAGGGGCGATAAAACGTGTTGATACAGTTTACATGGGGGTAGCGAATGGCTGACTTATCTTTATTAGTAGATTACTCTCAGGTCAAAAAGGCCAATAAAGAGATTGCTCAGATAGGGGGTTCTGCTAAGAAGTCTGCTGCTGTTTTTGAGGCAGCTTTTAAGAAAGCTGAAGTGCAGCAGAAAAAATCTATAGATGCTGTACAAAAGCAAATCGCATTCAGTAAGAAGATGCAAGCTCAGAAAGCTAAAGAAGCAAAATCCGCTGCTTCCGCTGCTGCCTTAGTCGCTAAGGAAGAAGATAGACTAAAAAATAAGTTCGTAGAGGGTTACACCGCTATGAACATTTATACTAAGGAATTGAATGACCTTGGTTTAGCACGTAAGAAGGGTATCATTAGTGCGAAAGAACAATCCGCTGCTGTAGCACAGCTAAACGCACAGATGAAAGCTGGTACAGGTGTATTTGCTAACGCTGCTACAGGTATGCAAATAGTCGGCAAGAGGGCTAACCGTACAGGCGTTCTAGCTCAACAGGCTGGCTATCAGTTTGGTGACTTTGCGGTTCAAGTACAATCTGGTACGAATGTAATGGTTGCCTTTGGACAACAGGCCACACAGTTAATCGGCACGTTCTCTATGTTAGCTAAGTCAACAAAAGCTATCGTGGCATTCTCTGCACTTGGTGTTATTGTTCCCATAATCACGGCTGTCGCTGGTGCATTTATGAGGACTAAAGATTCGGCTAAAGAGGCCGCTGATAGTCTAAGCTCCTTTGAAGAAAAGCTAAAGTCTGCTAGGGGCGAAGTCCAGAGCATGAAGGACGAATTAGAACTACTTAATTCTGGATTTGAAACTGCCGCAGAACTTGCACTTTCACAAAATGTAATAATTAGTGAAAAAGAGTTAAAGAGTGCTGAAGATGCACTTGACAAGATCGTTAAGAAAAACGAAGCGGTGCTTGTTACTGGTGGTAGGATTTCTAAAACACAACTAAATACTGCGAAGGGTGAGGTAGAGGCGGCAGAAAAACGTGTTGAAGCCGCTAGGATGGAACTGCATTCCTCAAGAGAGTTATCTAGACAACAAAAAGAGCGAAACCGAAATCTATCTATCGCCAGACAAATAAGAGAGGTTAGGAACAAACAAGATAGAGATAACGAGAAAGCTGCTGCTGAACATCTTAAGAAGGTTAATGCTAAGGTTAATGCTCTAGCTAAGTCTGATGCTAAAAGAAGGTTTGAGTCTGCCCTTAAGTACATTGCAGAAGAAGCTAAAGCCAAAGAAGATGCTGAGAAAGCTGGTGCTGAACACCTTAAAAAAGTTAACGCCCTAGCTGAGTCTGATGCTAAAAGAAGGCTTAAGGCTGTTGAAGAGTATAACAAAGTCTTAAAACAGAGGGCAGATTTTGTAGAGTCTGAGACTTCTAATCAACAAGATAACATAGCCGTACTACGTCTACAGCTACAGTTTGGTGAAGATTCCCTAGCGGTCAAACGACTGATAGCTCAACAAGAACGTGAGGCTTACGAAAAGTCACTTGAGAGATATCAATTAGGCCCAAAAATAAAAGAAAGTCTGATGGCTCATTATGACACAGCTAAGTCATTAGCTGATGAGTTAGAACGTGCCGCCGACGCATTTGGTAAAGTTGATCTGTCGCCTACAGAAATAAAGACTGGTGTAAGGCTAGGGTCACTTCCCCCAGAAGCCCTTGGAGACATCCCTCAATCTGCCGCAGAAAAAGCTGCTGAAAAAGCCTATGATGCTATAAGAAGAAGACGTAGGAAGAAGACCACAGGTGGCAGTGGCAGCGACAACGTAGTAAACATCAACGAGATTATTGAAGCCCGTAAACTACAAGCTGAACAAGAGCGTACCCTAATTGGCTTAAGCGAGAAGCAAGCAGAGGGTCTGAGGGTATACTACGATCTTCTGGAGCAAAATAAAGACGCTGATGTACAGCTAACTGAAACAGAACTGATGGGTGCTGCTAAGGCTATTGCAGCCCAAGAGGAACAGAACCGTGTACTTCAAGAGGCTGTTGATAAGCAAGAGGAGATAGCAGACACTATAGCCTCTTCAATGGGTGATGCCTTTATGTCGATTGTAGATGGCACTAAGTCTGCTAAAGATGCCTTCAAAGATATGGCTAGGGAAATTATCAAGAGACTATATGAAATTCTAGTCGTAGAGCAACTTGTCCAGTCTATCTCAGGAACAATTAAAGGTGCTTTCTCAGGTAGCGCAGCACCAGCTACATCCCCAAGACCAAAGATTAGGCCTTTCGCTGACGGTGGTGTTCTTAGTGGACCTACTATGTTCCCTATGGCTGGTGGTAAGACTGGTCTCATGGGTGAAGCTGGGCCAGAAGCTATCATGCCACTCAAGAGAGGTGCTAACGGTAAGCTAGGTGTACAGGCAGAAGGTGGCGGTGGTGACAATGTAGTTATACATCAGAACTTCAACTTCCAGGCTAACGGTGACGACAGTGTTAAGAGGATTATTGCACAAGCTGCACCACAGATTGCTAATATGACTAAGAAGTCTATGCTTGATGATCGTCGTCGTGGTGGACAAATGAAAGCAACCTTCGGGTAAAGGAAAGAACAAACTATGGCACTTACTTATCCCTTAGATACTCCAACAACTATCGGGATTGAGAGCATTGAGTTACGTGCGGTTAATGCTGTAGCTGTCTCTCAATCACCATTCACGTACAAACAACAGACTATCGCTCACCAAGGTCAGCAGTGGCAAGCAAGCGTAAATATTCCTTCGGTACACAGAGATAAAGCTGCTGCCTGGAAGGCCATGTTGGTTGGTCTAAAGGGACCACAGGGTACATTCCTACTCGGAGACCCAGACTACGCTACACCTCAAGGTACTGTAAGCTCTTGTACAGCTACTGGTAATGCTGGAGAAGACCACGTAGCTGTAGTTATGACTGGTACACTTAAGGCAGGGGACTACATTCAACTAGGGGCAGGTTCTAGTGCTAAACTACATCAGGTTCTGCAAGACTTAAGTGGTAACGGCGAACTTGAGATTTGGCCTTCACTCAGGTCAACGTACAGTGGTTCAACAGTTATCTTTAATTCTCCTAAAGGTCTCTTTAGGCTATCTCAAAATGTAACCTCATGGTCAATTAACAATGCGTCAGTCTATGGTATTTCGTTTGAAGCCGTAGAAGTTCTGACATAGTAAGGATATATACTAATGGCTGATAAGAAGATAACACAGTTAGACCCACTCACAGGTGCTAACTTAGCCGATACTGATGAGTTTGTTGTCGTAGACCTTTCGGCTGATGAAACAAAGTCAATTACATTCGCTGAACTAAAGACTGGGTTGGATACCGTAACAGGTTTCGTGCGTATCTCTGGCGATACGATGACAGGTGATCTAACAGTCCAAGGCACAGTTGCAGCAACAGCAGTGACAGGTGATGGCTCTGGGCTAACTGGGTTGCCGCCAAGTATAGGTGGAGCAGTTGGCGTTACATTTAACGATAACGTAAAAGCTAACTTCGGCACTGGGTCTGACCTACAGATTTATCATACTGGTTCAGATAGTTGGGTTAAAGACAACGGCGCTGGCAATCTATACCTAGACACTAACGGTTCAGGTATAAACATTAGCTACAACAACAGTAATGAAAACATGGCGACTTTTACAGCTAATGGCGCAGCAACTTTATATTACGACAACTCTGCCAAACTCGCCACCACCTCCACAGGTATTGACGTAACTGGCACTGCCGTAACAGACGGACTTACTGTAGCTGGCAACTTGTCAGTCGATGGTGGCACAATCAAGCTCGACGGTAATTACCCCACTGGTACAAACAACGTGGCGTTGGGGGATACTGCGTTAGATAGCTTAACGAGTGGTGCTACTAATGTAGCAATCGGGACTAATGCTCTTACTGCAAATACTAGTGCAAGCCGAAATACTGCTACTGGTGCATTCAGTTTGTATGTAAATACAACAGGTGCTTCCAATACGGCTACAGGTAGAAGTGCATTATCATCAAGCACTACTGGTTCATATAATACCGCCGTGGGAGATGATGCTTTAAGCTACAACACCACCGCAAATAACAACACCGCCGTTGGGTATCAGGCTGCTTATACTAATACGACAGGTACAGAACTAACCGCAATCGGAAGAAAGTCTTTATTTGCCAACACAACAGGTAATTACAATACTGCGGTGGGTTTAAATTCTCTTGTGACGAATACGACAGGCTCATACAACGCCGCTTTGGGTGTGCAGTCGCTTAATAGCAACACCACCGGAATCGGCGGAACAGCGGTTGGGTATCATGCTCTGTACGCAAACACCACAGGCACCAACAATACTGCTGTAGGCAGGGACAGTCTCTTAACGGCAACAACTGCATCTGACAACGTAGCTGTTGGTAGGGAGGCAATGAAAAGAGCCACAACTGGTCATTCAAACACAGGCATTGGTACAGAGGCATTAAAAGAAACAACAACAGGGACATATAACACAGCAGTTGGGAATGACGCCCTCTTATCCAACACCACCTCAAGCAACAACACTGCTGTGGGGTATCAGTCTTTATATAATATGTCGTCTTCGGGTGACGCTAATAAGTCAACAGCGGTCGGGTATCTAGCTGGATATACATCAACACACAACGTAGACGCTTTTGGTTCTCAAGCATTATACAGCAATACTACAGGTACACTTTCAGTAGCGATTGGTCGTGAGGCCCTGTACTCCAACACCACCGCAAGCTACAACACCGCAGTTGGGTATCAGGCTGGGTATAGCAATACGACAGCACAACAAAGTACATTTATAGGCGAACAGGCAGGGTATAGTAATACAACAGGTTTAGGGAATACATTTGTAGGGTCTGATAGTGGACACCTAAATACAACAGGAACAAGGAATCAATTTTTCGGTAAGAACTCTGGTGAAATGATAACCACAGGTTCTAAAAACACCATCCTTGGCGCATACAACGGCAACGAAGGCGGCCTAGACATCCGCACCTCAAGCAACAACATTGTGCTGTCGGATGGGGATGGTAATCCTAGACTGCATATCGACAGCAGCGGCGACGTTCTGATTGGTAAATCTAGTGCAACCGATTCAACCGTGGGTACATGGATAGATAAAGATGGAAGATTTTTCCAAACATCGGACAGTAACTACGCTGCTCAGTTTAGAAGAAATGGTAGTGATGGAGTTGTTGTTTACTTTCTAAACGATGGGGCAATCGCTGGTAATATAAGCATTTCTGGTTCATCAACAGCCTACAACACATCCTCAGACTACCGCTTGAAGACTGACGTACAGCCCATGACAGGTGCAACAGATCGTCTGAAGCAACTAAACCCTGTAAACTTTGAGTGGATTGCTGATGGCACTAGGGTCGATGGTTTCCTTGCACATGAAGCACAAGCAGTCGTTCCAGAGTCCGTTATTGGCACAAAAGATGAAGTCGATGATGACGGCAACGCAGTAATGCAAGGCATAGATCAAGCAAAGCTAGTACCACTGCTTGTTAAAACTATCCAAGAGCTAGAAGCTCGTATCACAGCATTGGAGGCTGAATAATGGAACTAACAGCAGAAGAAATCGCACAGAACTATACAGCAATGGGTCACTCCGTTGAGCTGTTGAACGCTGGCAAACCAGAAGACATGGAAGATGCTGACTGGACAGATACAGTTGCTCGTAATGTTGAGCATCTGGAACTCATGGTGGCAAAGGACTACTGGACTTCAGAGGACATGACCGCTGTAAACGCTGCAATCGCAGCTAACTCTT
>Ga0222716_10000459_pt1 | contig 34958 bp, 41 predicted proteins | sample C33_13DmetaG_FD_165044 | JGI IMG/M metagenome (GOLD analysis project Ga0222716, IMG submission 165044) | Estuarine water microbial communities from San Francisco Bay, California, United States - C33_13D | ecosystem: Environmental > Aquatic > Marine > Unclassified | place: USA: California... | reverse complement strand
GTATCTAGTTTTGCACTCGTTACTGCACCATTTGTTATTTCAGATACAGTAACAGAGTTTGCTGCTAAATCTTCTGCAGCGATAACATCTACGCCGATCTTGGCAGAATTTACAGCACTATCAGCAATATTTGCAGTTGTTACAGCACTATCAGCAACCTTTGCATTTGTTACGGCATCATCCTGTATTCCATCAGTTTTAATTCTTGAAATTGGCATATTAGTTTATCCTGTTTCTTTTTATTAGTCTGCGTCTGCAATGGTTAATGTACCATCGGCAACTTGTTTTAGAATTTCTGCGTAGTGACTATTAGCTGGGTTTAGTGGGACTGACATCTCTTGTCCGTCTATTGTGCAATTTACACAACAGTTTACATCACTAGAGTTTTTACCATATTGTGCATTTGTAATTGTAATATTATTTTCCATGATTATAACTCCGCACTAAGGCTTACTATTGCCGCCTCAACTCTTGAAAACATAATACCACTTTGTCCTGCCGTACCACTGACTTGAGAGTTGTTGTAAAGATTGACTTGCCTTGGACTTCCTGCTCCAGAGTCTATGCTTATACTATTAAACGTATCAAGCGCTCCATTCCTACTAAAACCATAGTAATCTGTCCCTGTAACACATTCTAAGCTAGGCTCAGTCCTCATTTCAACTTCCATTTTATAGATACCTTCTACAAAAGTAGAATTGTGCATTTGGGCATTCATTATAGCTGAGACGGTAATACCGCTTTCTCCCCCTGCAATTCGTTGGAAGTACCTTTTGCAAGCTAAAAGTTCATCTCCGTATGACCTATGCTCGAATGCAGTCGCAGTGTCGCCGACCTCTAGTTGGACTCCTGTGAATTTTATATAGTTAGAGGTACTAGAAGAAAAATTAACATTATGATTAGCTGCATAGTTAGTTGTGGTACTATGGGAACTTACACCTTCCGAACCACCAGTATATTGTGAACCTGCATGTAGCATAATCTTTAAGGATAGCCCTTCTGCGGAAGTGTTTGCAATAGTACCAGTTGTATCCCCATCATAGGTAATAGTTTTATGTTCCCATACTCCTGTTTGATTAATAGTAAAGGACTTAGTGTTCTGGCGGGATTGATCCGCTTGCCATAAAGTCATCGCATAAGTTCCTAATAAGTTTCCTTTTACCCAAAAAGATAATGTTGTTTTCTTTGCAGAAGAAGTCCCTTTTTCAAGAACTTGAAGATTCTGCCCTTCAAATGCATGACCTATTTGAGAATAAGAACCCCCACCTAACGATGTATCAGCAACAGCACACTCAATCTTTAAAGATTTACTATACCCCACAGGTGCATCAGTATCTTGAGTAAAGTTATATTCTGGTGTTGCACCGCCACCTTCTTGATATTGCCATCTGTCTAAGGAATAATACCCACCGCCACCAATACCACTATGACTAGTGCCACGTTGTGCCACTTGCATAGCACCATTGATTATAAGATTTCTACGACCAAGGTTCTGTGACACCTTATCAGGCGTTACCGCATCATCTGGTATACTTCTTGTATTTAATTTAATCAACGCCATCTGTTAATATCCTATTAGTGTCTCTTCTTTATTTATCGTGGCGTTATTGCCACCTTCCGACCCAAAGCTATGTAGTGGGTTATTATGCTTCATATGTAAAGTTTAGATACCAGCCCGATGACCATGCACCAGAAGTGGAAGTAACCCCAAATGTTCTAAAAAGATATACTCCCCCACTCTGAACGAATATAGCGCCACCATTACCACCACCACTGATAGAGCCGCTTGCATATCGTCCGTGAACAGAAGTTCCAACGGCAGTGAAAGGCATCCCTCCAATATGTGAATACCCACTAGCGTATCCACTTGCGCTTAAATTAATTAGACATGATGCGTGTACTGTTCGTCCAATTTTAGTGTACTTAGCTTCGCTGTAACTTGCAACACTTTGAGTAAAACCATTAACTAAAGTAGACGGCGACCATGTGCCTTCTTCATAATCGTCAAGAGTATTTGCAGCGCCAGTGCCACCTAAACTAATACCAAAAGCAGAGTAAATTTGTCCGTCTTTTTTTATGTATGATGTTTCAGTATTACTAGAATTGACACCTTTTAACCAAGGGTCGTTACTAGTTTGACTAGAAATAAATCTTCCACCAGTTACTATTGATGTATTACCAGTGGTTATATTACCAGTGGTTAGATTACCAGAAATTGCAATGTTAGTATCTAGTTTAGCAGATGTAACTGCACCACTGACAATCTTTGCAGAAGTAACCGTTCCGTCACTTGGAGTTCCAATATCTAGAACGTCACCAAGTGCCATGATAAAGTCGATACTATCAGTACTTGCGAGTGCAGAAGCGAATACGATTGTAGAACCACTAACTGTGAATGAATCTTGTGGAGCCTGCATGACACCATTCAGAGAAACCAACAAATGGTTCGCACTTGAAGGATAGTAAGCGGCACTACCTAAAGTTAAATTGTACGTTGCAGTAGCTGACGTAGTGATAGCGTCTAACTTGGAGTACGCACCGACTTCTGGTTGTTTTCCTATAAATGGCATTTATCGTTTCCTAATTTCTTTATACTATTTAGTCTGCGTCTGCAATGGTTAAATCGCCTGATTCTACTTGTCTTAGAATTTCTGCATAGTGACGATTGGATGGGTCTATTGGAACTGACACCTCTTGCCCGTCTATTGTTGCTTGGACTGAAGAGTTGTTACCAGATATTGAATCTGCATTATATTGTGCTGTTGTAATGTTCATATTATCTATCCTTTATAACTCTGCATCAAAACCAACATAACTGCCTGTTGGGGTTGCTATCCATCTCCAATGACCAAAAACACCATTGGCTATGCCGTTGTTTGTATTATCAAATGTTACAATAACGTTAGATGCTAAGTCACCACCTTCAGACAAAGTAAACCCTTGGAAAGCTATAGCTGATCCAGAAACATAATTGAAACCTTGTATTGTTGATGAAACATCTTTTGTAATCAAGGTAGGTTTTGTTCTCATTCCGACAGGGAAGGTCGGAAACCATTTAGCTGTATTAGAACCGGCGCCAAATATAGGAAAAGCTTGATAATATTGAGGTTGATAAATAAATGTATACCTCTGACACAAAGACAGTTCTTCACCGTATGACCTATGCTCGAATGGAGTTGCAGTGTCGCCGACTTCGAGTTGGACTCCTGTGATTTGCCATGTAGCGTTAGTTGTCCCTGCTACGTCAGCTACCTGCCCATAGCCAAACCTTGCGGCAGACCATGTTGCCCATGAAGTATTATCTGCTGATTTTCTATCAGGCCCGACTGAAAGGAAAAAGTAAGTTTCTAAACCTCCGCCATTGTCATTATTTATTACACCTACTGTATCAGGAGGAAAAGTTATAGTTTTGTATTCCCATGTATTAGCTGAGTTAATTGTGTAAGTAGCACCTATGTTTCTGTTATCATCATTCTCGTATAGTGATAAACAGTAAACTCCTGTTACACTTGATTTTACCCAAAAAGAACAAGTTATAGATTTTGCATCAGATGTTCCGTACCCTAGTTGTTGTAGGTTTTGTGCTTCCATAGCATGAAAAACCGCTAGTTGTTTTGATCCAGACATAGTTTCAGCAGTAGTAACTGTAATTTTATAGGAGTTACTAAAACCCGAAGGTGCGTTTGTATCTTGAGTTTGGGTTACAGCCAAACTACTTGTGCTACCTTCTGTTGGTTTAAACCTATCTACAGTTCCATATGCAAATGTTGTAGCACTCGTCCCACGTTGTGCCACTTGCATAGCACCATTGACTATAAGATTTCTACGACCAAGATTTGGTGTAACCTGTCCACCGATTCCTTGTACTTTACTTAATGCCATTTGTTAATTTCCTATTTCTATGCGTTATCTCTGAATTTATTCATCAATAGAAGCTGTTTTTAATTGGTCTATTGTGGTCATTGAATCAACTTGGTTTGTAATATCTCTTAGTCTTTGCTTTTCTGTAACAATGTCAGAGGTATCAGCACCAGATTCTTGAGCCTGCATAAAGAGAATATCTTGTGCTTCCAATAAAGGTTTTCTTTCAACTCTAAGCCTGTCTTTAGTAATTTCTTTTGCTTTTGTTATATCTACACTCATTGGCATTATATATTCTCCACCATATTAAATTTTAATAAGTCTTCTTCACTTAAATCTTCTGAAGTCTTTTCAACAGCAACATCTGCTGTGTACGTCCAAGCATCTCTAAATGTTCTATCAGACAAATCAACATCGTCACCTATAATTTCATACTTAGTTCCTGTAGGTAATTGTTTATTAGCAAGAATAATTAGTTTTTCTTCAGTTGTGCCTGTTAAGGTCTCTAAAAATTTAGTTGTTGGAATTACAACCGCAAGAACCCCACCATCGTCATAAATTAATCTCATTCTAATCTCCAAAAAATACTAAGTTAACTGTTTTAGGGTCTTTATATACTGTGCCTGCATCAAACCGCATTCTAATTGTTCTAACCCTTTGACCAGCTGTTGTTTGTCCGCCTTCATAACCATGAACAGACATATAAGAATCTGTATTAGTAGTTTCCCAATTACTCCCCATTCCTACTGTGGCATAATTAGCGTTCGCTAAACTGTTTGTAAAACTAGCTGTATATTCGCCAACACCATGATCAGTTATACTGGCGATGTTATGATGATCCTTTATTGCTACAGTACCACTCCCATTAAAAGAAACCCAAGCCTTTGCAGTAAACTGTGATAATGCTCTACCATCTGTTGTAATTTCTAATCGTTCAACAATTGTATTACCTGATCCAGTTGCACCTGTATAGAACTTTAAATTACCATCATCAGCCGCTGATCGTGCCTCAATTTTTGCAACAACACTATTATTGTTAGCAAAAAGAAGTTGACCAACATCATTTAATGATGTTCTTTCAGATTCTAATCTAAGAACTGCAGCATCATCAGTTTTATTATTATGGATATGTAATTGAGTATTTCCTTGAGAAGAATCGTTTTCGTGTATGTATAGTGCTGAGAGTGTATTAGAAACTGCACCAATTCCAACATGCCCAGTAGCAACGTCCAAGTCACCACTTACATTAAAGTCGCCTGGTACAGTTGAACCGCCTGGCAAAGTAGTACTACTCTGAGTAGTCCCACCAATATGCATTACATAGAAGTTAATCCCTGTTGCAGGCGCTTCTGTCATAGTAAGAGTTGCTCCCGAAACAGAATAAGAAGATGTAGGTTCTTGGCGAACATTACCTACATAGACTTCTATTTCGTTTGCAGTAGCGGGAGTCTTACTTAGTGTAAATGCAGTAGTAGTGCCATTAGGAGTAAAGTCATCCTTGGTTACTGAGTTTACAAATCCCTGTGCTGGTGTTTTACCTAAAAATGGCATAGTTTACTCCCTTATGCTTTTTCCATAAAACCAAGAACAACATCAATCGCAGAACCAGTTCCAGCTTTGACTTTTAGAATATCTGTTGCTTCTAAGATGTACTTCTGTCCAGCAAGTGTTTCTAATGTAGTATTCGCTGGAATATTTACATTATCTAGTAACTGAAAGTCTGCTGATGCAGAACCATCTCTGAATTGTACTTGGACTGTAACTGCTTGTGATGATTTGTTTGCAATTGCAAGTCCTAAAATAACTGTTTGTGTATTTGCTGGAGCAGTGTATAAAGTTTGATAAGAACTATTACTTACGTTTGCCAATGCAGCATTCTTAAATGTGTTCGCCATGTTTTTTTCCTATTATTATCCTAATGCAATTGCCAAAGCTGTTGCGTCATCTTCTGCTTGGTCAAATACCCCTTGTTGAACTTTTGCAACAGTAATTGTTCCATCTGCAACACTATTTAGTGTGTTAGAACCATTCAATTGAATAACTTGAATATTATTTGTTCCAGAAGGTGGAGCAGAAGTGAATGTTAATGTTTCGCCTGATACTGTAAATGCATACGAAGAACCAAGTCTTTGATATACATTATCAACAAATACAATAAAATTATCAGCAGTATTTGAAACTGGTGTTTTTGTTAAAGTAAATGCAACAGTAGAACCATTACCATTGAACTCATCAATATGAGATTCGGTATTAGCTGGAGTTGCAGTAAGTAACTGTCTACCCAAGTATGTAATAAAAATTCTACCACCATTGTCTGGGGCTTCAGAAAAGTTTATTACTGGTTGTCCATTTGTTATTGCAACATCATATGAATACTCTGGTTCTTGAATAACACCATCTAAAGAAACTAGTAAAGAAGTTGCCTGTACAACATCATAGTCTAGATTATACTGAGTTGTTGTCCCATTGCCAGCGAGAACCTGTCTTTGAAAGACACCATATGTTGGTTCTGTTCCTATATACGCCATTATTTTTTACCTCTGTTTTTCATATAATCTTATAATACTATTTAGTTGTTATTTTCAACCCAATCTCTGAAAGGGTTATGAGTTTGTTGTGTATTGTCCTACTAACTCAACTTCTGAATTGTTTGAAAAATGTGCATCTGATGCGGCGGCGTTAATAGAGTTGTCCCAATCACACCTGTATATAAGCATTGATGAATCACCATTGTATATATAAACAAACATAGGTCGGCTGCTAGCGCCAATGCGTCCTCTTGCTGGCAAAAGCGTAAATACACCACCTGTTGGCATTCCACCTATAGTAAACGGCAAACCATTTACACGGGCATGACCAGTAGAACTACCTTTATTGGTCAAATACATTCTGAATGAGAAGTTAACTACATTTCCAATTTTTGTATACTTAGCAGACTGTGTACCATAAACAATACCTGTAGTACCACCACCAAAACTGAGGGTAGGCGACCAAGTGCCTTCTTCATAATCATCTAACTTATGAGCTGACGTAGTACCGCCGAGGTATGCACCGCCTGATAGGTAGAGGTCTTTGAAGTTGCCAGAAGCTGAACCTAAACTAATTGCGTCATTTCTGACGTTACCATTTCCAGTGTATGCTGGAAGAAGTTCATTGTTGCCGTATTTTAACGTGCAAGAATCACGCCCAACATACAAATCACTGCCAGAAACACCAATATTACCTACAGTTGTGCCGTCTTTCTGAATTTGCATAAGATCGCCATTAGAATTTAGTCTGTTAAGACGTAACATCGCACCACCATCACGAGTATGATAAGCAAAACCATCTGGCTTAAATCCATGCCCTGCAATACTTTGATCGGTACTTGTAGTACCCACCAACACATTTTCTGAACTATCAATCGTGATTGCTGTGGCGTCTGCGTTATCGTCAATACCAGTAGAAGAAAATCCAGTTAAAGGATAAGATAAATCTGATGCAGTAATAGTAGTGTCACCATTTAAGAGTTCTGCGATATTTTTTGAATTACTTGCCATTAGAGTTGATACCTTGCCATAATTTCAGATGCATTAGTTGGTGCAAATGTGAGGGTTAAAGTTGTTCCACTAATAGAATAATCTGATGTGGGTTTCAAAGCAATACCATTATAAAAGATGAATGCACTGTTTGTTGTTGCACCACTTGTAGACAATGTGAATGCAGTCAAAGAACCATTTCCTGTAAACGAGTCGTATTGAAAATCTGTACTTCTACGAACTACTCCACGAAGTCCAAAATGTTTTGCTTCAATTTCTGCTCCTGTGTCTGGTGCAGAAGTAAATGTAAGTGTTGTGCCACTTATTGAATAGTTTGTACTAGATTTCTGTAGGATACCATCAACAAATACTAAAACTGAGTTTGCATTTGGAGGTGTCTCTGACAGAGTAAAAGCAGTAGCCGAATTGTTACCAGTAAACACATCGTTAGTAAAGGAAGTTAAATTTGATGCGAGTTGGTCTGCACCAACTGAACCAGTAGGCGGTTTCATTTGAAATCCACTGACACCTCTATGAGTTACATAGATTACGGCAGATGCTGCAACCGAACCACTGAATTTTATAATTTTAGGTTGGGAACTCGCATTCTCATGTATTGTGTATGATGAATCTGGTTCTTGGATAACATTGTCAAGAACAACCATAACATTTTCTGCATTCGAGCCTGGCACTTCAGCAGACAACTCATAAGAATTAGTATAAGAAATGCCACCTACTGTAAGAGTGCCAAGGTTAGAACCAGCAAAATCTTCTTTTTGAAAAGCGGGTGAAACTTGATTTACAAAAGGAACACCAATATAATTATCAGACATTGTTAACCCCTTATGTTACATCTTGTAGAATTGATGCAACTACATCAACAGTTGCTGCAGTAGAATATACTTGAACCTTATCGTTTCCATTTAACACAATCTTTTGACCTGATACAACTTTCAATGCAGAACCAACTGGCACTGGAGCGTTCTTTACGATGTGAAATGCTGCATTAGCAGAACTGTCACGAATAAGAACGGTCACCTGTACAGCAGATGTTCCTGTGTTTGCGATATCAAGTTCGATAAGGATTGAGTTGCAGGCAGAACCATTGTTTGAAGTATATACATCTGTCGGTGAACCACTGTTTGTGGATACACTCGTTGCAAATGCATTCTTAAAATTATTAGCCATTTCTGTTTCTTCCTTTGTTTAATCTATTTATAATGATTACCCTAACGCAACGGCAAGAGCAATCCCAAATCCTTCAGTTGCAATTGGGCCACCCACTGTTGGGAAAGTCAATTGCACATCGTTTTCATCTTCAATATAACCTGTTAGATACAAGTTTCTCCACTCTTTTGCATTTGCACCCAAATCATATGTATTCGTATCATTTGGAATGAGGTGTGATGTGAAGTCTGCATTGATAGTAACACTGTCTGTGTTTCCATCACCAAGAGTTATATTTCCATCAGCAGTTATGTTACCAGATGCATGAAGGTTTCCAGTTACTTGAACGCCGTTTGTATCTGTTGCAAGTTTTGTACTTCCATTAAATTGTAAGTTAACTCCAGTAACACCATTTGCAGTAATATCACTAGTAGAGGTAATAGATAAATCGCCTGTACCATCATGAGAAATTACACTGTTTGTGTTATCGTGGTATAGATGTAAATCATCATTTGTACCAAATTTAATTCTTTCATTACCTACACCTGTAGAGTCGTCAAAGTTAATTACGTTAGCATTTAAGACAGTTGATAAACCATCCTCAATCTCTTTAATAGCTTCAATAACATCACTAACAGACGTTCCGTTGATGGACGATGGCAAGTTCGAAATATCACCCACATCTACTGCGAGTTCATTGAATTCTACTCTCCACTGTTCAAAGGTGAATGATGCTGGTGTGTTTCTATCTGACATTAGTTCTTATCCATCATTTGCATTAATAGAGATTTTATTTCGTGCATCTCTGACTTTATAGTATTTATCTCTCTTACAGTATCCCTTAATGTATCTTTTTCACTTTTTCTCTGCATTGCAGATTGCATATAAGATTCGTAAGTTGTACGAGAGGTACTAATAATAGCCTTACTATTAGCATCTCTCTCTAGTCCACTGTGTCCTTCTACTTTTAATCTATCCATTATAATGCCAACGCAATAATTCTAAGGTTCTTAATCCTTGGAACTTCTATAGTTGAAGTCGATTTAAATTCAATTTTAACTGCAGCAGTTGAGTAAGAATTTAAACCAGAAATAGTATATTCTCTTTCTCTAAACAACTGTGGGTTCTCATCTGGTACATCAACAACATCTGGTGTTCCTAGAACATAAGGAATTGTATCAAAATCTCTTACATCACCCTCTTCAATAATCTTATAGTATACATCAATTAAACATGGGTCAGGCCTGTTACCTTCAAACAAAATCTTCAGTGCAGTAGCAGGGTTATCTAAACTAAATCTCTTAGTGATATAGTTTGATGCGTTCACTGTTCCTGTAGGAGCAATACCATCTAGATATCTTTCGTGTTGTGTAATCACAGCAGCACTTGTAGTTTCATTTGTTGGAGCCGTTGTTAATCCAACTGTTGCACCATCAGAAGAAATACTTGCAATCGTAAAAGATGTATTATTATTTGAAGTACTTGTGATAGTAATATCTTTACCAATATCCAGTGTTAAAAACTCAGCCTTAACTCCAGCAACACTAGTGGACATAGTTTTATTAGTTGCACTAAACACTATAGAACCTGTTGCATTAGAAGCAACCCTATCATCCAATGCAGTACTATTGTAAGAACTTCTAGAATAGTTAGATATTCTATTAGAAGTTAAACACAATGACACACGTTCTGAATCTAATACTGGTGTTAAGAATGATGAAGTCGTTGACATATTACAAACAACATTCGCAGATGTACCAGAAATAATATTATTAGTTCTGCCACCATTCAAACTTGTGTTTTGATTTTCTTCAGAAAAGACAACTTCTCTTTCTGTAGGATAGTAGTTTGAGTTTTCAGAAATAAATGTTGTTGCATTTTTTGAATACCCAACATCCGTTCCTGTCCAACGATACTGAATATCTGTGCCAGGAATTTTAACTTGTGATACTGATAACTGTACAACATCTGCAGCAATATTTCTAGAAGCTAGAATATTAGAACCACCCACAAAGTCGTGAGTAAGACTTGCAACTGTACCACCTACAATATCTGAGTTAGCAACAGTAATAGTGTAACTATCAATATCTGCATTATTTACTGTGTGAGTTGCATTAAAGAATTCTGAGTCAATCCCAATAGTAGAACTATTAGCACCATAAACTCCGTCACTAACACCAATAATATTAACTCTATCGTTAGTTTTAAATCCATGATTTTTCTGAAGAACACGAATCTCTGTTGAGTTTGTATTTACTTCAAATGGATTAGTTTGTAGTTTTTGTTTGGAAACTTTATCATTAACAAATGTTGGAGTACCAATAACCGCAGCGTTGAAATTTGCACGATATAAAGTAAACTTAACATCACGATACTGATGTGGTGTCCATACAGAACCATTCTGAGATAAGAACAACGTACCTGTTAATGGGTTTGAAGAAATCAAACGTCCATCAGCAAGATTTGTAGCACCAACTTCTGAGAAGAATACTCTACAGCCAGGTTCATCAACCTTCACAAGGAATGCATATTCAATGTCATCCTTGAGGTATACAGGGGAGTCAAATTCAAATGTTGTTGCAACAGAACCATCATCAGACACATTAATGTCTTCAACCTGTAGTATTTTTTGTGCGATAATTTTATTAGATGGGTGTCCATCAATAGTATCTGTTAACTGAACATAAACAGGTCGTGTACCAGCTGTCTGGAAGAACAAGTCTAGTTTAGTTACGAATGCACCCTCTTCACCCTTGTTGATAAATGTTTGTCCAAGAGGATCATGTCCACGGCCGCCGCCACCTCTTTGGGGTGGTGGTGGTGGTGGAGGAGGATCGGCAACAAATCTACTTCCAATTACCCTTGAAGATGTGTTCACACCACTACGAAGTGTTCTATTAACATTTCTATTTTGTTGTCTACGGTCACGAACAAACTCAGCCTTTCTTACATTAAGAATGGTTTGTTCTCTTTCTTCAGCAATACCTGTAGCACTATAAATCTTTTCTGCCTGAGATGTAAATGCACCCTTTTCAGTACTAGCATTTACATTATCAATAACTTTGAATATGCGTTCTCCAGTTCTGAAACGAAGAGATTCAGTATTAGGAATGTAGAAAACTCCAACCATATTGCCGAGATGATCTGAAACCAAATCACTTGCATCAGTTTTTACTGTAGGATTGGTTGTGGTTGATGTGCTACCGTTAATTCCCACAACAGTTACTTGGTTAATTCCACCAGACTTTCTGTTAAGAGTTCCTGTAAGAACATCACTTACACTAAAACCGTTTATGATATTTACAAGAGAAAGTTGTCTATTATTACCACCATCTTCTGTAACTGTTTGTTTAGATACATGTGCAGAGGCTTGTAATCTCTGACAAGAACCACCACTTGTATACGAACTAATAGTTCCAAGAGCAGAACCATCAATCTCTGTGATTGTAAATGTATTACCAGAAACGGAAGTTACTAGATAATTATTTTTTCTAGAATTTCTATAGTTAAGTCTAGTAGAACCACCAATACCACTTAGTCTTACATGATGGCCAGGACGAATGCCTGATGTACTTGCAACAGTTATAGTTGCAACAGTAGAACTATTTTTAACAATACCAGAAATAGAACTTGCACTTTGAGTTTGGTTTCTAATAATATCACCAAAGTTAAATGCCTGTACAGAGTCTTCTGATACAGGGTCAATACGCCCAGAATCTGTTGAACCTGATGAACCAGGCGATTGAATACTAAATGGGTCTAGTGCAATGTTTGAACCTGATACTTCAAATAAATCGGCAGGGCGACAAAGAGTTGTAACTGTTTCGTTATCAAAGAAAGCATGAAGTTTTGTTTTAGGTTTCAAGTTTCCAATAACGAATGAAATTGGACGAGCTCTCATAAACGGTATCATAGAAATATTTGTAATTCTATCACCAAGATTATTTGATTCAACACTTGATTGAAGTTGAGTTCTAATACCAGAACGAACTTGTCCTACTTGTTGTGAGAACACTTGTCTACTTCTAGTTGTTTGTGTTGTGGTGAAATTGAAGCCGCCAGCAACTCTTCCAGCAACTGTACTATTTGTTCTACTTAATATATCTGTACCAACTTGGCGTCTACGTCCATACCAGTTGTCTTGCCAGTTATTCCAAACTGTTCCTGTAACACCAGATGCATCTGCAAGTTCACGAATAACATCAAAGTTATTATCGTCATTAACAACCACATCCGGCCTACGAGTTACATCGTTCCAATCATCTGAATATGGGACAAGTTTAACCTCACCAGTAAATGCAGCAACCTTATATGGATTTGTATCAAAACTGTCTGATGCATATGGATTATTAATATGACTTACATGTGTGTATGGAAGTGTGATAATACCATCTTGGTGCATCACATAGTTTGCACTCGTTCTTGTAGTATCATTATCACCAGATTCAATCATACTAACATTATCGGTAAATGCCATTGGACGAGCTTCACGTTCTGTCATATCAACTGCAAGTTTATAGTCTGGGTTTTTAATATCACCAATAATGTGGCCAGTAAAGTTGTCTACGACAAAACCATTCTTTAGTCTATCAAAACCAGACGAGTCTTTGATAACAAGATCAGCAGTTTCTTTTTCTAGAAGATTGAGTGAAGTATAATATTCTAAGTTTGAAATTCTCTTATCAAGTTTTCCAATATCACGCATCGTATATCTACGATTGTCCATCTTCTTAACCAAAATCTCATTCAGACTTACAACATATGGTTCATAAGTTACTTCAAATAAAACCATACCATTATCTGGTTGTTGAGGGATAACAGGGTCTAAAGCTGGTACACCTTTAATAATATCAAATTCGCCAAGTCTGTCCATGAATATCAAATCTTTTCTCGCAAGGAAATAAGAGAAGTCAGCTTCCATTGTTGTACCAATAGCAGGAAGTTCTGCGAGACTAGCAGATGCGTTTGTAAAGTTCACACCAGTATCATCAATACGAGGGCGGAAATCCACACAATCTCGTAGTTCATAAAAGTTACCATCGCCATTAGCAGAAGTGTAAGTTGGAATATTCACATAGGTAACAACACCATCATAGGAGTCTACGGAGAAATAATCTCCAGCAGTATGATTAAAATAATCGAAAGTAATACGCAAAGAACCAGTTGGAGCTGGTTGACCAGATTTCAATTTAACTCTTGCAAGATCATAGAATGCATCTCTTTGTCCATTGTCAAAGTCATATCTATCTGTGATATCAATTGCATTTGAAGCAGAGTATGAACCATAACCACCAACTGACATTGAAACAGATTTGAGGACGTATCCATCAGATTTGCCTAATGTAATTTCTGTGTTCTGTACTGAACTCTGCCCTGTTATATCTATTGTGGCATCACTAACAAGTGTCTTAGATTTCTCTGTAGCATCATTTGCACTCTTACGAATTGATGCAATGAAATTTACAGTGTCACCATCTGTACAAGGACTATTAGAAAGTGAATTCAATCCACTAATAGTAATAGTTCTGTCAGAAGAACTTAAAGATAAATTGCCTGAAGTAATATCTAGAATATCTCCAGCACTTCTTGAAGATCCACCAGTTGCCGTATTAATAGTTAAAACAAAGTTCTGTAAGTTTGCAGTAGATAAGAATGTCTCTTCTGCACCAGCCACTGTGAACTGGATTGAACCACTACTAACTGTATCAGCAGCAAACTTTCTTCTTACTGTATATGCAGTAGATTTTTCGTTGTCTGGGTTTGAAGTAGAGTCACCACGAAGTTTTCTAACTCTAAAGAAGTTAGTTGGAAATACAAGTAACTTTTGATCTGGACGAACTAGAGTAGATGAAAATCTTTTAATACCACCATTCGTTACAGTAGCCGAAGCGTTTCCTGTTAATGTTAGTGATGTGTTTGAAGTCGGAGTAGACGCTACACGACCAATTAATATATCATTTAGATATATTACATCACCAGCAACAAGTTGTTGGGCAAACAAAGAACCACTCGTACCAGTTACGGTTGTACTACCAGAAGACGATGTTGCAGTTCCCGATAGAGATACAAAATTAGGACTTACGTTTGCAGAAAAAGTATTACCAGAATTTTCAAAGTGTTTAACATCTCTTTCAAAATCTATACCATCATTTAAGTTTATATCAAACAATCCAAGTTTGAATTTTGTTTCAGAAAGCGTTCCTGTGAAATCACCATCATGTAATATGAAAGAACGAACTCTTGCAGTACCAACTATACTACCAGAACCAGCAACTCCTAATACATCATTGTACAAATTAATTGGTTCAAACTCATCAATCTCTGGAGAACCAGTAACATTTGTTACGAGAACATAATTACCAATAGGAGTTTGAATTGGTTTGTCAGTTACACGAGCAAAGTCTCTTGGTTTATCAGATTTAACAAACTGTGAAGTTATTGTCTCAAGTTCATATCCATCAACGTATGCTTTTCCTGGCTCAATTGCAAATACTACTTTATCAACATCACCACCATTAGATAGAGGATAGATACCACGATTAGTTCCATCGTTCAAATGTTCACGAGTCTCTAATTGATATGGACGAACCTCATAACTTCCACTCTCGTCCATTGTTCTACGAGCAAGAGTATGTTCAAGTTCACTATAGTCTGCATACTTTTTAAACTGTTCAATTACACCACCATTCACACGAGCAAGTTCTAAGAAGTTTGTATCGTCTGTTGCTGCAAGTGTTTTCTTAGTCAGAGTGAGATTGATTTTAAATCTATGAGCGCCAGGGGCATTAGTGTTTGATGTACCTGTTGCATTATCTAATAGAGAACTATCTTCTTCTGGTGTTACAAAACTTTCTGTAATTGTCCAACCCATTCTGTAAGAAGGAGTTGAAGAATATTTGTCAAGAAGAATAACTTGTTCAGTGTTTTCTACAAAGAAACCGTTTACAAAATATACACCAGCATGTACCAACATAGCAGAGCCAGTTCCAACAGGACTACCAGTTCCTTGAATCTGAGAACCATATTCTATGGTTTGATTGGTTGTGAGTAATGGATTTTTAACAGTTGTATTATCTGCATTTGTAGAAAGGATAGTTTCTCCAGCTGCAAAAACTTTTGTCTCTCCATCTGTACCAGAGTTTTCATATTTAATGTAAAGAGTGATAGGGTCGTCATCTGTTGATGGGACTGTACCAATTACTTTTGCCTGAACGCCTGTTGTTTGTCCAGTAATAATTTTGTCTTTAAAGTTTGTTCTATAAACTTCTACGTCCTGTGCATTGTAAATCGATTCAAGTTTAAGATAATGATATTCCATGTCAATGTTGATATCGCCAGGGATAACCATTGAACCTTGCTCAAAAATGTGTTCACCAAAGTTATTAATTTGTCTTTGGATGAGAGTTTGTAACTGTGTAAGTTCTCTTGCCTGAACTGAATAGCCGGGACGGAACATAACACGATGGAAGTTCTTAGTCTTGTCAAAATCGTCATAGTATGGGTTTACATTAAAGTTGGTAGCCATTTATTTCACATTCCTGTTATGATTAGAATTCGATTACAATTTTGATATCTTCTGTTTGGTCTGAAGCTCTAGAAATTGGTCTTCTATTTTCTACATAAATTATTTTTCCACTATCTGTTTCTAGTTCTGGTACGGCAAATCCACCGCCACCAGCACTAAACGCAATAGTACCACCATTACTTAGTGTTTCTGTGGGAGAGTTAGAAACTGGTGTTCCAGATGCACTAGATGTAGCACCTGAGATAGTATTAGTTCCACTGAATGAAACCTTAGTAAGATATGTGGAAGAGGAAGAGTTAGAATCAATTCCATAGTTTTCCCACTGTTCTTGTTGATAATATAAAATTTTGTTTGCACTATCATACTCTACTACTCTACCAGTAGCATTGTTTCCTGATTGTGTAATCTTTTCATCTGGTTCAAATGTTCCACTTGTAGACGAAAATTTAACTGCATGTGTCATTCTTGTTTGTGTTGCAGTTGCAACTGTTGTTGTACCAGCATTTGTTGGGTCTACAACGATACCAACTTCTCTAAAATCGTTTCCGATTGCAAAGTCATCTGTCTCTGTTTGTTCTAATTTAGTATTCATCATAACGAAGTGGCCACCTAATTCTGATACAGGATCAAAACCATGTCCAACTTGAGGTGATATGATTGGTACAACTGCACCACCAGAACCAGAACCAATTGATACAGAAGAAGTCAAGCCCGCATCCGAGTATACTTTGTTTAGGTTTACAACACCATAAGTGTAACCTTCTCCAGGCGCCTCTAGTTGTGAATTGGTTGTTGCATTAGAACCAAAGGCTTTAATCTCGCCACCAGATACAACAATCTTAACTTTACCACCAGTGCCATTTCCAAGGATAGGCGCATAGTAAATTCCACCAGCCCCACCAGAACCATTTGTACCATTAGTATTTGAATAACCAGAACCAGCAGTTGTTCTAAGAACTTTTACTGGAGCGCCATGATAAGGTGCAGTATCACCAGATGCAGTTACAGTGTCAGCAGAAACGGTAGAGTTTACTTTCACTGGAATAAAATCTGATGTTACAAACTTATTAACTTCATTGGTTGTAAGTGTGTACATATATTGTAGATAATATCCACCCTCAAAGAATGGAGTAGATGATGTTGATGTTGGCCCTGAAGCACCAGCTGCAATCGCAGCACCATTATTGTTATCAAGAACTTTATATACTTTATATTCAGCAGTCATAAAGTAAAAAGTTGAGTCGTACAAATTAGTTGCACTGGATGTTGCTGGGTTTGTTGAAGTTACATCATGTTCATACATATCATAAACAACACCATTGGAATATGTTCTACGAGGAATAACGTATGAAACGTCTGTAGAACCAATTCTTTTGGCAGCGAGCATCGAGTCCCACTTGTAACTTTCTACTGTTACAGTATCCTGTGGTACAGGTGGAGTTGTATCAGCCCCTCCACTAGTTGTTGCAGTAAAAGGTGAACTCTTACCAATAAACAAATAGTAATTAGATGCAGAAGATTCTGAGAATGACTCGTGAAACTGGTCTGCATTATGTTGTCTGAATTTTTCAGTGATTATCGCTGCCATTGTTTTTTTCCTATATTACAAGATTATTTATTCGTCTTCACCAGCAGGATTTGTCGCAGCAAGATGTGCCGCATATGCAGTTTTTACTGCATCAGTATGAAACTGTGTAATCATTGCTTGTACGTCTGCACTCTCAGCAGCAACTGCTTCATCGGTTGCATCTGGTGAAACAACATGTCTGCTGAATGAACGAGACAGTTCAACACCGTCCTCTTCAACCACCGTAGCTGTTCTCACTTGAATGTGCTTGAATGCTCCAACCACTTCAATTTTATCTTGTTCTGTTCTTTTAGTAATAGCCATTTTTTGTCTCCTATTTTAATTATCGTGACTTAGCATGTCACCTGTCCGACCCAATCTCTGAAAGGGTTATGTGTCTGTAAAATATGTCATACCAAACATTATTGTAGGTGTACTTCCCCATCCAGATGGAGAAAGATAAGATGAAGTTGTTCCTGCTCCATTCAGATAAGTTACATAAGCCTGAGTAGTACCTTGATTTCCGTATGCATGTAAACTATTAACATTTTGTCCAAGACTATGAACATATGGAAAACTTCCAGTAGAGTACTGGTCACTGCCAGGTGCTATGGTAAATGGAAACCCTGATATGTAACCATAAGTTCCTGTCATATTCGATCCCAGACTAAGTACAGAAACGTAACATTGTATATAAACCATTTGACCAATTTTTGTGTAAGTTCCAAGTCGTACATTATAATTTTCCCCAGTAGGTGCGTTTGCCCCTTTTAACGTAGGTGTCCAACTGCCTTGTTCATAATCGTCTAGCTTATGATCCGCATCAGTTCCACCGAGGTATATACCGCCTGATAGGTAAGCGTCTTTGAAGCGTTTAGTACTGTAACCAAGATCTAAAGCGTTATCTGTGTAACTACCAGTAGCTACGTTTGTAGGAATAATAGCATCTAGTGTTGACTCTATAGTTACACCAGCATCACCTGAACCAATGTATAAACCGCCAGAATTATTACCAATACTACCTACACCTGTGCCGTCTTTGTAAAAGTTTAAAATAGTGCCATCAGAGGAGTTCCTATTTATAGCCATAGGTGTACCACTACGGCTTACATAAGTTTCTCCATTTGGATGTGCTTCAAACCCATCTACATTATAACCAGCACTTGTCTTACCGATTAACACCTTTTCATTACTGTCAATCCTAAGTGCCGTGGCGTCTGCGTTATCGTCAATGCCTTTTGAAGTAAATGCACCAGTAGTAGTAATTGCTCCAGAAGTGTTGATTGCAATATCATTTGCTAGATCAGCAGTAGTAATTGCACCGTCAAGTACCGCTGTGGATTTAATTGTATCAATTGCCATTACTATCTATCCTTAATGTAAGTCTGTCCATGCAGTACCGTTATATACTTGAGCTTTGTTTGTTGCAGTCAAGTAAATCATCATACCAGCGGCAGGAGAAGATATTGCACTATCTCTTGCAGTTGTTGTTGCGTGTACTGCTAATTGAACATGATTAGATGCAGTGAATGATGCACCAGCGATTGCGCCTGTACCAGTAATAGTAGGTGATGTCAAAGTCTTGTTAGTAAGTGTATCAGTAGATACCAAACTTACCAATGTAGAACTTGCACCAGCAGGAAGTAACATTGTATTCGTTACACTTGCACTATGTGGTTGTGGTTTGATTGTTTGTCCATGTGAGTTTGCATGACAGTTAAGTTTAATCTGTCCCTCAACTGATGAACCGTCACCTTTGATTTCTACAATCTGTGTTGCTGGATCAAGATCTAAATTGCCAGATGCAGTTGTCACATCTCCACCAATAACTGGTGAAGTCAATGTTTTGTTTGTAAGTGTCAAAGTATTTGCAGCAAGACAAATAGATGCAGTATCACTCAAGTCTGTACTTGCAATTGTGATTGCAGAAGAACCATCGAATGCTTGTCCAGCAATATTAACTGATGCCGCAAGAGCAGTTGCCGTTGCAGCGTTACCTGTAGTAGAACCAGAAGTTCCAGAACAGTTACCAGTTACGTTTCCTGTAAATGTACCAGCGATTGCGCCTGTACCAGTGATGGTAGGACTTGTTAAAGTCTTGTTTGTTAAAGTCTGAGTTGCAGTATTCAATGTTACTGTGTCAGATGAAAGTGTAGAACCATCGCCAAGCTTGGAGTACACTTCTACGAAATTGGCGTTGATTTTGCCTGCTCCACTACGGAGGTCATCGCCTGTTCCGTCATTCGCAGAAGTTCCACGCCCTATTGCTTGATATGCCATTCTGGGTTTCTCCTATTAATTCCTATAGTTATTTATACGACTAATCTCACTGACTATCGTATGTTTGTGTATTTTTATCAAAGGTTGTGTCTATTGTTGAGAATAAAGAGAGCAACCCTGTTCCTGTATTTGCATCTGTATCAAAGTTATCATCTGTTGCATCAAAAGAAACAGTACCTTGGTCAAAAGATGTTGCATAACGACCTTCTGTATCATCTACTTCTGTTCCACCTGTCTCTTCATCAAATCCTGAGAAGATGTTATCGAAAGATACAAAGTCATTATCAAATCTATTTATTAACCCACCTCTGTCAATGATAATCTCAGAAGGAGGCATAACATTAATTCTTGTGTTGTAAGCTGCATCTGGAATGTCACCATTCGAATCAGAAACTTGATTAATTCTAATATGTCCAAACTGTCCGATAGGATATAAATCTCTTGTGTCATTATATCCAGGCGTAACTGAACGCCCAATAGGGTCAGTATAGTTTGGTATAACTCCAGCAGTTCCAATTGGTGGAACTGCGAAGGCATACTTTGCAAGATTTTCTAATGTTGGGCCTAAAGTGAACGGAGTATTAAGTCTATTCCTATCTAGTCTCACACTTACAGTTTGTGTTAATGTTACTTCACGTTCATTTCTAGCAAAATCTGTAACGTCTTCCCCAGCAACTTTTGCATTTGCGTTTACACTTGTACTATCTGTTGTAGTACCCAATCTCCTACCAAACACTGTTGTGAATAGAGTTCTGAATGTAGAAGCAAGTTCTGGAGTGAATGTTCCAGTGTCACCAGTGAAGTCGTAAATATCTCCAGCAGCTGGGTTTCTAATTCTTAGAGAATTTAATTGTGCCTGTTCTAAAGATGTAGCAAAAGAAACCTCACCAAACACGTTCCAACCAGCAGGGTGAATTGACCTACGAACACTATCTCTCCATGTGTTAATCGACTCACCGATACGAACAACATAAGAATAATCTTGATAGTAGAAACTATCTTGAACCTTCATAGAAGATTCACTAATCTGTCCTCTATCACTTACATACCTACCACCAGTTTGAATTGTAGCACCAATAACTGTTTCTGATTTTGAGTGTACACACTGCACAACCTCAGCAGAAGCTCCAGTTGCAGTAGTTATAATTTCTCCTCTAGTAAAATGTTCTACAGGAGTTTTTAATTCAAGCAATCTATTTACAGGATTAAAAGAAACAATCGAAGCTGTATGAGATGTAAACGTATCACCAATAGTGAAATTTCCAGATATGTTTTTAATAATTACATTTCTGTTCATGGTTATATCTGGAACACTAGTGTATCCTAAACCAAGATTTGTAATACCAACTTTAAGAACTTTACCAACACCACTGTTAGAGAGGGCGAGTATAGAACCACCAGAACCAGTTGATGAAGTGATACCCATAGAAGGTAGAGTTGTATAACCACCACCATCTTCAAATATTTCTATTCGAGATAATGAACCTGTTTCTGATGCAACACCCAAGTCAGTGAATGTTTGATCTTCAACGATTATAACATCACCAGTTTCTAAAAGTAAAGTATCTGGCTCTGACAAGTTTTGTTCTTGTCTAATTTTAAAATCTTCAGATTCTTCTCGTAAAACCTTTTCACCAGTTTCATATATTATAGTATCACCACTCTCCATTAAGAGATTGTCTACATGTTCTATAATGATATCGTTGTGGTGTGTCTCGCCTTCATAAACGATGTTGTCAACTTCAGTTTCAAGTTCTAATGATAATGCACCACCAAGAACTTTAATCTTTGCAGCTGCGCCAGAACCATTTGTGTTTGAGTTGTTGAATGTAATTACATCATCATACACATATCCTGTACCACCACTCTCAACATGAACTTGATCAATACCACCTTCACCAATATCTGTGATAGCACCTTGAACGCCGATACTTCCTAAGTTTTCGAAGTGAGCTTTGTCATCTACTTTGTAGTACTGTCCCTGTTCTGTTACGGTAACATTACCAACAATGCCAGAAACTTCAGCACGAATAAGTTGGTCTAAATCATTTGATATTGCGTTAATTGTTTCGCCAATAGTAAACGTGCCACTAATTGTGGTTCTGTCAAGATTGAGTTCTGCAATAAGTTGTGCGCCCTCTTTGTACTTAACAATAGTTTGACAAACAGCAGTCGCACCAGAAGTTTCACCAGTAACTACTTGACCAATAATTTGGTTAAAGTCTGATGTACCAATCTCAGTAACACGCATTAGTAAATCATCAGACCATTGGCCATTTGAAACTCTTAGAACATTTTCTCTTGGGTATAGGAGTGAAGACTCTTCATCGAAAAGTATTCTGAAGAATAGTTTGTGTCCTTCAAGAGTACCTTTAGCCTCATACAAACTCCTAATGTTCTTCATTAAGTTTCGTTTAGAAACACCACTTGCAATACTCTCTGGAATAGATTCCATAATAGAGTCTTTGAAGTTATCTAAGAAATCATAAACTGTATTGTCAACATCTGCATATGCAAGAAGTTGTTGAATGTTCTGTACAGGGTTTGCACGATATGAAACAACAGGAGCTTTAGCACCAGATGTTAAACCAACTACAGTTTCGCCTGTTTGAAATTTTTGTTGAGATGATATGTAAAGAACTTTTGTATTATCATAATCATCAACAAGTATCTTTGCTGTGTATCCAGTAGTTTCGCCACGAATTTTTTCTCCAGCAACAAACTTACCAACTGACTCTTCAAGTACGACATTCTCTTCTTGTTGATCAAGAATATAGTTTACACTATTAGTTTCTTGAATCAGAAAATCGTTTGAACCGCCAAGTGTCAGTTCAGCAGATTCTAAAAACTGATAGTAATGTTTTAGAAAAAGAGCAAACTGAGGATGATCTGCCTGAACAAATTCTGGCAGTTGATACTGAACGTGAGGTGATACCTTGTTAGTTAGTTTTGGTGTGTTACCAGCCATTTAGACAAACCCTATTAATAAGATGAACCGCTTGAAGACGAACTAGAAGAAGAAGAACTTGATGAACCACCGAATGATACATCAGTAGCACCACCAGTTGAAGTTGTACCAAAAGTTCCAACAACAGAGTGAGAACCTGGCGAAGCAGTCTTACCATCTTGGTCTGTTTGTGCGTCAATAGTTGAACCACCAACATCAATACTTAAAAGTTGATTTCTTACAGAAACAATATCATTTGAAGATGGGATTGAGAAGAAGTGAATTGTACCATCGTCATTAACAGTAGATGTAACTTGAAGGTCATTGACAATAATAATACCATTATTATAATCTATTGTACCGGCATTATTATTTAAGTAAACTCTTTTCTGAGCAACAACACTATACACACGAGTCAAACCAGAGCCATCATCATCAATATAGAATGTGTCTGTTGAACCAGCAAGAGTAAATCCTGTTGATGCAATTACTGGTGGTTCGTCATCGTGAGGATGATAGATAGAATTATAATACTTGACAATGTACTGTTGTTTAGTATTGATTGCAGCTCTCATAGACTTATACATTCTTATGTTTGTAATATTGTTTATGATTGCTTTGTCAGATGTATCAATCAATCTAGACAACTCAGAATATCTAAACATACCGTCAAACTTCTCTAAGGTAGTATCACTATAATCATCAATTGTTTTATTAACTATAGTCTCTAAGTCACCAGAACTTTTTACAGTATTCTCTGGGTTATATCTGAACGAAACATTCAACACAATGAATATTGTTTCTGGATCAATAATAACTGGTCGAACAGATGCAATATTATAATTAGATAACTGACTAATAATAGTTGTCTTCTGTTGTTCTGTTAAGAATGTTCCCTGTAGTGGGCTAATAGAAATGTAAACATTACCGTAAGTCTTTGGGTCATTATCTTCACCACCCCACACTTGAATTGTTTTAATGTTAGGATAGATCGAAGGCAGAATAGTTTTATAATCATATGCTGTAACAGCACGTTTCTGAGCCGTGTAACTTAGAGGAGCATTGTATTTTATAGAACGAATTGTTTCTGGTTCTGCACCACCAGTTGCGGCAGATATAGTTGATACTGCAATATTACTTTGTCCAGATATTGAAGTGGAATTGAAAGAACTTGCACCATTAGCGGCCTCTTTGTTAGTAACAACATATTCTAGAATTATAATATTACCATCAATAGGTTTCTTACCAATTACGTTGTCACCGAAGTAAACTTCAAACTTTCCATCTTCTACTTCTTGTAGAAAATATTTTCTATCTGTACCTGTTACGTTTGTTATTTCATCTGCAAGAGAATATGCTTCGATAGTATTATCAGATGATGAGGCTTGAACGGAAACTTTTAATGTTGTAGTATCGGCTCTGTTACTTGTAATCAAATATTTCTTTTCTGGGTCATTTGAATCTACTGTGTACTTTGTAGTAACAAGAGTTCCCTCATAGACAGGAAGATTACCAAAGATAATAAGACCATTAGTTTGTGTTGCAGTAACATCTTCATTAACAACAAACCCATAACTAGTTCCACCGATTGAAGTTGTAAACTTCTGGCCCTTATTAATTGTTAAAGATGATAACGAACCATTACTAACAGTGATATCCAAATTTGCCAAAGGCGCACGAGCAGAACGTGGAGTGTAACCCAAAGTCTTTGCATGAGAAACAACTGAGTTACGAAGAGATGAACTATCCAAGAACATTTCGTTCGCCGCAAAGTTAGCATTCATTGCAAGGTAATGTGTGTTGTATGCCAAAACATCAAGTATCGCAGAAAGACCAGAACCCTCAAAGTTATAATCTGAAAATTCAGACTGACCCTTCATGTATGTTTTTAGATTTGTTTTTATGTCATCAAAGTCTAACTCTGTGACTTGTACTTTTCCTGCCATTTATCTTAGTCTCTCTAAAAATAATTGTACCGACTGAGCTTCAGACGGAGAATTTACAACAAAGAACTCAATGGTAACATTGTAAGCATTCTGATCAATGTTTGCGTTTGATTTTATACTTATCAATTCTACTCTAGGTTCAAAGTTATCAATAACATCCTGTACATATCTGGATAGTAAATCCTCAATAACGGGCGAAACTGGTTCAAACAATATAGAACGAATGTTTGATCCAATCTCTGGATGAAAGGGTCTTTCGTGAAAATTCGTATTGATGAGATTTCGAACACTACGTTTCACTGCTTCGATGTTTGATATCTTTTGAATATCACCAGTAAGAGGATGTGCAAGGAAATTCAGATTCAAATCTTTAAAGACTTGTCCGTTACGTTCCGAATTGTTTGTCGCCTCAGCATCTCTAAAAGCAGTTGGATTTGCAGCCATTCTTATTCTCCTTATTTGTATTTATAACGAAACTCAGAGATTAATTAAGGAACGATTAGCAATATGTCCCTCTTCAATATCAGATTTTGATTGTCCGTGATATGCAACCGCATGATGATTCTTAATCATCAACTCATTGATTGAGGTATCTGCAAAGTCAGTTGTTCTCCATAACTCACCAAGGATACGGCCGTATTTACCTTCTGCATCCTTTCTTGTTTTAAGAACAATACCACCCTCATCATCTAACAACTTAGTAATATAAGCTTTTGCGGCAAGTCCATACTTCTTTTCTTCCAAGTCTCTTGTACGACTTTCTGGTGTGTCAATTCCAAACATACGAATACGTTCTTTCTTTAACCATACACCAAACCCCAAGTCAATATCTACATCAACTGTATCACCGTCTATTATCTTTACTACCTTACATCTATACTCATACATTTTTCATTTCCTATTTCGTTTTTGTTATCCTGCTGACACTGTACCAGAGCCAGATGCAGATGCATTTGCCACCCAACTTTCGTGTCCTCCAGTTGCATCACCTTTTCTGTGTATTGGAATTCCGTTTACACTTACTGTTCCACTACCCGCTGTTGCTGGATCACCACAACTAGTAGTATCCCCAACCCTTACAACTGCAGCACCATCACAAAAAACATTTGGTGAACCTGTAGCATATGCAGTTTTATGGAATGCGCCAGGTGAAGGACTTAGGTGTCCGACATGACTATCCAAACCAACTCTTGTAACTTCAGGCATAATTTCTCCTACGCAAGATTATAGAATGTTCCAACATTCTTATATCTACTATGATTCCAAAATGTCATCGACTGTCCTCTATTACTAGATGGAGTTAATGATAGGTGTATCCAAGGATTACCTGTTCCAGTATTTTTATATTCTAGTAACAATTGATCGTGTGGAACATTCGCACGAATCCAAACCGCAATCTCATGGTACTCAGATTTTGATGAACCTCTGAACTGCATGTCGCAGGCCATTCCTCTTTCGTGTTGGGACGTTCCTTTAGCGGGACGGAAACCAGATGTTACAAACATATTTGGGTATTGTTGTTTGATAGGTTCAAGTGAGTTAACCGCAATGTTCTTCAAGTTATTAATAATCTGTTCTGATGTCAATCCATGTTGCGGGCGTATCTTGTGTCCGAATGATGCTCGAGAAGAAATCATTCCGAGTGTGAAACTTGGAGACAACTGTAATGAATAATCAATACCATTAGATGGTGTTACTGTTACCTGTTCGACTCCTTGAACATTCTGATTACCAGCCGCTTCATTGTTTTCATTAGCGTTTGTTCCATCACTAGAACCATGATCTCCAACATCTACTGGAACTGGTGGAGATGAGAGTACTGTTCTTGCAGCACTGTTCACATTATAATTTCCTTCAAGTCCATTGTAAGAATAGTCGGAGAACTTACTAGGAAGTGCAGAACCATCTTTGATAGCGGCACGAAGTTCATCTTCTGTTTTCTCAACATCATCATCACCATGAAATCCACCTTCATCAGGCAGTTCAACCAATTCTTTTTCTGGAAGAACAATTGCTTCTGGTGGTTCTTCAATCTCTTCACCATCAGTATAACTAACTGCGCCTCTAGAATCTTTGAAGATAATATCTTGAGCGGACAATGCGGCTGCTGGAGCTCTACTTGTCTTATTAAAATCAATAGTAGAACCAACTAAGTCCATTGCACTTGATGATGTAAGGTTCATAGTTGTGCCTGCATTGATATCCATAATCGCATCAGTGATAAGATTTATATCATCACCATACATGAATACGCCATAACCATCGCCAATGAAATCTGTATTACCCTTAATACTCGTTTTGTAATTACCATCAGCAGCAATATCTAAATTAGCCTGCGTCTGTAGTTTCATATTACTTACTGATGTTGCGGTAATCTCTTGTTGTGCGGTAATCTCTGTAGACTCATTAGAATACATACGGATGTTTTTGCCTGCATGGAATGTAATGTTTCTTCCTACATTGAAGTTCAAGTCTTCATCTACTTGTGCATTCATAGAACCACGAACATATACTTCACTGTCTCCGTCAATGTAAACCTTACAGTCTCCACGAACACGAACACTTTTATTCTGATGAACGATTTCAAAATCTTCACCAACTACTTTAGTTACTTTAGTTCCGTCTGGATGAATCTCATAGAAAGTTCCAGAACGATGATACTCATGTATCCGCTCATGGCCTGGCGTATCATCCAGTTCTTGAATATGTCCACTCTCTGTTTCCTTCACATGATTGAAAGGATACTGGGCATTGAACTTTGTTTCTGGTTCTCCAGTTAAATCATCTACACGTTTTCTTTTATAGTTGACAACTGGATGTTGTTTACTTAAATCATTTACTGCAAGTCTATTCGTATCAACTTCATTTACTCTACGAGGATAGTATGAACGAGGATCGGCAAAACCATTCAATGTTTGTTGAGTAGATACTGTAACCTTAATCTCTTCACCAGCTCTTGGTGGTTCATCAAATACAATTTTGTTTTCTTCAATTTTATATGACATTATACGACCCCTGATGATGACGATGTATCACTAGTATCTTCTGTTTGAATACCAACTGACTTTGCATAATCGGAAATAGATTGTTGATTATTTTTAACTTTTGAAGGAACACCTTTGGAGAACTCTTGTGGATAAAAATGGCCAGGATCGTTTGATATATCATTCTTCAATCCTGCTGAAGCCATTGCTGAGCGTGCAACACCAGTATATGGGTTTGGACTTCTACTACCTGTATCATACTTACCATTAACATATATCACCAAGTCAATTGCAACAGCAAACTCATGGTATGATTTACTTGCCGCTTTTACGCCTCTAGATTTAATTGCTCTCTGCATTGCTGGAGTTCTGAAACCACCTTCTGCGCCGATGGTTGCATCATATCCTTCGTTCTGTGAAATAATATTAATGATACCTTGTGCAAATCTATTACGAACCCAAGGCAATAATTGATTTAACATTTTAGCAGTTTGTGCGCCTTTCCTAGACCCAACTCCATCAAAGTCTTCAGCAGTCCACGTTCTTCCCCAAGAATAATCAGGAGCATCAACTTCAGTATTCGAATATGATTCGGGTGGTTTGTTTGTAGGCCTATCAGACTGTCCGTCTTTTGTTACGAGAACAGTTGCGTCTGTAGTTTCGAATGGAGTTGCAAATTCTGTTGTAGTACCATCTGCAATGATAGTTACTGTTTCCAACCTATCAGTTTCTTTTGTTGTCTCTGGTGAGAAGTCAAAAGGCGCTCCACCTTGTGGTGCAGATGCGGAGGTATTATTGCCAGGAATTGTTCCTAACACCATTGGTTCTTGCATATAATCTGGGTCACGCCAGAAACCTACACACCATGTACCTTCGATTGGGCCAGTGGGCGAACTACCCACACCACCAGAAGATGCAGAGTTAGCGGGTTGCATACACAATGCCCAAGGTAAGTCAACTGTTGGTAGTTTAGTTTTATCTTCTGTATGATATCCAAAGATACGACAACGAACTCTTCCTAATGACATAGGGTCGCCTCTATCTTCTACCACACCGATCCACCAAACAAAACCATCACGGCCAGTAAAATAAGAAAGTTGTTGTTCCATTAATAAATTCTCCTGTATGTATTTATACAGAAAACACAGAAGCGTGTGTGTGATACTGAAGACACACATTTATAATAATATAGTTATGGCTTGACAAATAATGGAATGTATAATATAAGTAAAGGGTGATGTCAAATCACAGATATAAAAGGAATTTCTAAAAATGAAAACATCAATCTTAGCTGCAGCAGTAGTTGTTGCAGGCACACCCCTATTAGCTGAAGACGGTTTAAACTTCGGCGGTGAAGTAAAATCACTTTACAATGTAGACAAGTCAACAACTTCAGTAACAGTTAAACCATCTGCAACATATGGCATTGGTAAAACAGAACTAGAAGTAAGTTCAGTAATCTCTGCATTTGATTCTACTGCAGCAGACAACATGACATTGTTCAACACATTGGAAAAAGGTTCACGCCCAACTATTGACCTTTCTGCAACATACAACTGGACAGACTCTTTGGAACTAGAAGCAAAATCTTCTTGGGACGTAGATGCAGCTGCTCGTGGCGATATCACAATCGGCGCTACATTTAACTTCTAATGAATCCTCAAGTCCGAACAGTTATCCTTATGTGGATGGTAATAGTACTACTACACTTCGTAGTGATACCTGTTTGGATGTGGAGTTTAGGATTATAAAAAAAGAGGCGAGCAAAAACCCGCCTCTTTTAAAATGGAAAAGACTATAGATTAAACTGTATCAGTCAATTCCTTCACACTCTGGATTGTTTCCAGAACATCATCATAAATCATAAACCCTCTAACGGTATCATCCTTTGATGTTATTGGTGGTATTGATTTAGGTTCACCATTCTTCATCAACATGATCTCAAAGAGACCTTGCTTACCGCCGTAAGAACCATTGTGCCTTACGATACTCAAACTATATCCGTTATCAAATCCTATAGTACCAGCGTACTCGCTTCCTTGAAGAACAGGACTAGTAAACAACAAACCTTCAGATAGTTTAAACTCTTCTACATCTTCGAACATTTCTCTGCACCCTTTGACCGCTTGACCCGCTTTTTTACTACTGACACACTACTCTGGGAGTACGAGACCCATCAGAGTGATATACGAACTTAGACCAACACTGAGCAGTTCCGCCTTGTGCGATATTACCAGTGTGTATTGTCAGATTGTTATTCGTATACGTCTGTGTACTATTCTGATTAAGTATCTGCGTAAGTATGTGTTGTATCACAACTTGCTTCATAACATTCGTGTTTGACACATTATCAAAGGCCTGAGCCTGTGAACCGAATGCACATACCATCGCTACTGTCATTAACATCTTTTTCATATTACGCTCCTTCTCTAATTAGTATTCTGCCCAAGTCTACATCCTCAAAGACTTTATCCAAAGCCTGCATGATCCATTCTTGCTTATTCTTCTTAGCCTCATCGTATGCATTCTGAACTGCATCCAACTCATCCATAGAGATAACCTTTACCTTTGTCTTTATATATGCATATGTCATACTGATTCCTTTTCTCTAACTTACCCTTACATTATACATGTAATCATAACAAGAGTCAAGCATTAAATATGTAATAGAATCAATCACTTAGAAAATAAATTACTATACTTGTGTAACTTATCTCTCTTATTATTAACTTGAACGCCTATCTGAATAGGATCTATACCTAAGTGATTCGCAGTAAGGTTAATCATACACTGTAGATCACCTAACTCCTTTGCTAACTTCTCAGTATCATTCTCAGGAAAACGAATCAGTTTAGACGCCTCTTGCGCCACCTCTGCACACTCTTCCATGAGAATCACTAGGACTTCCATTTTTTTATCTAAGTAGTGCTTTTGATTCTCGCTCAGTTTTGAGGGGGGGCTTTCTGAGAATGCATCTATATCATCTTGACTAATCATTGGGTTCATCATTTCTCTGAGGAAGGTATTGAATAACTCTTTGCATTACGGAATATCTTTCTGTATCTTTATTGCATTTATAGATTACTTTTTCCCGGCCAGTTCTAGGGGGGGTATCCGAATCATTATACCACACCCTCTGAGGAATGTCAAGAGCGAATCAGAAGTTCTCTACCTGTCCCTCTTGTCCACGCATCTCTAAGATAACGAATGGCACTTTAAGTGATTCGGTAACTGTCGCTGCCCACTTACATGCATCATCCCATGATACAAAGTTCATCTTCTCTGTAATGGTCAGGCCCTCTGCGATGCCTTCCAGTACATACTTGTCAAACTCTACTTGGTATCCCATACCTAAGTAATCTTTCTTTAATGTCTCAAGCATCTTAATTGTATCCATAACGAATCACCTTTCTTATTATACTACTATTATACCATAGGTTATTGTTCGTGTCAAGGCCTTAATTGATAGACATACCACGTAGCAACCTCTGTATATCAGTGTCTTTGAAGTCTCCTTTAGAACACCAGTTACGCATTGCAGAACACTCTGTCTGATTCGTTAAGCAGGCCTCATATAGAGGGCATGTATCACAGGGACACTCTTTCTTATTCTCAGGCCCTAAGTGTACCTCAGTAGTATTGTATATTGGTTCAGAGCCTGTATCGTCTTCGTACTTAGTACCAACACCCATATAAGCTTCAGCATCCATCCAAATGTTATCCATAATATATCCTCTTGTTATTAATCATTCTCAACCCTTACATAGCATATTATACTGTATGTCAAGAGCTTTGTCAAGTCTTTTTAGCCATTTAATAGAAATAAAAGCCAAATAAATGCTCCCAGATAGATCATTCCTATCCAGAACAGTACCTTAAGCAGAAACATATGATGTATCCCACCAAGCAGTATAGGCATAAGGTTTGTTCCACTTCCCTACATTAATGTCAATGTAGTGAGCACGAAAGAAATAGTCACTCTGTATATCATCCTCACAGAACCAATCAGAACCCTTCATAGCGGCAATCAACTCACCATAGAAGTCAGCGATTCGTTCATCACCTACCTCACGAGCCCACTCCTCACACCACGAATCATTCACCTGTAAGTAAGTACCTACCTGATATGCATCCTGTCCACGCCGTAAAGCATAGTCATCATTGTGCCTCTGTGCAGACCCAAGAAGGTCTAAGACGCCCTCTTTGATGTTAACCACCAAAGATGAGTTGTGACGTACGGCAATAGAACCCTTCATGCCATACTTCTTTAATACCGCCTTAATCGCAGGCGCCAGTTGTTTCTTTTTCTCTTGTGATACATATGCCATGATGATTCCTTTTCTCATTAACTATACCTATATTATACCTGTTATGAGAGCATCTGTCAAGCATTATCTTAGCTAATTTAGCTAAATAAAAACCCTGTAAACTCAGGGGCTTACAGGGGTGTTTCAGAGATATCGGGGAATGTCAAGGGGTTTCTGAGGAAAATACTTGAATTATTTCGGTGATTCGGGGGTGATTCGCTCTTGACAATGCTGAGAAAGTGTGGTATAATTTTCGGTCAGTCGGTCAATAACAGACTTTAATGCACAAACCTCAGCACCATTAGCCATTTATTTGAGCCTTTTTAATATAATGGGATTCTATCCCAATTTATGGGTATTCATGGTAATTTCATCCGCCAACGTATACACTACCATCTGGCATCTTTCCGTAGAAGTTTTTTTGATCGTGTAATTTACCTAAGAGTTCTGTTATATTCTTTATTCTTGTGAAGTCTTGTCTCTCATTGGCTGTTGATATACTATTAAGTAATGCGTATTCTATTATTTCTATATCACTGGTAGACAGTTTGAAGTTTAGATTGGGTTTCAATGTCGTTATCCTCTCTTACTAGGAAGTTAATACTGGCGACTGTTCCGTCTACATTGGTTACATAGTATTCTAAACCTAACTTAGTGAACCTCTTCTTGAGTTCATCCAGAGTAAAGTCACTCATCGTCTATCCTTTCTTATATGTCTTGTATACAGTATATATGATCTTATTCTTGATGGCATGTATTCCCAGAGGCGTGATACTTCTTTGAATGTACCGTTATTGTAGCATATAGTCCATCTGTCATTCCCTACCTTTGATAGTCCTATAGGCGATGGTTTATGTGTCTTCCAGTACTCTATATATGATGGTGTCATATTGTACCATGATATTCTATGACATGTCCAGTGTTCCATCTTTTGGCGTGTTCTTGGGCTTCTTCTTTTGATGTGAACAAGCGTGGTTTGTTGTTTTCCCCTCTTGTTATTTGTCCATCAAGTGCCCATTCGTTTACGTCTATTTGTACCTGTACGGCATAGTATCCTGTCCACTTACTTTTCATGCTCTTCTCCGTTCTGCATGTTGATATCATTAGCAGTTCTTTCAGCGGCGCCTTTATTTGATGTTATAATCATAATTTGTTCATTATAGTATACCACATACTTTAATGGAGCCACCTGTTGAACTATTGCTTTTGTAATCTTTCAATCTCATCTTTCAATTTTAGTTTTTCTATCTTCTTTATTTTGATAATCTTTTCCGGCGCTTTCTCTGCTTCCAGCACCTCTACGATACTGTGAAGTTCCTTGTGTCTCTTTACCAGTAGTTTCGCTCTTTCGATACTGTTCATTGATATAGTTCTCCTTGGTTATAGGTTCTACTCTTCTATGTGAAGAAATTGTCGAGAGTCGCTGTACCATACTTGTCCCTTACTAAATTTACATTCTTTGAATTGTGGTCTACACTGTCGCCCCTGTGTTCGTAAGGCATAGTTTCCGTCAGTGTATAGGAAGTTTCGCCAGGTCGTTTTATCTTCCACTGCAAATCCTTTCCTTTAGGGTAATCTAATGTCCAATCCATTGTAGATTGTTTTAGGTGTTTCCTAGCTTTCTTATTTAGAGGGAAGATGTATCTAAACTGTTTACCAAAGACACGACTAAATCCTAGTTCACCCATATGTGCATCAGATGGTCGTGGGCCATACTTCGTATCCATACGGTTCATCACTTTCTTCATCTTACGTTGTATTGTTCGAAAGTGTACCTTCTCTCCCTTGTCTGTAACGTATACGTCACTCCAGATAAATCCACCATACAGAAAGTTCGCTGCCTGATACACATATCCAGGCTTACCAACAATACCGTCTGCCCATGTATACAAATACTTGACATTCGGTGTGTTCTCTTTCATCCATGATATAGTTGCACTCTGCATCTGTGACTCAGAATTGCGTGGCATAGACTCATCCATGCACATCTTACCTATCTCAAAATAGTCAGCAGTGGTTAGTTCTGGGAACATCTTCTTAATCGTACCCATAGGATTTGTACCCCAACCAAGCGTTAGGACACCTACCAATTCATCGTCTTGGTAAGCACCCAAATAATGCTTGGTTAGTTTAGGCATGACAGGGCTGTAGTGTCGTTCTTGAACAAACAATGTCGCTACACGACTATCTACAACCTTCATTACAATCATAGATATTCAACGTGTGTCGATACCGTTGGATTGTGATGAGTCGAACCATCAGAAAAATATGTCATTATCTCCGTTTCCTTACGAATACGTCTTTCCCCATCCACAATCTCTTCATAATATTCTATTTTTTCTGCCTTGATAATACGGCGTTTAAAATCACTCACTCTGATTCTCCCGAATTACTTCTTCACACTCACCAATTAGACTAGCTTGAGTATTATTAATGACTTCCCACATTTCCTCATTGAAAGTATCTTCTGCCTCTTGGTCAACCCATTCTTCTGTTTCTGTGTTATATGACTCTTCAGTCAATTGTTCTGAGTCATTGATGACAAGATCAATGGTTTCCTCATAGTCATATTCAACGCCATCAAACATCTCTTCACCATCATAGATATCTGCACCAAAGAAGTTTGGCCCTTCATCCTCATATGAGATAGATGTAATGATTTTAGGGTCATACTCTACTAGAATACCTAGTAGCATCTCCAACCCTTGTTGTGGTGATGACCATGCAGATTCTCCATTGAAGTACACATCACCCTCTTCGGCAGAGTAATCTTCAAAATAACTCCACTTGGGGCCGATGTTTGCAGTAGTCCACTCGTACTTTTCTGTCTCTTCATATGTCAAGTCGCCCTCAACA
>Ga0222716_10000452_pt1 | contig 35107 bp, 35 predicted proteins | sample C33_13DmetaG_FD_165044 | JGI IMG/M metagenome (GOLD analysis project Ga0222716, IMG submission 165044) | Estuarine water microbial communities from San Francisco Bay, California, United States - C33_13D | ecosystem: Environmental > Aquatic > Marine > Unclassified | place: USA: California... | reverse complement strand
TGGTAGAGAGATCGATTTTTGCTCCAGCAATCTCTAAAAGGTCAGCGCTACCACTGGAGCTGCTGGCAGCTCTATTGCCGTGCTTTGCCACATGTCCACCACATGCTGCTACAACGACAGCCGCTGCGGTGGAAATATTAAATGTATGGCTGCCGTCTCCTCCGGTGCCGCATGTATCAACAAGCGGATAAGTGTCTATATTTACAGAGGATGCAAAATCTCTCATTATGGTTGCGGCCGCAGCTATTTCTTCGGTTGTTTCTCCCTTCATACGCATGGCTACTAGGAATGCCGCAATTTGTACCTCCGATATTTTTCCTTTCATCATAGCCGTCATGATTTTACTCATGGTGTCGAAAGATAGATTAGTGCCCTCGGTTACTTCTTTTATTGATACACTGATGTCCACAAGTATTATAATATCCTAGAGTTTTAGAAAATTGCTGAGTAAATCATATCCAAATTCAGTTGAAATGGATTCTGGGTGGAATTGTACTCCAGATACTGGAAGATCTTTATGAGATATACCCATGATTTCGTCTTTGGCACCATTTTTGTCCTCAGTCCACGCAGTAATTTCAAAACAATTAGCTAACGATTCTTTTTGCGCCACTAGAGAATGGTATCTCATAACTTTATATGGATTCGGTATATTTTGAAATAGTCCTGATTGTTTGTGGTGAATCAAAGAAGTTTTACCATGCATTACGTTTCGAGCATGGACTATTTTTGTCCCGAAGGCTTGCGCGATAGTCTGGTGCCCTAAACAAACTCCGAGAATCGGTATAGTTTGATGAAAGTGATTGACTATATCCAGTGAAATACCTGCCTGATCTGGCGAGCAAGGACCTGGTGATATAATTATTTTACTTGGTTTGAGACGCTTTATTTTCTCTACCGTGATCGCATCGTTTCGGGCAACCACCACTTTATGGTCAAGCTCGCCTATATATTGCACAAGATTGTATGTGAACGAATCATAGTTATCGATCATCAGTATCATTCTAAAAGCACCTATTTTAATCAGACCCTATTGAAAGAGACATTATAGCTTTAGGGAGCTCTTCCATTGAGTGAATTGTTTTATCAGGATTCTGCGTTGACAAATCGACGTCACCTGAGTAGCCGTAGGTGACGCATATAGACTTAACGCCAGCATTTTGCGCAGCATTTAAATCTGTTATTGAGTCTCCTATCATGGTGGTATTTTCTCTTCGAATACCTAAGTGTTTCATAGCATAGATTATTGGTTCCGGAGCAGGCTTTTTTTTTGGCAAGCTATCGCCGCCGATAACAACGGCGAAATACTTAAATAGATCGGCAGTTTTTAGAAGAGAAATTGCGAATTCATAAGGTTTATTGGTGATACAGCCCAAATATATTTTACGGTTTTTTAATTCGTCCAGGGTTTCTGTCACCTTAGGGTATATTTTTGATTTAACAAAGATATTGTTTGCATAATTATTTAGGAATATTTTTGAAACTTGGTCATATAAATCCTTATCAGCGATGCCTTCATATTCTCTGGTGATGGCTCGATGTACAAGTCGTTTAGAGCCCTCTCCGATGTAGGATCTAACCAAGTGTTCGCCTACGGCTGGAAGAGCGCAGACAGTTAAAGCAGAATCTAACGCAAGAGATATATCTGGTGCGCTGTCCACGAGTGTCCCATCAAGATCAAACAAGGCGAGGAGTTGAGACATGTTAGTTATGTTTATTAATTGCGGCTCGCAGCTTTTCAATGATTTCCATATAGTCCGGTTGACTAAAGATGGCGGAGCCTGCTACGAAAGTATCAGCGCCCGCATTAGCAATTTCTGCAATATTTTCGAGTTTCACCCCCCCGTCTACTTCTAGCCGAATTTCATGCTCGGAATTATCAATTAATTCCCGCAGGTCTTTGATTTTATCTAATGTGTTCCTAATAAATGACTGACCTCCGAAACCGGGATTTACTGACATTAGGAGCACAACGTCAAGTTTATCCATTACGTGGGTTAGGTGAGTTAGAGGAGTTGCAGGATTCAGAACTAGGCCAGCTTTGCATCCAGCGTCGCGAATTTGCTGGAGGTTACGATGAATATGCTCACTTGCCTCCGGATGAAAAGTAATAATATCTGCCCCAGCTGCGGCAAATTCATTAATGAGTCGGTCGACTGGTTTGACCATCAAGTGTACGTCAATTGGAGACGTTACTCCATGAGTTTTGAGGGCAGCGCATACCATCGGACCAATCGTCAGGTTTGGGACATAGTGGTTATCCATAACGTCAAAATGTATCCAATCGGCCCCACCGGCAATTACTGAGTCAACCTCTTCACCAAGTTTGGCAAAATTAGCGGATAGGATTGATGGGGCAATGATTGGATGTAATTTCATTTTTTAGTCCCTTAATCTCATGGCGTTGAGTTTTCCCGAAGCATCAGCCTGCTTCAGGCTCATACAGTACATTGATACACACTCTAACGGGTTACAGCATTATAAGGTTAAAAGAACTTCTTTTGTAGCTGCGACAGAAGATGAATATTTTTCTCAATCATGAACACCTATAGATTAAAAGTATTATTTATTTGGCGCGTCAGGATTTCATAAGTCATGTTCCATTTGAGTTATAGCCCATTCGATATGCTCTCGAACCATTTTGTCTGGAAAAAATTTCCGTTCGTAAAGTGCTAAGAGTGTTTTGCGCGAATAGGGACTATTTCCTAGTGCAACGGCAAGATTACGGACCCACTGTTCATAAGAGACTCTTCTGATAGCAGAACCCCTTGTAAGCAGTTCAAATTCGTCACGATTCAGTGAGAATAGTTCTAATAATGTTCTGTTATTAAGCCCAGAGCGAGGCAAGAAATCTTTGATTGGGGTTACTTTAGCGTATTTATTCCATGGACAAAAAAGTTGACAATCATCGCACCCAAAAATCCGATTACCGATAGAGGTTCTAAGTTCCGTAGGGATCGCGTCTTTTGATTCTATGGTTAGGTATGATATGCATTTTGTAGCATCTAATTTATACGGTGAAATAATCGCCTTTGTAGGACAAACATCTATACAGCTGACGCAGGTTCCGCAGTGATTTTTTTTTAATCCGGCAGTTGTATCTAAAGGCAAGTCAGTAAATATCTCTCCCAGGAAAAACATCGAACCATCTGCTTTATTGATAAGGTTTGTGTGCTTCCCGATCCATCCTAAACCACTGTTTCGGGCAAGTGCCCTTTCAAGAATAGGTGCACTATCAGTGAATGCTCTGTATCCAAAGTGGCCAATTTTATCATTTAGTTTTCGGGCGAGTTGTCGTAATTTACCTCTTAACACTTTATGGTAGTCTCGTCCTAATGCGTAACGCGATACATAAGCGAGGCGAGGATCTTCGAGCACGGATACTGCATCATCTAATGCTTCGGGCAGATAATTGGCGCGTACGGTAATAACGCAGGTAGTATTGGGGACTAATTTTGAAGGATCTAATCTTTTATCTTTATTCTTTTCTAGGTACGACATAGAACCGTGATACCCATTTTGTATCCAATTTTCCAGCTGATTGAAATCCTCTTTTAGGTCAAGGCCAGCAACCCCTAAGCCTTGAAATCCTAGTTCATATGACCAGTTTTTCAGATCAACGAGAATTTTAGAACTGTCTAGCATCATATTGTGGGATGGTACATTTACTTGTCTAATATCATCATAAAACGATCGGCAATAAAATCCAGCGACTCAAGTGTAGATCACGCCAGGATTACAGATTAACAGCCTTGACGCTTAAATTTTGTTATTGTAGTACATTGACTTAAATTTGGCTGGTGTAACGATATGTTAGAATTATTTAAGGGTTGGTACGAGCGATATTTCAGCGAACCCGAAGCCGCGTTACTTTGTGCGGTGTTACTGCTCGCGTTTTTTAGCTTAGCGTTTTTTGGGAAAATGTTGGCTCCGTGTCTGGCTTCAATAGTAATAGCTTATCTTTTAGAGGCGTCTGTGAGCTATCTGCAGGCTTCAGGCCTGCGCCGGTTTCACTCGGTATGTCTCGTTTTTGGTTTGTTTTTACTAACGCTCGTATTTTTATTAGTTGGACTAGTCCCGTTGGTCTCGACGCAGTTAACAAGTTTCGCTCAGGATTTACCGGAGACTATTTCTTCGTGGCGAGCTCATTTAATGCTTTTACCTGACAGATACCCTAATCTTTTGACGACCAGCCAGATTGATTCTTTGATGAGCGGGATAAAAACTGAGATTAGCCAACTTGGCCAGAATGCGCTGACGTTTTCGATCGCATCTATCCCTGCTATCGTCACCATATTAATTTACTTCGTACTTGGTCCTGTTTTAGTGTTTTTTTTTCTAAAGGATAAATCGCAAATTATATCGTGGTTCACGACTTATTTACCTAAGGATAGGGCGGTACTTCGAGCGGTTTGGAGAGATGTTGACGATCAAATTGGGAATTATGTTCGTGGTAAAGTTTACGAGATTTTTATAGTCGGTTTCGTGTCCTTTCTTGCTTTTCGCCTTCTAGGCATGTCCTATGCGCCATTACTAGCTGTAATTACCGGCATTTCAGTCATTATTCCCTTTATCGGAGCTGCTATTGCGACGATACCTGTTGCGATCGCGGCTTACATACAGTTTGGTTTTTCGGGTGACGATTTTGTTTGGGTGATGGTAGTCTATGCAGTCATTCAACTTTTGGATGGAAATTTATTGGTACCACTACTATTTTCAGATGCCGTAAATCTTCATCCTGTCGCGATAATCACTGCGGTGCTAGTATTTGGAGGATTATGGGGTATTTGGGGTGTGTTTTTTGCAATTCCATTGGCGACTTTAGTAAGGTCGTTACTGAAAGCTTGGCCGAAAAAAGTAGACACTTCGCCAACTTAACGGTCGTCGAAATAGCTTTTTATTAAGAATTTGTAACTATTCTGGCTGTTTACAGCCTTGTCCTTAAAGACTGCAGAAGTTAATATCCACTATTTATCTGAACAGCTATTTTTATGTCAATTATTCAAGGTAGTATTGTCGCGATTGTGACGCCTATGAAGAGCGGATCTGGGGCTGAGACAGCCTTAGACTTTGATAGGTTGGATACGTTATTAGATTTTCATTTCGATAGTGGTACCCAAGGCATCGTAGTAGCGGGCACCACAGGGGAGTCAGCCACTCTTAGCGAAGCCGAACACTGTGAGTTGATTGAATACGTCGCCGGCCGAGTAAATGGTAGAGTACCAGTTATCGCTGGAACGGGAGCAAATTCTACTCATGAGGCTATTCGTCTTACCGCTTTCGCTAAGAAAGCAAATGTCGATGCTTGTTTGCTGGTTACCCCTTACTACAATAAGCCCACTCAAGAAGGACTATTTCTCCATCATAAAGCGATTGCTGAAGCGGTTGATATTCCTCAGATCCTTTACAATGTTCCTGGGCGAACAGTCTGTGACATGCTTCCGGAGACAGTTGCGCGACTATCCACCATCACTAATATTATTGGTATAAAAGAGGCTACGGGCAATATTTCGCGCGTCTCAGAGATTAGAGCTCTATGTGGCTCAGAGTTTTTACTTTTTAGTGGTGATGATGCCACCTCGTGCGAGTTTATGCTTCATGGTGGAAACGGCGTTATTTCAGTAACAGCAAATGTTTGTCCCCGGAAAATGTTTGAGATGTGCTCGGCGGCATTAACTAATGATAGGGCCTCCGCTATGAATATAGATTCAAATTTGCAATTGTTGCACCAGAATTTGTTTGTTGAGGCCAACCCTATACCTGTTAAGTGGGCTTTAGGTGAAATGGGACTTCTCGATGACGGGATCAGATTACCACTGACATGGCTATCGCCGGATAAAGAACAAATTGTAAAAGAAGCTATGCGTCATTCTGGTCTATAATTTAGATAGGAATTTTAAGAAAATTTACTGCTCCAAATTATTAAATAAGGAATTTATTGTATGTATAGATCACCGCTCCTAATAATCATGTTGGCCTTATCCGTAGGTGGTTGCAGCAAAGTCCTGAAGAGTTTGGATCATGTTCGTACTGACACAAAAAATAAATATGAAAAAGCTGAAACAATGCCAGATTTGGAAATTCCTCCTGGCTTAAGCACCGAAGCGATAAGAGATCGTATGGTAATTCCCGAGGGTGGAGAATCTGCGAAGTTTTCTACTTACCAAGATCGGCGCGCGGAGGTTGATATTGATTCCGAAGATGAAGGGGTGACTAAGGTAAATCGTGGCGGATCTAAATTATTAGAAAATGAACATGTTTTAAGTCTCCCATACGATATCTTTGAACAATGGCCAGTCATGGAACTTTTTATTGAGTCTAAAGGATATGGATTAGAATTAAATGATGTTGATTTGGGAATCATTGAAACTAGTTGGATTGAAAAATCGAGAATTGCGCGTAACAAATTTAAAATTTTTGCCGAGAATGATCAAAACACGCAAGAGTCACTAATACACATTTCGATTGAGAATCAGGAATTATTACCTAACAGCGAGGGTGTGGCGTGGCAACGAGTAGCGCGCAGTATAGATGAAGAAAAAGCTTTTGTAGTAGAACTTGAAACACGCCTTCTCGATTCGAATCTCCAAGTATCTGCTATAGATGTCGCTGCTAGCGTGGTAAATAAAGTCGATAAAGTTGACGCTACTCGATCTTCAAGTTCTTCAGCAGAGTTTGTATCACGCGCTATAGCTAGTGAACTAGTTAGTGTCGGATCGGGTAAATTTTATATGGCTTTATCGTCTAATTATGAATTAGCATGGGAAATGGTAGGAAATATACTAGTAACCGAGGGCTTTAAATTAAAGCAGGCTGATAAAACTACCGGATTATATTTGATAGAAGTATCGAAAAATCATTCGGGTCAATCAAAAAAAAGTCTGCTAAAAAAGGCTCAGTTTTGGAGGCGTGATAAAGTTCAAGAATACCAATTAAGCTTGACTGGAGTGGGACAGAAGACGGAAGTAGTTATTCTGGATAGCAATGGACGATGGTTGACGAGCGGGGACGCGGATAACTTATTGAATAGATTGCACGAGGCGGTGAATCGTAGTCGAATTTAGTCTTTCTGGCTAAGATATTATGCGTTTTGCGACTATGGGTAGTGGTAGTAAAGGCAACGCCACTTTGGTGGATGAGAGCGACTCTGCGCTATTGGTAGACTGTGGATTAAGTTATGCGCGCGTGCGATCTTTGGCTAGTGAAAAGAACTACGACTTAGATAAGCTTGATGGAATATTCGTAACCCATGAACATAGTGACCACATTGGTGGTGTAAAAAATCTATCTAAAGGCCTCAAGATTCCGGTTTACGCGACATCTGGGACTATAGCGGCTTCCGCAAACCGGTTTGACGATGTTTATGACTTAAAAGAAATAGGGCTAGATAAGAATATCACCCTAGGCCCGTTTGAGATTACTCCAGTTATCGTACCGCACGACGCTCAGGAACCATGCCAGTTTATTATAACAGCACGTTTCAAGCGCTTAGGTATATTAACCGATTTGGGTCACGTTACGTCTTATGTTAGAAAAATGTATCAGACTTTAGATGCACTAGTAATAGAGTTTAATCATGATCTCGATATGTTACAGGCTAGTGATTATCGCCAAATTCTCCAGAGAAGAATAAGTGGGCCATACGGACACTTGAGCAATGATCAAGCAGAAGAATTTCTAAGCGGAATCAACTACCAAATGATGTCTCATATAGTTGCAGCACATTTAAGTGAGAAGACAAATAGTCCATCCATCGTTCTTGCGTGTCTAGACAGAGTAGTACCGAGCACTGTTAATACTCATGTGGCAACACAAGTCGATTTCTCTCCATGGTTTGTTATAAGTGAATGATGTAGAGAGTATAAAAATTATTGCTTTTTCACGTGTCGCATTAGACGGCGACGTTTATTTTGTTGCCGTTTCGTAAGCTGATTCTTTCTGCCTGAGTAAGGATTGTCTCCATTTAGGAAAAACAATTTTATCGGAGTCCCTATTAAGTCCAGCTTAGCCCGAAAAAAATTTTCTAAATATCTTTTGTAACTAACGGGCAGTGTCTCGACTAGGTTTCCATGTATCACTATTTTAGGGGGATTTTCTCCCCCCATATGAGCGAAGCGAAGTTTGACTCTTCTACCTCTTACCATCGGAGCGGGGTGCGACGTTACAGCATCAAATAGGATATTAGTTATATCCCTAGTTTTATGTTTTCTGATAGATGCTTCGTATGATTTATTGATAGATAAAAACAAGCTTCTTAAACCATTACCCTCTAGAGCCGAAATTTTGCAAACCTCTACAAATGTTGCAAATGTTAGTCTTCTATCTAGCTCTTTGAGACACTCTTCACGACCATCTTCGTCTAAGGCGTCCCATTTGTTTGTAGCAATTACCAGCGAACCTCCGTTATCTAAAGTAAGACCTAGAAGATGCAGGTCCTGGTCAGTGATACCCTCTTTAGCGTCAACTACTAACACTATTACATGAGCATGTTCTAGCGCTTGCAGACTCTGCATGACGCTGAACTTTTCTGCTACACCTGTCGTCCTCCCTTTACGGCGAATACCTGCAGTATCGATAATAGTGTAGTTTTGATCACGCCAGGTGAAATCAAAGTCAACGCTGTCTCGAGTGGTTCCCGGGATATCACTTGTGATCATACTATTTTGTCCAGTGATCCGATTTACTAAGGTAGATTTACCGACATTTGGTCTTCCTATGACTGAAATTTTTATCCTTTCTGAAGTGTTTTCAAGATCTGTGGTTTGATTGAGTGGAGGCCAGTCAAAGCTGATATCCTCTATTAGAGATGCTATACCTTCACCATGACTAGCGGATATCGGTATGATATTTCCTATTTGAAGTTTACTAAATTCTGCGATGACGAAGTCTTGATCCAAGCCTTCAGATTTATTTACCGCAATGACAACTCGTTTATTTAAACGCCTAAGACTGTCGGCGAGAATTTCATCGGCAGCGTTTAATCCAGTTCTTCCATCAACTACGAAGATAATTACATTGCACTCTTTGGCCACTTCCAGTGATTTTTCTGCGGCTATTATTCCAATCTCACTATCCTCAGAAGAGTCAATTCCACCAGTATCTACAACTATATAATCCTTATCACCAATTTTCCCCAGACCTACTTTTGGATCGCGCGTTAGACCAGCGATATCTGCGACTAGGGCCGAACGTGTTTTTGTAATCCGATTAAATAATGTAGATTTTCCAACGTTCGGACGTCCGACTATAGCTAAGGTTGGCTTTAACGATAGGTTTTGATTTTCCATAGGGAATAGGCAAGTTGAACGATTATAGGTTTTTACTTAAGTCTCATAGTGACAACTCGGCCATTTGATGAGTACGATATTAGAGAATCAGCAGCCCTTAAGGATCTAGTAATAATTCGACTCTTCGCCAGTCTCGATTTATATACAAATTCACCGGTTTGACCATTCATCCAGAGCGTATATCCTTCCGAGTCACAGACTACAACGTACCCGTTATAGTACGCAGGTGCAGTAGGGTAGCGTTCTTTTAGTTCATCTTTTTTCCACACAGATGCTCCAGTTTCAGCATTAAGCGCCCAGATAGAACCTTCTTCATCTGTTACGTAGACATATCTACCCCCTACAGTTATCCCAGCGTAAGAAGAGATTTCTCGAGTCCATAGAATCCGTCCATCGATACTTGATATTGCTGAAACTCCTCCATGAAAGCTCGCAACAAAGATTGTATCCTTCTGGACAATAGGTGCAGAGTCCACGTCGACCATTCTGTCTAAGTCAGATCTACCACTTGGTATAGCCAAAGGACTATCCCATAAGCTTTGGCCTGATTTCAGATCTAGTGCGACAAATCTACCATTGTCGAAACCAGCAAATACTCTGTCGCCACTTATAACCGGTGGAGCATTTCCTCTCAAAGTGAGGGATGGTACTGTACGATCGTAATTCCAAATTTCCTTTCCCGTCGCGGAGTCAAGACCAAAGATGTTACCATCGCCTGTTCTTACCACCGTGATTTGATTAAACGCGGTTGGGGCTGATAGTATTTCGCTCGAGACCTTAGCGACCCATTTTAGGTTGCCGGTTAGAGCGTCTCTGGCTATCACACGACCATCTCCGGTGCCAATTAGTACCATTCCATCTCCGCCACCAGCGCCGCTAGTATAATTTACATTCTTGTCGTGGATTTGCCAGACAGGCTCTCCGGTAGACATGTCAGTAGCAATTAATTTACCGTACTGATCAGCTACGAATAGATAACCTCCAATGACAGCAGGAGTTAATTTTAAATATAGATTTTCTGCGCCTTTTCCTATTCGCTTAGACCAGATTTCTTCTACAGATATTTTCGACTTATAAGAGTCGCTCAGTATTCCGTTATCTTCGATTTCTGCGCTTTCTCGGTTAATGAAGCTGCTGAGGGATTGTGAGTCTCTGAATTTCGTAAAGCTGTAGTCACTACAACTAGTTAGCACGCATGCAATTATCAGCACCCCAGTTACTTTGCGGATAGAAAAAATCATTCATTGTCCTTTGTATTTATATTCTCCAACATATTGATTTTAAGGAGCAGGTTGCGCGTGTCTTGGTCAGTTTCTTGGTAGTTTGTCAGTGCGTCTTTGTAGGCTTCACTGGCAGCTGTGAGATCGCCTTGTTTCTGATAGATGTCTCCTAATAATTCAAGAGATCCATCAGATAGTTTGATGTTAGAGTTCAGCAGAACTAATCTAGCATCCTCCGTATTATTTTCTTGTAGTAAAATTTTCGCCAATCGCTCGCGAGCTAGTGTATCTAGGCCCATTTCTTCGCCTTCGACAATAACTTGATTGAGTAATTTTTTGGCATAAGAAGTATCCCCACCTTCGAATTTAATTTTTGCGAGTAACAGTTTAGATAGGGTCGCATAATTAGAACTTTTATCGAATTCTATGATCGCATTGGCTAGAGACTCGGCGTCGTCGAAGCGACTTTCGTTAAATGCCATGAGTAACTGTGAGTAGTTGATTGATAGATTCTCGGCCTTTTGATTTTTTATAGATGACCAATATGTGAAGCCACCAAATGATCCAATCGCTAGAGTAACTGACATCATCACGGCAATACCGTTTTTGACCCACCATTGCTTGATTTTGTTCGACAGTTCTTCGTCAGTTGTATAGTCATTCAATTTGTTAGCCCTTCTTCAGTACATATCTAAGAATATCGCTTTAAATTATAGCGTGGTTAGCTCGCCAAAGTACTAGCCATTTGTAACCAGCATTTCATTGAGAATTTCTTTGAGTTCGTGTTCGGAACACATGATTTGTTGCTTATTTGTTTGAAGCGGCTTAACAGTTACTTTTTTGGCAACAGCCTCATCGGCGCCGATTAAAATAGCTATACGTGCGCCTGTACGATCTGCTTTTTTCATGCGAGCCTTAAGTTTACCACTGCTGACATGAAGTATCGTTTTTAAAGCGGGAATATGTGAGCGCAAGTATTCTGCAGTTTGAATTGCCAGAAGCTCATAGTTATCATCGGTTGCCATAACGTAAATATCTGGGCTTTGCGGTGAGAGTGTAATTTGCTGCACTTTTCTAAGTTCTATTATTCGTTCAAGACCCATAGCGCATCCAGTCGCATGCGATGCCTTACCACCCATAGTTCCTACCAGGCTGTCGTATCGACCTCCCGCGCAGATAGCACTTTGGGCGCCTAGCTCTTCGGTGACCCATTCGAAAACTGTTTTATTGTAATAGTCTAGCCCCCTAACAAGTCGTGGGTTTATTGTGTATTTTATGTTGTTTGCACTAAGTATTTTCGTGAAGGCTATAAAGTGATTTTTTGAGTCATCGTCAAGATAATCTGATAACGAAGGAGCCTCGGAAATAAGCTCTTGAAGGTCTGGATTCTTACTGTCTAGTATCCTTAAGGGATTAGAGTTCAATCGACCTAGACTTGGCTCGTCTAAAAGCTTTTTAAAGGGACTGAAGTAGTTTACTAATGCCGTTCTATAGTTAGCACGTGATTCTTCATTTCCCAGAGAGTTGACCTCCAAGCGGAGATTTGTAATGCTTAGCGAATCCCAAAGTCTGCGAGTTAGCATAATTAGCTCAGCATCGCTTTGTGGCGACCCTGCGCCGAATACTTCTATCCCCACTTGGTGAAATTGTCGCAACCTTCCTCGCTGCGGTCTTTCATGCCGAAACATAGGCCCCAGATACCAAAGGCGTTGCGGTACATTCTGTAGAAGACTATTTTGTAGAACCGCTCTAACACAACTTGCGGTTCCTTCGGGTCTCAGGGTTAAGCTATCTCCGTTTCGATCCTCAAATGAGTACATTTCTTTTTGTACAATATCTGTCTGTTCACCAATGGATCTATGGAAAACACTGGTTTGCTCCAATATGGGTAGCCGGATTTCATGATACCCGTAGCATTGAAGTACCGATAGGATATGCCCCTCAACTGCCCGCCATTCAGGAGTATCAGTCGGCAACGTATCGTTCATTCCTCTAATTGATTTCGCTAAATTCGCCAAGGCAACCTCTTTCGTTTTATAGTCCTTGAATTACAGTATTTTAGGTAAAAAGTGGCAAGAGTATTGTTAGATTTAATGGGTATTCTGAATATTTTTTCGTCTCTTCTCAACTTGCCCCACTAGCTGGCCGCATGCAGCATCGATATCGCTACCCCGTGTTTTCCGAGTGATGGTGATAATCCCCGCTTTATATAGCTTATCACGGAAAAGATTTATGTCTCTTTCTTCCGAACGCTCAAACGCGCTGTTTTTATAAGGATTAAATGGTATCAGATTGACTTTAGCCGGAATTCCATCCAGTAGCTTGATCAAAACTGACGCTTCTTTGACAGAGTCATTCACGTCTTTAAGCATTACATACTCAAATGTGATGTGACTGTCATTGGTTGCCCTGCTGTAATTTTTACAAGCATTAAGCAGTTTTTCGATGGGATATTTTTTGTTCAGAGGGACAAGCTTATCTCTCAAGTAGTTGTTCGTCGCATGCAAAGATATCGCTAGACTAACTGGACATGCTTTCGCTAATTTATCTATCCTTGGCACAATTCCAGCAGTGCTAAGAGTTATTCTTCTTTTCCCCAAATTATAGGCGTTATTGTCCATCATTAGCTTCATAGCCATGACAGCATTATTAAAATTAAGCAGGGGCTCACCCATTCCCATCATTACAACGTTAGTTATTGACCGTTTTGTATTAGGTGATTCATCTAATTTCTTTGATGCTAGCCAGACTTGTCCAATGATTTCGCTTACTGACAAATTTCGATTAAATCCTTGGGTAGCAGTAGCACAAAATTGACAATTAAGAGGACAACCTACTTGTGAGGACACACATAAAGTCCCGCGAGAACCTTCAGGGATATATACCGTTTCCACACTATTTATCGGGTCAATATTTATTAGCCATTTCCGAGTGCCATCTTCAGAAATTTGCTCAGCGCCTAGACTAGGTATTCGAATTTCAGTCTCTTGGCTCAATTGCTCTCTCAGCTTTTTACTTAGATTAGTCATCTCCCCAAAGTTGGTAATACCGTGTTGGTGAATCCATTTCACTATTTGCGTAGCACGAAAGCTGGTCTCACCAAGCTCACTAAAGTAGCCGGCTAAACCTTGTACGTCATAATTCATCAAGTTTATGGGTGCTTTTTCCATTTTGATTGGTCAAATAGTGCTGTATATGTCTTTCTTATCGAAAAAAAAGGCAATTTCTTTTTCTGCAGTTTCGGGTGCATCTGAACCATGCACCGCATTTTCAGTCATACTATGGGCGAATTCAGCTCTTATTGTTCCTGGGGCAGCCTCTGCCGGGTTCGTAGCACCCATAATTTCTCGATTCTTTTGGATTGCATTTTCACCTTCAAGAACTTGTGCCAGTATCGGGCCTTTGGTCATAAAGCTGATCAACTCTTCAAAAAACGGCTTGCCTTGATGCACGCCGTAGAAATCCTTAGCTTGATTTTCGGTGAGGCGTACCATTTTCGCAGCCACCACTTTTAACCCACCTTCTTCGAATTTATTTATTATTCCGCCGATCTGATTTGCGGCGACTGAGCTTGGCTTTATAAGTGATAGTGTTTGTTCTTGGGGCATTATTAGAAAGTCTCCGTAAAATTATTCTTAAAAGAATTAAAAATGGAGCGGCATTATACCTGCAATCACTCTTAACATGATAGCCTTCCTACGTGGCGATGAAATCGTGTGATATGCTCAGTAGAGACCAGTTTCAAGTCTAGCCGCCTCGGACATCATTTCCTGATTCCAAGGAGGGTCAAATACTAGTTCAACGTCAACTGACGATATATTTGGTATCTGGCTAACTTTTGATATGACGTCTTCGACTAGGAAAGGACCCATCCCACAGCCAGGCGCTGTTAACGTTAAATCTATTTCTACTCGGTTTCCTGTATCTTCATAGACTATATCGCAGCGGTAAATTAGTCCCAGTTCAACTATATTGATCGGGATTTCGGGGTCATAGCATGTACTAAGCTGCTCCCAGATTAGCTCATCATCAATTAGGGGCGAGTTAAGTGCGGTCTCGAATCTGATATCTTTTTCCGCTGCTTCCATTCCTAATGCAGAGATATCTGCTTCATTTATCCTAGCTAAGTTTCCCATAACGTTAACTGTTACTGATCCACCAAGTGCTTGTGTGATGAATACTTCTGTACCCTTCTCTAAATCGATGGTTATTCCTTGAGGGATCATTACGGCTTCGCACGCATGCAATAGTTTGATAGGTTCCCGAAAGTCTTGCCCCTTGATTCCAGTCATAATTTCAACTCACTAAAATAGGTATAGTTTTTTCAATTGCATCGAAAATAGAATCAACTTCTTCAAGAGTATTGTAGAAGGCGAAGGATACTCGTGCCGTACCTTGAACTCCCAGTCGTTGCATTACGGGCATAGCGCAATGGTGTCCAGTTCTTATTGCAATCCCTTGGTGATCGAGTAAAGTTCCCAAATCGTGGGGGTGCACTCCTTTTATATTAAAGGAAAGTACCGATACTTTATTAGCCGCAGTGCCTAAGATAGTGAGGTTCGGGATCAATTTTGCTCTTTCGGTAGCACGACGCAAAAGTTTATTTTCGTGGGCTAAAACTTTTTGAAGATCCAGGCAACCAAAATATTCAAGTGCGGTACCGAGGCCGATACCACCGACGATATTTGGGGTTCCAGCCTCAAACTTGTGCGGTAGATCATTGTACACTGTCTTCTCAAAGCTGACGGTTTTTATCATGTCTCCGCCACCTTGCCATGGAGGCATACTTTCGAGTAGGGCTTCTTTGCCATAAAGTACGCCGATCCCGGTTGGTCCAAGTGCTTTATGGCCAGAAAATGCATAAAAATCACAGCCTAATTCTAATACATCGACTTGATCGTGGATTATTGCTTGTGCTCCATCTAAAAGCACCGCTGCCCCTACTTGGTGAGCTTGTTCAGTGATCTCTCTGACTGGATTAATTGTTCCTAGAGCGTTTGAAATATGACCTACAGCGACCATTTTGGTTTTTTCGGATAGTAGGTTCTTAAACTCTTCCATCAGAATTTCACCGGCATCATTTACAGGAGCTACGACTAATTTTGCTCCAACTTGATCACAAACCATTTGCCAAGGAACAATATTTGAATGATGCTCTAATCCACTTATTAGTATTTCACTCTGCGTATCTAATTGCGGACGCGCATAGCTCTGTGCTACTAAGTTGATTGCTTCAGTAGTCCCTCTAGTGAAAATAATCTCCGATACACTTCGCGCGTTGATAAACTTTCTAATGAGGTTTCTTGATCCTTCAAAAGCTTCGGTCGCTTCTTCACTTAGCGAATGGACGCCGCGGTGTATATTCGCATTCTCATTTCGGTAGTAATTACTTATTCTCTCGATAACACATTGCGGTTTCTGGGTAGTGGCAGCGTTATCTGCATAAATAAGATGTTTACCATTTACTGCGGTGCTTAGGATTGGAAAGTCAGTTCTGATTTCCTCAACATTAAGTATAGCGTCAAGCGATTCTTTTGCGGCGCTCATATCGTTTATCCTTGTTGAATAAATTCACTCATTTGGTTATGCCCTAAAAATTTATTTTCTAGCAATTGTCTAAGGGCTGGTAGCGGAATAGATTCTATTACCTTTTCAGCAAACGCGTATATTAGAAGAGCCCTAGCATCTTTGTAGTTTAAGCCACGCGATCGCAGATAGAATAGGGCGGTTTCATCTAGTTGGCCTACTGTGGCGCCATGGGCACACTTTACATCATCGGCATAAATTTCAAGTTCAGGTTTTGTATCTATTTCTGCTAGTTTGGACAGGAGTAAGTTGTTGCTTGCTTGTCGCGCTGAGATTTTCTGGGCGTCAGCGGATACGACAACTTTCCCGTTGAATATTCCTCGACTATTGTCATCAAGGATCCCACGATAGAGCTCGTCACTATGGGTCTCACCAACTAGATGCCGAATAGTAGTATGGTGATCGATATGTTGATCGTTTATCCCTGTAAAAAGCCCATTTAATCGACAATATGCCGCTCGTCCAGATAGAGAGACGTCGATGTCTACCCTGCTTAATTTACTTCCCATAACAATTGAGTCGGAGTAAAGACTAGCCCCACTATCGACTTGAGCATCAATTTTCCCAATATGAGTAGTATTCATGGATTCCATTTGCAACCGGTGGTGAAACAAAGTTGAATTTTGACCAAGTCTGAGATTCGTCACCACATTGGTCAAGCCTGCATCTTTATCATGGCTTCTGTACTCTTCTACGACACGAGCGTGCGAATTTTCATTCATCTTGACAATTATTCTCAAAGATTTTAACAGAGGCTCTGATGACTCTCCTATGAGGATTAACTTGATTACTTTTTCAATTTTTCGATTTTTTTCAACCTCGATAAGTAAGCTATCGCACAGTGTCAGTATATTCAGCGCGCTAAAAGTTTCCGATAGATCGGCTTTGAGTATGGTTTCTAAATTACACTTTTCGTCTGCCTTTTTGGTTTTAGTAGGGCGTATTTTAATGCCATTTTCCAATAGTTCGTCTGTGCTCAAATTTGGTTGAAAAAAACCATTAATGAAAACGAGGTGTAGTTTGTCAGCTTCCAGAAAGTCGTCTCTGGAGTAGGGTTTTTTTAGCAAAGCACCAGTGTTGCGCTCGTCTGCTATTAGGTAATCATTTTTCCTGAGGTCGTGTAGGCTCGTATACTTCCAAGATTCCTCCTTAGTACTGGGGTAGTCCCGCGAGGAAATTATCTTGAGTGCGTCAGATCTGAGCCGCTCTAGCCAGTCGCCAGTATCGGAGTTTGGTTCAGGAAGCTTCTGTAAGAGTGCTTGAAGCGAATTAGTCATGCAGCACTCTCTTGACCATCAGTTAACCAATCATATCCTTTGCTTTCTAGAGTACGAGCTAGTTCTTTATCACCGGTCTTGATGATTTTCCCCTTAGCTAATACGTGGACGTAATCTGGTACGATATAATCTAACAGGCGCTGATAATGAGTAATTACCACAAATGAACGACTTGCATCCCGGAGTTTGTTTACCCCGTCAGAGACAGCTTTTAAAGCATCTATATCGAGTCCGGAATCAGTTTCATCTAAGACGGCAAGCATTGGTTCAAGAACGCTCAATTGGAAAATTTCGTTGCGCTTTTTTTCCCCTCCAGAAAACCCTGAATTTACCTGACGATTTAACAAGCTTTCGTCAAGGCCCACTGCCTTAACTTTCGATTTGACTAGTTTTAAGAACTCTACAGACGTCAGTTCTTTTTCTCCTCGATAATTTCTGATCCCGTTTAAGGCCGCCTTAAGCATGTAAACATTATTTACTCCTGCAATTTCTATCGGATACTGAAATGCCAGAAAGACTCCCTCGCCGGCACGCTCTTCAGGCTCTAGATCAACTAAGGACTTTCCGTTGAAAACAATTTCTCCTTGAGAGACGGTATAGCCTTCACGACCCGCTATGACATGCGAGAGGGTACTCTTGCCGGATCCGTTAGGGCCCATGATAGCGTGAGTTTCTCCAGGTTTAACCGTTAGATTTATTCCTGACAAAATTTCTTTCCCATCTACATCAACGTGTAGATCGCTTATTTCAAGCATGTTTTTAGCTCCGCTGTGGAATGGTTGTTATTTAGCCGATACTGCCTTCTAAGCTTATGCCAAGAAGTTTTTGTGCTTCTACGGCAAATTCCATAGGTAATTCTTTGAATACCTCTTTACAGAATCCATTTACTATCATATTGATTGCATCTTCCTGACCTATGCCTCTACTTCGCAAGTAGAAGAGTTGGTCATCGCTAATCTTTGACGTGGACGCCTCGTGTTCTATCTGCGCAGAAGGAGTCTTACATTCTATATAGGGGAAGGTGTGCGCCGCGGACTTATCTCCAAGCAATAGGGAGTCGCACTGAGTATAGTTTCTTGCATTTTCCGCACTACCGCCGACCCGAACTAGTCCGCGATAAGCATTTTGGCTACGTCCTGCAGAAATACCTTTAGAGATGATTGTAGAGTTACTTCCTTTCCCTAGATGAATCATCTTGGTCCCAGTGTCGGCCTGTTGCAAGTTATTAGTTAGGGCGACTGAATAAAATTCTCCAATTGAGTCTTCACCTCGCAGAATACAGCTTGGATATTTCCAAGTAATCGCCGATCCGGTTTCGACTTGTGTCCAAGATATTTTTGACCTATCGCCTCTGCAATCACCTCTTTTTGTTACGAAATTATAAATCCCTCCTTTCCCTTCCTCGTCTCCCGGATACCAATTTTGTACAGTAGAATATTTAATTTCGGCATCTTTCAAGACCACTAGTTCAACGACTGCTGCATGCAGCTGATTTTCATCGCGCATAGGGGCAGTGCAGCCTTCTAAATAGCTAACGTAACTCCCTTCATCAGCCACAATGAGGGTACGTTCAAATTGTCCAGTGTTCATTGCATTCATGCGGAAGTAGGTTGATAACTCCATGGGACAGCGTGTGTTTTTTGGTATGTAAACAAATGAACCGTCTGAAAATACAGCTGAATTGAGCGCAGAGTAAAAATTGTCTCTGGCGGGCACAACTGTACCAAGATATTTTTTTACTAATTCAGGGTGGTCTTTTACTGCCTCTGAAAAAGAACAGAAAATCACTCCAACTTCTGCGAGTTTTTCACGAAAAGTAGTGTGGACTGAAACACTGTCAAATACTATATCTACCGCCACTCCCGCTAAAACTTTTTGTTCTTCAAGTGGAATACCCAGTTTCTCGTAAGTCTCAAGGAGTTTGGGATCAACTTCATCAAGACTTTTAGGACGATCCTCATCACTTTTCGGAGCTGCATAATAAGATATATCTTGAAAGTCGATAGGTGGATACTCTACATGTGCCCATTTGGGTTCGGTCATCTCTTGGAACTGTTTATAAGCTTTAAGCCTCCATTGGAGCAGCCACTCGGGTTCTTCTTTCTTTTTGGAGATAAATCTAATAGTTTCTTCATTTAATCCTGGCGGCGCGAATTCTTGTTCTATATCAGTATAGAATCCAGCCTCGTAGGTTTGATTTACTAAACTATCAATTTCTTCTGCGTTAGTAGACATTTAACATCCTTAAATTTAGCTTTAACTTTTAAATGCTAAAACTTTCGCCGCAACCACAAGTTGCGGAAACATTTGGGTTATTGAATCGAAAACCTTCGTTAAGACCTTCCTTAGTGAAGTCAATCTCAGTGCCTTTCAGATACTTAAAGCTTTCACTGTCTACTAATAAACTGATCCCCCGTGACTCAAAAATTTCATCGTGTTCATTTTCTTCTTCGGCTATTTCGACGGTATACATGTAGCCGGAGCAACCGGTAGTCTTTACCCCTAGCCTCAGACATGTTGAACCGGCTTCGGACGCCAGAAACTGACGTATGTGTAATGCTGCACGTTCGGTTAGTGTAATTTCCATATCTTTAAGCCTTATCAGAATACTGAAGTTTTAATCGCTGAATTAACCTGCATATGTATCGGTGTCAGGCTAGTTAAGGGGGCTTTTGCACCCGAATTTTTGCTTTCTTTATCCATTAGTTCCTTTAAACTTACGCCACTCAGGAAGTTTTGGATTTGCAAACTTAGCTCTTGCCATAGATCATGTGTTAGACAAGGATTTTCACCTCGACAGTTTTTTTGACCTCCGCATTGGGTGGCATCCACAGGCTCATTAACCGCCGAAATAACGTCCCCCACAGATATTAATGCAGCAGACCGACCTAGTTTGTAGCCCCCTCCAGGTCCCCGCGTCCCATCTACTAGCCCTTTTTTTCTCAACTTCGAAAATAATTGTTCCAGGTAAGACTGCGAGATCCCCTGTCTATCAGCAATTTCTGAGAGTGTTACAGGTCTTTTCTTAATATTGAGCGCCAAGTCGAGCATTGCGGTAACAGCATATCTGCCACGCGTTGTAAGTCTCATACTAACCTCTATTTATTTACTAATATTCTTAGTCGGTATTTTCTTATAACCAAGTAATTTAGTCAAGAATAGAGGTCTTAATTTACGGTAAAGATCTGGCGATTGTGTTTGGTAGTTAAGTAATCCGCTAAAAGTGTTGTGAAATCGCTACTTATCGATATTTTGTTTCTTCAAGAAAGTCGTTTCCTTTTCCAACTCTTGAATCCTATCAGTTAATTGTTCCAGTGATTCGGAAATCGGATCTTCGGAATCAGAAACTACCCCGTACGCTTCAAATTGATCCCCTGATTTTCTGGAACCTAATTCTTTTTCTCCGCGGATTCTTCCCGGGACCCCTACAATAGTCTGACTTTCTCCAACGTTGCTTATTACAACTGCATTGGAGCCTATTCTAGCATTTGCTTCGATTGTCACAGGACCTAAGACCTTTGCCCCCGCACCAATAATAATATTATTTTTTAGGGTAGGGTGCCTTTTACCTTTTTGCCAACTCGTCCCCCCCAAGGTTACACCGTGGTAAAGTGTGCAGTCATCCCCTATCTCGGCAGTCTCGCCGATAACTACTCCCATACCATGGTCTATAAAGAATCTTCGCCCAATTTTTGCTCCTGGGTGTATTTCTACCCCACTAATTATTCTGCCCAAATGAGAGAGCACTCTGGCTACCCATTTCAAGCCGAGAGCCCAGAACAAATGACTGATCCTATAAAAAATTAGTGCATGCACTCCAGGGTAGCAAGTTAGCACCTCCAACAAGTGCCTAGCGGCCGGATCGCGTTCGAACACACATCGGATATCTTCGCTTAGGTGTTTAATCATAATTAAATGATTCCATATTTAATATGTATTGTGATCTTACCTTATTTCCCTAGTACAGGTTAGATAAGACTTCTTTTTGATGGCTTGAGGCAAAATGTTTAATTTCTAACAAGAGCGTACTCTAAAAGTTTAATGCATTAACTCATAAAATGCTTACAAACTATTTTTGCTTTTCTTTTATTCTTTTGATGCTGTGAGCAGAGCAACTGTTGAAACCGATTATAATTGACTCGTAAGATGATACTTGCGGGTTAACGTATAATGTAATTTAAGCTAGCGGAGGATTTGATGAGAACGGGAAATGAGATCTTCGAACATCATTTGGAAGTCTTTGGAGCGGGCGATATAGACGGTATTTTGAAAGATTACGATGATGCCTCGATTATGGTTTATGGCAATAAAACTTGGATTGGCCTCGCAGGCGCTAGAGATTTTTTTACTATGTGGCTAGATGATTTAATCCCATCTGGTAGTGATTTTTGCGTAATCGATCAGGTTGCCTTAGAAAATATGGTTTATATTACTTGGACTGCTGATTCTAGGAATTACGTTTTTGATTACGCTACAAATACTTTTATTTTTAGGAACGATAAGATTTGGAGACAAACCGTCGCCACCCACCACAGGGTGAAGATCTAGAATACTTGCGATTGTTTCAGCTTGGCTAAAGCGCCTTTATCTGTGTCTTCAATTTTGCTACAGCAGCTGTAGCCTTTTCTAGGCGGAGGTTCACCTGTTCGACGACTTTTTTTGGGGCTTTATCAACGAAATTCTTGTTTTTCAACTTGCTAGCTGTCGCGTCGGCCTCGGCGATGGCCTTCGCCAGTTCTTTGGAAAGGCGCTCTCTCTCAGCAGCCTTGTCTATAAGGCCCTCAAAAGGAATACATATGGTCATATTTTCTGCAAGGGAAGTAGCAACTTCGCTGCTCGGGTAGGTATCAAAGCTAGGTTTATTGACCCGCGCTAACTGCATAATAATTTTAGCATGCGTGGAGATTAGTTTTTTGTCTTTTTCTGTTGCGTCTTTGATAAAGATAGGTAGAGTTTTTCTGGGTTCAATATCGTATTTGGCGCGTATGCGTCGTATTCCAAGAATTATTTCCTTAAGTACCTCGAAGTTGTTTCCCTTAAGTTTGGCTGGTTGGGTGTCGGCCTCGACAGGGTAAGTTTGTAACATTAACGAACCTTCGTTAGGGTTATTGGGGATTTTTTGCCATATTTCTTCTGAGATGAACGGCATGAACGGATGTAGGGCTCGTAAGAAATTGTCGAGTAAGGAAATTAATGTGTCGCAGACACCATCTTTTTCAGTTTGGGAAGCGTCAGTCGAATAGAGAGTTACTTTGGCAATTTCAATGTACCAATCGCAGTAGTCATCCCAGACAAACTCATAGAGAGCTTGCGCTGCTCGATCGAAACGATAGTCCTTAAAGCCTTTCCTTACTTTGACGATGGCATCATTGAAGCGCATGGAGATCCATTCCTCTGGTAGACCTTTCACAAGCTCATGACCAGAGGTCTTAGATTGATTCGATTCTATTGCTGCGAAAACAAATCGGGCGGCGTTCCAAATTTTATTACAAAAATTCCTGTAACCATTTATTCGCCCTAAGTCGAATCGAATATCCCTACCTTGCGTGGCCATAATAGCAAACGTAAAACGTAAGGCGTCAGTTCCATAGCTCGGAATGCCTTTAGGAAATTCTTTCCTTGTTTCCCGTTCTATCCTGTCGGCGTCCTCTGGACGCAAAAGCCCTGTTCTCCTTTTTTGAACCAGCGATTCAATATCTATACCATCTATTAGATCAATAGGGTCGATTATATTTCCTTTAGATTTGGACATTTTATTGCCCCTGCCATCGCGGACTAGTCCATGTATGTAGACTTCTTCAAATGGTACTTCGCCCGTGAATTTGATACCCATCATGATCATCCGAGCAACCCAGAAAAAAATTATATCGAACCCGGTGACTAGCGCATTTGTGGGATAGAATGCTTGAAGCTCCCTAGTTTTTTTAGGCCACCCCAGCGTAGAGAATGGCCAAAGCGCGGACGAAAACCAAGTATCTAGCACGTCGGGGTCTTGAAAAAGCTTGGTATCGGATGAGATTCCGGCGCTTTTGCGAGCATCGGCTTCGCTATAACCTACGAAGACATTCCCTTCATCGTCATACCATGCAGGTATTCGATGTCCCCACCATAACTGTCTCGAGATGCACCAGTCCTCGATGTTATTCATCCACTCAAAATAGGTTTTTGACCAGTTTTCTGGGATAAATTTAACACTCCCATCTTTAACAGCCTCGATTGCTGGTGCGGCTAGTTCTTCGGCCTTAACAAACCATTGATCTGTAAGATATGGTTCTATGATACTTTGAGTTCGATCTCCTCTGGGAACCATAAGTGTATGATTTTCAATTTTTTCCATCAAATTGAGGCTGCTTAGCTCTTGAATTACAGCATCTCGGGCCTCAAATCTGTCTAACTCTTGGAAACGTTTAGGCACATTTTTATTAAGTGAGGCTTTTTCGGAAAAAATATTAATTACTTTTAGATTATGACGCTGGCCAACTTGGTAGTCATTAAAATCATGTGCAGGAGTTATTTTTACGCAACCAGATCCAAACATTGGGTCGACGTAATCATCAGCAATGATTGGTATTAGTCTGTCTGAAAGGGGCAGGGATATTTTCTCACCAACCAAGTGCTTATATCTATCATCTTTAGGGTGTACCGCTACCGCAGAATCTCCCAGCATAGTTTCTGGCCTCGTAGTAGCAACAACCAGATGACCTTGACCATTTTCAAGAGGATACCGTAAATGCCATAAGTGGCCATTTTCTTGCTCGGAGATTACCTCTAGATCTGAAATCGCAGTTTTTAGGACAGGATCCCAATTTACTAGTCTTTTACCTCTGTAGATTAAGCCTTCTCGGAATAGTCGAACAAAAACTTCCCTAACACTGGCTGAAAGTTGATCGTCTAAAGTGAATCTCTCGCGACTCCAATCCATTGAAGAGCCCATACGCCTTAGTTGCTGCGAAATCGTGCCACCAGATTGCTCTTTCCAGTCCCAAGCCTCCTGCATGAAGGCATCGCGCCCTATTTCATGCCGAGATTTACCCGATAACTCTAATTGTCGTTCAACGACTATCTGGGTGGCAATGCCAGCATGATCGCAGCCACATTGCCACAGCACACTGAGGTCATTCATTCGATTAAAACGAACCAGACTGTCCATTAATGTATCCTGAAATGCGTGCCCCATATGCAGACTACCAGTTACATTCGGCGGCGGTAGCATAATACAATAGGAGTTTTTCTTTAGGCTACTTGGTTTAAAGTAGCCCGAATCTTCCCAAGACTTATAAAGTCGTTGCTCGATTTCTTTGGGGTTGTAGCTTTTCTCCATGTGTTTTCTGGTGCTTTCTAAAGTGTTTTATTAATAGTTTATTATCATTTGAGCTTACGAAAAACGTGATTGACGCGCTAATACTTAGGACTGACACTTAGATTATATCAAGAGAGGCTGATTTTGTGCGTAAAAATGGGGAAACCCCTATCCTGATAATATTTATATTTCACGCGGGCGGAGTTGCGGCTGCTCTCATCGTAGCCGGTAGGCTCGACTACTCGCTGAAATTTACTTACCGTTGTGGGCACATCTTCTCCTAGGTTGATCAGTAGATCTGACTTGATTGCTTGAGATAATCTATCACCAATAATAACAGGCGCGGTGTGGTTTTCGCTCTGGCGCTCATGGGGAACAAAGCTTTCTGCTGAAAAACTCCACAAGAGGTCATCCATTTCTTTGACAGACCTTTCGTTCAAGCAGCGGATAAATATCTCATGATTTTTTTTCCAAGCTTTTTCAGTGATGCGACACATTAATACATTTTGAGCCAGTTGGCTGAGGCTGTCGTGTATATAGAAATCGACTCTGGTCATGTTGTTACTTCGTCGCTTGCGAGCATATATATTGGGACAGAAGGGCCACTGGTCTACCAGTAGCTCCTTTATTAGCACCAGAGTTCCAAGCGGTTCCAGCGATATCCAAGTGCGCCCATCGCTGGTTTTCAACAAACCGAGAGAGGAAGCAAGCAGCAGTTATAGTTCCGGCGCTTCTACCACCGACATTAGCCATGTCTGCAAATGGACTTTCAATTTGTTTTTGGTAGTCAGCCCATAACGGCAATCGCCATACGCGATCATGGGCCGCTTCACCAGCTTCGGTGAGATCTAACGATAGTTGGTCATCATTTGATAAGAGTCCTGTTGCGTGGGCGCCCAAGGCTACAACACAAGCTCCGGTCAATGTAGCCACGTCTATTATTACATTTGGATCGAATTGTTCAGCGTAGGTTAAAGCATCGCATAGGATGAGTCTCCCTTCCGCATCTGTATTAAGGATTTCTATGGTTTGGCCGGACATACTTTTCACGATATCACCAGGCTTACTGGCATTTCCGTCTGGTAAGTTTTCAGTGGCTGGAATTAAGGCGATAACATCTACTGCCGGCTGCATTTTAGCAACAGTGAGCATAGTCCCTAGTACCGATGCTGCGCCACCCATGTCATATTTCATCTCATCCATTGCAGCGCCCGGTTTTAGTGATATTCCTCCAGAGTCAAATGTAACCCCTTTCCCAACAAGCACTATTGGCTTTTGTCCCTCTACTTGACTTTGCCTATATTTAAGTTCGATTAGTTTCGCGGGTTGTCGTGAACCCTGAGATACGGAAAGAAATGATCCCATTCCCATTTTTTCCATATCCATTTCTTCCAAAATCTTACATTGCAAGGCAGGATACTCAGCTGCTAATTGGACTGCAGTTTCAGCTAAATGAGTCGGCGTACAAACGTTTCCTGGACGGTTAGCAAGATCTTTAGCCAGTGAGATACCGGCTATCAGCGCCTTCGCATCAGCTATAGATTTTCTGATACTAGTTACAATGGTCTTATCAAGAGAAACAAAGGCCAGTCTAGACAATCGTTTTTTTCGCTTATTTTTTGTTTTCAACTCATCAAACGCGTAGAGCTCAGCATCTAAAATTCTAGCGTGTTGTTTTATTTTCCAGTCATTATCTCTCCTGAGAACTTTCACTTGGTCTAAAGTGCTGCTGACCGAAGTCGCGGGGAGCTTACCGAGTTCTTTTGCCACGGTAGCTAATATTTGCCTATACTCTGCTTCATCTATCCCCTTATCTGAGCCGCTATTGACGAGCATTAACCGATCGGCCTTTAGCCCTGAACAATTATTAACAAGAACGTTCGCTCCGATTTTTTTCTTGATGTCCTCTAACTCAATTATTTTGCTAATTACACCTCTTGTTTTTTTGTCGAGGCCCTCCGCTATAGGTCCGATCGACTTACCTTTGAGTACTGGTATTACAAGACAGGATGTCTTGATTTCGTGAAGGTCTGTCGTTTGTAATGATATTTCCATTGTGATTCTCATTTAAAAGCGTTACTGATGAACTGCAGTATAGTGTCTAAGCGTCGCACAATTTGCGCCGCCCGATTAATCATTAGTGTATCCTTCGTTATAGATTAAGGTAAAGTGCCAAGACTACATATTCTGTCAAAGTAGGTCACGGAATGAAAATACTCGAAAAATACATCGGGAAGTCAGTTATTTTAAGTTCGCTAGTGATTTTAGCCTGTCTGATAGGTATTTTTTCATTTTTTTCATTAATAGAAAATTTATCTGAGCATAATTCTGTGAGTGGAATCACAGTATTTTTCGAGTCCGTGCTGGAGGTGCCAGGGTTAGTATTTGATTTGATGCCGATTGCTGCTCTTGTCGGAGCCTTATTGGCACTAGGTGGTTTAACCGAGAACCATGAGCTTGTCGTCATAAGAATGGCTGGTGGCGCAAAAAGTTATATTTTTAGAATCATGCTTAAAAGTGCTTCTGTACTTGTTATTATTGCTATAGTTGCCGGAGAGTTTCTGGCCCCCGTGTGCCAGAATATATCCTCTAAAATGACTTCGCTATCTTCCGAGCCCGCAATACAAAACGAGCGGATTTGGACCAAGGAAAATCAGACTTTTATCAGCGTTGGTCGTCTAGTATCTGATTGTCACCTGAAAAACGTAAAAGTTCACAAATTTTCAGATAGAGGAGTTTTAGAGGAGTCAATATTAGCAAAAAACGGTTATTGTATAAAAAATGGTTGGGAACTGAATGATGTAGAATCTACCTTTTTTGATGGCGATGTTAGCCGAGTGGAACGCGCTGAAATTTTAATTTGGGTAACCGAGATCGATCCTAATTTGTTTGGTCTGCTGGGCTTAGATCCAGAAAAGTTAGGGTTGGCTGATCTTTGGACTTACGTCAATTATGCGAAACAGGGTGCTCAAAATTCGCAATTGTGGATCCAAGCATTTTGGGCCCGATTAGTGCATCCTTTCACGATATATCTTATGGTTTTCTTGGCCTTGCCTATAGTATTAATGAGTTCTCGCAGTAACCCGTTAGGCCGAGTTATATTCATAGGAGTTTGCGTAGGTCTCGGTTTTTATGTCTTTAATGAGTTGTCGTCTAGTTTCGGCATTGCGTTTAATTTGGATCCTATTATTGTTTCTTTCAGCCCTAGTATTCTTATGCTGGGTATTGGAGCATGGTTAAATGTCCGCTCGCGGTAGAAACTAGATTTTTCGGATGTAGGTTTTGGATAGAACGTCTTGCCAAGTAAGTTTGTCTGCCCTCCAAAGAGCAGGCGCGTATCCGATACCCATCGTCCCTAATGAGATTGCGGCGGCGGCAAATCGAAATAATGAATCAGCTTTTGTTAGTGAGCCTCCATCAAACTTTTTAATTTCTAATTTCCAAACTTGCATACCGAGAGTTTTACCTTTTTGCCAGCATACGACGAAATAAAAAAATATAATTGCTAAAATGTATATAAGAAACAATACATTGCCGGGTTCAATTACGTCGCCTGAAAATAATACTGGAATAAAGCACGCAAAAAATACTATTGCGATCACTGCTATCGCGTCATAAACTAGACTGCCTATACGTGCACCTAGTGAAGCTGATGATGTTATCGGTTCCGAGTTTTTCACTGATTGCATTTGTGATTAATTTAGAGGCCCTAATGTACTAAAATTTTATGGCGCTCCCTAGGGGAATCGAACCCCTGTTTTCGCCGTGAGAGGGCGACGTCCTGACCGCTAGACGAAGGGAGCCGGTACTTTTCTAAGGCGTTACCTTAACATTATTTTTGGCAGAAAATGGAATTTTTTAAAATTTTTAAAAGTACGAATGAATAGTTCACTGGATGTTTCTGATGGCTTTAAGAAGCCTATTATTTACTCCAGAAAAGATCACGCTATTTCGCGCAAACAGATTTCTAGTGCTGCCTTGAAGGTCCTTTATGGCCTAAATGATAATGGGTATCGAGCCTGCTTAGTTGGTGGCGGGGTAAGAGATTTGTTGCTGGGCCGAGCCCCTAAGGATTTCGACATCGCAACCGACGCTCATCCTGAAAAGATTCGACAAATCTTCAAAAATAGTAGGTTAATTGGACGTCGTTTTAGATTAGCACATGTAAGATTTGGTCGCGAAATCATTGAAGTGGCAACTTTTAGGTCTAGCCGCGAGATGTCTAGTTCTGATTCAGATGTTTCGCAAGAGGGGCAAATTTTAAGAGACAATGCTTACGGAACCTTGGAGGAGGATGTCTGGAGGAGAGATTTCACAATAAATGCGCTTTATTACGATATCCGCGATTTTTCAGTACTTGATTATGTTGGTGGTGTGACGGATCTACGACAAGGGGTAATTAACCTGATAGGCAAACCCGTTGTTCGCTACCGAGAAGATCCTGTGCGAATGCTTCGTGCGATTCGTTTTTCGGCTAAGTTAGGCTTTACTATTGCCAGGTCGACTATGTCTCCTATACCTTCCCTGGTCCACTTACTTAATGACATATCCCCTGCACGCTTGTTTGATGAGACCATGAAGCTCTTTAATGCAGGTCACGCGCTAGCTACGTACGAGAGATTATCTGAGGTTGGTCTTTTTGCACTTTTATATCCCAGCACGCGCAGAGTTCAGACTTCAGAGCTCGATAGTCATAATAAATTTGTGTTAAAAGCATTACGTAATACAGATCATAGGATATTAAACGGTAAGAGCGTCAATCCGGCTTTTTTAATTTCAGTATTTCTTTGGTATCCTATGAAAACAGTTTATTCGGCAGAAGTTCGTCGTGGTAACAATCAAAAGGATGCTCTGAGACTCGCCTCTGAAAAAATACTTCGTGAGCAGGCGAAAATTTTGTCGATCCCAAGACGTTTTACGCAATCTATTAGAGATATATGGGAGTTGCAAGCCCGATTTTCGAATCGCAGTCCGAGGAGAGCTTCAAGATTGTTAGAGGTGCCTAAGTTTCGCGCGGCGTATGACTTTTTATTGCTGCGCTCAGGTGCCGATAGAGCCTCATTGAAATTGGCAGACTGGTGGACTCGTTTTCAATCAGCTGATTTCAGTGAAAGAAAGCAGTTATTTCAAGAAGTAAAACATGCAGAGAAACGTCGGAAAAAATAAAGTATGAGGAAGCTATTTTGAGCTCTCGAATCTCCGTTTTTGTGGGCCTCGGTAGTAATTTAGACAACCCTGTTCGTCAAATTCGTGCGGCATTCTCCAATTTGACCCAAATCAGGAATACTTCTTTAGAGAAATGTTCAAGCCTCTTTTCAGGGCCGGCAATGGGTGGTCAAAAAAATCAGGCGGACTATATCAACGCTGTAGCAATGTTGACCACTACATTATCTCCACTAGATTTACTTGGAGCTTTGCAAGAGAACGAAACTCTTCAAGGTCGAATTCATGGTGAACGCTGGGGCCCGAGAATTATAGATTTAGACCTACTTATTTATGGTACGCGAATTATCGACGAAAAGAATCTTTCGGTACCCCATGTTGGGGTTGCTGACAGAGCCTTTGTTCTCGTACCCCTTTCTGAGCTCGACCCCGAACTGGTCGTGCCAAATTTGGGTAAGGTAAGTGAACTTGTGAAATTAGTTGATTGTAGGCAGTTGGTTCGCCTCGAGTCTACGATGTTGAGCGAGCATTTTAAGTAGCGTTTATCTTCTAGATTAAGATAATAAAGATATACGGTTATAATAAGAAAATGGAAATAATATTTGACCTCAAAGGTTTACGTGGTGCCGTTTCTGGCTGGAAGAATCAGGGTAACTCTATTGCCTTAGTGCCTACAATGGGTAATTTACATCTTGGGCATTTGTCTTTGATAGAAGGTGCAAAAGATCAGGCAGATCGCACTGTAGTTAGCATTTTTGTTAATCCTATACAGTTTGGTCACGGGGAAGATTATGAGCTTTATCCTAGTACTTTAGAGCAGGATCTAGATATCCTACGCGATGCTAATGTGGATCTTGTTTTTGCCCCTAATCTAGATGAGTTGTATCCAGCTGGAATAGAAGCAGACACTAGGATAACCGTTCCGGATATTTCGGATATCCTCTGCGGCGAATTTAGGCCCGGACATTTTTCGGGCGTAGCTACGGTTGTAATGAAACTACTTATAAATGTACAACCTGATTACGCATTTTTTGGCGAAAAGGATTATCAACAAACATTAGTGATTAGAAGGATGGTTTCAGATCTTCTTTTGCCAGTTAAAGTACTAACTTTACCTATCATTCGAGAAGAGAACGGTCTTGCAATGAGTTCTAGGAACAGCTACTTGAATGAGTCTCAAAAGCAGCTTTCGTCGGGGATTTATAAAGCTATAGAAAAAGCAGCTACAATGTTAAGAACTGGAGCGGATTCATTTGACGGCATAGAAAAAAGTTCAGTAGATTGGCTAGAAGAATTAGGCTTTAAGGTTGAATATTTTTCTATACGGCGAAGGCAGGACTTAAAGTTGGTCAATGATGGTGTCGATAAAAGTCTTATTATATTAGTTGCTGCCTGGATAGGCGATACAAGATTGATAGATAACTTGCAGGTAGATATTTGACGTGAATAGCTTATTTTGGTGTCAATACTTTTATACGTTGGCTGTTAAATTTAGGAAATAAGTATGACCAAGAAGCTATATATAAAAACATTTGGTTGTCAAATGAACGAGTATGACTCTGGGAAGATGGTTGATGTACTGGCTGATTCATCCGGTTATGAACTGGTTGATTCTCCGGAGGAAGCTGATTTACTGTTGATGAATACTTGCTCGGTGCGTGACAAGGCTCAGGAAAAGTTATTTTCTGAATTAGGAAGATGGCGCCCGTTCAAAAAGCGTAATCCAGATGTTGTTATCGGAGTAGGTGGGTGCGTTGCAAGTCAAGAGGGAGAACAGATCTGGGATAGAGCTCCTTATGTTGATGTAGTTTTTGGGCCTCAAACACTACATCGCTTACCTAATTTAATTAAAGTTGTGCAGGATGAAAAGAAACCCGTAATTGATATCAGCTTTCCAGAAATAGAAAAATTCGATCATCTTCCACAATCAAAATTAGAGGGGCCCAGCGCCTTTGTTTCTATAATGGAGGGTTGTAGTAAATACTGCAGTTTTTGTGTCGTGCCTTATACAAGAGGAGAAGAATTTAGCAGACCATTTGACGACGTGATAGCAGAGATATATAACCTGGCGCGTAATAATGTTCGTGAGGTGGTTTTGTTGGGTCAAAATGTTAACGCGTATCGGGGCGTAACTCACGAAGATGAAATAGTTGACTTGGCTTCGCTCATTAGAATGGTGGCGGTGATAGATGGGATCGACAGGATACGATTTACTACATCTCATCCCCTAGAATTTAGCGATAGATTAATAGAAGTTTACGGGGATACTCCAGAATTAGTGAACCAGCTTCATTTGCCGGTTCAAAGTGGTTCTGACCGCATACTTTCTAAAATGAAAAGGGGATATTTGGCGTTAGAATATAAAGCAATCATTAATAAGCTTAAAAAAGTACGTGCTGATATATCGATATCTTCAGATTTCATTGTAGGTTTCCCTGGAGAAACAGATGAAGATTTTAACGCTACGATGCAGCTAATCGATGATGTACAATTTGATCAGTCATTTAGTTTTATTTATAGCCCACGACCGGGAACACCTGCCGCGAGTCTGATTGATGGCGTCAGTATGATAGAGAAAAAACACCGACTAGCTATTCTTCAAAGGCGAATTCATGAGCTAACAGAACAAAAAAGTAAGGCTATGGTGGGTCAGAAGTATAAGATTTTAGTGACCGGACATTCAAAGAAAAGTCAGTTGGAACTATCTGGTAGAACCGAAAATCAAAGGGTCGTAAATTTCTCAGCAAATCCAGATTTAATAGGCTCTTTTGTAGAGGTAATAATAACCGAGGCTTTGCCTAATTCGCTTAGGGGCGAGTTAGTACTTTAGGGAGCTAACGAAGCATATGCGAGAAGAGATAAAGTTTGAGCCCCCGAATAATAATAGATTAGCAAATTTGTGCGGACAATTTGACGAAAATATAAAACTACTAGAGAAACAGATTGGCGTCGAGGTGAAAAATCGGGGTAATTCCTTTGTTGTTCAGGGCCAAGATCAATCGGTGAAGTGTGCCACACAAGTGATAAATAGTTTATACGCGATCACTGATACTGGACCGGTCTCTGCCAATGACGTGCATTTGGAAATTGGGAACGTGCGGGCTACGAGTAGGGGATATGGAAGAAAGCAACTGATAAGAGCAGGACGACTGCACATAAAACCTAGAGGGGAGAATCAGGATCGTTACGTAAAAGCTATTAAGGAGAATGAGATAAGCTTTGGAGTTGGGCCTGCTGGGACCGGTAAAACGTACCTTGCCGTCGCAGCTGCGGTTGAAGCCCTAGAAGATGACAAAGTGAATCGGATTTGTTTAGTAAGGCCTGCAGTAGAAGCCGGCGAAAGCCTTGGATTTTTGCCCGGTGATATGGCTCAGAAAGTTGATCCCTATTTACGGCCGCTCTATGACGCACTTTATGAGATGCTTGGAATAGAGAAGGTAATGAATTTGATAGAGCGTAATATTATTGAGATTGCTCCTTTAGCATTTATGAGAGGACGCACTTTAAACGATTCGTTTGTAATCCTTGATGAAGCGCAGAACACTACGAAAGAACAGATGAAAATGTTTTTAACTAGATTAGGCTTTGGTTCGCGCGCAGTGGTTACCGGTGACATAACCCAAATTGATTTGCCTAGTGGTAAGGTTTCTGGCCTCAAGGACGCTATCAATGTTCTTCGTCAAGTAAACGGTATAAATTTCACAGTTTTTGAATCAAAAGATGTTGTCAGGCATGCGTTAGTGGCGTCCATATTGGATGCCTATGCGTTGTCAAAGAATATTGATGCTGTAGTCCATGAATAGAGCTGAGAAGTCTCGTTGAAGTATAAAAATAGTAAAATCCATATCGATCTCCAGATTGAAGTGAATAGTGTTACAGTCCCTGATAAGAAATTTTTTCAAACTGTAGCCGAGGAAACTTTGATAGAATTCAAGAGCAACTTTAATTTGTTAATGCGGCTAGTAGAGGTTTCAGAGTCGCGACTTCTAAATAATCGTTATCGGCATAGTGATCAGCCGACTAATGTCTTGTCCTTTAGGTCATCGGGTATAGAAGAATTTCTCCCTAATTATATTGGCGATATAGTGATGTGTCCCGATGTTATTAAAGATGAGGCTGGCGAGCAAAAAAAGTCTTTGGATGCACATTGGGCGCATATGATCGTGCATGGTATTTTGCATTTAGTAGGATTTGATCACGGGACGGAGCATGAAGCCTTAATTATGGAAGAAAGAGAGCGACGTGTGTTGTCGGGGCTTCAAATTTCTGATCCTTACCTTTAATGTGACCACGATTAGAATACTAGCGTATCTGGTTAATTGTGCTAGATTACGTTAGGGAGTTTAATTCAACTTGATGAAAAAAATAAATTTGTCCGAAGTTTCACGAAACCTTAGGTCCATTATGCGACTGGTTCCAAGCTATCTCAAGATGGAGAAACCTCCTAAGGAACTCCTCGTTGACAGCCTGCGTGAAGCTGAGTCGAACAGCGTAATTGAGCCTGATACCGTAGCCATGATGGAGGGAGCGTTATTGGTTTCTGATATGCAGGTTAGAGACATTATGATTCCTAGATCTGAAATAGTTTTCATTGAGGAAAATTCTAAACCAAGCAAAATTTTGTCAAAAATAATTGAAAGTGGACATTCTAGATTCCCAGTCTTCGACGAGGAGCACGAACGAATAGTTGGAATATTGTTAGCTAAGGATTTGCTATCACTCGCTATAGACAATGCGGATGATTTTTCTATACGCGAAATTATTCGTCCCGCGGCGTTTATTCCGGAAAGTAAAAGACTAAATGTTTTGTTGAGGGAATTTCGTTCTGGAAGAAACCATCTTGCGGTGGTTGTAGACGAGTATACTAGTATCTCGGGATTAGTCACTATAGAGGATGTCATAGAGCAGATCGTCGGAGAGATTGATGATGAGCACGATCTTTTAGAGGAGGATAACATTAGAAAGCATCGTGATAATCGTTACAGCGTCAAGGCTCGAACTGGGTTAGACGAGTTCAACGAACATTTTGGAACAGACTGGAAGTCTGATGATTATGAGACTATTGGTGGTTTAGTTATAAGTCAGTTGGGCCACTTGCCAAGACAAGGCGAAGAGTTGGAGTATATGGGATATAGTTTCCGTGTCCTCCGGGCAGACAGACGAAGAGTCAGGTTGGTACGAGTTATTCCTGCTGGTGACACTTTGCCGAATTAAGTGTCAGACACTTTATAAGACGTGTGATCATTAATTAGCTAATAACAATATGTTTAGACT
>Ga0222716_10000451_pt1 | contig 35155 bp, 59 predicted proteins | sample C33_13DmetaG_FD_165044 | JGI IMG/M metagenome (GOLD analysis project Ga0222716, IMG submission 165044) | Estuarine water microbial communities from San Francisco Bay, California, United States - C33_13D | ecosystem: Environmental > Aquatic > Marine > Unclassified | place: USA: California... | reverse complement strand
GCACTCTGTCTTTCTTGAGAAAGTAGTTAAGCAAGGTCTGATCGGTACTCCATTTCCATGCACCCTGACCATCAACAAACTTTGCAAACTCAAAGCGTCTGATAAACTGACTCGCAGTCTGACCCTTGAGAAAAGGCTTGAACAGTTTTGAATTGATCAGAATCATACCCATGTTGTAGAACTCAAATCCTGCTCCATTGGGTTTGAAGTCTATCTTGTTATTATGTAGATTACCGTATTGCATCTGCGAGTAGTTGAGGATCTTTTTTGTGTACTCAAAGGTGATAGGCATCTCTCGTTCTGACACAGATCCCCATGCCTTGTCAGTGCCAAAGTCATCAAAGATGTTAGGTGCATCCTCTCGGATATAGATGTCAGCGTCAATGATACAGATCTGATCATAAGAATCTAACAGATCAAATGCATTTTCTTTCTCATAGATAGGCAAATATCCACCATGCTTTTGATGAGATTCTCGGCTTCTATTAGAAGTAAAAGGATCAGGTGATATTCGTAATTTTGGTTGTGTCTGTACAATGTGGTTGATATTGTGTCGGTCACAATACTCACGAACAGACTGAATGCAATGAGCATACAGTTTACTGTCGCGACTCTCTCCCACCATGACCTGATATATTAATCTTTTCATAAAAATTTATCCACTCACTCGCAAATTCACAATCTTCATAGCCCTTGAACCAAGGACCACCATCGGTATAATGAATGATGTTAGGTAGTTCAATATCATCATAATAACCTGCAAGATAGTTCCACGTGTGACTTAACTTGCCTATGCTGGATGCCCAATACATCCTGTGCAGATATTTAGGGGTCGCACTATTCACGATGTCGGGCGTAAGCATCTTACACTTGGCATTGTTAAACACCATGACAGATGACCAGTTCTTTCTCGGGTAGTTATGCTGTGTTTGACCGTCCATCTTCACTGCCGTCTTAGGTATGTAATCATGCTTAACACAACTCACAGCGTCTTTTGGATCTACTTCTTTCAATATCTCTCTAATGTCCGTAGTACATAGTATATCACAATCCATGAACAAAGACAACCCTTTATATTTGCTTAGATACGGCACAAAGAATCGTGTGATTGTAAACTCAGATGCGCCTCGGGTGTCATGATGTCTGTCATACAAACCTAAGTCTTCTAGTTCACTGCGAACAATAGGTGTTACTTGAACTTCAGGTGCATACTCAAGAATAGAGGCTCTGGCTACCTCGTATGCATCATTCTCTCGTGGATCCCAGCCTAAAAATACCTTTAGATCAGTCATGTTGAATGGTACTTCCTACGTCAGGCAAGTACAACTGTGTGACATAGTGATGATTAAAAACACCATATCGTGTGATGTAATTATGAAGGTAAGCATCGCTATTGATGGTGATTTCTTCGGGTATATTTGAGATCATCTTTCGTGCAAGGCGTGATGTAAGAATGTAAGCACCGCCCGCTGAGACTCTGTACCCTCGTTCAGAATGTTTTGACAACAAACCACAGTGACAGATGCCTACGATAGGATATCGCTCAATAGATGAGAAGTCAAGGTGTTGAAGAAGGAGAGCATCGTGTTCTATTACGATCAAAGGGTTTGCTTTTTTAGACGCCATGTCCCACATTTTTCTGTGGCTGTACCATATTGACTTCTCTGTATCAGTCAGAGGTTTCCCTTTGTTGCGTCCCTGTGATTTGAGACCAAAGTTTAAGGGTTCGTTAATTGTTTCAAGATCTATGGGTGTTGTACCTGGATAAAAGTAGACCTTGAAACCATCATTGATCCATGAATTGACAACAAGATTCTTGTACGTTTCAGATATTGGATCACCTGGTAGATGAATCATTCCCACTGCTGGTTTAATCATAATGGCTTGCCATATATTTTAGGATACAATCTTCGCTTTACGTCATTCGCCTTGAATTCCATTAAAGGTAAATTGGTCTCTATATCTAGTAAGTAATCTAACACAGTTCTGGGCGATTCGTCTTTCTCGGGTGCATAGAAGTGTATGGCTTGTGGATTGTGTGTCCGTATAATCTTAGAGTTGCCTAGTACAATCATAGGCTTGATCATGTTCTTTGCCAGATAATGATACATGCCGTTGTATGCCACAATAAATCTACAGCGTGATATCAGATGAAAGACTTCACTGATTGGCGTTCGGTGCGTTACCTCTACCACATTAAAGCCTTTCATCTTCAGAATAGGTATGATTAGATCCCAGTATGACGAATCATAACTATCTTTAAACGGTGGATATTTAGAATCAATCCACTTCGTTCTCCATATCACGACCAGATTGTCAATCACAGGCACGTTCAGAAATTGTTCACGAAAAAACCACGTATTGATATTGTGAAGAACTCTATAACCAAACTTGTTCTCAATACCAGAGTGCAATGCACCATCAAGAAAACTCGTGTCGGCGTTGAAAATATTATTTACATCAACGTCTACATTACCGTAGTCATGCATCCGAGTGTGCAGATATCTTTGTTGCTCCACAAGTGTCTGTGGATCTTCAAAGTGAAACGTCCAGTCTTTGTCGTTAGGCCAGTAAAAGTTTAGAGTAACTTTTTTTTTAACATGTGTGAGCAATAGAATGCGGTGTTTAAGCCTAACATTACATCACCAATGCCAGATCTTCCCGCAAAGTTGATTGTTTCGTCCAACAAATACCAATTCCCACCATTGGGATCACGCAGTTTTAGTCTCATAGTCCTTAATCATAGGCTTTTTATTTACTGGTTTAGAGCGTTTGCTCTCACTTCTGTACTTATCTTTTTCCCGCTTTTTGTTTCGCGGATCAAATTTACCATACTTAGCCACTTCAATACTACCTTTTTCCTCTATACATTTTCCAAACGAACCATCAATCGTTCTGCACGATTGGTCACTTGTTTATGCCAACGTGAATCACGACCTTCTACTGCCGCTTTTGCCCAATCACCTTCGGCAATTGCTTTGTTCATATTTTTAAACTTAGATAATCGTGTCCGACCCATGTTGAACATCATGTTGACCAATACCTGTTGGACCTCTTCGGGAAATGCGTCAAAGTCCCCTTTGCCGTATAAAGCGTGACACTCACTGATTGAGGTGTCGAGATCTTTTTCAAAACATTCCCATACTCTCTCTTCGGAGATGACAGTGCCAAACGAGTTACCCCATTCGGGATCGTCATTCGTAACGAGGTGCCCGACACCAAAAGTGTGGTATCCGAGGTGGTCGGCGTAAACTTCATATTTAACACCCTCATCGATTTTTAGTGTTTCAAAAACTTCTTCACGATTCATTATAACTTCTCCAGTGTTGAGAGTAACTCATCATATTTAGCGATGGACTCTAATTCTTTTTCTAACGTTTCCATAAAATCACCATGCTCTGCGACACCGACAGGATTGTTAAGAAACGTATTCCAATTAATAACATGATAGGCTCTTTTGCCTTCAAGATAATGCTTCATTGCTTCCGTAATACTTTGCACGTTCAACCTCTTACTAATTTCCTTGTGTGTGGAACAAACTCATTTAAATGTTGCTCTGCCCAGTCATACCAAGTCATTGACAGGTCGAAAGGTATTTGCAACTCTTCTTTTACATACCAGTCCTCGTGTTTATGACGAGGACTATCTAGTACAGGAACGTCTTCAAACAAACGTATGTAACCTCTATTATGTAGCATATCATAAACTTGAGATTTAAGAATTCTGCCTTGACCGTCACGATAGATATCATGCTCATAAGTTATAAATGAAGCAGTAAGATTCGCTTTCATTGTCTGATAGAAAGCCTTAAATGTATTTTCTGCTGGATCAATATCGTACTGAATAAAATCAAAATGTTTATCCTCTATGCCAGCATAATCAAACTTGATCGCATTAGCAATAACTATCGTCGGATTTCTGCCAGCGTCTGCCCACTTTTGTTCCATGCGAGGCGATATTTCTAGACTGATACCTGTCCAACCATTCAACTCAAGAAGAGCCGTGTTATTGGCTTTGATAGGTTTGTGTGCGCCTATTTCTAGATATCTGCCACTAGGACCAGACAGCAAAAGTGCCATGGTATCAGCCAGATTATAAGACGATGAGGTGTAGTTTTCTAAAGTGCCTAGTTGATTCTCATTATACATAATATTTCTCAGGTGTTACGCACATGCTCCCACGCAGTACCATTTTTAATTTCAGACATTGTAAATTGATTTGCCACTAATGTATCTATCCATTCCTGTCTGTCCTCTGGATAGTAAGGAGTTTCTATTTTGCTAAAGTCAGTGAGTGACATAGGAACTCCTACTGCTATATCATCACAAAAACTAGGCACGCCTGAGAGAATAGCGTCAATACAAACCGCGGTTGTACATGACACCATGGCATAAGCATTCTTTAAATCATCACTTAAAGATTTGGTCGAGTGTTTGTCGCGAATAAGTATAGGTCTGTCGCTATATTTTTGAAGAGTTTGTAACGTGGTATTGAGCCAATCTTTCTTATCAAACTGGAATTCCATATTAGGTGTCGGTGGACATACGAGAATGTATTTGCCGTCTTGTTGCCAAGGTTTTATCTCGTACTTGTCTTTATACTTTGCGATGCGAGCGCGAGCATTTTTGTCTAGATTTTGAATTTCTCGGACATGATACCAATTTTTAGTGAGTCTATAGATTGGTTCACCCAGAAAAGTATTACCGTGTTTTGCTCCTGCAATGTAAGCATGATCAAAATAATACCATTCACGGGCGTTCTGAATAAGAGATGCAGTGCCGCGTAGAATACCAAAGAATGCTACAGGATCATTATAGGTTTCTCGCCATCCTTTCCAACGTGTAGTTTCCCACATATCAACCACAGGACCTTTTCGCTTGTACAGCACACCGCTCGCACTCGCTACCAACGCTCGCACGATATGATCAGTGCCTGGTTTTGTTTCAAATCCTTGCAACATACATTATATTGGTTCGTCTTTATCATTAGGAATGTTTTGAGTAAGTTCTTTAAGCCAATCTTCTTCTTTTTTTGCTTCAAGGATGTACCAATCTTGGTCATAATTAAATTTGTATTGCTTCAGTTTAGCATTCATCTTTTTACCAAGAAAGAACGACCTAGTCATGTAGAACTTGAGTTGCTCTCGGATATTTTCGTCCATTTCCAACGACATGATTATATCCCAAGTCGCTCGTTGGAAATCACAGATCGTTCTGCTGAGGGGGTTGGTGGTTCTGTTTTGATAACCAGCATCAACGCCACCCATGTCTTTGTCTAACATTTCAAAATATTCAAACCACTTACCAGTTTCTATCATCTTCGATAATGTCTGGTCGGAAAAATCATACTTTTTCATTAGACTTCTTTCACCTCTCGGTTTTAAACAAAGTCCACGCACCATATGCTAGACCTGCCCATGCGAGCATCTTAGCAAGACCACCAAAAAGAATGACCATACCACAGACAGCGCAGATTACCACACCGTCCATTGTTGTACGTTCACCCATAAGTTTCTTTACATATTTCATACGTGTGTTCCTCTTTTCTTGTGACCGTTCCATGCTACAAAACCAGCAAGACGAAGTGACCAATAGGCAAGATAGTTCAGTACTTTAAACCCGTTGACTTCAATACAGATGTCACGGAACAGAATGTCAGCATCTTTCTGTGTGATAGGACCAATGTCACTATACTTCTTGGTATCTTTACGTAACGTAGCATACTTATATGCGTAGTCATGTACTAATCCACCCATGAGCAATACGCCGACAGGTGATAAGAAGGTAGCAAGAAACTTAGGTACGGATGCACCGTCAAACTGAAATCCTGCAGGCACAACATACTTCTTGCCTTCGAGTTCAAACTTCCAGTCTTCTACGATTTCCCAATGACGAGAACCCATCAACCACATCAAGACTCCTTTGAAGAATCCTTTGTCTTTGGTCTCGATAGGCATCGGTGACATCTTAGGCATATTCTTGTAAGTAAACCCTACACGTTCTTCGCCTTGCCCGTCAAAGTGACTGACTACAAAACCAACTAAGACAAGCACGGCAAGGATTGCCCATTGCCAGAAAGTTGTTACTAAATCCACTACTAGATCCATTTTAGATCTCCTTATTTGATGTTTAACCATTCCTTGGTCATGATATAGTCACGCACAAAGTCTGATCGAACAATATCTTCCCATCCAAACTGTACACATGTAAATGCTTTCATGTTCTCTAGGATATTTATAAATTGATTGACCCCAGATTTATCCTTTTCTTGCTTAAAATCGGACTGATAATAATCACCACAAAACATTATTTTTGTTGCTTGCCCGACACGAGTGATCACAGAGTCTAACTCGTGAAAGTTTAAGTTCTGCATTTCATCGACAAGAATGATACTGCTGTCATATGTGACACCACGAATGAAAGATGTGGACTCGAAAGTAATATAATTGTTATGAACTAACTTATCATATGCTTTAGGATCATTAAACATTTCAGTCGCGGCGGCGCGATATGGTCCAGTGTATGCGTTGAGTTTTTCTTCAACAGAACCAGGTAGATAACCTATTTCTCGGGTAGGCACGACACTTCGGATAATGTGAAGAGTCTCATACGGTGTACTTTTGTCCATCACTTCTTCAAGTGCAAGATACATGGCAAGAAATGTCTTACCTGTTCCTGCTGTACCAGTGAGTGCTAGATGATCACCTTCGCGCCACGCTTTCCAAGCATCTTCTTGGTGAGGCGTAATAGGAGAGATTGTGTCCATCTGATCTAGACGGATTCGCATATCGGGGGTTTGATTGTTTTTCATGAATTGATAGTGTTATCTACGAATCCATAGTTGCGCTTTTTCTCTTGAGAAAGCCCTGTATTACCACCGGCTTCTTTCTTGATCTTCTTTAATAGATCTTTCCAGTCGCCGCTAGTCTTGTTTACAATGTTACCCGTGTGCGTAACGTCAGCGGGCATTCGTGAGTGAAACTGCTCCCACTCACCGCTTGCAACCATCACTTCTTTCTCTGCGATAGTGCACAGGTGTGAAATTTCTTCACCCGTTTTTGTATTTCTTAAATCATAGGTTGGCATTAAGCGATCTCATATTTGAATTGCCCTTTATCTAGCATGGTAAATTTGTGCTGTGGATTGAGTGCGGTAAACTTATCTACTGCTTGTACAACACCTTCTTTCCCTTTCCATTGAAGTGATTTGTAATCATCACCTAACATCACTCCACCGGATTTAATCTTTTTGGCAGCGCCCACTAGATCCAAGTAGCAACCTTCGAATGTGTGGTCACCATCTACGTAGATCCAATCAAATGTATTATCTTCTACTTGAGCGAACCATTCTTCGCTGGCCATCCTATGCACTGTAACTTCGTTATGATTCTTAAACATCTCTAGAATACTTTTGTGCACACCATCATAGTATGCAACGAAATCCTCTTCTTTATCTCCACCGATCATAGGTGCATATCTTTTAATCATATTTGCTTTTGCGATGGAGTCGGATGGTAGTGCATACGGATCGATCAGATGTAATTCTTTGAGAGTCTTTGTAACGAGATGTTGAGATGTAGAACCTTTCCAGACGCCAATCTCTGCGCCGATAGTTCCACCTTTGATGTATTTTAGTATTTCGCGGGATCCATTATTTTCGCCGTACATCATAATTATTTTCTCCTAAAAGAGTGCCTCGATTTGAGGCACCCGTCTAGATGTGGATCACCCCCTGTTGACTTGCTGTATTGCCGCATCTAAAAATGCTTGTTTCTTAAGCATACGATGAGCGGCATCGTCTTTACCTTTTTTACTTAACTTGTGAATGTAATGTCCAAGTTCCCTAGAGTCTTTTTTTAGTCGTTCTATTTGGTTTGCTACCATAGGCAAGTCTCCTTGTTATCGATTTGGATTACATAATCATCATGGGATTAAATCAGGTAAAGCCTCCTTCACTAGTTTTTCAGTTAATCCATCAAACTCTGGTTTCTTCTTGTTGACCATTGACACGAGAATCGCCGCGTCTTTGGGGTGAACTGTTTCAAGAATGTCAATGAACATTCTCTCTCTTTTGATTGCGGGTAATTCTTCACTTGCGGCCAAGCCCTTAACAAAGTACTTGAACCTAAGATGGAGTTTCATAAGTGATTGTACAGGAGGCGCATCGTCGGACGCTGGTGTGTAGGGTGGAGTACCAGCGGGTAGATTCCATCTAATACGTTCGTCAAAGGTACCTTGCAAAACATCTCTTATATGCATTTCATCTTCATATCTTCGCAATGTCTCGACTTTTTTCTTCCGCGTTTTTGCGTTTTGAACTTCTGTAAATACTTCCCACACATCACGTTTTCTAACTGTTTCTACCACTTCACTATCTCCTTAAAGATACACTAAGTACATTATACCAAAGACTTGACAAGTTGTCAAGCATTATTTCAATTGGTTATTCCGCGTCTTTTCTTTTCGTCTGCAATCCATTTGATTGCTTTTTGATTCGTTACAGGTGCTTGAGTAAACTTTCGGGCATCAACATACGCACGTTGAGTCTCTTTCTTGAAGTCCTTACCGTCAGAGTTATCAACGACAAGAAAGTTCTTCTTACCAAAGATCGTCTGGAACGCACCAATGTTCTGCTGAATCGTTTCCCACATACGTGCGACTTCATCATCAGGTAACTGTCTTGCTCGTGCACGATTACGTGCGAGTGCTGTTTCTTTGTCGGTGTTTACGAAGATCATTGCGACATCGTAACCAAACTTCTTGAGTTCTTTTGCTTGTCGTTTCAACTTCTCGATGTCACGACCAGTACCGTCGATGGTGAGACCCAAGCGACCTTTGATCAAGATCTCTTGTTTCTTTGCAGTGAGTGTCTTTGCTCTACCACGAATCTCTTGCCCTTTCACAGAGAAGATCTTATCGGGTGTCATGGGTACGAGACCGGCTTTCTGCATGGCGAGTTCGAATGAATCGTCTGAGTTAACGACTCTGTATCCCAATGCAGGGAGCCCAGTCTTTCCTACGATGAACGACTTACCAGAACCAGGCCCACCAGCGAGAAAGATTGCTTTGAAGATTGCGGGGTCGTTGACCCCTTCGTTGATATATTGTTTAAAGTTTAACATGTTTGCTGTGAATTTTACATCCAATAAATTCGTTGTAATAATCGTCTCTCAATAAGACATCGTTCTCAAACTGCAACTTCGCTTCGTAATAGGACATCGCCCCTTTACTGATGCATAATTTTAAAATCACTCTATTATATATATGATCGCCGTGTTCAATTACCTTTTCTTTTAAAAGAGTACTACTACCATAGTATTTACGCCAATCGCTCTCCACGAGCGTCCTCCTCCGTCTCTTCCGCGTTTTTGTGACAGGAAGTATCTTTGACCGCCAAAAGCCTTTTTTACCAATGTATTTCTTACCTGTAGTCTTTTCCTCTATCTCATACACAAAACCCACCAAAGAGTTTAATTCCTCTTCGGTGGGTTCATAGGGTTTGTCGTTGTAATACCATTCGCTCATGGTATTATATATCAGTCGGCTATGGTCCATTCCTCGTTGACATCTTCACCGCACATAGAACAATAGACAGGTAACTCATCTTCAACATAAACTTTTAATTCCACACTCACTTCACACGAAGGACATACGAGTGTGTAATTAAACTCGTCCATTATTGTATCTCGCAGTTGCCTGCGGCACATGCTAGTTCTTGAGAACCAATAGTCATATCAGTGGCTTCGTACTCACTGAGATCTGCCCAGTTAACATCTTTAGGCATAATCTTCAGCAACTCTTTGTATCCTGCTTCATCAGTGTCCTGATAAGGTGCTTGCTTGTAAGTATGGTCGCTGAAAGGCAAGAACGATACACCACTCATGTAGTCAAAGTTCTTGTATGTCCATGCGCCTACGTCCATCCATTCATGCTCTTTGACAGAGATAGTAACAGAAGGCTTATGTTCGCACCAATGCTTCTGATAGATCAACCACATCTCTAACTGTTCAATAGCAGACATATCGGTGCGGAATACTGCACCTTTGTCTACCTTCACGGGAAACGAGAACACAACAGTCTGTGATGGATTCATTGCATCGTCTTCAACAGGGAAGCCTTTATCAATCATAAACTGGGTCAGAGGATCTTTCTTGTCTCCGCGTACAGTACGAATATAGTAGGGGTTATGTCGTGCATGTATGCCAGAAGCGGCGTCCACTAACTGTGAGACGGTACCAGAGGGTTTTACACAGGTGATTGCTACAGATTGGTTGATTCCAAGTTTAGTAGCAAGTTCTTTGTTCACCTTGACTGCTTCTGCTTTGAGTTCTTCTAACAGAGAGGGTAGATCACCTAACTTACCATTGGTGTACTTGTTGTCCATGATACCAGTCATAGACACACCAAGCAAACGTTCCTCTTCACAGTTCTTGACCCATCCCTTAGAGACATACTTGAAGTTCACGAGAGTAGATTGGAACGTTCCTAGAATAGTTGCGAGACGGACTTTCTCAAGTAGCGTCTCGCGGTTGTCACTCGCACGAACCACAACCTCTGATAGGTTACAGAATTCACGTGACCGAAGGATGATCTCCGAACAAGGGTTGGTACCAAACTCATGTTCACCGACGATTCTTCGACCAGACTTTTCTGAAATTAGATTCGCAGACTCACGATTGAAAATGCCACGTTCACCAGACTTGGAGTCATAGAGTGCTTTCCACTCGTCCATGAAAATACCGATATCAGGTTTCTCAGTGTATGCGGCAGAGTTATTTGCGAGTGCCCTATGTGAGAAGTCATTCCACCACTGCCCTGCTTTAGCATGTCGCATACGATCATCTGACAGGTTAGACAGTGAGATCAACGCAGAACGACGAACACCACCAACCACGACAACCTCTGCAATCTTACAGACAATATCGTGACACTCTACTGAAGTCAGTTTTCGACCAGCGGCCGACTTGAAAGTCTCAACACAGAACTGAAAGAGATCAATCAATGGCTGTGGACCAGACGCACGACCACCAAAAGTCTTTAGCGGTTCTCCTGCCGCACGAACTTTGCTCATATCCCATGCAGGTATTTGTCCCGCATACAACAGACCAACAAGTTCTTTCATTGCTTTTGCCCAACCGAGTTTGCTGTCGCCCACAACGATAGTGGTATCGGTATCGTGAAACTCATCTGCTACACGTGGCAATAATGAAATGTGTTGTCGTTCTACCGAGAACCCAACACCAGTACCGTTCATCAATACATAAAGAATCTCATCAAACGACGAAGGCTTGTCTACTGCAATGTATGAGCAGTTATAACCAGCGATGTTCTCGCGCTTGAGTGCTTCACCCGCAGTCATCAGACACCGCATAGAAGGCATGACTTTCTGAGCCAAAACAGCATCTTCTAGTTCGTTACGGATCTTTGTAGGTAGTTTGTATTCACACGTATCCCAGAGATGTTCGGTAAAGAAATCAAAGTACCGAGCAATGGTCTCCTCCCAGGTTTCTCGTCGCCCCTCTTCGGGTAGCCATCGCGAGTAGCGCGACAGGTGTATAAATTCTTGATAACTGGTGGGCAAATAATTACTGGGCATGTTTAGACTTCCTCATTCGTCAAGGTTTATGTTTGTTTCAGTGGAACTATTATATATCAATCTGTAAGGTTAAGCAAGTGTTTTTTTGAAAAGACCTAACTGACTTACACCGGGGGTGCCATTGTTATTGCGAGTTTCATATCGCCATGAATTTTGAAAAGACATTGTGTCTCGGTGGGTTTGATCACGAACAGATCCAAAGTCGTAGTCATCAAAAAGAATCCATTCAAATCCAACGGCTTCGGCTAACTCGGCATCACTGTTCACAAAGAATCCACGGTGACTGCCATCTATGAGAATGATGTCTGTTTTTTCAACAGGTGTCACGCCGGCTAGATAATCTTCTCTGAGAAAGTACGAGTGATAAGGATGAAAGTTAAATCTGTTACCGAAATGCTTTTTCACCACCGCAGAGTTTGTAAGAGTCTCTGGATGAAAACAAATATCATAAGATGTTACAGTAACATCATCAAACAAAGACATGACAATAGAACTACTATGACCAGAATTGAAACCAATTTCAGTCACCGTTTTAAAATTTGTGGTTGCTTTGATCTGTCTCCAGATCTCGCACACTTCAACACTGTTTGGCATGTGACCTTCAGCAATTGTATCAGGCAACCATGACAAATCAACGCTCATTGTTTTCTTGCCATTCTTTTGCAGTAGTCCCTTCGGACTCGGTGGTTGCTTCACGGTAGTAAATGATCAACTCTTTCTGTTGTCTCACATACCGTCGAACCTCTTGGAAGTTCTCTGCCATCTTCTCGTATCCATCAGGAGTGAGTGCGAACACGACGAACTGTCCATCGAGCATCTTCTCAATCTCTTTGAATTTCTCTTCAAGGTTTTCTTCGGTGATGACAAAGAAGTTTACGCCGAGTAAATCAATCTCTTGAGGAAGAGGAGGTTGGTAGATCCGTAAAGGAACTTTCTCAGTTACCGTTACTATCTGTGGTTCCGGTTGAACCACTATCGGTTTCGGACCCCACTCCAGTCTTGGGAGCATCTGACAACTCGCCAGCATCGGTATCATCAATATCCATAAGTTCTTTCGTATCATTTTCTAATGCCTCAAACACTTTCTGTGTTCCATTATTTATTCGTTTCTCAATCATGCCAGGTTTGGCGCGAGCAAGACGGGTAAGGTTGTGGTCCTTGAAGATCTTCAAGTAAGTTTGCTTCTCACGATTCAACTCTTGATTGCGAGATGTGAGTTCGCTCATTGCCGCTTCTGATTTCTTAGCGTTTTCTTCTGCCGCTTTGAGTGATGTTTCTGCCGTGTTGATGGCAATATCCAACTGCACCTGATTCTCTTTGAGGGTGCGGTTGTTCGCTTCTAGTTTGGCAATACCTGCTTCAAACTTAGAAACAGTGACTTGATGGTAGGAGTAACCTCCTGCGATAGCACCAACGAAAGCGACTATCAAATATATTTTAAACATTATTTAACCTGCTTTTTTCTCACACCATTGACTTCTATATAGTTACGAGTTAAGACCGCATATTTCTTTTTCTTTTTTGGGCCCATGTCTTTGGTGTCTTGAGGAATACCAGCATCGCCAGTGGTCATCATTTCCTCATCAAACATCTGTTTAAAAGTTTTCATTTGTAGATTTCTCCTAAGGTGATGAACACAGATTGACTGGTATTAATGTGTGTTCCTAGATAGACATCTAAACCAAAAATACTCTTGACAGGATAAGAATCTTCAGATATTCTGATTTTATCTTTTGCGTTTATTTCGGTGAAAGAAGTAGTCAGTTTTTCTTGGTGTACTCTATACACACCAGGCGAAAGACGTTTATCTTTCAGCACATACCATTCATTTTTTTCATTGATAAAGGCAGATGAATCTAATTCCATTTCCTTGATCAACTTCTCTATACCCGCGTCAGAGACGCCCATCTCTTCACGAATTAATAACAGAGCAGAGGCATATGTAGCGATCTTACTACTACCACCAGGTAGTTTCTGAATCAACCTCTTCATGTTAAACACCACTCGCATGAATGATGTATAAGCATCTTTCTCTTCAGATGTTTTTATTGCTTTACTCTTCAGTCTTTTGCCGTTGTCATCTATAAGACCTAACTTAAATGCTTCAGTCTCAGTCCAAGGTGTAGTTAACAACTTTAAAAATCTGAAAGTAAAATATAAATCGCCCGCTCTACTTGCTAATGACACGTCTTATATCCTCTTTTGTCTATCTATTTATACAACACAAAATCGTGATCGTCGCCCCACGTTTGTTTACACCACATGTCCACCATTTTTTTACGTGCATTACTAAAGTGATAGAAATATGACGCGGGTTGTGGTAGTTTATTCCAACTGTCCGGAGAAGAATTCCACTTGAAGTTTAATTCAACTGACTCTAAATCATACTTATTAAGCATGGCACTGATATAGATTTGATCTAAACAGAGCCACCGCGGGAAGCCATGAGTTTCTTTCATGCTCCACCATTTCCAGTACTCGGTGCCAAATTTCTCTCGGGCTATGAGTCTTGCTTCTTTTGACCATAACAACACACCACTATTGAATATTCTCGTGACACCTGTAGGTTCGAACGTTGGATATGGATGCTTAGACCCTATGTATTCCATAGCCGTGGTCAGCATGTCCCAGTGTTTACCCGGACGATCATAACTAGGTCCACTATTTCCTTCAGGTGGAACACATTCGACCCAACCAGCAACATGTTTTGGATGGATTAACGATATATCAGGTGATCGTGGATGAATAACAACATCTAAATCCAGAAAAAGTACTAGATCGTATTGATCAAAATGTGGATCTTCCCATACGCGAGTGATGTCAAACCAACGATGTGCAGGAGGTATGCCATCGCTGGCATTCACAAACGTGTAAGGCGCGCCCGCCGCGTATTCACTATGCCATGGTGTATTTCTATACTCATACTCCCATCCGTATTTCTCAGCATATTTTTTGACAGACCATTGTGACCATTGTGCCCAGTCCGATAGCGGTCTTGTGTGGTCATCCATTACATAATACTGATAGATTAATTTTCTCATTTAATCTTTCGCAACTCTTCCACAACACTTGAATTCATAGGCATGCCTGTCAAGTCTGAGTTCTCTATTAATTTTAAGTATATAAGAAAGGGTTTGACAACACTAAATTGATCGGGGGTCAGTTTAAACTCCAACATTTTGATGCCGGGACTAACATCAAACACATTGAAAATAATAATGAGATGATTCATCATCAGATTGACTGACAGTTGATCAGATTCGGTGAACCTGGTGATGAGGCGTTTAATGTACTTAAACCGTTTAAGATCTTCGTAAAATTCTTCTGCGTCAATACAACGAGGATTATAATAGTTCTTCGCCGCGTACAAAAGAAAATTTTCATGAGTTAATTCATCGAATATTTTCATACTTTTTCATTTTTCCATAAACAAAATAAGGACTTTTATGAAGTATGTATTACTTTTGTTAACACTTATAAATCGTCACTCGCTTCTACTATGTATGCAATGGCGTTCTTGTTCAATTGCACTGGTTGCCCGCTCGGGCGTTGGAACTCTACGAATTTACTTCCATCGTTCAACACATCTCCCAAACCAAAATTGAGGTCTGTCCGAATATTAATGTGCCCGAACAATGAAGTCCCGTTTGTAAATGTAATATGTACCCGCATTATCGTTCTCCTAGTCTGTTAAAGGATTATCAAGTACATTCTGTATTTTTTTATTAAGGCGATCTTCAAGAGCAGTGATCTTCAGTTCAGTGTCAGTTTGTAAACTCTCACGCTTATTGTCAAAGCGTTCATTCGCTCTGTCAATCATACTTTTTACTTTGTCTTCCAGTTCTCTGTTTTGATCTTCAATCCGATCAACATTCTTTTCCATTCTGTTGAAATCGTCTCGCAGATCATTCTTGATACTTCGTGAATAGTCTATGGCTTCATCCACAGTCATCAACACGTTATCAAGTTTTGTTGATATCTCGTTGTTTCTTACTTCTATTGCGTCGGTGTCTATATTCTGAATGATCTCTTTCATCGACATATAGTCAGAGTAGAACTCAAATGCACCCCAGGCACCACCACCCAGTGTAGACAAAGCGGTAAGAAGAACCATCATTCTGCCGCCTTTAAATGTCATGCCTCCAAATTCTACTTCAGCCATCGTTATGTAACTCCAATTCTAGTTCGGTAACTTTTCTTTCAAGATACTCCATTCTCACTTTATTTTCATGTGAGAGTTTTACTGTTGCTTGCACTTCGGGTGGTGGAGCCCACTCTATTCTAAAATTTGAATTTGGTTCCACTTGCTGACGTAACAACATCATATCTCGTTCTACTATTCCAATTCTATTCGTTACCTCAAAGTAACCGATGACAGCGACAGCAACACCAAATATAATCGCTATCAGATTTCGTATCGGTATCGTGATAGTGCTATTTTCATCCAATTCCATTATTTTTTCCAGAACTTACCTTGAATGAGTTTCTTTACTACAACTAGAGGGTTATAGTAAAATTTATATTCCCACTTATACTGTGCGTAATCTTTTTCATATACGCTACGAGGAGTCCACTCTTTCTTCCAGTTGTCGACCAATAATCCTTCGTATTCTAGTACTGCATGACCACCATCCACATAACTAATAAAACAAATCTTAATCTTTTTTGTGAGAATCATCCAGAGAAATTTCATACGACTCTGCCCTGCAAGCATCCAGCCTACAGTGAGTGCATAATCTTCACAATCTCCTTGATCTTTGTCTTGGCTCATATCAAGTACACGCCAATAGTCAGCAACTTGATACTGATCACTATCGTACTGATATTCAAATACGGTGTTTACTTTAGCAACCGCTTCTACTTTATCCATTATTCTTCTCCTTCGAACTTTAAATTCCTCAACTGTTGCATTTCTGCTTTTAGTTTTTGAATTTCCATTCTGGTTCTTTCTAACTCCAACAGATACAATCGGTTGCAGTCTAATCTTTTCTTTGGTGCATTCAACGGTATTGTAATCTTCGCATAAACACCCACATCTTTTACTATTCCATCGGGATCATATCCTTCTGGATAAAAACCCTGATTGTTATAGAAGGGCCCGTTCTGGTTGATTACACCAACCACACCGAACTCAACGTTGGTACTACCGCCGATTGCCATTGAACATTCGACATTTTCACTAGTTCTAATTCTGTCTGATGCATAAGATCCTGGCGTGGATGGTAGATTCAAATTCAAAGAACTACTCTGTGCCCATGCCATCGAACTCATCATCATTAATAATATGAATCTAAACATTATTTTATCTTCGAACAGATCCTCGAACGAACGGCAGTTTTACCACCCCCGCTCATTATTAATTTAGACGTAGAACAGATATACAATGCTCGGTCTCTGTCCTTCTCCCTTATATAAACTTCAATTTTCTTTCTTTCCAGATGTTTGATGAACATTATTGGTTCAACAACAGAGAACGGAACCTTGTTCCACTCCTCATCAAAAACACCCATCTCGTAATACTGTACATCTTCCCTAGCATTGAACAGTGTCATTGTGGTGTATAGAATACCCTCTACATATGACTGTTTCAATTTCGGATAAGTTGGCGTGAATTCGTGGGCACTTGCGTACCCACTTATCCAAAACAATAGTATAATTAAATAGCGATGCATTCTGCGGTCACTACTGCACGATAGATTCCAGCGGGAAACGCCTTACCATATCCGTACTCAGCCAATGTCTCTGTCTTAAACCATGTGCTTCCTGCTACGGTTAATGAAAATTCCGTGACATTATCATATTCAATTTTAGCGGCATCGTATCCAGACATTCCTGTATCAGATACTTGTGATGTCGCTGTATCCCCTGTCCAATTCACCACGTCTGACAAAGCAGGCGCTTCTGAAAAAGTATTAGGGTGTGTGATCTTCGCTTTATAATAACTTGCTTGAATCACATCATATCGTACAATAGGATCGACACCACCAGAAGTGGGATCAGAATCCAATTTATCGGGTGCTGGGTTACCATACACACCGGCAGTGTCCGGAGTCACAACGCACTTTGATTCTACATTGCCAACCACTTCCATGTCTTCAGCGATTGCGCTTGATGCAAATGTACCAAGTGCCAATAATAAAAGTGTTTTTTTGATCATTTCTGATCCTCCTTAGGTTGATTACCATACTGTAAATCAACTAACTGCTTATGCTTCAATTCTGAAGCAAGGCCCACACTCAATCCTCTCTTTGAATCGGGCAGTTTACTATCCTTCAGCGGTTCAGCGTCCGGATATTCACCGCCCTTTATCGCCATGAAGTAACTTCTTGGCAGATAATTTGTTGCCACTAATGCGTTATGCAATAGTGTATCTTGTTCTCTTTGTAGACTTGCACCAAGGTCCAAACCTAATAATGTTTCAAGACTCTCTTTTATGTCTTCTTCTTTTTCTTTAGCGACTCGTTGTCGTTCTTCTCGTTCTTCTTCTTCTTTCTGCGACTTTAAATTCGCTTTTCTGTCTATCTCATTTTGAATATATTCGTCTGAACTTGTATCAACTGCTATTGCTTGTTCTACGAGAGAAGCACCAGTCGGATCTACATAGCCTGGACACGTAGGATCGCTTTGTGGATCTTCGCAGGGTATGTACTGATACGAGTAATAAACTCCCGCATCTGATACCGTACCATTGCCTTCAATTTCAATTGAACCGTTGCCCCAATACGAAATGTCAATCATGTTTACTGGAACGATCTTGTTAATCGTATTGCCAGGCAATCCAGACCAATCATCTGTCTCACGAAAAATATAACCTGTGCCTCTTGCGTTCTCGTTCTGAACATGCACTAACATATCGTCTTCAGTAATCTTATCGGTTGTGTAACGATAGATGACACTGTTTACAGACAGCCCCAACTGCTGTGGTAAAACGTTAGTCATTACCCAGTTGTAAGCATTGTCTCTGGCGGCGTTGGCTGTTGTGCCGTAGACCGCTTCTTGTGCTAAACTAGAGTAAGAGTAAGAGGAGCAGACTAGCAACGCCAGCACTGCCCAACAATGTCTTCGTACCATCACTTATACCCTCTTCGTCTTTTTCTGCACTAGGTTGTAATTCTTGATTTGCTTCCCAAGCCGCCAATGCGTCCTGACCAATCAACCCATCAAATGGACATGGCGTTCCTGCCATTTTCATCGCATTAAAAACTCGTTCGTCTTGACACAATGCAGATACCGCCGCAACTTTCATGCCCATGTTGTATAGATTCTTGGCGAGTTTCATTCGTTCACAGTTCTCATCCGTAACTTGAGTACCGGTACTAATGCCAAGAATCTGGGTTTGAATCGCACCTGCCACACCAAACGTACACAGATCACTATTAGATGTGTTGATGGTCGGAGAAATCGCAGACGCAGGCGGTGACTTCAACGTTGTCGTTGAATCAGTTTGTGTCGTTACCGTACTGTTCGTGGTAGAGTCGGTTTTAATCACATCTTCTGTGGCGTCTGACTCTTGTGCATATAGAGGCATAGTCCAAAGAATCAATATAAACATCAAATATCGCATCACTTAAACTTCCTATAATTGTTATACAGGGTTATTTATACAAGTGAATTTATTCAGGAGTGTTATTTCTCTAGAATCTACTTAAAGTGTGCCATTGGTCACACTTTAACCGCCTGACGTACCCCAGAGAGGATGTTCGTCGGTAGTGAATAATGTAGCGCCTGTGGCAAAGCCTGATGGTAGTGACGGTATGAGACTAACGTCCCAAGCATTAAGGTTTTGATCAAACGCAATAGCACCATTGAACATGTTGCCCATATCATTAGCAGAACTTGTATCCCAAGAACTAATGTCTTGATTGAATGCCTGAGCACCGAGGAACATACCATTCATATTAGTAACACTAGTCATAGTACTAGCGAAGTTACCAGATAATGTTACACCACCGTTGTTGAATGCAGGAGCACTATTGAACATATTACGCATAGTAATAACACTACTGACGTTCCAAGAACTAATGTCTTGGTTGAATGCAGTAGCACCGGAGAACATTTGCATCATATCAGTAACATTACTTACAACCCAAGAACTCAGAGGTTGATTGAATGCAGTAGCACCACTGAACATATCCAGCATATCAGTAACATTACTCACATTCCAAGAACTAATATCTTGATTGAATGCAGTAGCACCCCAAAACACTCTATACATATTAGTAACAGTACTCACATCCCAAGTAGAAATATCAGAATCGTTTATAGAACTACTCCTGAACATACTACTCATATCAGTAATAGGCGATCCTGCTGGCATTAAAATACCAACGTTTGCAATCCAACTATATGTTGGATTAGCCGTTCTCCAAGCACTGTAAGTAGGATCTGTTGCAGTATTACTTAACGGATACAGGATACCGCCTGACGTACCCCAAAGAGGTTTCTCTGCTGTTGTCCAAGTGCCGACTGTATTGTTAGCAAAATTTGTAGGTGGCGTTGAATTGCCAGGAGCAACACTAGCCGCCAACACATTCCAACTGCTAATGTCTTGATCAAACTTAAAGGCACTTTGGAACATATAATCCATATCAGTAACACTACTCACATCCCAAGAACTGATATCTTGATTGAATTCGTAAGCATTGCTGAACATTCTATTCATATTAAGAACACTACTTACATCCCAAGAACTGATATCTTGATCAAACACAAAGGCATCTTGGAACATACTAGTCATATTAGTAATAGGAGCATCAGCACCTATACCTTCGCCTGGATAGTAAGTGTATCCCGCAGGTTTCGTTGTCCAAGTAGTACTAGTAGGGTCTGTTACCGATGTGAGTGCATATGTGTATGCTTGCCCACCAAAAGGTTGCACGCCTGAAACAGGCAAACTAGAGAAGAAACTGGCAGGTTGTGGTCCTGACACACCAACGCTTGCTAGTGTAGATGTTGCGTCTATCTCACCACGATTAACAGTTTCAGCATCTTTGATTTTTCTGGTCTGAATATACGTTTGGACACCACCATCTGTACGAACACCTCCCGTAGTTTTAGCGGCGTTTGCTACAGATGATCCGGCAAACAAGTATGTGTATGTACGCACAGTCGCGTCATCTTTAAACAACCATCCGGGTCTGCCTGGTATATTTTTCCACGCCATTAGTTGTCTACCAACATGATGTCAAAGATCGCACCAGCACCGGTTGCCGCATCAGCAATTACATCAATACGAATGTCAGACTTCTCGGGCAAGAGGAGAGGAACAGGATATTCGTGCATGAAGGATTGACCACCCGCAGTACCGAATTGCCCTTTAATACGAAACACACCACCAAACTCACGAACCTTTATTCGGAATTGACATGCAGGATTACCTGTGGATTTGGTTGTGCTACCATGAATGCTTGTTAGAAACCCTTGCTTTCCAGCAGGAATGGTATACAATGCCATCTCTGTTTGTGCAAGACCTGCTTTGATTCGTGCCGCCAGTGCACCTCCAATCGTGATATCAACGTCAGCACCATTCACGGTGTTTAACATATATGCACGATTGATACGGGAGAATACAACAGGGCTAGGAGAACCAACAGGTATCGAGGTTGACTTGAAATTGTAGTCAGCATCAAGACCTTCAACGACAACCACTTCACCATCGTCAGTTGTGTTTGCTGTTACCGCAGCCACACCATTAGCAGGATAAGGATAGATTGCAGTAGTACCATTACCATCCCATACAGTTTCCACTGTATTTGTTGTAACGTCTGCACCCGTAAATCCAAACTTGTTGACAGAAGTAACGCCAACAACATCACCTCTAGCAATGAAGATGCCTTCGTGATTTAAATACCTTGATGCTCCCATTAGTCTTTCTTCCTACTCCCGACAGCATCCGCTGCAAAAAAGGCAGAGACAAGTACGGCGATTGATGCAAAATATGTCGGAGCAATATCAGCAATCAGTTTTGCCGCATTGTCCAACCCAAACATATCAGTAAGAAAGATTCCAAACGGATACAATAATAAACCGATCAACGAGAACCATGCCATCTTACGAATAGCATCACGTTGTGCATCGGCATCTTCCAGTTCTTTGCGCTTGAACTCTAGGTTCATGTGCGCTTCTAACTCTTCCATAGAGATGTGCCCATCTCCATTGGTGTCTGCCGCTTCTAGTGCTTTATCTACTGTCTTCTTCGTTGCCACTGCTTGATTCTCCTAGTTTATGTGCAACACTGAAGCGGATCTTGCCTTGTCTTTCATGGACTAAACACCGATGTTCAATGTGTGCAGGAAACATAACCAAACAATTATCTTTGTACGGAATTACTCCGTAATCTTTAATCTCTAATCCACCTTCACGACCATAATTTGCAGGTGGCCAAAGAGAGCCCATCTTAGGATAATAAAGAGCCGTCATCATTGGCTCTCTGTCATCTCTATGCCAACTACCAGGTAGTCCAGCAGGATGAGCATTTATATAAGTCTTCTTAGGTTGTGCACCATTACAATATGGCTTCACATAGTTCCAAAGAAGATCAGCGACATCGGGTCTGTGTTTAAACGTTCCTACGAATATCGCTGTGTCCCATTTCTTACTATCAGATGTACCTATTTGATAGTCTCTACAGTTCCAAATAGCCTTTGCTATTTGCTCAACATGTTCATTATTTGTCACTACATCATCATATATGGTAATCATTACCTTTCTTCGTCATTGCCTCCGAAAGAGTCATCATAATGATGTTCTACTTCAGATTCAAACAAAGGTCGTTCTTCATGCGCTGATGGTGCTTCATGTAGTGTTTGTACTACGGGCGCTACCACAACTTCAGGTGCAGGTGCAGACGCACCATGCCATTCGGCAATCTCTTCAGCATTAAACTTTGCCGCTTTGATTACTTCAGTCTTACCTTTACCACGATTTACAGTCCATCCTTTTGCTGTAGGATATGCTCCTGCTCGGGCTGCCCACTTAGGTGATTTAATGGCCATTATTTGCCTCCTTTAATAATAGATTTGTCGCCTGTCTTTTGATCGCCAGTACGATGTGCCGCAGGCTTTGTTGCTCTACCTGCTTTTGATGCGTCATCATGACCTACTTCATCATCGCCACCTTTAGGCACTTTAGTTGTGTCTGAACCTGTAGCATCAAGATCTTTTGCCATATCTACAGCGCCTTTACCTTTCAGATTGGTGTCTTGATCGTCAGCAGGTTGACCTTTAGAATCAGGCTTTGCTTTCTTATCAGCGACAGCACCAGCACCTTCCCACATTGAACGCATGGCAGTAATTGTCTGTTGTTGAATAGAAGAGTAAGTCTCATGAACGTCCAGTTCCATTTCTGCAACGGTACCTTCGGTTACTGACTCATTCTTGGGCACACAATCGTTGACACGCTTACCGCCTTTCATCTTTGTGCCTACTTTCTTGTGAGTGTCCCAGCAAGGATCGTCATCTCCGCCATTTCGCGCTTCTTCAACTTCGTCTTCTTCGTTTGCTTTCTGAAGGGCTTTGCGTACACGAGGATTGTCTGAAACACCTTTCTTAATCTTGTCCATCTTTTTAACAGCGGGAGTCATAGCACCGCCAGATTTCTTAGCGATGTCCATTGCTCGGCGTATACTTTCGCACTGTTCGGCAGGAACATCGAATTCAACACCATGGGCAAACAAAATATCATATCCGTTATCAGTTTCAGTGATGATCTCACCGTAACCGTGAACTTCATGACGTACTGCTTCTTGCGTTGCAGATGCTTTAGACTTTTCTGAAGATGTGTACTTAGAACATTCTTCGTCATGATTCTCAGTAGAACCACCACACTCGGCGCACTTCTTCATGCCGTCTTTAGCCATAGGCTCATCGTTGTCCATTTCGTCATCGTCTTCTTTCATCTTTTTCTTAGACGCATTGACCGAACCACAAGAAGACTCATCGACTTCTTCATTTTTGGCAGGTTTTTTACCGCCATCAATGGCATCGTCAGTTGCCTTCCTACGCTTATGTAGATATTCGTCCGAAGAATCAACATCGCCATCGTTATCGATGTCTTTGTCGGTGCGATTCTTGAACTTCTTATCGTTTTCTTTATCGTTGACAGGATCCAATGTTTTCTTCTCATAGACTTCCTGCCAAGCCTTTGAGATACTGTCCACTACGTTCTTATCCATTGTCCCTGTCCTTCCTTATAACATGTCTTGAAGGTGGGAAACCAGCGCAGTAATAACACCAGCACCAACTACCCACATTACTTTTGATATAACATTCATGCGTTCTCGCATGGATATCACATGTGCATCAACATCGTCTAGTTTCTTAGACATTCTGTTGAGTCGTTCGTGACCTTCAGCACGTCTTGTCTCAAGGTCAGCAATCTTTTCTTCTACTCTAGCCATACCGACTATGACATCTGCAAGTTTGTCAACTTTTTCCTCAATACGTTGCAATCGGTCTTCGTTCATCTTTCCCATCCTACCACTACAAATTAAATTAAAACTACCAGGCTTTACAAGACCAGTAACGAGGTGTACTTTTATCTTTTGCTGAGTCGCAATTATGTCGCGCTCTAAAAGACTTCCGACGAGCAGGAATGTTCTTCTTGATCGTCATGTTCTTATCACCAAAATTTACCTTTTGTGCCTTGCCATCACCATCTGGATCAACATAGACCTTTGATTTTTTAACATCACCTGTCATAGGTTTATTAAGTGGCACTTTCTTACCTTGATAAGTAGCCTCATCAAAATTCTTAAAACTAATCATGATTTGTCCATCATCTTAGAGGCGTGTTTCTTTCTATAATCATGAACACGATTCATAGCCGCCTTGTCGTTGTTAGGCTTGCTGGGAGTGTTGAAGTAACCATCATGATACGCATCGGCTTCGCCTTTTGCGGCTGCCGCAGTCTTATATGAGGCGCTTCCTACATATGTAACACCCTTAGGTCCTACTAATTTACTACGATGACCGCCGCGCATACCTTTCTCGGAAGTAGAATAATACTGATGTGCTTTCTTTGCCGCTTCTTCTTTAACACGACCCATCGCATTGCCGTACATCTTCTTCTTCATGTTACTGTATCGGTCAGAAGAGTCTTTCTTTTTGCCATCTTTCTTGCGATCAGCGTCAATCTCTGCCTGTGTAGGTTTGCGATATGCTTCGTTCCGGCGGCTCTTCTGGAAATCTTTGTATGCCTTTCGTCGCTCGGCATCTTTCTTTTTCTCAGCAGGAGTCATCTGCGATACGGGTTTCTTTGCTTCCTCTACAGAATCCTCGTTTGCTTTCTTCATAAGGTCAGAAAGTTTCTTCAGAGTATCACGATCTTTTGGCTTGATGGCAGCATTCTTTCTTTTGTTGCGAATGTCAGACAGTGACTTTCCATAGGCAGCCGTGCTTTCACGCATGACATAACCACCTTGCACCTTGAAACCACCTTTCTTGAGGATCATTTGCATTCGGTCACGAACGTCTGTGTCTGCATTCTTAAAGAGCATGTTCAACCCTTTACCTGCTTTGTCTTGTACGGAAACTGCGGAGTTCTTACCGATCTCACGCACGTAGGCTGCCGCTTTCTCAAACTCTCTCTTGTCTGGTCCACCATGCTTCTTCGCATAGTCTGAGAGTTCTTTTGATACCTTGAAGAAATCAATTGCTTCGTCGAACTGCTCGACTTCTTCTTTAATATACAGTTGTTGTTTAGAATCCCATGTGTATTTTGATTTGTCGAACCCTTTTAGTTTTTTAGCGCTTTGATATTCAACGCTGGAAAGTTTATCGACTTTAAGCAATCTATTTTCGTCAAGTTCTGTGAACTCCTTGATGCCGTTCTTCTTTCTCCATGCCATAACTGTGGCAGCATCATTAACTTCGTCTGCGTATTTCCCTGCCTTTTTTCCATTAGGATTTGCTTTCATTGCATCACGTGCATCTTTACTAATGTACTTTAAAGAATCATACGGTAAGTTCCAGAACCTATCGTTTTCAATACGAGCACCGTTTCTTGGACGACCATCACCCATTTTCCACTTTGTTTTCTCATCGAGTTCGACTGATTCTTTAACGAAGTCAGCGCCGTGTGTAGCCATATCGCCTTGAGCGAGAGAGAACTTGCCTTGTCTGTTATAGATCGTGTACTTCATACCGCCAGGATTCTCTGTGTTGACGCAATTGATCTTCTCAAGATTATACTTGGCAGACTTACTCTTGGACTTGACTTGTAGAGTAACCTTATTATCTCTACGTATGCCAGAGCCGAAGGACACACTAACCTTATCACCTTTCTTAAGTGAGTCAAACATTTTTTGATCCATTGCACCTTCGTTCATCGTACCCTCTATTGTCCAAATTGCTTTGCTGGTTCCTTCGGTAGACTTATCTACCTTAACTTTTTTACCCATAAATTTTAAAAGATCTAATGTTTTTTTAAAATTACCCTGCTCAATATGCTTGTTCGCCATTATCTTGGCGGCAGGTTTAACGTCTCCTTGACGTAATTTTAATGCTGATTCTTTAAACGTTTTCATAGATACTATTTATACTATTATTTATTTCGTTTTCGAAACGTTATGGTGTCTTTCACATCAAACTTGACAGAGTTCATCTTGTCTTCTTTGCGAGTAGGCTTAGGAGGAAGACCTCTGTTTTTACGAACTGCCCGAGCAAGCCTTGCTTTGTCTAGCATTCTATCAAACTTGATCTTGTCGCTTTCTTTCTCTTTATCAATTTTCATCTGAGTATTAGCAACTTGATCTTCGTTCTTTTCGCCAGGAGTGGTCTTCTTAGCAGACTTAGTAGACTCTGGAGTACCCCATTCAGGTTGCTCTTTGTACCATCCATCTGTCTTTTGAACTGATTCTAGCCACTGCCGAGAGATCCTGCCTTCATCTAATGCTACAATAACATAGTTGGTGCCCAGTCTGTGGACATAACCTTCTTTCTGTGAAGATGTTATGATAACACGATCACCCTCATTAAACAGATCACCGTTGACGTACTTCTCGCGAGTCTTGCTTACTGATTTGAGTTCAACGTGATTTCTGAACTGAGTAGTCTCTTTCAGCCCCATGCCCACACGAATATCATTGAACAATTTCTTAGCATCTTTGTTTGATACATTCGCGGGTACGCCTTGGGCAAATGTAGTAAAATCATTTGCATTAGCATTGGCACGTTGCTTAGAGGCAGACATACCTTCAACACCTTCAGCATCAGGATCACGATCACCCGCAGAAACGACACTGATCTTTTCAAAGTTATAGAAACCGTGTCTTGCTTTCTCACCGTTGTACTTGTTCAGCAGTGCATTGAACTCGGCGATTCTATCTGAACCAACAACCATGGTGACTCTATTAAATCCTTGATCGTACAATGACACTGCAATCTCAAACACATTTCTAATTTTCTTATTCAGAATAACATTTCGCCCATACTTGGGAAACATCTTTCTCACATGCTTGATTTTTTGATCGTATGATAAAGGATTTTTCTTTGGATCACTTGATTGGGATAGATAAATCTTATAAGGATTTCTACCTGCTTTGGTGGCTAGGGCTTGCATTAACTTGCCGTGACCTATTGTTGGAGGATTCATGCGACCAAAGGTAAAATAAACCTCTCGCGTTTCCTCTACAAGATACTGTTTAAAACTTAAAGACACAACTTACTCACTTTTGTCCATTACTTGATTTAGAAACCCTTCGCTCTTTCTCAGTCTTACGAACTACTGGCAAAATCTTACGAGCGATTTTTGCAATCTTAGGCTTCATCTTATCTAGTCGTTTCTCTATACTTGCTCGCCGAGCCGCAGGCACTTCTTCTTTGCCTGCACCTTTGGTGAGTTTTTTGAACATTTGCATACGTGCTTGTTTTTGTGCACGTTTTTGAAGGCGAGCATTGTCCGCCGGCTTCTTAGCGGCTCTTCGTCTACCCATAGCGATCTTGGCTTTGTTCTTTTTCATCACACGACCGCGAGCGCGGCGTTGGGAAAAGGTTAATGCTTCATCTTGAGTGGTGTCGTGAATTTCGCCGCATGTTTTACAGGTCTTTTCGCCACAGTCGCAAGAACAGGAGGACTCTCCGATGCGACCACGATGCCGCTTGTGCGCGGCATACTTTACTATTTCGTCTTCGCCTGGCTTATAGTCCACGACGATAAAATCTTTGAAAGATAATGGCTTTGCCATTCTTATCCCCTCGTTGGTTTATCCCATCCCTTAACAATATCGGGTGAAAAGTTGTTATATGAAAATTCCATACGATCAACAAGTTTCACTGCGTCACCACTCAACTTATCAATTGCAACATAACCTTCGGCACCTGTTACTTTATAACCTTTTCTGGTCTTAACAAAAGTGTCAACACTTTGCAATTGGTTAAGTTTATTTATAAGTTTCATTTTTGCAATTACAATTAATTTTTGCAATTCAAACATTTTTACTAGATTATCAGTATTTTCGGGGGAGAAAAACGTCAAAAGAGCATCAAGTTTGGCTTGTTGTACTCCCTTTCCCTTTGCTGTTTTTCTTGCATCTATTTCTTTCTTATACTTCTTGGTGATCCACGCAACTAATTTTTTGGCATGTGCTTTGCTGTTGCCTGGCATTTGTCCTGCTCGGACGAAGGTGTTGTTGAACTGTTCAATGTGTTGTGCGAGGGTTTGGTTTCCTTCCAATGCTCGTAATGTCGTCCCGCTAATAGTATTGAATAGAACTCCAATTTGTGATAGAGTTTTTTGAACATCTGCGGTCTCTCTTTTAGTCATGGTAGCGTTAGTGACATCACGAAGGAATGCATCTTGTGACCATACAGCCGATGACTTGTTCAGTGCCGATACATTTACACCAAATGATCCACTCATAGATTCAAAGTCTTTGCCTGTATATGTTGTGTGCCATACAATACCCATCTTTGCCTTTTTAATAGCGGCTGCCTGTTCTACGGGTACAGCGTAGACAATCGTGTTCGGATGAAAAATAACATATTGTTTGCCGTCAATCTTTTTTGTCTTGAGTTCAGACGCATCAAACAAAAAGTCACCTTGAATAACACCTTTGATGCCAAGTGCGGGTAGGTGTTTGAGAGCAAGTTTTAATTTCTTATTAAGATCGCCGCTGGTGTCATCGTCTATGTCAGCATCAGTCTTATAGACTTTCGGGTTCTTATTGAAGATACCTTTCTTTGCAACAAAGAACTTACCATCACGAGGATCTGTGCCAGCAAACACCGCGGGTGCACCGTCCCACTTGACGGACACAGAACCGCCCGAACCACCGAGCATGTCACGCATATCACGCAGTGCAAAGATTGCTTGACGTGTACCGTTGACACCACCATAGAGAACCTTATCCTCAATATGGGTCATGTGGGTGTTCTTTTGTTCTGTTAATGTGTCTGCAAATGATAACATTATCGTGTCACCACCTTTACGTTTTTGTTTATTCGTGTGGCACTGACTGCCAACACACGAAGCCCGGGACGAATCTTGGAGCCTTTTCTGCTGGAGTCGTTTCTAATAAGAAAGAATATGTCACTCTTGCCTTTCAAATCACTCATCTTGTCAATGATCTTGGTTACTTTTACCTCAAGTATATCACCATCTGAGGTCATTTGAAAGTCTGAACTGCGAAATGTTCTTACAACAACAAAGCCTGAACCAAGAAGATCACTACCAAATACCACGGCTTGTTTTTCTTTATTGTTTGCTTTGATGCCGAGGTTAGGTGTCATCTTGAACACTGAACCCGCTTTCTTGATTTCTACTTCACCGTTGGCTTCTAACTTGTCAACAATGTTCTTTGCAACAGGTGCCCAGTAACTATCGGCAGACTCCCACATCTCGGCGTTGTCTTTCTTGATAGAGATAGGAATCTTTGTACCACCCTTGATAACTAACCGAACGTCGGCTTTCTTTCTGTTGGTGGTATCGCGACCAACTTCTTCAACATCAATGACATTCTCGTAGACATAAGACTTTCGTCCATCTGTGATCTTTACAGTCATAGGACCAGACTTGGTAAACATCTTGATATTATCAATCATGGTGTCTTCGTTGTCAAGACCCGCAGACTTCTTACCTTGCTTGGACGCTGGACGTGCTTTGATGGTGTATGAATCCACAACAACAGCACCAACAGAAGATGATCCTTTGTCGGGATCGTATTTGGCGTCTGGTATCTTAGAAGCAATGTTCTCTAATACTTTAACACGATTTTCATCAGTCAATACAGAGATAGTTCTACCAGAATCTCTTTTCAAACTGTTATAACCTAATTTCTTAAGTTGAGCCTCAATATCATCAAGTGTCATCGTGGACTCCAAAAACTGTCTAAAAGAAATAGCCATATATATTTTCTTAGTGTAAGATTAATATGTTTATTTATATGATAGAATACTTAAACCATCCAGTGGCGATCCACTTTTCTTCCTTGAGATCTGGTGCGGCTCTATGCACATGACTGTAACTTGCGGGCCAGTAAACGAGAGTACCGGCGGTGGGTTTGACACTTTCAAAATATTTGAAGTCTGTTTTTCCTCCTTGTTCTACCGTGTTTAGATAAATCATCCATACCATAAATCTCTGTGCGTATCCTTTACCCGAACCTTGTTCTGTGTGCCAGTCACAGAATCCACCGCCGGGATAAGAAACCTGAATTTTGTATTCCTCTGCACGAGTGTAATCAACCAGATTTTTATGCGGATGGTATTCGCTCTTGTTATTGGAAATACATTGCTGAAGACATCGTACTGCGGGTTGAAGTGAGCCAAAAGCATCAGCAAAAATGCTGATATCTTTTCTTTTTTCAGACTCTACTTTTCTTATGGTGTTGTAGTAGGGATTAGTGGGTTGATCAGAGGCATCAGGTAGTTTTGCTTTGCTCAGTTTTATGATTTCGTTACATTCGTTAAGACTGAGTGCATTTGGAAATACTTCTATAAAATCTCTTGCCATCTAGTGCCACCGGTAAAACTTATGCAGACCTATTCGTCCAACTGGCACCATGCCACGATCAGAAGTCCAGTTAGGAGATACGTAGGTGGCATGATAGTGTGTTGCGCCTTCACTGATACCACGGAAGCCATCTCGTTGAACCATTTCAGCAATTATCTGAGCATCGTCCCAAGCATCGTCTTCAATAGGTTCATCCGACATACCGTCACAGTACCAGGAGAAATGACACATGCTCCGGACAGGAACAACATTGCCTTTCCAGTTAACTCGTGTCTTTGCTTGATGAACAACCCCACAGATGGTGTCAGGGAAATGCTTAGAGTTTACCCGATTAATAACAACATCAGCCACAGCAACCCTACCAGCGAAATTATCACTGCGAGACTCGTGATAGATGTTAAGAGCCAGACATTCTCGTTCACTTGCTTGGAGACTCGCAAGTTCTCTTCCATATTCTTCTGCAACTCGGGTTTCGGCACTGCCGAATTCGGCAGCCTCTGGTTCGGGTGCTTCCTGCTCGCTTTGCGCGATCGGTTCAATTTCTGTTTTAACACTTTGTTCTTTATCGTCATTTGTTACCCATAAAACGGTGAATAAAAGCAATGCACTAATTGTTATAATTGGGATACTCTGATTCATCTTCTTCCCTCAACGTTCGGATTCTTTCAATGATCTGCGCTTTCTCATCATTGTCATAATACATCCAATTGTTTATCTCTATCAAAAACCGATGACAGCCCACGCACACTTGACCCCAAGTAGGGTCAAGAATACAAACGCCAATGCATGGCGATGCTACGTTTTCAGGTGTCGGCATATGATTTAGATACCATTAGTCGGTGAGTGAGTAATGAGAATTCCAAGGCATAAAAATAATATTTGCCTGGTGAAATTACCACAGACAAACTAGGAAGGAAATGAAACTCATCTCCTAATTCCCACATGTTTTCAAAATCTACTTTCATAGAACTCTCCTTTAATATATTATTTATCGGACTAATGGCTTTACCATTATCTTATCTTTTGGAGCAGGATGTACCCAGCGACCATTGATATAACCACGAATGATTCTGTCGGCTTGCTTGAGTATCGCCTTGACATTGCGATCTTTGGTAATGTAACCAATGATCTCATCTAACTTACGCAAGGCGTCATCAGGCTCCGTGAACTCATACTTAGCAGTTCGTCCATCCCTAGAAACGATCACTTCATATTTCTGAAGAGACTGGCAAGACTCTTCAAACTGAATGAAGTCTTCAATGATTTCATTACATTCTTCTATCGGAACTTTAGAGACTCTTTTCAGGAGAGTCTCGTCCAAGATAACCCGGCGGTACTTCGCCGGGATTTCATCATGAGATTTATAGTCCATTACGCTGCCTCCGCTAACTCTAGAGCGAGGTTGGTCGCTTTGAGTTTCTTCGCTTGATTAGCACCGAACCATGCTGAAGTCATTCGTGAGTCAGCACTTCGACCCAACTTGTGGTCAGTGATAAAGGTCACTGAGTTAAGGGCGTTCCACCATGTACCCATCGCCATTTCAGCACCGGGCTGTGTTTCTAGAACATCAAAGGCAGCCTTAGCCGTAGTTGACAAACCAGCATACTCGGTTACTTCTTTCTTAGCCGTGTTTGCCGCAGGAAAAACGTTGTTATAGAAAGTGATCAGGTCACTGACAGACGCTTTCTTGCTCGCCATGAATCGTGCCGCTTCTTTATACTGAGCAAACTTTTCATGTGCAAGGCCCATCTGATCCTTCACAAGGTCAGCGTTGAACTCACGTCGGTGATTTAATTTCACCTCGTTGTTTGTAGTACCGTTCAATGACATCGTAAGGGTGTTGTTACAAACGACACGAGTAGGAGTCATCCGAACGTTCAGCGACTTGCCATACTGATGCGGGTTAGAGAACAACATGAAATTGTCAACACGATCTTCGCCAAGAACATCAAAAGATTCTTTGATCTTCGCAAGAACCCAGACAATCTGACCGTTCTTGAGTGAACCCGCGGTGTGCATTTCCATGTCACCCGCCAGACAGAACTCGTTGAAGAAGTCAAACGCTTCAGAGTTTTGCACAGGCTCCCAGTTAGAACCGACAGCAGGAGCAAGGACGGTATTATCGCTTTCACGCAACAGTGTCTCCATACCAGTCTCAATCGTATCACCATCAAAGGTGACAAACGACTTGCGCTTCGTGACTGACCAATCAAGACCAGCCTGTTTTTGCATTTGACGAGGTGTCAGATCTGCCGCAACTTTAGTGCCGAGACCGTGCCATGGAACTTGACCCGCATATGCCATTGTTTCTACTTCGTGACTCATAATATAAACCTTTCTTCATTAATTGAAAACATATTATACCACATATGTTATGTTGTGTCAACACTTTTTTTAAAAAAGATTGAAAAAAAAAATGGTCAGGATACGTCACTTAGGAATCATTACCAATATGCGAAAACATATACCTGACCCAAAAAACTAGATAATACTCGTTTCAAGCAAGGTGATGATCACCTCGATCTGTTTCTTTGCCAACTTAAGAGAAACCTCAGTCTGAAGTGGTGAATCGGTCTCGATTGCTTCAACCAGATTTTGAAGGACTACCCGAGTCGCCGCTAGTTCGCCACGAGCATCAACCATTTTAAAGAAAAAATCATCAGACATAGTAGAACATCTCCTCACGCTTAAAGAACTCACGGATCTCAGCCGTACTCATACCAACACGGGCACACGCTTCCATCGCTTCCTGACGGTCGCTTGGATAATCTTCACAGATCGTCAACAGAAACTCGCCAATCTCGCCCTTACAATACCACGGTGTTGCTTCACTCATCTTAAACTCCTCTAATTATCATAAACAAACTAACTGCAACCACACACGTCACCGCGGGGATCATGATTGCCATCGCCATGGCTTCAACAAAAATTCCAAACAATTCTCTCATTACGCAACCTCCGCATATGCATCATCATCAAGGTACACTCTAAGGCTGTGTACCACGCCCATTTCTTCAAGAGCATTTACATACTCTAACAGATTACCAACATCACCAGTCTCAAGGAACTCACCGGTGTTTGTATCTACTAATGTACCCATGTCGATCTCTCATTGATTAAAAACATATTATGACAGGTATTGAGGTGTTTGTAAAGCATTATTTGAACTTTTTTTAGACTATTTGGTTATAAGCATATAACTAAAAAGAATTAAAAAATTGGAAACGTTTTCAAAAACGACGAACTAATATTGCCATCAATATACTTTTCGTTAATAAACTTAAAGTTTAGTTCGGCATTTCCTAGTTGAACATGAGATGTTTTTGGTGTTAAATTAGTTGTTCTCACCTTACATCTGTTAATCGCTTCTTCTACCTTATCGATAATATCGGTGTCATTAAGGTTACAAGATATAAGATATATCAATCTGCCCTTTGTAGACCACCCAGCAAGAACAAACTCTTGGTCCGAATCTCTTAGTTTTTTCAACTTGGTGACATTATTAGTAGATGTCCAAGCCGCTTTACCAGACAAAGGTGTGGCAGTTTCACACTTAATTTCTACTGGTCTTCCATTGTTGAAAGCATCACATCCATGAATAGAATCTAGTGATTGAGTATAACCCAATATCTCGGTAACTATCTTCTCTTTAAGTTCACCAGATGCATAGTTCTCCAGCACATCCCTCACAAAAGGATATATTGTATCATCGATTGTTTCGCCCTTAGCGTATGCGACATAACTTTTTATCGTATCTTCATTCATAGCACACCTCTTTTCTTGTTTACCTGACTATTATACCAGGTAATAGGTGTTTCGTCAACATCTTTTTTAGACTATTTTGTTATATGCTTAGAACTATTCGTTATATAGGAGACTCGTTCCCCATCGTCAACCGACCCAGATTCAAGGCATTTGCCGCACTTGGAGCCGATCACATCAATGAGAAACGAGTTTTCTGCAAGCATAGATTCAGTGATCTTGTTGCAGATACAGAGGTACATTACAGCCCAGCGGCTTCTAATGTCATTTTCACGACACCTGCTTCAATCAACTTTCGGCGATTGTCCAGGTGTGCGGCTTGAGTTTCTTCTTTAGATCCACCGAAGTATGGGACACAATGACCCTCTTCAGCCATGACAGCAGTAACCGGTCGCCATGCATCTGTCGTTGGACAATGCACATCAAAGTCACCAAGGATACGACCAAACTTACCCTTCATGTCTTCGCCATCACGAGCAACTTGTGTTCTCAATACTGGATTCTTACCCAGTAATTCTTTGAGTCGCTTGCTTGCGGCTTTACCGAATACCTTTTCTACCTTGTCTCGGGTACGTGATTCGGGTGTATCAATGCCCATGATACGTACTCGCTCGTTTTTCAACCAGACACCAAAACCAAGATCAATGTCAACATCTACTGTGTCACCATCAACCACCTTAATCAACTTCGTTCTATATTCGTACATTGCTTTCCTTAAAAATTAAATTCTATTCTTGCGCCGACCATATGATTATTAACAACAACCGCTGCCCTTGAACCTGCGACTGTCCATAGTAACCACTCGGGGGCATCGTTCTCAATCAAACTGTGCATTCCCCAGAGACTTAAAG
>Ga0222716_10000447_pt1 | contig 35275 bp, 34 predicted proteins | sample C33_13DmetaG_FD_165044 | JGI IMG/M metagenome (GOLD analysis project Ga0222716, IMG submission 165044) | Estuarine water microbial communities from San Francisco Bay, California, United States - C33_13D | ecosystem: Environmental > Aquatic > Marine > Unclassified | place: USA: California... | reverse complement strand
AGACATTCTTTGTGTTTTGTCATTAATTCTTTTATTGCACAAATACCAGCATCAACCATATAAATAGCTTCACTATTATCTTTATTTACAAGCTCTGTTTCTTTAAGATTTTCTGTTGGTGCAAATTTATGATCAAATAAATCATCGGCTTTAGGATCATCAGCTGCTAATGCTCTTTTAAATTCTTTTTGAATTTCATCTTTTATTTTTGCCTCAATTGTTATTAATTCTTCTTCATCAAAATTTTGACTTAATAATAACTTTTTCAGTTTTGGAAATGGATCTTGTTCTAATGCTTTTTCTAAATCATCTCTATACCACTCCATTCTAACTCCAGAAGTATGATGATTTAAAAGAGGAACTTTTGCATGTACTAAAACTGGAATTTTTTTATCTCTAATTTCAGAAAAAGCTTTAGAAATAGTATAGTATGAAGCTTCAAAATCACTACCATCTATAGAGTAGCTTTTTATTCCAAAACCTTTGGCATATGTTGCAGCATCAACAGCTCTTGTTTCAGATGCATGTGCTGATATATCCCATTCATTATCCTGTACTAAATAAAGAATTGGAAGTTGTTTGAGAGATGCCATTTGAAATGCTTCGGCAACCTCACCTTCAGTGATTGATGCATCTCCAAAAGAACACACAACAACTGGTTTTTTGTTTAAGTAAGTATCCTTAAAATTATTATCATATTTATATTTCAGTCCAAGTGCAATTCCTGTAGTGGGGATTGCTTGCATCCCAGTTGCTGAAGATTGATGAATAATCTTAGGCATATCATCTCTGTTAAGCGATGGATGAGAATAATATGTTCTTCCTCCAGAGAATGGATCCTCTTTTTTGCACATTAATTGAAGCATTAGCTCGTATGGAGTTATCCCAATACCAAGAAGAATTGAGTCATCTCTGTAATATGGCGAAACCCAATCATATTCTTTTAATTGTAACGCTAATGCTAATTGAATTGCTTCATGTCCTTTTGATGTGGCATGAACATATTTGGATGTTATCTCTTTGTTTTTTTCATAAATATCACTTAGTGCTCTAGCACTGCACATTAGTGAATATGCTTTTTTTAGTATTTCTTTAGATAATTTTTTTGACACTTATTTGCTTTTGAATCTTGCAATAGCATTTTTTGTAAAATCAGACAATACAAGTTGTCCACTGTATTCAGCTCTTTTTTCTAATAATTCATCCCAATGATCTGTGTTTGACCAGATAGCTTCTTTAAGCTTTTTCATTGCTTCAGGATTTGAATTTGTTAAATTCTCGGCAAGTTTATTTATTTCTTGATCCATTTCTTCATTGGTATCATATACTTCAGAGTATATGCCTTTTTCTCTAGCCCAAGAGGCAGTAAACCACTTGGTTGCATTTATTGATAATGTTGAATATGCTGAAACACTAGATTTTTTTTCTACGGCTGGTCCAACTACAAATGGTCCAATACCAACTGCTAATTCACTTAGTTTAACAGATGCAAATCTTGTAGCCAAACAATAATCTCCGGCACATGCCAAACCAACACCACCACCTACAGCTTTTCCTTGAACTCTACATATTATTAATTTAGGACATTTTCTACATGCATTAATTACATTGGCAAATCCCATAAAAAATTTCTTTCCATCACTAAAATTATCAATACTTGATAGTTCATCAAAAGATGCACCAGCACAGAAAGCTCTGTCACCTTTGCTTTTAATAATAACAACTTTTATTTCATCATTTGTACCTGCTTGAGAAATTGTACTTGCAAGTTTATTTAGTATTTCTGATGGAAGAGAATTGCTTTGAGGATGAAAGAAAACAATAGTTCCAATATTATTTTTTATTTCTAATGTAACTGATCCTTGCATTTATTTGATAATGTATTTCTTTTCAACTAAACCATTTTCATATCTTATAATATTTAAGTCTTTTGAGTTTGCTTTCTTCTTTTTACCTAAAATATCAAATGTTCCAATAATTTTTAAATTTAGATTATTTGTGTTGTTCTCAATTCCAACAGGAGGTGGACACGGAGGTGAAACTGCAGAATCAACCTGAACATCTTTGGTAATAGTATCTACACATACTTGACCATTATAATCTTCTGAAACAATAAAAGTTACAGGATTTAAACCAGCATAATTAAAAGTTGCAGTACAGTTTGGATTTACTGCATTTGGTGGGCTTGCATCTCCAAAAATATAAAACCAACTACCATTATTTAATGGAGGTGTTCCATCTCCAGGCGAAGAAACATCTACGAAATTTGTTGGATCGCCTATACAAACTATATCAAAGAAAAAATCTGCAACTGGAGGACAGTATATTTCAATATTAATTGTTGTGTCATCTGAGATACCATCTATATCCGTTACAGTTAAAGTAACATCATATGTTCCACATTGACTAAATATATAATCTCCATTTTGCTGAGTTGAATAAGTATTTCCATTATACTGCCAGTCCCAAGATGCTATAGAAGAATTTGTATTTGGGTCTGGAGTTGAAAAATCTGAAGGTGTAAATATATTTCCTAAGCAGACTGGATTAAAGATAAAGCTAGCTGTTGGTCCGTTTTGAGACCATAGTAAACACGGTGTCAAAAATAATATTAGTAATATTTTTTTCATAATTATTTGTTTTTTATCATTGTTAAAATAGTAGCTAGCATAACTGTTTCATTTTCATCATCATAAACATCTACTAAGAATTTTACTATTCCTTTTGCCACATCGTCTTCATCCTTCTTTTCTTGTCTGATCTTTTCCTTTGCTGTAAATTTAACTCCAATGGTCATTCCTGGATATACCGGTTTTATGAATCTACACTCATCAATTCCATAATTTAATAATACCGGACCCTTTGCAGGATCAACAAATAAGCCAGCTGCTTTTGAAAGAATAAAATATCCATGAGCAACTCTTTCTGTAAAGATAGTTCCTTCTAATGAATTTTCATCCATATGAGCATAAAATTTATCTCCACTTAAATCAGCAAAATTTTCAATATCATCAAGAGTAACTGTATGTAAATCAGTTATTACAGTGTCACCTATCTCAATTTCTTCAAAATGTTTTCTAAAGACATGAGGGCCATCAGTATTTTGAGATGCTCCAACTTGATATTGTTTTGTAATTGCAGTAATAGCAGTTGGATGACCTTGTATAGCAGTTCTTTGCAAATAATGTTTTATTCCTCTTATTCCGCCCATTTCTTCACCTCCTCCAGCTCTTCCTGGTCCTCCATGGGTAAGTAATGGCATTGGAGAGCCGTGTCCAGTACTTTCTTTTGCACATGATTCATTTAGAACTAATATTCTCCCATGCATGTTAGCAGCCCCTAAAACAAAACGATTAGCGGTATTCATATCATTTGTAACTATTGAAGAAACTAAAGATCCTTTACCCATTCTACTCAATTCAATTGCTTCATCAAGAGTTTTATATGGCATTATTGTTGATACTGGACCGAAAGCTTCTACATCATGACAATCTGTATTTGTAAAAGGGTTTTTATTAACGAATAGGGTAGGAGAAATAAAGGCTCCTTTTTCTTTTTCAGCACCAATTAACTCAAGTTCATTATTACCAAATACTATTTCTTGAGAGTTGCTGAGTAAATTAATTTTATCTGAAACTTCTTTTAATTGCTCTAATCCAGCTAAACTCCCCATTCTTACTCCATCTACTTGAGGATCTCCAATAGTTGTTTTTAATAATCTATTACATATTGCTTTATTTACATCTTCTAATAATTCTTCAGGAACAATTATTCTTCTTATTGCTGTACATTTTTGACCAGCTTTTACGGTCATTTCTTTTTGAACTTCTTTAACAAATAGATCAAATTCTATAGTTCCAGGAACGGCATCTTTTGCAAGAACTGAGCAGTTTAATGAATCAGCTTCCATATTAAATGATATAGCTTCATCAACTATCTTTGGATGCGATTTTAATTTTTTACCTGTTGAAGCACTTCCAGTAAAAGTAACTACATCTTCAGATGATATATTATCAAGTATTCCCCTTGCACTTCCGCAAATTAACTGTATGCAACCTTCGGGTAATATCTTTGAATCTATTATCTCCTTAAACATTACTTGAGTAAGATATGAAGTTATCGTGGCTGGTTTAACAATTGCAGGCATCCCTGCCATAAGATTTACAGCAATCTTTTCTAACATTCCCCATATTGGAAAATTAAAAGCATTTATATGAATTGCTACTCCATGCTTTGGAACCATAATATGATGTCCAATAAAAGTTCCGTTTTTTGATAAGTTTGCAGCATTTCCTTCAACATGATAAGGAAGATCTGGAAATTGCCTTCTTAGTGAAGCATTGGCAAATAGATTTCCAATACCTCCTTCAATATCTATCCAAGAATCAATTTTTGTTGCACCACTAAGATAACTTATTGGGTAGAATTGTTTTTTTTTAGCATGTAGATGTAGGGCAAGTTTTTTTAACATTAACCCTCTTTCTTGGAAAGTCATTTTTCTTAGAACTTCGCTTCCAGTTCCTCTGGCATAATTCATCATTTTTGAAAAATCTAAACCGTCCGAAGAGACTACACCAATTTTTTCTCCATTTATTGCATTGTATAAAGATGTTCCATCTCCATCACCTTTTACCCATCTACCAAATGCGTAGTTTTCAAAGTTTTTTATTTTGTTTTTTTCCAAGTTTTAAAGATGTTTTTTTGTTTTTCTTTTCTATTTTTTTCTATCTCTTTTAAAGGTTCGCATTCCTTCATTAATGTGTAACATTCGTTAGGTAAATCTTGATATAATTCTGTTCCTTTAGTTTTCCAACTTATCATCTCATCAGAAACTTCGCCTTTAATAATTGCAGGATTTCCAACTACTATTTTTCTATTTGGAATATTCATTTCACCTTTTACAAAGCATAATGCTCCAATAATACATTCATCACCAATGTTACAATCGTCCATTATTACTGAATTCATGCCAACTAAAGTATTTTTTCCAATATTTGCACCATGTACTATTGCACCATGACCAATATGTGCGTTTTCTTCAAGAATTACATCCTTTCCAGGAAAAATATGTATAGTACAATTATCTTGAACATTACACCCATCTTTTATTGTAATTTTTCCCCAATCTCCGCGTATAGATGCTCCTGGACCAATATATACCTTTTTACCAATTATTACATTACCAATTATTGTTGCTTCTTTGTGAACAAATGATGAAGGGTCAATAACAGGCTTATATCCATTGAATTCATAAATCATATTATACTTTTTCAATTATTGTTGCATACCCTTGTCCAACACCAATACACATTGTAATCAACGCATACTTTTTATTTTGTTTGTGTAATTCAATTGCAGCAGTATGAATAATTCTTGTTCCGCTAACCCCTAAAGGATGACCAATTGCAATAGCTCCTCCATTTGGGTTGATTCTTGGGTCATTATCTTCTAATCCCCATTCTCTTATACATGCTAATGCTTGTGCAGAGAATGCTTCATTTAGCTCTATAATATCAATATCCTCCATATTTAGACCTGCTTTTTCTAATGCTTTGTTTGAAGCTTTCACAGGTCCTATTCCCATAATTCTTGGCTCAACTCCTACTACTGCTGAACTAATAATTCTTGCTATTGGAGATAAATTATTTTCTTTTACTCCATTTTCTGAGGCTAAGAGCATTGCAGCAGCACCATCATTTAATCCAGATGAGTTTCCAGCTGTCACAGTTCCACCTTCTTTTTTAAATGCTGTTCTTAATTTTGCTAAAACTTCAACTTTAGTATTTCCCTTTATAAATTCATCATGCTCAAATAAAATAGGGTCTTTTTTCCTTTGAGGTATTTTAATTGGAACTATTTCCTCAGAAAGTCTTCCAAGTGATTGGGCTTTATATGCTTTTAATTGAGAATGGTAAGCAAAATTATCTTGATCTTCTCTTGAGATATTGTATTTTTCAGCGAGGTTTTCTGCAGTTGTACCCATTCCATCAACTCCATATAATTCTTTCATCTTTGGATTAATAAATCTCCATCCAAATGAAGAATCAAACATTTGAGCATCTCTACCAAATGCCTTAGAAACCTTTGAAATAACCCATGGTCCTCTAGTCATATTTTCAACACCTCCAGCAATAAAAAGATCACCATCACCAGCTTTAATTGCTCTATGGGCATTAATAATGGCAGACATTCCTGATGCACACAGTCTGTTTATAGTTTCACCAGGAACAGAAAATGGTATTCCAGCTAATAAACTTGCCATTCGTCCAATGTTCCTATTATCTTCACCAGCTTGATTTGCACAACCTAAAATTACATCATCGATTTTAGAAGGTTCAATTTTTGTTCTCTTAATAAGTTCTCGAATTGGTATTGCAGCTAAATCATCTGTTCTAATATCTTTTAGTGTTCCTCCAAAATTTCCGATTGGAGTTCTAATAGAATCTATTATATATGTATTCATTATATCCATTTTTTATTTGAAATATATACAGTGCCTTTAAAAAAGGCAACTTTTTCATCTTCTTGATTTAAGATATCAATTGAATATATTCCAGTTTTATTATTTAGATTAATCTCATTTGTTTCAGCAATTAATGTGTCATTAATATTTACTTTTTTGGTATGCGAAATTGATGTTTCTATTGATAAAGCTTTTTTCCCATTAGAATTTGAAGCGAAAGCTAATGCACTATCAGCAAGAGAGTAACAGATACCTCCATGAGCCAATTCAAAACCATTAGTCATTTCTTGTGAGATTTTCATTTGTAGTTTACAATATCCTTTTTTAACTTCTATTATTTCTATTCCTAACCATTTACTAAATGCATCATTAAGAATCATTTTATTTACAATTTCTAGAGGCTTTAGCATTAGTAAAACTTAGTGTTTTCTTTTGTCATTTTTCTTAAAATAGGAGAGGGTCTATATCTATCTTCACAATATTTATCATAAAGTGTTTCTAATATTTTAAATATGGTATCAACACCAATTTCATCTGCCCATTTTAATAATCCTTTAGGATAATTCACTCCTTTTGTCATTGCTAAATCTATATCCTTTTTTGAGGCAATATTTAAATAATATGCATCTGCAGCTTCATTAACAAGCATAGCAAGTATTCTTAAAACAATATTTTTACCTAACTCTCTATTTTTAGAAATATTTTTTTCACTTTCATCTATGTAATTATAGAATCCTCTTCCAGTTTTTTTTCCTAAGTAGCCAGCTTCCATCAGTCTTTTTTGAGTAAATGAAGGTTTATATCTTTGATCAAAATAAAATTCTTCAAAAACAGTTTTGGTTACGGTATAGTTTACGTCATTTCCTATAAAATCCATCAATTCAAACGGTCCCATTCTAAAACCACCAATTTCCTTCATTGCCCAATCAATAGTTTCAAAATTAGCTAATCCTTCTTCAAAAATTCTTATAGCTTCTCCATAGAATGGTCTTGCAACTCTGTTAACTATAAATCCTGGAGTATCTTTTGTTGTAACAACAGTTTTCCCCATTTCTTGAAGAATTTTCTTGGATTCCTCAACTGTTTTATTATTTGTTTGAATAGCAGGAATAATCTCAACTAGTGGCATTAAATTTGCAGGATTAAAAAAATGCATACCAATAAATCTGCCATTTTCGTTTACTGAACTTGCTAGCGAAGTTATTGAAAGAGAAGAAGTGTTGGTAGCAATAATACATTTCTTGCTCACAATTTTTTCAAGCTCAGTAAATAATTTTTTCTTTACCTCTGAGTCTTCAATTATTGCTTCAATAAGAAGATCACTTTTCTTAATTTTTTTTATGTCCTCAGCAAAATTTAAATTTTCTAAAATCTGAGAGTATTCTTTTTCAGTATATTTTTCTTTTTCTTTTAATTTACTCAGAAGAGTTAATAGCTTTTTTTTACCTTGTTTTAAAGATATTTTGGAAGAATCAAAAATCGTAGTAGAGTGATTTTTTTGAGCCATAAAGTGTGCTATACTTATACCCATAGTTCCAGAACCTATAATACCTATATTCATTTTAATTTCCTTTAAAATTTGGTTTTCTTTTTTCTAAAAAGGCACTTACACCTTCTTTATAATCATTAGTTTTTCCAGCAATTGTTTGGGCAATTTCCTCTTCATTTAATTGTTTTTCGAGAGAATTATTAATAGATTGATTTAGTAATTTTTTAGTTAATCCAATTCCTTTTGTTGGCATTTTTGCTAATTTTTCAGAAAAAGATTTAATTTCATCTTCAAATTTAGATTCTTCGACTACTTTATAAATCATACCTAATCTTTCAGCTTCTGTTGCAGAAATTGGATCAGCATTCATCATAAGTGCTGATGCTTTTTGGAATCCTATTAATCTTGGAAGGAAGTATGTAGCTCCACTATCAGGTACTAATCCAATTTTGCTGAATGCTTGAACAAATACAGCACTTTCTTTTGCAATAACAATATCACAGCATAAGGCAATAGAAGCACCAGCACCTGCTGCAACACCATTAACAGCAGCAATAATTGGTTTTTCTATATTTCTTATCTGTCTAATAATTGGATTGTAGTGTTCATTAACTATCTTCTGTAGTTCAGGACCATCAGGGTCCGTTGCTTCTCCTAGATCTTGTCCAGCGCAGAATGCTTTTCCAGTTCCAGTAATTACAATAGCTCTAATATTGTTATCATTTTTACATATTTCTAGTTTTTCTTGTAAATCTAGAGCCATTTCTCTAATAAAAGAATGGTATTTCTCAGGTCGGTTTAGAGTGAGAGTTGCAACTTGGTTTTTTATTTCAAATAATATCATATCTCAATAAAAGTATACTGTAAAAATAAGAAATGACTATTATATTAATCCTATATACATTTGAAATGTTCAAAAGGTTCTAAACAATCATTGCATTTGTACATTGATTTACAAGCAGTAGCGCCAAACTCACTTATTAGTTCAATTTTTTTTGACTTACATTGAGGACAAGAAGCATTTTTTTCAGGTGGAGATATGCCATAATCTCTTAATTTTTCTTTGGTTTCTTTAGTCATCCAATCTGTTGTCCAAGCAGGTTTATATACAATTTCAATCTTAAAATTATTTATATTGTTAATTTTTAATTGCTCTTTTATATCATCTTGAAAAGTTTTCACGGCAGGACAACCGGAATATGTTGGTGTAACTGATATTACATATTCATTTTTAATTAGTTGAACATTTCTAATAACACCAAGTTCAACTACAGATATTACAGGTATCTCTGGATCAGGTACTGATCCTAATATTTTCCAGATTTTATCAATTTTACCATTTTGCATCTGGATATGCTCTAGGTAGATACTGCATTTCACTTAATATTTTTCCAAGCATCTCAGTATGAATTCCTTTTTTGCTTCCAGTCATCATATATCCATCTTCGGGTCTTTTAAGCTTTGCTTTTATTAGTGTCTCATCAACTAATTTATCCCAATCTTTTTTTAAATTTTTATTGTTGACACCAATTTTTTCTTTTACCATTTGCTTGTCTAATTCATCCATCTCAAAAAATTCACCTGTATATTTCCAAATATTGTTCAATGATTTTTGAATTTTATCTTTACTCTCTTGTGTACCATCCCCAAGTCTAATAACCCAGTTGCTTGAATGTCTAAGGTGGTAACTAACTTCTTTTAATGATTTTGTTGCAAGAGCTGATAAGGTTTCATCTTTACTTTTTTCTAGCTCTTGATAGTATAATTTAAAATAGATGTCAATCAGAAATTGTCTCATCATTGTATCTCCAAAATGACCGTTTTCAATTTCACTTATTTGGAAATTATAAAACTCTCTTTCATCTCTTTTAAACGCATATTCATCTGGAGATATTTCTCCATTTAATTTTGATACATATTCTAATAATCCATTTGCTTGGCCCAATAAGTCAAGCGATATATTGGAAAGTGCTATGTCCTCTTCTAGTGAAGGGCCTTTTGAGCACCATTCAGAAAGTCTTTGAGAGAGGATTAGAGTAGTATCAGCTATTCTTAATATATACTTTTCAATGTCAGTCATTTATATATGCTTTGAGCCATCTGGCATTTTATAAAATGTTGGATGTCTATACACTTTATCATTTGATGGGTCAAAAAAAGATTCTTCGTCTTCAGGAACTGAAGAAACAATATATTCTGATTTAACTACCCATATACATGAACCCTCATTTCTTCTAGTATATAAATCTCTTGCATTTTGAAGAGCCATTTCTTTATCCTCTGCATGTACATTTCCTACATGTTTATGAGCTAAACCATTTTTACTTTGTATAAATACTTCCCAAATAGTTGATTCCATAATTGCTAATTTTGTTTTTCAGCATATGCTTTTGCTGCTTTTCTAACCCATTCTCCATCTTCATGAGCTTTGATATGATGGTTTAATCTTTGTTCATTACACGGTCCATTTCCATTTACTACACCCCAAAATTCATCCCAATCAATTTCACCAAAATCATAAGAACCTCTTTCTTCGTTCCATTTTAAATCAGGATCAGGAATTTTTAGGCCAATTAATTCTGCTTGTGAAACTGTTTTGTCAATGAAGTCTTGTCTGAGTTCATCATTAGTTTTTCTTTTAATTTTCCACTTCATAGCATTTCCTGTTCTTGGTGAATCAGAATCATGAGGACCGAACATCATTATAGAAGGCCACCAGAATCTATTTAAAGCATCTTGTGCCATTTCTTTTTGCTCTTTGGTGCCGTTAGCCATTTCACTCATAATTTCATAACCTTGTCTTTGATGGAAGCTTTCTTCTTTACAGATTTTTATCATCCCTCTGGAATATGGTCCGTACGAAGTTTTTTGTAGCGATACTTGATTTACAATTGCGGCTCCATCTACTAACCAGCCAATTGCACCCATATCAGCCCAACTTAGGGTTGGATAATTAAAAATACTTGAATACTTTGCTTTTCCTTGGTGTAGTTGACTGTTTAATTCATTTCTTGAAATGCCAAGTGTTTCGCATGCACTATAAAGATATAAACCATGTCCTGCTTCATCTTGAACTTTGGCTAATAATATCATTTTTGCTCTTAGTGAAGGCGCTCTAGTTATCCAATTTCCTTCAGGTTGCATTCCAATTATTTCTGAGTGAGCATGTTGTGAAATTTGTCTGATTAGATGGCTTCTATATCCTTCAGGCATCCAATCTTTAGGCTCAATTTTTTGTTCTGCATCAATTTTTTTCTGAAATAATTGTTCTTGCATTTGTGAAATTTTTAAGATTGTCAAAGTTATCGAAATTATATGATTTTACAATTTAATTTTTTCAATTTAAAAATTTGCTAACAAAACTTTATTTTTGCAAAAAAAAATTAAATGAGCAAATTTTATTCATTAACTGTTGAGAAAATTAAAAATTTAACAACTGAATCAGTTTGTATACGTTTTGATGTTTCAGCATTTGATTCTAGTATTTTTAATTTTAAATCTGGTCAATATATAACCGTTGAACATACAATTGATGGTTCAGATGTTCGAAGATCTTATTCTATCTCTTCATCTCCAAATAATGGGATTGAAATTGGAGTGAAATTAGTTGAAAATGGTCTGATGTCTACTTTTCTAACTAGAGAGTTAAATGAAGGTGATATCTTAAAAGTAATGCCACCAACTGGTACTTTTATCATTGATATAAACAACAGTAATTCCAATAATTATGTTGGTATTTGTTCAGGTAGTGGAATAACTCCTATTTTATCAATGATTAATAATGTGCTTAATAATGAACCCTTAAGCTCATTTGAACTTATTTATGGTAATAAATCACGATCTTCTGTTATGTTTAACGAAGAGATTAGTTCTTTACTCACAAAATTTCCTGAAAGATTTATTTTATACAGTTTGTATTCAAGAGAAAATGTTCCAGGAACAATCAACGGTAGAATTGATGAGTATTCATTAAAAAAACTATTTGATGATAATTCTAATTTGTTAAAAAAAGATGCGTATTACATATGTGGTCCTGGAAATATGATTGATATTGTTAAGAATTTCCTTGATTTAAACTCTATTGATTCCAATAAAATAAATTTTGAATTATTTACATCCCCTGACTCATCTGAAAGTAAAAAGGAAAATTCTGTAACTCAAGAAATAATTTCAAATGTTACTATTTGCGTTGATGGAGATGATTTTGAATTTGAATTGTCTAGTAATGGAGCTACCATTTTAGATGCAGCAATTGAGGCTGGTGCAGATGTGCCATTTTCGTGCAAAGGTGGTGTTTGCTCTGTTTGTAAAGCTAAAGTTATGGAAGGATCTGCTTTAATGGATATGAACTATTCATTATCAGAAGATGATGTTGAGGAAGGTTTTATTTTAACATGTCAAGCTCATCCATCATCTGATAATATGTATGTTGATTATGATGAGATGTAAAGTCTTTTAAAGACTATTCAATCTAAAGAGTAGTAATGACCATCCAATTATGAATAATGTTCCACCAATTGGAGTAATAATACCTAAATATGATAATTTGTATATTGATATCATATATAAAGAACCTGAAAATAGAATTATTCCACAAATAATTAAATATGCTACAATATTCAAATCAACTGAAAATGTTTTTGCAATAATTCCAATTAAAATAAGGCCAAGAGCATGAAATATTTGATATTGTACAGCAGTCTTAAATACTTCAATTTTATCTGCAATTATATTTGCTAATGCATGCGCACCAAAGGCTCCAACAGCAATTGATAAAATTGAAAATATTATTCCTGATTTAATTATCCACATGCAGTTTTTTTTCAAAAGTAATAAAAGATAAGTGCATGAGATTTTAATGTTTTATTTAGATGTTTTTCTTCTAACATGAATATTTAAAATTCTTATAGATTCTTCTTTAACGAATGAATCTTTTCTTAGGCTCCATAATTTTTTTCTTACGGATGAGTTTTTAAAATCAGTTGAAATTATTGGTTTCTTATATATATGAGGAATTACATTTCCATTCAAATCTATATCTGTTAAAATCCAGGGTTCATGAACTATTTTATGATTTATCTTAGAAAGTTCAGGTATCCATTTTTTGATAAAAACTCCATTTGTGTCGTTTTCTTTTGATTGCTTAATAGGGTTATAGACCCTTATTGAGTTTATGCCTGTAACACCAGCTTGCATTTGAAATTGAGTATAGTGTATACCGGGTTCATAGTCTAAAAATAATTGAGCTAGATGATAGACGCCTCTTTTCCAGTCTTGATTTAAATAGTGACATAAAAAAGAAACTAACATTGCACGCATTCTAAAATTTAACCAGCCATTATTAATAAGGCACTTCATACTTGCATCAACTAAAGGAAATCCTGTATTTCCGCTTTTCCAGCTTTCTAATAAATAATCATTGTTTTTAAATTCCATTTTTTCATATCCCCTGTTAATACAAGTATATTCATAGCTACAGTCAACTTCAAACTTTTGAATAAAATGTGATCGCCATTTTAATCTTGCCAAAAATGAATTAAACGCTCTTTTATTTAGTTTATAATTTGATGAGTTTTTAACTTTTTGATAGACTTGTTTTACACTTATATTTCCCCATGAAAGATATGTTGAGAGTCTTCCACAGGAGTATCTGCTTTTCTCAGGTTGTGAAATATGTATATTGTAATTTTTACCTCTTGAACTGATGAATGAGTCTAAGTATTTTAGTGCATATTTTTCTCCTGCAGGCTGAAATTGAGATGGATATTTTTCTAACTCTTTATTTTTTTTAATGCTAAAATCAAAAGGTGTTTTTTCATATAAATAATCATTTATTGAATAGTTGTTATTTATTATTTCGGAATTTGCATATGAATACCAATATTTGTCCCATCCATTTCTGTCCTTACTTCCTCTAATAACAGCTTGTTTTTCAAATTCAAGCCATTTAGTTTTATTTTTCTTTAATAATAACTTAATTTTTTTATCTCTAAGCCAGCTATTTTTAGTTCCACTTTCTTGATATGAAATCACATTTGTCACATCATATTTAGATGTTAAATAATCAAAAACAACATCAGCACTTTCATTAAATATCATTACTTCTCTATTATATTTTTTAAGCAATTTGTTCATTTCAATTATTGAGTGATAAATAAATTGTTTGTGTCTTAGACTGTAATCGTCATAGTTGATTTGATTTGGCTCAAAAAGATAGATTATAATATAATTTTGTTGTTTGTTTTCAGCCTCATATAAAGGTAAATGATCAGTTGTTCTAAGATCTCTTTTTAGCCAAACTATGTTTATTGAATCCTTCATTTTCTTATTATTGCAAAGATAACCAAACGACAAATTTTTTTGTGTAACTCTAGAAAATAGTTTAAAATTTTTTTGATTTATAAGATTGTTAAAAGTTTCACCCTTAAACGTGAAGTAAATTTTCGATATTTGTCTCATAATTGCATCATTATTAAGTTTAAAAAAGATTATATGAAAAATATTATTTTGACATTAGTAGTTGCTTTAGGGCTAACACTACCAACAAAAGCACAAGTAATAACTGCTGTTCCTTGTGATATGTTAGGAATGTCTGTAAATGTTGGTTCTCAAGAAAATTTTATTGCCATTTACCATTCTGGTCAATACATGACTCATCCACAATCAGAAAATATATTCACATGGGAGTTTACAGACCAACAAGGAAATATATTGCATCAAGACACTATAATTGATGATGCTCATTGTAATTTTTCTCACAGTTGGCCACTTACTGATACAATTAATGTTACTGTAACTTTAGTTAATGATTCAGCTAATTTGGATAACTGGTATATTAATCAAGGTTTGCCTCTTACTGGTGAATCTATTAATTGTCTTTTTGAAGATCAATTATTTTGGTATATAGATACATTTCCAACCGGTACGCTTTATGGATCTTGGACTTTTATTCATAATAACCTAGGTGTTGATCTAAATATTTCAACAAGTACTGATAATTTTGTTTTTGAGAACAAAAGGTTAATCAAGATAGTTGATTTATTAGGAAGAGAAACATCTTTTAAAAATAATCACATATTGTTTTATATCTACAGTGATGGATCTAGAGAAAAAAAATATATCAATAAATAATTGAAGAATCTATATTCTTTATTATTAATATTTCTTAGTTTACATAGTACATCTCTTTATTCTGCTCAAGTAGATTCTCTAAGAATAACTTGGGAAAATGAAGAGCTAACAGATTCGCTTAGATTTGCAGCATTGGATGAATTTCATGCTTTATTCTCCCTTGTTTTACCTGACTCCACTCTAAGTGTACTTGATTATTATCATGATTTAGCAATTTCAAAAGGTGCAGATCGACAAGTGTATAGGTCAGCTGTTAGAAAAGGAAATATTCTCAGACTCCAAGATCGAATTGATGAGGCGAGAACACATTATGATGAAGCTCTAATTATATCCCAAAAAATAAATAATTCTAGATTAGAAGCTATCATTATTGGAAACTTTGGTAATCTTCATTTAGATAAAGGTGAATATTTTGAATCTATAAAAAAATATAATAAAGCAAAGAAAATTTTTTCTACTGAAGATGATATGCTAGGTGAAGCTAGAATGCTCAATGGTATTGGTGCGATTAATTCTCGGATAGGCAATAATGATATTGCTTTGGTTCATTATGAAGAGGCATTAAATATTTATAAAGAATTAGACGCTAAAAATATTTCATACCCTATTTTAAACAGCACAACAATATTAATGAATATTGGCCTCATACATTACGAAAACAAATTACTTACTAAAGCAGAAGCATCATTTCTTGAAGCACTTAAAATACTTAAGCCCTATAATTACAAAATTTATATTTTAGGTTGCTACAATACACTGGCTCGAATATATCTAGAACTAAATCAAATAGAAAGTAGCTTACTTTATGCTAATAAAGGTTTTGATATAGCTAAAGAGTTAGATACCCAGAGTGGAATTTTATTATCTCAAATTCTTCTTGCTACAATTGATTATCAAACTAATAAAGATAGATCTATAGAGAAGTTAGCAAATATTTTTGAATCAGTTAGTAAAAATGGATCTTTAGAAATGAAAAGAGAAGTTTCTGAATTGCTTTATCTAGGATATAAATTTCAGAATAAATTAGACTTATCTCTAAAAATGTATGAGCTTTATAATTTATTTAATGATAGTATTCAAAAGAATGTCGACAGTTATGCAATAGCTAGAGAAAATGTAAAAAATGAATACGAAAAAATACTGTTTGAGTCTCAACTAGAAAATGAGAAAGAGAAAAACATCCTTAAATTAAATCAAATTAAGAAAATAGTATCTGTAATTTTTATCTCAATAGTTTTAGTGCTCTTACTGATTTACTTTATTATATTCAATAACAAGAAAAATAATATGAAGAGAGATGCACTTTTAGAGCAAATTAAATTTCTTAAAGAAAATAAGGTTGGTGCTATTCTCGATTCAAATACATTTGAATTGTCTAAGCAGAACATAGACAATTATTTAAATAGAGTATTAAACGAAACAGATTGGAATGTTCTTTTAATATTATTAGATAATCCAATGGTATTGAATAAAGAGATTGCTGAGAAATCTAATATGAGTATTGATGGTATTGGCTCTTCATTAAGAAGAATGTATGATTACTTTGAGATTACTGAAACTAAATATAAGAAAGTTGCCTTAATTCATAAAGCAGCTAATATTTCTGAAGGAAAATAAAATAAACCCCATTCAATTTAGTGGATTCTTAATGTGGACCTCTCGGTACTTATTTAAACTTTTTTTACAGAATTAGTTCAGAATTTAATTCTAAATTAGCTTATTGAAAAATTATTATAAGATGAAAAATAAATTTAATAAAATAATAACAAAACAAATTATTTCATTATTCATAATTATTACTACTCTTAATGTAAGCTATGCTCAAGGATACATTAGCGCAACTATACTGCATGATGGTTTAATAAGAGAATATAGCATTTATGTTCCAGCAAGTTATGATGGAACTACAAATTTTCCTCTACTGTTTAATTTACATGAAGGAGGTGGTACTATTGCTTTTCATATTGGCATCGCAGATATGAGTCCTATCGCTGATACAGCAAACTTTATTGTTGTTTATCCTCAGGCACGCCCAGACCCAAGTGATGGAAACTCTTTCAACTGGATTGCTAAAGTTCCAGGCACTTTTGATGATGTGCTCTTTTTTAGTTCATTGATAGATACGATTGCTAGTAATTACCAGATAGATCAGAATAGAATATATGCTAGTGGTTATTCATTAGGAGGTGATATGTCCTTTGAGCTTGCTTGTAAACTCAATAGTAGAATTGCAGCTATAGCTCCAGTAGCAAGAACTATGCAAGCTAATCCAAATAGTTTTTGCTCTCCGGTGCATTCTACAGGAGTTCTTACAATACTTGGTACGGATGACATAACTTCTCCATACAATGGGATTATATATCAAGGGGTAGAATATTATCTTTCTGCAGCAGCTACGCATAGTTATTGGGCATCACATAACAATTGTGATACAACTGCTAGTCTTAACATTGTAAGTCCAAGTGTTGAGCGATATAGTTGGTCAACTGCATCAGGTTGTACCTACGTAGAGGAATTAAAAGTAATAGGAGGAGGGCATGATTGGCCTGGAAGTTTTGGAAATATGACGATTGATGCGAATATTGAGATTTGGCAATTTGTTTCACGTTATGACATCAACGGATTAATTAGCTGTTTAACTACATCTATCAACGAAAATAATAGACAGAATGATAATAAGCAATTGATTAAGATAGTTGATATATTAGGAAAAGAGACTAAGTCCAATAATAACACTCCACTCTTTTACATCTATGATGATGGAACAGTGAAGAAGAAAATAATTCTTAAATAAAATACAAACTATCAGAAAAATAATTTTTTTATAAACTGCTTTAATTCTAGTGGTATGTGTTCATGCACAGCCAACAATAACAAATTTTTCACCTACTCTTGGGGTGGTTGGTAGCTCTGTAACTATCTATGGAAGTGGGTTTAGTACAATTACTTCAAATAATACTGTTTTTTTTGGTGGCATAGAAGCATCTATTGTAAGTAATACTTCAACAGAAATTATTGTAACTGTTCCAAATAGCATTCCATACGCTCCAATCTCAGTATATACAGATTCTCTTTTTAGCATTTCTTCAGAAAGATTTAATGTTCTTTTTACAGCTACAGCTCCTTTACAAGCTTCTGATCTTAGTAATCAATTATATAATCCATATTTAGGACAGAAATATTATGATATAAAGATTGCAGATATGAATGGAGATGGAAATCCAGAGATAGTGACTTCGGAAGCAGGCTCAGGTTCTAGTGCATATTTAGCAATATTTACAACATCCTTTGATAGTCTAGGTTTGATATCCATTGATAATAGGTTAGAAATTAATTTTGGAACAGGTGTTTATAGTGTGCCCCAGGATATTGCACTTGGCGATTTAAATGGGGATGGACTTTTAGATGTAGTTCTATCTGAAGAAGGAGATATAACGGATAATTTCCAAGCTCATACCTGTATTTTTATAAATAGCAGTCAGAATCAACTCTTTTCATTTGATCCACCTATCATAATTGCTGGTGATGGTTATGAAGGTTTTGTTCAACTTCAAGATATAAATGGAGATGGAAAATTGGATATCGTAACCTCTAAACAAACTAGTAATCAACTGTGGGTTTATTTAAATACAAGTAATAACAATAATGTGTCATTTGCAAATAAGATTATTGTTGGAGATGTTGTAGCGACCGCTCGACCTGCCTTTGCAGATTTGAATGGTGATGGCATGATTGATATGATTGCAACTGCTTATTTAAATAATGGTAGAGATATCTATATTTACTCCAACAACAGTACAATAGATTCTATTGTCTTTAATTTAGAAGATAGTGTTCTTGCTGGAGGATTTGATTTAGTTGGGTTTAATCCGTGGAACTGGAGCTCTTCGAATCCTGAATTAGTTGATCTTGATGGCGATGGTGATCTTGATATTGTAGTTACTAATGGAAATTGTGGTGCGGGATGCTCTCCAAGTGGAATTTCAGTAATTAAAAATATAAGTACTAGTTCTACTTTAAATTTTGAGTATAATTATAGTGATTTTTATCAGTATCAAAATAATACCTTTCCTCTTAGAATTAATGTTTCAGATTTAAATGGAGATGGTAAGCCAGATTTATTAACAAATGACTGGATGGGGGGTATATCAATTCTTATGAATTCAAGTACATCAGGTAATATTTCACTTAATGGACAAATCATAATAGGTGTTGGTGGATTCCCTAGAGTTGTTGCTACTTCAGATTTAAATATGGATTTCACTCCTGAAATTGTTGTTCTCAATTGGGAATCAGAAGGGTTAAGAATTATTCATAATTTTATTCCAACCATTCCACCTGTTGTCTCTAATACTACTGATATTAATTTCAGTAGTAATAGAAAACTTATCAGGATTGTTGATGTTTTAGGAAGAGAAAGTGAAGGGTCAAAGAACGAACCACTCTTCTATATCTATAATGATGGAAGAGTAGAGAAAAGAATAGTTTTTGAATAAACAAAAACCCACTCAGTTGAGTGGGTTTTGTTATGGTGGAGCTGGTGGGTTTCGAACCCACGTCCTAACAAGGTGTTAAATAATTTTCTACATGCTTATCTACTATTAATTTTCGAAATAAGTCTGGTAAATAGCATCCAATTCTTATCCTTATCTTCTAAATTTTTATTTGTTTACTGAAGCATTAAACAAACTATCCTGATGTTAATGATGCCTCAATATTAAAGGTTTCAGGAGTTCCTTTAAAAGAGACAAAAGCTATTCTAATTTATCAATTAGGCAGCTAAAGCGTAATTATTTTCGCCAATTAAAAAATTGAATCTTAATTTTTACGAGCCAAAATACAAAGCTCGACATGCTTACTAATCAACTCAACTTGCAGTCAAATCCAGTCAGCCCCATGAAATAATGAACAATTAGTGCAAAATTAGTAAATTCAATTGTTTTCGATGTGGCAATGATTATTTTTGTACTAAATTTCACTTATGAAAATAGGAATCCTTAGAGAAGAAAAAATACCTGCAGATAAAAGAGTAGCTTTTTCTCCTGCACAATGTAGGAGGATTCTAAATGAGTATCCAAATATTGAAATAGAGGTTCAATCAAGTGATATTCGGTGTTTTAAAGATAATGAGTATGTTGATCTTGGTATTTCTGTAGTTGATGATATTAGTGATTGTGATATTTTATTTGGAATTAAAGAAGTTCCAAAAGAGAAATTGATTACTAATAAGACATATTTGTACTTTTCACATACTATAAAAGAACAAGAATACAATAGGGATTTGTTAAAGAAGATGATCTCTTTAAACATTAAAATGATTGATTATGAAGTTTTAAAGCACAATGATGGTAGTAGAATACTTGGATTTGGAAGATATGCAGGTATTATAGGTGCTTACAATGGATTATTAACGTATGGCCTTAAAAAGGAATTATATAGTTTAAAACCTGCTTATATGTGTGTTAATCGTAAAGAGATGGAGCAAGAGTTGAATAATGTTAAATTAACTAACGAAAAGTTTTTAGTTACAGGAAAGGGGAGGGTCGGCTCTGGAATTTTAGAGACAATTAATCTATTGGGTATAAAGGAAGTTAGTATTAATGAATACTTAAGTTCTCAATTTGATTATCCTGTTTTTCTAAATATTGATGTAATGGATTACAATGAAAGAATTGATGGTCAATCAGCAAATTTTAATGATTTTATAAATCACTCAGCTGATTATAAATCATCTTTCATAAAATATGCTAAGCATACAGATATTTTTATTGCAGGTCACTATTATGGGGCAGGAGCTCCATATTTATTTACCAGAAATGATGTGAGGAAATCAGATTTTAAAATTTGTGTTGTAGCTGATGTTTCTTGTGATATTGATGGTCCTGTAGCAACTACAATTAGACCTTCTAAAATTGATTCACCGATTTATGGATATAATCCTATAACTGAATCTGAAGATGATTTTTTAGATGATGATTGTATTGCTGTTATGGCAGTAGATAATTTGCCATGCGAGCTGCCAAAAGATTCTTCAGAAGATTTTGGTGAAAATCTAATAAATTCTGTAATTCCTATAATATCAATTAATAGTAATGATATCATTAAAGGTGCTACAATTTGTGAGGATGGTGATTTAACTGAAGATTTTGAATATCTAAGAGGTTTTATATCTTCTTAAATAGATTTTAAATCACTAATAGTTTGAGTTGGATTTTGTGATTTAAATACAAAGCTTCCAGCAACTAAAACATTGGCTCCAGCATTAATTAACTTCTTAGCGTTGTCAATATTAACTCCACCATCAATTTCGATGTGTGTATCAAGCCCCTTGTCATTAATCATTTTTCTTAGTTTTTTTACTTTGTCATATGTAACATCTTCAAGTTTTTGACCACCAAAACCTGGATTTATAGACATTATTAATACCATATAACATTTGGGAAGAATATCTTCTAGCACACTAACTGGTGTAGTTAAATTTAATACTATGCCAGCTTTACAGCCTGCATCATTAATTTGAGCTAATGTTCTGTCAAGATGAACTGTTGATTCATAATGTACGGTTATAATATCTGCTCCAACATTAGCAAATTCTTCAATATATCTTTCAGGTTTTTCAATCATTAGATGAACATCTAATGGCTTTGTGGCATGTTTCTTTATTGCTTTAATCACAGGCATTCCGTATGAAATGTTTGGAACAAAATGTCCATCCATTACATCTATATGAAACCAATCAGCATCACTATTATTTACCATTTCACAATCTCTTTGCAGATTACCGAAATCTGCTGCTAACATTGATGGTGCTATTAAATGACTCATAATATAAAAGTAAAAAAAAAAGAGGACATTTGTCCTCTTTAAATTATCCTAAATAAGTTTTCAAAATTTTGCTTCGAGTTGTGTGTTTTAATCTTCTCACGGCTTTTTCTTTTATTTGTCTCACTCTTTCTCTTGTAAGATCAAATTTCTCACCAATTTCTTCAAGAGTCATTGCATGTCCCGCATTTAATCCAAAATAAGATGAAACAACATCAGCTTCTCTTGGAGTTAATGTGTCAAGAGCTCTTCTAATTTCTTCTCTTAATGATTCTAGCATTAATTGAGTGTCAGGACTTGGACTTTCATCACTTCCCATTACATCGTATAGATTACTATCTTCTCCTTCAATAAGTGGAGCATCCATAGAAACGTGTCTACCAGTATTTTTTAATGATTGTTTAACCTCTGTTAGTGATAAATCTACTAGTTCAGCAATTTCTTCTGCTGTAGGAGGTCTCTCAAATTTTTGTTCTAGTTGAGCGTAAGCTTTATTAATTTTATTGATTGAACCAATTTTATTAAGTGGTAATCTTACAATTCTAGATTGTTCAGCTAAAGCTTGAAGTATCGATTGTCTAATCCACCAAACAGCATAAGAAATAAACTTAAACCCTCTTGTTTCGTCAAATCTTTTTGCTGCTTTTATTAACCCAAGATTTCCTTCATTAATTAAGTCAGGTAGTGTAAGACCTTGATTTTGATATTGTTTGGCAACTGAAACTACAAAACGTAAATTGGCTTTTGTCATCTTGTCTAGTGCTTTTTCATCACCAGCCTTAATCTTTTGTGCTAACTCTACTTCCTCTTCAGCAGTAATAAGATCTACTCTACCAATTTCCTGCAAATATTTATCTAATGAAGCTGTTTCTCTATTAGTTACCTGCTTTGTAATTTTAAGTTGTCTCATATTTTTTTATTTATTAAAAATTAAAAATAAAATAAATTATTTCTTTTCAGGTCTTGGTAAAAGAACTTTTCTAGAAAGTTTCAATTTACCACTTCTTTCATCGATATCAATTAATTTAACCTCAATTTCTTGACCTTCTTTTAAAACATCTTCAACATTTTCTACTCTTTCCCATGCTATTTCTGAAACATGAAGTAATCCATCAGTATTTGATGAAATACCAATAAATGCTCCATAAGGCATAATTGATTTAACTTTTCCTTTGTAAGTTTTACCTTTTTCAGGAATGAATGCAATTGATCTAATCTTTTCAATTGCTAAATCAATTTTTTCTTGATCAGTACCTAAAATCTCCACAACACCTTTATCATCAACTTCTTCAATAGATATTACTGTTTCAGTAGTTGCTTGCATTTCTTGAATTATTTTACCTCCAGGTCCAATTATGCCACCAATTGTTGATTTAGGTACTTCAAGTTTTATGATTTTTGGAGTTTGAGGCTTTAATTGTACTCTAGGTTCTGAAATTGTATCAACAATTTTTTCTAGAATATGTAATCTACCATCTCTAGCTTGATTTAAAGCTTTATCTAAAATTTCATAAGATAAACCTTGAACTTTGATATCCATTTGACAAGCAGTGATACCATCAGCAGTACCACAAACTTTAAAGTCCATATCTCCTAAATGATCTTCATCACCTAAAATATCTGAAAGAACTGCATAGTTGTTAGGGTCTTTTTCGTCAGAAATTAATCCCATTGCTATACCAGAGACTGGCTTTATAATTTTTACTCCAGCATCCATAAGTGCCATAGTTCCAGCACAAACAGTTGCCATTGAAGATGATCCATTAGATTCCAAAATATCAGAAACAATCCTTACAGTGTATGGGTTATCAGCTGGAATCATTTTTTTGAGAGCTCTTTGTGCTAAGTTTCCATGTCCAATTTCTCTTCTGCTAACACTAAATTTCATTCTAGCTTCACCTGTAGAGAAAGGAGGGAAGTTATAGTGTAAGTAAAAACTTTCTGATCCTTGATGAGTTACACCGTCTAGTCTGTTAACATCAGTAGCTGATCCTAGTGTTACAGTAGTTAATGATTGAGTTTCTCCTCTTGTAAAAACCGCAGATCCATGAGGTGATGCTAAGTAATCAACTTCACACCATATTGGTCTAATTTGTGCTGTTTCTCTACCATCTAATCTTTTTCTTTCAGTTAGAACTAAGTTTCTCACTGCTTCCTTTTCAACATCGTGATAGTAAACACCAATTAATTTAGAATCATATTTTTCAACTTCTTCTTCCGTAAGGGTAGCAATCCAATCAGTTTTAACAGATTTAAATTTAGTTGACCTTTCTTCTTTTCCTAAACCTTCGGCAGCTACTGCATAAACAGCATCGTAAGTTTCTTTCTTAATTCTTTCTTTTAAATCTTCATCATGTGTTTCATGGCAATATTCTCTTTTTTCAGATGTTGCACCTACTTTTTCAGCTAATTTTAGCTGTGCAGCACATTGTACTTTGATAGCTTCATGTCCGATTTTTATTGCTTCAATCATTTCAGCCTCTGAAACTTCATTCATTTCACCTTCTACCATAGCCACACTGTCGGTAGATGCACCAACCATAAGGTCAATATCAGCATTTGCTAATTGTTCTGATGATGGATTAATCATGAAGTTACCATCAATTCTTGCTACTCTACATTCTGAAATTGGTCCGTTAAATGGAATATCAGAAATTGCTATTGCTGTTGAAGCAGCTAATGCTGCAAGTGCATCTGGCTTAACATTTTCATCATGAGAATTTAACGATATCATGATTTGAACTTCAGCGTGGTAATCACTTGGAAACATTGGTCTCAATATTCTATCTACCAACCTCATAACTAATATTTCTTGATCTGTTGGTCTAGCCTCTCTTTTTAAGAATCCACCTGGAAATCTTCCATCAGCTGAAAATTTCTCTCTGTAGTCCACGGTCAGTGGTAAAAAATCTACTCCTTCTCTAGCTTCAAAGCTTGATACTACAGTAGCTAGTAAATGTGTTTTACCCATTCTAACTTCAACTGATCCATGGGCTTGTTTTGCTAATTTTCCTGTTGTTAGAGTGATTTCTCTTCCATCATCTAACTTAATTATTTCTTTTTCTTCTTTTATCATTGTAATTTTTGTGTATAAAATAAAGAAGGCAATAGAAATTGCCTTCATTTTGGTTGGATGTTATCTTCTTAAACCTAGATCTTTTACAAGTTCTCTGTATTTGACAATATCTTTATTCATTAGATAGTCAAGTAATTTTCTTCTTTTACCTACCATTATTTGTAGTGATTTCTGAGTGCCATAATCTTTATGGTTATTTTTCAGATGATCTGTTAGGTGTTTAATTCTTGATGTAAATAAAGCTACTTGGCTGTAAACTGATCCAGTATCTTTTTCATTACTACCGTGTTTTTTGAAAATTTCTTGTTTGTTTATTGTACTCATTATATTTATTGTTGTCAATATCTAATTTGGGCTGCAAATTTAGTAAAAGTTTTCAGTTATATATGATTAATTATAGTAAATAATTACTATTTCATCATTCTCAATAATTGACTTAGTTTTTCTTTTAAATTTTTTCTGTGAACTATTAGGTCAATAAAGCCATGTTCTTTAAGAAATTCTGATGTTTGAAACCCTTCAGGTAAATCTTTTCCTATAGTTTCTTTTACTACTCTAGGGCCAGCAAAACCAACCAATGCATTTGGTTCTGCAATGTTTAAATCTCCTAGCATAGAAAATGATGCAGTAGCACCACCAAATGTAGGGTCAGTTAATAGAGAAATATATGGAATGCCATTTTCATCAAGTTGAGCTAGTTTTGCTGATGTTTTGGCAAGTTGCATTAATGAAATTGCTGCTTCCATCATTCTTGCACCACCAGACTTGGATATGATTATTATAGGACATTTTTTCTTATTTGCAAAGTCAACGGCACGCGCAATTTTCTCACCTACAACAGAACCCATAGACCCTCCAATAAATGTGAAATCCATTGAGGCAATTACAATATTTTCTTTATTCATTTTTCCAAAACCTGTTCTAATAGCATCTTTTAGTCCGGTTTTCTTTTGCATAACTTTTAAACGGTCTGAATATTTTTTAGTGTCTTCAAACTTTAATGGATCAGCAGAATTTAGATTAGCATCCAATTCTTTGAATTTATTGTTGTCAAAGAGAATTTTAAAATATTCTTTAGAACCAATTCTGTGATGATAATCACAGTTTTTACAGACAGAAAGATTTTCTACAAACTCATCATTTGTAAAGATAGATTTACATTTAGGACATTTAATCCAGAGACCGTCAGCAATTTCTTTTTTTTGATCAGTTTTGGTAGTTATACCGTCTTTAATTCTTTTAAACCAATCCATTTTTATTTATTTCTTTCTAAATTATTTAAATCTTTGAAAGATTGTAAAAGTCTATTTTTAAATGTTAATTCTCCTTCTCTTATCCATTTTCTTGGATCATAGTATTTTTTATTTGGAATATCTGGTCCTTCAGGATTTCCAATCTGTTCTTTTAAGTATTCTTCAAATTTCTTGAAATAATCTCTAACTCCAATAGTAAATCCCCATTGTAAGTCAGTATCTATATTCATTTTTATTGCTCCATATGAAATAGCTTCTCTAATTTCTTCATATGAAGATCCTGATCCACCATGAAAAACAAAATTGATAGGTTTTTCCACAGTATTAAATTTACTCTGAACATATTTTTGAGAATTATCTAGTATCACAGGAGTCAACTTAACATTTCCAGGTCTGTAAACTCCATGAACATTTCCAAATGCTGCAGCTATGGTAAACTTATCACTTATCTTCATTAATTCTTCATATGCATAAGCTACTTCTTCTGGCTGGGTATAAAGTTTACTACTATCTATGTTTGTATTATCAACACCATCTTCTTCACCACCTGTAACACCCAATTCAATTTCAAGCGTCATTCCTATCTTACTCATCCTTTGAAGATACTTTTTACATGTTTCAATATTATCTGCAATTGGCTCATCTGATAAATCTATCATATGAGAACTGTAAAGTGGAATTCCATTCTTTTTGTAAAATTCTTCGCCAGCATCAAGCAATCCATCAATCCAAGGAAGTAGTTTTCTTGCACAATGATCTGTGTGCAGAATAACACTTGCATTGTAGGCCTTTGCCATATTATGAACATGAATTGCTCCAGAAATTCCTCCGGCAATTGCAGCTGCCTGATTTTCATTATTTAAACTTTTTCCAGCAAAAAATTGACAACCACCAGCAGAAAATTGAATAATGACAGCAGAATTAGCTTCAACAGCAGCTTCAATAACAGAGTTAACTGTGCTAGTATTTGTTACATTTACGGCTGGAAGTGCGTAAAGATTATTTTTAGCATCTGTGAATACATCTTGTACTTGTTTTCCTGTAAGAACACCACTTTGAAATTTTGTCATTTTTTATTAATTAATGTTTAAGACAAAATTAGAATATTGTTATAAATGACACACTTTTTTTATAATAATTTCTTATAATTGATTTTAACAAAAATTATGATAAGCAAAAACGAAATCAAGTTAATTAAATCTCTTAGTACTAAAAAAAATAGGTTTAAAGAATTATTGTTTATAGTAGAGGGTGAAAAGATGGTCGATGAGCTTCTAAGCTCAAATTACAAAATCAAAAAAATATACGGCAGAAAAGAGTGGTTTGAAAATAATTTTTCAAAATTAGATTTAATTGATTTTCAAAAGATTTCTAGTGATGAATTATGCCGAATAAGTAACTTTAAAAACCCAAATGATGTATTGGCGTTGGTTGAGATGTTTTCTAATGAACTTGACTATTCTAGCCTTACAGGTACTACTTTAATTTTAGATTCTATAAATGATCCAGGAAATCTTGGCACTATTATAAGAACTTGTGATTGGTTTAATGTTAGAAATGTGATTTGTTCAAAAGATACTGTAGATGTTTATAATAATAAAACGATTCAATCTACTATGGGTTCAATTTTTAGAGTTAATATTTACTATTTTGAACTCACAGAGTTTTTTGTTAGCATTAATAACAAGCCACAAACTTATGCAGCAACTTTAGATGGGAAAAATTTAAAAAACATTAAAAACAAAAAAGATAATTTTCTAATTATTGGAAGTGAATCTCACGGTATTTCTGATGATCTAATGAAATTTGTTGATGAAAAAGTTAAAATAGAAAATGTTTCAGCAAGTGGGGAGTCATTAAATGCTGCTATTGCTACAGCTATTATACTGTATCAATTATCCTAAAATTATTCAAAAGTAAAAGACAACATCCAGCCGCTTGTTTTGAGATTATTAATTGTTTCAGTGTATACGGTTTTATCTCTTGATAAAATATTTATTATTCCATGAGATATTTTAATTTGTGGAGAAAACTTAAAGTATTGAAGATAAAAATCAATACCAAACCCTCCTTCTATCATAATATCGTGATTATTTAATTTTACTAATTCTTGTCCTTCATCATCAATTGTAGATTGTGATGCAATGTCTAAACTGTATTTTACACCACACATTACATAGGTTCTAAAGTTATTATAACGCTCAGACTTATATTTTAATGAGATAGGAAAGTCAATTAATGTAGATTCTATTCTCTTAGTTTTTAAAGATTCATTATTTTGATCAGTAAATTGATAATTTAAAATTCTTTCTCCAAAGACTAAAGTTGGTATAAACCTTAGATCAGTATATTTTCCAAGTCTTAAGTTCGAAACAATTCCAAGATTAAAGCCTTTTTGATCTTGTGATAACATTGATAGTAGACTGTCATTTGCTAGAAAATTATCATTTTTATTAATGTTAAAATTTAATGCATTTATTCCCAGAGAAAAACCAAAATGAATTTTTTTGAAATCATATCTAGCTAAATTTTGTGGTTTTTTATGTCTTTGAGCATTTGCTAAAGATGGAATTGTTAAAAGAACAACAAGTGTATATTTGATGAAATAATTCATTTTCCTTCAAACGTTAACAAAATTATTTTATTGCTACATAAAGAGAGACAATACCAAAGCTTAAAGGATAATAATTAGCTTTAGAAAATCCTTGTTTATTTAAAATTTCAAGAAAATCGTCTCCATCAGGAAAGCTTTTTACGGAGTTTGGTAGATAGCTATATGCACTTTTATCTTTTGAAACTAAACTTCCAATAAAGGGTAGTATTTTTTGAAAATAAATGGAGAAAATTTGTTTTAAAGGAAATGCTTTTGGTGTAGAAGGCTCCAATATTACTACATATCCATTTTTTTTTACTACTCTATATATTTCACTTAATCCTTTTTCTAAATTTTCAAAATTCCTAACTCCAAAACCAGCAGTTATTGCATCGTAACTATCATTTTCAAATGGTAAGTTTTCAGAATCTTCAATACTCAACTTTATTCTATCATTAAGTTTTTTTTGTTGGATTTTTTTATTACCAACATATATCATCTGATCAGAAATATCAATTCCAGTAATATTTGCTTTAGTGTGTTTTGCAGCAGAGATTGCAAAGTCAGCAGTTCCAGTTGCTATGTCAAGTATTTTTTTTGGATTGTTTAATATTTTTTTAATTGCTTTTTTTCTCCAAACATAATCCATACCTAAAGATAAAGTATGGTTTAGAACATCATATTTTGAAGCAATCATATTAAACATGTGTTTAACTTGATCCTTTTTACTTTGTAATGAATTGTAAGGTTTTATAGAGGGTTTAGACATCAAGTAGCTTTTTTGCTCTTTCTAGTAATTCTTTATTAGTTATTGGAACAACACCAACCTTTTCACAAACTATTCCTCCAGCTATATTAGAAAGTATTGCAAGTTCCTCGAAATTTATATTGCATGCCAAACACATTGCTGCTACAGAAACTACGGTGTCTCCAGCACCTGAAACATCTATTACATTTGATGTTGTAGATTCTTTTATTTTGGAACCGTTTCTTGTGTTTAAGAAAATACCTTTATTTGAAAGAGTCAACAAAATAGCTTTTGCAGAAATTATCTTTCTTAATTTTGAAGTAGTCTCCTCTATTTCACTGAAGTTGTTGATGTCAGGATTTGTATTTAGGCCTTCATTTATCTCTTTTAAGTTTGGCTTAAATAATGTACATTCTTTGTAGGATAAGAAGTTTTGCTTTTTTGGATCTACAATTGTGGGGATATTTTTGCTATTTGCAAGAGATATAATCTTTTCAATAATAGTTTCAGTTAAAACTCCTTTGTTATAATCTTGTAAAATTATTGCATCAATATTGTGAGTTAACTTTTCTATTAAATTATAAAATTGATTTTCAACTTTAATAGGGTAGGTGTCCTCTTCATCAATTCTTAATTGATGTTTATTATCTGCTATAACTCTTGTTTTAGTAGTGGTTTTTCGTCCATTAGAAATTAACATGCCTTCTAAAGATAAACCTTGCTCTTGCATTAACTGTTCAAATATTATTCCTCTATTATCATTTCCAATTACAGTACATAAAATAGATTCGGCTCCTAATTCTTTTAAATTTAGAGCAACATTAGCAGCTCCACCTAATCTGCTATCATTTTGATTAACAGCGACATCAACCACAGGAACAGGAGCTTCGGGAGACATTCTGTGAATTTCTCCCCATAAATATGTGTCAATAATAGCATCTCCAACTATTAAAATTCTTTTAGATTTAAAATCATGAAAGTATTTTGAGAGATTCATTATTATTTGAGATTTGCAAGTTGATTTTTAATTCTTTTTGAAGCTTCTAATAATTTCTCCTCAGATGCTGCATATGAAATTCTAACACATTCAGGATTTCCAAAAGGAGCACCTGAAACTAATGCAACATAACAATTATTTAATAAATACATACATAAATCATTTGCATTAGAAATTGTTGTTTTACCATCTGATTTGCCAAAATAGTGTGATACATCAGGAAAAATATAAAATGCTCCATCAGGAACATTAGTTTTAATTCCTTTAATATTATTTAGTTCAGTTAGTAATAAATCTCTTCTTTTTAAAAATGAATCTTTCATATGAGAAGTTGAAGATTTTGGGTCTGACTTCATAGCTTCTTCTGTAGCTTTTTGTGCAACAGCGCATGTTGCAGATGTAACTTGTCCTTGAATTTTATTACATGCCTTTGCAATCCACAATGGAGCACCTATAAAACCTACTCTCCATCCTGTCATAGCAAAACCTTTGGAAACTCCGTTAACGGTAATAACTCTTTCTTTTATGCTATCTATTCTACCAATACTAAAATGTTCGTCTGTAAAATTTATATGTTCATATATTTCATCTGAAACGATAAATATGTTTGGGTGTTTTTCAAATACTTTTGCAATATCTCTTAACTCAGCTTCAGTATACACCGATCCACTAGGATTACAAGGAGAGCTAAACATAAACATTTTTGTTTTTTCTGTTATTGCTTCTTCAATCTGACCAGCAGTTATTTTAAAGTTATTCTTAACACTAGATGGGATTTCTACAGGAATTCCCTCAGCGAGCTTTATAATTTCAGAATAAGAGACCCAAAAAGGACAAGGAAGTAGAACTTCGTCTCCAGGGTTAAGTAGACTTAAGCATACATTTGCTAATGATTGCTTTGCACCAGTAGAAACAATAATTTGATCTTTAGTATATTCTAAATTGTTGTCTCTCTTAAATTTTTCTGAAATAGAAATTCTTAATTCATCAAGACCAGCAACTGGAGTATAATGTGAAAAGTTATTGTTAATTGCGTTTTTTGCCGCATCTTTTATGAATTCGGGCGTATTAAAATCAGGTTCGCCTAGACTTAGAGCTATTACATCTTTTCCTAACACTTTTAATTCTCTACTCATTCTAGCCATAGCTAATGTGGCGCTTTCGGCTAATCTATTTATTCTTTCTGAGACTTTATTCATTGCTAAAATTCTAGGGACGCAAATATAAGAATATTGAAATAATTTATATTTTTATGTACATTAAATAATTATTTAAATTATAATGAAAATATATTTTATTTTTCTTCTCTCTTTTTTGTTGTTAACAGTTAATTCCAATGCGCAAAAGATTTATGCTGTAGAATATGCTAACCAAGCTGATGTGAAAGTATTTGTTGTTAATTATCAAAGTCAAGCAGATTTATTGGTGTATAAAGTTGATTATGCTTCTCAGGCTGGTAAAAATGATGGTAATTGGTTTTATGTGAAATATAAAAGTCAAGCAGATAAAAATATATATTATTGTGAATATGCATCACAAGCTGATATTAATATATATTATGTGAAATATAAAAGTCAATCCAAGTGGAAAAAAGATAAAAACAAACATCTTTTTTATTAGAGAGATTTTATAATTTGATAAATATTTTTTTTACAATTAATTACTTCTTTTTCTATTTTATAAAGTCTATTTTCTGAAACTAATAGCTTAAATTTTCTGTTTCCAATTTCCTCTTTAATAATTTTATGTATCCAGAATTTTTCTTGATTCATTCTTTTATTTCCAAAGTAATTATCAGATTTAGCATTTGAAATAAATTGATTAGTCAATTCATTTATTTCAATAATACCTGTGTTTTCTAGAGCTGAACATTTAACAACCTTTGGTGTCCAATAATTGTCAATTGGAGCATTTATTGAGGTTGTGTTTTTAAATTCTAAAACAGCTTCTTTTACCTTTATTTTATTGTCACTATCATCCTTTGTTACAATTATTAGATGAGCCAATTCAATAATTCCTCTTTTTATTCCTTGTAATTGATCTCCAGCTCCAGTAATAGTTAATAATAGCATAATATCAACTAGTTTACTAACGGTAGTCTCTGACTGCCCAACTCCAACAGTTTCTATGATTATAATATCAAAACCAGCAGCTTCACATAATAAAATACAATCTTTTGTCTTATTTGCTACACCTCCTAAATCTCCACTATTTGAACTAGGTCGAATAAAAACATTTTTATTAGCAGATAGTTCATTCATTCTACTCTTATCTCCTAAAATACTTCCTTGTGACTTTTCACTTGATGGATCAATAGCTAAAATGGCAACCTTTTTATTTTGATCTAAGAAAGTTTGTCCAAATTTTTCAATAAATGTACTCTTTCCAACACCTGGAATACCTGTTACTCCAATTCTTATAGAATTATTATTTTTTTTAAATTTTGATATTAGATTTTGGCTTACTATTTGATCTGATTCTAAATTGCTTTCAGCAAGAGTTATTGCTTTACTTAGCGCATTTGCGTTTTGTTTAATAATTTCAGAATAAAGATCCATTACTTTACGGCAATTACAGATATTTCAATGTTTACATTTTTTGGTAATCTTGAAACCTCAACAGTTTCTCTAGCGGGTGGTGTAGATTTAAAATGCTTAGCATAAACAGTATTTACAGTAGAGAAATCATCCATGTTTTTTAGAAAAATTGTTGATTTAACAATGTTTTCAAAAGTCATATTTACTTCTTTAAGAATTGCATTTATATTTTTAAATATTTGAAATGTTTCATCTTCTATATTACTGTTTTGTAAGTTGCCATCAATATCAAGAGCAATTTGTCCAGAACAATATAAAGTTTCATTACTTAATATTGCTTGGCTATATGGGCCAATAGCTGCGGGAGCGTTAGCTGTAAATATTTTTTTTTTCATAATTATTTTCTTACCTCAAATATAATACTTCCGAGTCTTAACATATTACTTTCGTTACTGATTGCTAATATATAATCATTACTCATTCCCATAGATAATACATTGAAAATTTTAGATTTATATTTTTTAAATTCCGTGTTTAATAATTTAAATTCTCTATCAATTAAATTATTATTGTCTGTATTTGTAGCCATTCCCATTAATCCCTTGATTAAGATATGTTCTAATTCTGATGCATAATTCATAACATCACTAATTTCATTAATTTTAAAACCATATTTACTTTCTTCATTTGCTATTTTGACCTGAATTAAACATTTGATGATTTTATTTTTTGCTTTAGCTCTTTTATTTATTTCTTCTAATAATTTTAGGGAATCAACTGAATGAACCAATGAAATAAAAGGAATAATATATTTAACTTTATTTGTCTGTAAATGCCCTATAAAATGCCATCTAATATCTTTAGGGAGTTTTTCATGTTTTTCTAATATTTCTTGAACTTTATTTTCTCCAAAATCTCTATGATCTTTATTATAAATATCTAATATTTCTTTCTTTGATCTTGTTTTTGAAACTACAACTATTTTAACTTTCTTGTCAATTTCATCTTTTATGCTGTTTAAACTATTATTACGGCTCATTTTTATCTAATTCAAACATTGTTATTCCAGATCTTAATTTTGGTTCTATATAAGTGCTTTTTGGGGGTAATACTAAACTATTATCAGAGATTTCTTTAATATCATTAAAATTAGTTGGTTTTAAAATAAAGGCCAAGCTGTTTTTAGACTCATTTATAATTCTAATAATTTCATTATTTGATATTTTTCCACTTATATAATTGATTTCTTTACTATTATCATCCATTTTAAATATTGGTTTTAAAATATTGTTTGATAAAATGGATGTAGGTAAAATAGATAATAAGTCATCATTATAAGTTCCTTTTTTGGGAGTTAAGCTGTAGGAATTACTTTTTGTTATTAGTAATATTTCATTTTTAACATCTGAAATAAATTCTATTTTCCGAACCTTTTTGACTACAAAAACTTCGTTTAGTTTATTTATTAAATCAATCTCATTAATATTAATAATATTTTTAATAACCCTATTAAAACTAAATACATTTAATTGTTCCTCATCAATGAGCATACTCATAAAATAATTTGAATTTTTAGAAGTATTTAATCGAGCTGATGATGCGCTACGGTGATGTCCATCGGCAATGTAAAGGGATTTGATAGATTCAAATTTTTTAGAAATATTTTGAATTTCTTCTTTACTAGAAATTACCCAAAGTTTATGGGATGTTTTATCTGATGTTGTAAATTCATATTCTGCTCTATCTTTCTGTGCAATGCTGATAATTTTTTGTATTTCTTTATTTGATTTATATGTTAATAATACCGGATCTGCATTAAAGCCTGTCGAGTTCAAATATTTTGAAAATAATTTTTCTCTTTTGCTTATTGTTTTTTCATGTTTTTTTATAGTCCCATCTAAATATTCTTGAGAAGATGCTGCACCTATAATTCCTGTATAATTAACATTTTTTTCGGTTAATTGATAAATGTAAAATGATGATTTTTTATCTTTTGATATAATTTTATCATTTAAAAATTCAAGATATTTTTCTTTAATTAAATTATAATTTTTTTTTGTTTGAATTTTCTTGTTTTTTTCAAATTCAGGATTTATTATTTGTAAGAATGTATAAGGATTGTTTTCAAGTTTATCTTTTAAAACTTTTTTGGAATAGCTAAGGTAT
>Ga0222716_10000446_pt1 | contig 35352 bp, 59 predicted proteins | sample C33_13DmetaG_FD_165044 | JGI IMG/M metagenome (GOLD analysis project Ga0222716, IMG submission 165044) | Estuarine water microbial communities from San Francisco Bay, California, United States - C33_13D | ecosystem: Environmental > Aquatic > Marine > Unclassified | place: USA: California... | reverse complement strand
ACTCTATAGACTATGCAACAGGATGGCAATATTCAGTATCGGGTACAAACGTGACCAACGGGGGACAATCTCTAAGTCCCAACCCAACAACAAACTCAGTGATAGTGAATCCATTAGGAGGAACAGAGGGGCAAGTAACAAGTGCCAACTCTGGTCTCGATTTAAATGGACAGAGTTTCACAATCGCAGAACCAGGAGCAGCATTCCAGTTCACTCAGACCTACATGGGACCAGGAGTGACAAACCAAACTGTGATCCAAAGAGTTACGGAGGTCACTTCAATAACCGATACGACCTCAATTTTCAGTCAGTAAATGGAACAAAGAAATCCGTTGCTGGTATTATGCTGCTTTGCATTTTATCTCCTAGTATTGCTCGCGCTGCGGATGTGGGTGGTGTAAGTGCAACAGCAAACCCAATCGCGAATAGCTCTGGCTCAGTGACGAACCAAGCTATTCAGGTTTTACAAGGTCCCTACATCACCAATCAATATGGTGGTGGTATCGCATGTCAAGGACCGACTGCTAATATCACACCATTCATCACTCATGCTCGTAATGAGAAAGATCCATTTGAGACACATTACTACGAACCTCAGTATGACAACAGAGATTTTGAAGGTCAGTTAGTAGAAGTTCAAAAGAATGTAAAAAACTGGCCATGGTCAGAACATTATAATGACAAAACTTATGTCAATGAAGATGGTGAAACTGTTCGTGCCTATGAAGATGGTGAAAACATGCCTATCACTATTATGGAAATGACAGGAGATGGTGTTCCTGATAATCCAGGACGGAAATTGTGGGATAAACCGGTAAGAACCGGAGATACAAAAAACTACAGTACTAGTATTGGATTGTCAGCAACACTTTCTTTTCCACTTGATGGTGGACTACAAGAACGTTGTAAGACAGCAGCAGATACTCAAATCCAAATGCAGCAACAAATGATTGCTAATAAGAGATTGGACTTTGAGATTGCCAGACTTAAGAATTGTGGTGAATTAATGCAGAGAGGAATTTCTTTTCATCCCAGAAGTCCTTATTATAAAATATGTGCAGACGTTGTAGTACAAAATGTCAATACCGTCATGCAACATAGACATTCTATCCCTTCGGTTTCAGTGCCGAACGTAACACCTTTATCGCCCGATTCCGATCCCGTTGTGCCGCCTTCCTCTCAGTCGCAGACAATACAGGGGGCGTCTTACCCCGTAAGGTCGCAATCTTCTTCATTACCTTCTTCACAGTCGGTTTCACAACCTTTAACAAAAGATCAGCAAGAGGCTTTGCGAGCAGTGCAGAGGTCGTCGCGACTACAGCAATTGAGGCGGTAACAGTTACAGCACCTGGTGATGGTAGGTTAGCAATAATCTGATCTGGTATATTTAAATTCTCAAATACAGGGAGACATTCTTTTCCTACTGTCTCATACCTAGTAATCTTTTTATTGTTTCGTAATACTTTTCCTACAGGGTTCTTTAACTGCTGCTCTCTTGTAGGACACTCTGCTAATGCAGCATCAGTTCTAGGAGGTGTTGGTGTAGCAGGAGTCTCTGGTGCTTCTGGAGTGTTTGGGACGACTGGTGGAGGTGGAGGAGACTCTGTTGTTATCTCTAACCTACGTGGATCATAATCTATTGGGTTATAACTAGGAGTTCCTGCATCACAAAATACTTGAACACCATCTTTATCTTCTTCTTTGAGTGTTTGATTCTCACTACTATCTCTGTGAGATTCAACGCATCCAGGAATATTAACAATAGGAACACCCACCTGTGTAGTCACGGGTGGGTAAATTGGCACTGCATGTGATGGTGTCTTTAACCAATCGGGGGTATCATTAATAATTAAATTACTAACTTGTCCGATTCCAATATCAATGTTGTCTAATTGTATTTCTGGAATCATTTTTCATTCTACTAATGTTCCATGTGATCTACGAATTTCTTTTAGTGCTTCAAGGTTCATATCTTTGGTGCCACCATCATAGGCAAGGGCATACCCAAACTCAATCATTTGCTCGTTAAGGGACACTGACTCGTCCCCAATGTATAACCAACCAAGAAGACGACCATATTTGCCGACGCCACCAACAAGTTCAGTCCTAACAGACAACTCATCGTCACCAGCAATAGTGCTTTCCAATTTCTCTTTGAGCCAGTTGGTTGCGTCGATTCCAAGTGCCTTCTCCTCTAAATTTTTCGTCCTTTTCTCTGGCGTATCAACTCCTGCAACTCTAACTCTTTCTTTCTTGTATAGATCAAACCCGAGGTCGATAGTTACGTCTATGGTGTCACCATCAAGGACACGATTTACCTCCACTACTCGGAAGTTGTAGCAGCTCTTCCTGCTCGGTGGTGTCATAGCACCCATCTGCTAATTCCTCAAACGATTCTCTTAGTATGTATATAACATAACCTAGTGCCAACCCAACAGCAATAATTACTAGAATGATTACTGACCATACAGGATCAGCCGGATTATCAAGTGGACGTAACAATAAATTCACAATCTATTTTCACTCCCTGCAGAAGGAACTAATTGATATGCCATTTTATCTCTCAACTTATTAATACGCTCATCATCATATTGCTGAAAATTTCCTCGCTTATCAACTTTCTTATAGTAGTGTAATGCGTTTAGGATGATTGTATAATCATCTATTGTTAAATCAAATTTCATTAGCAATCGTTAAAGACTGAACCAACAGTAGAACCAACAGTAGAACCTACTTTACCACCCAATAATGACACCCAACCAGCTGCTAACCATCCAACATATGGAATACCGATCACAGCAGGAACACCAATGCCAGCAGCAATACTAGTTCCTGCCATTGCACCTTGAGACCGTGCTCCAGCGTCCGCCACGATACACTCTATGTCTTTTGCAGACTTTCCCTCGTCGTCTATAGCACCTCCTGTGTTACGAGTGCCATCCATTGTATATTCATCACGTCTATATTCAGTTCTCTTCTCACTACTATTACCACCAAAGAATCCTTTCTTATTCTTATCTAAATCAAGTGATCTCTCAGAATTAAGAATAGCAGGGTCGTTTGCTTTATATTCTATACTATAACCTTCTTTACCTGCTTTGATCTTATAAGAAGAGTAATCTCCTCTAGGTAAATTAATAATTGGAACTTCTGGTGTTTTTGTTGCTTGGATGATGTGCCCTAGAACACCAATATGTGCTACGGCAACAACACCACCAACTCCTAATGCAGTCCATTTAAAGAAGTTCATAAGATTACACGGTAGGTTTTACAGGTGGTTCGCCATCATTAGTGATAAACTTAATTGGTGCTTGCTCCACACGAATAGTTTGAGCAGGTGCAGTTTGTGCTGCAGCAGCAATCAATCTTTCCATATCTGCTTTGGTAATGCCACCACCACCATTACTAGATTCTCCTGCTTTCTTTGCTGCCTGAACTCCGAACGTAGCCAAAACTCCGGTGAAGACGCTGGCTATAAAAGTCGGATCTAGTTTTTGCTCTGGAATACCGAGTGCGGGAGGAAGTTTAATATAAGCGAGCGTGAGTATTCCACCGCTCCAAACAAGGATGCCAAGTCTAACAAAAGTAGACAGAATAGCAAGCTGTTCTTCTTTGTCATCTGCTGCTTCCTTTAATTTACCCAGAATACCTTTCTTCTTAGGTTCTTCCTTTTTTACTTCTTCTGGCATTCCATATAGAGCAACTTATCTCTATTTAGAAATATATCCTTCTTTGACTAGATACTCTCTAGTCAGTGGAGTGGGAGGGTATATTTCCCACATATTACCACCAGCACAAGCAGCAAGAGCATTCATTGTCATATTCTCAGTTCTACCTGCCCAACCTGCTTCTGCTTCCCATGGTACAGCAAACTCAGGATATGTGCGCTCTGCCATCACACGCCAGATCATGGGAACTTCATCCTCTGGTTTGATAATAGCAATCAAACTATTATCAATAGTCCCTGCCATACAATCTTGTGCAGCGTGCCATCCTTCATGACGCATAACCATCATGAGTGTACCAGGATCGCCCATGAAGTTCTTGTTTAGAAAGAAGTTATTAGAGACAGTATGATACACACCACGATGTCCTTTCGGAAAATACTTCTCGTCAGAAAGGAATACATTCACTCCAATCTCATTCAAGGAGTGAAGCATGTTATGAAACTCACCGGTGACACTAGTAAATTCTTCAGTGTTATCATACTGCGATGAGATGTCAAGCATAGAGTATACTTTCACCACATCATCAGCACATTCACCAAGAAGCATACATCCCATAGAGTGCATGGTATTATATTCACTTTCTTTAAGTGGATCTGCAGAGACAGGAGCAACTAATGCTGCGGATGCCAATAAACTAAAAATAATTTTTTTCATAATCAGAAAGGAAGAGCGGGACCAGTTGTGGAAGGTATGGGGGGAACAGATACACCACTAGCAGCGCCACCAACAACACCACCAGTGGCACTAGGAAGTTCCGGCATTCCAGGTAGAGCACCAGCAATTGCTTCTGATGCTGCTGCTGTGATTTTATTCTTTGCGTTCTCAATAATAGAATCTTTATTAAGATATAGTGCAGTACCGCCACCGACGATACCTGCAGTTCCTATAAATGATAGGACTGCTAAAATATTAATTACTTTTTGCATAATAAGCCTCGTAGTATTTGGTAATGCCATTACAATTTACATTACCTTGGGACACCCAGTCATGGGCACACTCATATATAGATTGATTACTATACTTTGATTTTCTTTCGTTGTCAAGATCAACACCATATCTACTCAAAAGAATAAGAAGAGATTTTTCTCTGAGTTTAAGTTTTTCTTTACTATATCTCCAATCATCAACCATGAATATTCTCCGATCCACCAATAGGGTTTAAATGTAATGTAGTCTTTCCACACTTGGTTGCTATATCATACATCACTTCATGGATGTTCTCAGGTTCAGATTTAACTTCCCAGGAACCTCCAATACCACCATCCATATTTACAACAATATCATCGCTAAATTTTTTCATCAATTTCTCATGCTCCATTTGTGTTTCCGTTAAAATTGGTTCACTAAACCATTCATCATAAGGTGCAATAATTGGTGCTGGATATGTCATGATTGCCAGTGGTAATGAAAGAAGTTGCCTTTTGGATCACACATTGGGTCTTCTGCTACCACGCGATATGGTAGCATACTCTGTCCTTTAAAGTCAGTCCTATCTCCAATAATGCTATATGCTTTTAAAAGATTTTCTTTTCCTTTATTTGATTGTAATTCGTTAACCAAATTTATGTTGGCAACAGGTCTCTTGTAATCAAATCCTTGATATTGACCAGGAGCATAAACTACGTCAGCAACAGTGTTGGGAAAGTAAGGAGACCTAACTCGATTGATAATTGATACTGCAACACAGTACTCATCAAAAGTATTTACAGCCGCTTCAACTTGAATCGCTCTTGCTAAGTGATCATAATCGAGGGGTGTTAGTGCTAGGATTGTTTCTAAAATCATGTCATTAAAAAAGGAGCATCGATGCTCCTGTAATATACCGTAATTTATTTAGTTTGTCAAGCAGAAGAAGACGGTGAATAAACTGGTTGCATTAATCCACCACCTGGTCCGTCATTGTCATCATCAACATCAATATCAGATAAGATTGCATTAATAACAAAAAGAATCATCAAACCTGATGCGAATACTAACATTTACCATACTCCCGGAATAATTTGTCCTGTTAATCCATATGCTCCCATTGCTGCAATAACACCGATCATTGCGGCCCAACCATTAATACGTTCTGCGTTTTCGTTCATTTGTTTTACTCCTGTGTTTTGTTTTTGATAATAATTCTACCTTTACCTGTCAGATATTCTATTTGAAATACTAATTCATCATCATGATTCCAACAAAGTTCTTCGTAAAGGGCATTCAATCTCTCCATGTCATCATAGAGAGCATTAGGATTTGTCATTTAGTGTTTGATATCTGAAATATCTATCTACTATTATAGCAGAAAATTGTCAGTTGTCAGAATCCGAAGGCACCAAAGAAAAATACGCTACCACTGAAAGCATAAGAGACAACAGCAGCAACAAATCCAACCATAGCAGTGCGTCCATTCAATTTCTCTGCCCTTTCTGCATAGGTCTCATATCCATAACGCTCAGCATCAATCTGAGAGACATACATCTGGGGTTCTTTAGCGAACAGATTCTGTTGTCCGCGATCATTGGTTGTTACAGTCATGTTACACTTCGTTATAAATCTTTACATATTATATAGTAAATTTAAAGATCTGTCAATAGTCTGAGTCAGTACCATATCTGATACAGGTATTTTTGTTTTCTGGTGATGACCTACACCACTGTCTCACATAAGCATCTGCATCTCTATCCATTGTATAGTGAGCATGGTTATGCAGTGCCCCTATCAGTGCTATCACCCCCAATAGTGTGAGGGAGGTCAGCGTTCCTGGATTCGTTATGAAGTTTATAAAATATTTTTTCATAAAAAAGGGGATGCCGTCGCACCCCCAGTATAACATCTAGATGTTTATGTGTCTATATGAACGATCAGAAGTTGTACTTGACGCCCAACTTACCACCAAGACCGAAGTCATCATCATTGTCAGCAGTCAGGAAGGACAACTCACCATATACTCCAAGAGCATCGGAGACGGGAACGCCAACTCCTGCTTTACCAGAGAACTGAGTATCAGTGTCTTCACCGTCAACAGCGACGATTGCAGGACCAGCCTGGACGTAGTAAGAAGCAGCACCTGCTTCACCTTCAAATCCAACGTGAAGATCCGTGGTTGCAGCAGTGTAGTCATCTCCAACCCAACCAGCATTGGTTTCGACGTTAACATATGGTCCTGCAAGAGCAGCGCCTGCGGACATGGACAGAGCAGCAGCTGCTGCGAATACAGATTTAAACATTTGTTTTACCTTTAGTTACTTGCGGAATGGATACCCGCAGATGAATAGGGACTCGACTGTCCCGTGTTAAGTATTGCCTTTTGTTGCTTTAATTACTGAAAGACAAAAGGTGAAGTATTTATACTACTCGAAATTTCGTAGTATGTCAAGAGGGTGGGTTTTCCTCATGTTTCTGGGAAGGTTCAGTAATTCGACCCAGATACGGATCATAGTTCATGTGGTCTTTAATGTCAACCTCCGAACCAGATTGCTGCCACCAATTCAATAATGCATCGTGTGGAGCTTTATGAAAGACATTAATATGTTCAGGATGAATTGTTGAATCAAATTCAAGATTATATAAAAAGAGTGGAATAGTATAAGTCTTTCCACTTTCAAGAATAGTATCCTCAGATACTGCTCTTGGTTTTACACCGTTATCAAGTTTAAACTTGTTGCCACGAATATGATACTTCATCATTTTTGATGCATGATGACGACTAATCAAATAGATGGCAGCAGAAAAATCATTGATAAACTTTAGATGAAGTTTTACATGAATGTCTCCTGTGCAGATAGTAGTTAACTGAACACAATCCCAATCATATGGTAGAAGAGAAAAGAAATCAGTCCATGTAAAATTCCAATATTTTGCAATATCCAAATTTACATCATCTTCAACAATGATACAGTACTCGTCATCGGTCTCCTCATAAAAATGTTTGATTGCTTTAAGATGAGACATACAGCAACCAAGTTCATTCTGATTGACATTATCTGGGATAATTCCTTTCAAATGACATGAAACATCGTTATCACCTCTAGCATCATATCCAGAGATTCTAGTATGCTTCTCAATTTCCCAATACCTAAATTGAGATTCCATATACTTTCGTCTCTCAACATCACTGTCAAGATTCAGCCAGTATATATGAGGTAGATTTTTTAATTTAAAAGAGGACTTATTCTTGTCCATCAATAATTCTTGTCCATCCATCGGGAATTAAATCTTTCGTATCGTGGTCTTTTGTATATCCAGTCTTACCAAACCATTGAATGGGTGCTATAACTTTTTTATCTTTGTTAGAAGAAAGCCATGCACCCCACCAGGAGTAAGAAGAGTTTGCAATAATAAAATCGTCACAAAGAGACATTAGACAAAGGTCAACTCTATTATCAGTATTTTCAGAGATCATAAATCTATCATCAGAGAATAACTTTTGTTCTTCACACCATGAAGGATCATCTGAAAATACAATTACATTTCGTTTATCATCAAAATGTTTTAGTGCTGCTTCATAATATTCTAGAGGAAGATTGAAATGATTCACACTATTGGCAAGGTAATCAGTTCTTCTAATATGAAGAGCAATAGGATTATCAACAGAACTAATCATCTCTTTGCAAGGATTCATAACATCATCCTTGAAAGTAAAGTCTTCACGAATTTCATTTTCAATATGTTTAAAGTATTTTTCGGATTGAAAATACCCAATAAGACTTACGTGATCAGGACATAGTTTAAAAAGTTCTTCGTCAAAATGAAAAAATCTTTCTTTTACAGATGGAGCATGTCCATTGTTAAGAACTTCAATATTGACGTTTAGATCAAAAGAATCAAAAAGTTCAGATCTAACCATATTTCCAAGACCATCATCAACTGGTTGATCATAGTTTGGTATACAGAAATCTACACCAGTATTTCGTGAAATACCTTTTAGTGATGCATACTGAAACATCTGATTGGCAAATCTTCCCATTCGCCCAAGCGCATTAAAACCTATCATTTCAATTGTTCTTTTCTTTTTTGTAGATATTCCTGCTCTTTATAATAACTGAGTAACTGATTTCTGTCAAATGTTTTAATTTTATTCCAGAGTTGATAGTTGTTATTAAAATTTGGGTTACTAAACCAAGAGTTATGTGTTCGCGAATGTTCTAGATGATAAACATAATCATTCACTCTGGCAATACGATTGCCAAGAATACTCATACGATAATAAAATTCATCGTCTTCGCATCCCCATGATATAAAATTCTCATTCATCAAAAAAGAATCAATATATTTTTGACGACTGATAAACTGAGACCATCCAATTGTTGAATTAGAAAGTCTTTTCTTTTTATCCAGGACTGATGTATCTAATTTATCAATAAACTCACTATAAATTTGCATATCATAGTCAGCACACCATTGATAGATGCCACATTGATATGGATATACTACATCTGCATGTCCGTCATTAATTAATTGATATGCTTCATGATAAGAACTGATGGGTAAGATGCAGTCTGCGTCATAGTTAGCAACTATTTTTGTATCTGATGCGACGATTAAATCATTTAAGACTTTACTTTTGCAGAATAGTGGATCATCATTTTCTTCAAAAATATGCGTGAGATTATCCACATTTGCATATTTTTTAATTTCAGGTAGAGCTCTAAATTTAAATATAGATCTATTTGAAACTTCCTTTACAATGACTTTTGCAGGAATATTTCGTAGCAAATATGTTACTGATGAAATTATATTCCTAAGTCGGTCTTCAGTCTCAATCCTTGTAGGAATGAGAAATGTCAAATCCATCATATTCTAATAACCTCACGATTAAATTTTATGGTTCCTGGAAAATAATAACCAGATGTATCTAGGTGACTTAAAGCAGGTCCAAACCAAGGGTCTGGTATATAAACTTTCTTATTTGCATTACTTCCCAAGTATGCCATCCACCAAGAAAATGTACTATTGGCAATAATAAAGTCTGAACAAGAAGCACCTAAACACATGTCATGATGAGCCTTCTCATTTTCTTCTCTTTCTTCATCATTAAAGATAAAATTGCTACCAGTAAAAATAGTTTTGCACCATTCAATATCATCAGAGATAACAATGTATTGACGATCTCTTCCTAGGTCATCAATAGATTCCTGATAATATTTTTCTGTACAGATAGCATGATAATCTTGAACTCTGATAAAGTCCTTACCACGTCTAATGTTTAAACATACTGGATCGCTAGTATTATGCTTTTTATGAAATGCATTTGCAGAGTCTAAGTAATTCTCTTTAAATGTAAAATCATTTTTTACTTCGTCTTCTGCATTTTTAAAATATTTGTAACTTTCAAAATGTCCATAAAGACTTGCATTATCTGGACATTGATCAAACAACTCTTGACAAAATTCATGTTGATGCAAATCAACTTCATATCCATCAATAATTCCAAACCTACCATTAAGATGGTTGAGCTCAAATAAATGCTGCAAATGATGATTTACTGTAACAATATTATCATCTACATGTCTATGAAACCATGTCACATCAGAATGATCTGGAATGCAATGTTCATATCCTAGATTTTTTGCTATGCCTACTAATGACGCATACTGAAACATCTGGTTACCAAGTCTACCTTTAGTCCCCAGTTTATTCATTCCAATCATAATTAATCGCCTTTAATTAATCGATAACTATCTTCATCAAAATGTTCAGTAGAGAATTCAAATAGTTCTGAATCTTCTAATGCAACCATTTGATGCTTCAATCCAACTGGGATATGAAATTTATCTCCAGGTTCTAGGACAAGTAGATCAGCAGTAGCTAAGTTATCATCCCATCCATAATAAACAGATAACAATCCACTTTGAAGATAGAATGTTTCATCCTTCACTTTATGATAATGCCAAGAGCATCTAAAACCTCTTTTAAAGAATAAAAGTTTACCACAATAATCTTCGGTATTACAAATCCACTTTTCATATCCCCACCCTTTGGGGACATATTTAATTGAATGAGAAGAATTCATTTGCATTGATACCTTTGTCGTCGATATAAAGATCCCCAGAAGGTTTTCCAAGAAATAATTGGTGATACCTACATCCCCACAAACTTAATTGTATTTCAGTAAGTTCGTAAAATTTTTTCTTTGCCAGGTCTGCATTATTATTATACCTACCCATTCCCCTAGCAGTGAGGTAAACGATGTTATGTCCTTCATCGTATAATTTATTTATTTCATCAATTCTAGATTGTATTGGCATTGCTTGCTCATATCTCATCTCATCTGTAGGACCAGGAGTGCAGATAGTCCCATCAATATCAATTACATATCTCATAGCATTTTAATTTTATCTATCACATTAGTAGAAGAGTATCCACCAACACGACTAAAATACCTCACCTCTTTTGCATATTGTTTACCAACAACAGTTCCATTACGCCAATCACTACCCACAACTAGAATATCTGGGTTATAAAATTGAACGAGTTCTTCCAGCTCTTTGGTACTACCAAATACATGAACAATATCAATATATTTAATTGCACTCAGAATAGAATACCTATGACAAATATCATTGATTGGTCTTTCAGGACCTTTATCAGATTGAACTTTCTCATCAGTATCGATACCAACGATCAATCGATCACCAAGAGATTTGCATGCCTTGAATAGTTCGATATGTCCTGGATGAAGAATGTCAAAGCATCCATTAGTCCAGATGGTTTTCATTTTAAATAGTCCTCAACAGTAATGAATTTGTAATCACCCCAGTGTTCTTTTGCACAAGTATAATCTTGATACTTGCCTTTTAGGTGATCTGGAAATGGAATGTACTCCACCTCACCATTATACTTCCTTGCCACGCATTCTGCAACATGCTGGAAACTTACAGGTTTGCTGGTTCCAAGATCATAGATTCCAGATTGCTTATTATTATTGAGAACTAACTCAACAATATCATCAACACAAATAAAGTCTCTCAGGAACTTATCAGATCCTTCAAACAACTTAAGTTTACCAGTCTCTTGAACTTGCTTTGCAAACTTACTAACTGGGCTTGCTTGATCCCCCTTACCATCTTCACCATCACCATATACATTGAAGTATCTAAATCCCTGAATGAGAGGAAACTCATCAATATGATCTTGTACCCAATAGTCAGTGGTTACTTTAGATAGAGCATAGTAATTCAGTGGATTAATAATACCTTGCTGGTTACCATAGACAGATGCAGAGGATGCATACTTAACAGGAATACCATGCTTTGCTGCTTGAGAAAAAAGCCACTCACTATATTCTACATTAAAAGTAAATATTTGTTTCAAGTTTGTGTTTGTAGTAGAAGACATTGCTCCTTGATGGATTATACATTCAACTTTCTTCCAATCACTAAAGTAAGTTCTCCAGTGCCAACTATTATCCTTTTCTACTTCTACTACTTCTTTACCAGAATCTTGAAGTGCCTTGAGAAATTTTTTACCAATGAAACCTTGCGAACCAGTAAGAATAATCATAATACAGCAACTCCTTTTTGCGCTACAACTTTAGATGCACATTCATTTGCATACACAATACTCTTTATAATATCATCAGTCTCTACAAACTTTACAACCAGTGCGGACATAAAAGTATCTCCTGCACCAGAAAGATCTTTTACTTCCACTTTTTTGGTTGAATATTTTTTACCTTTAAACTCACAACCCTTTCCACCCATAGTATGAATAATTTTTTGTTTCATACCATCAGTCAAATATGATTCAGAATTACGATATTCATAGTCATTGATTTTAATAAACCTTGCACCATTTACCCAGTCACCCAAGATTTTCTTCGTGTCTATAAAGACATTTGAATGATTGGAACAAATGTATTGAATATCTTCTTCTAATAAGAAACCCTTATTGTAATCAGAAATTACAATCAAATCATAATTTAAATCAAGTTCCTTTAAGTTGATTCTAGGAATTAATTGAGTTGTATCAACCCTAAAAAACATATGATTACTTTCTTTATGAACGTATCTGGTCTTTGCAATTTCATACCAGTTATTATTCGTGGCAATATCAATTACTTTTCCAGACAGACTTTCAATGTTTCTGCGAACATTACCAGCCATGCCAGGATTTTCTCTCTGATCGACAATATTTAATACAGGAACAGGTGCTTCGGGACATAATCTATTTGAATCACAGTAGACAAATACATCTCTGCAAGTCTCACCAATGACTAAAATTTTATTCATGGATTACCGATATAAGGCTTATAGAAATATGCAATATCTTCTGGCGAATGTGGATTAAAGTATGCATACATGAATCCAGAATTACCACTCAACAAATTTGATTTGATATTTTGATCATGAGTCTTCACAAATAAATTTTCTTTTGGAAGTCTCTTGGATGAAAGTATAGCACAGAAAGAATCACATCCAGCATAGTAGTCACAGTATGCAACTAAGTTAATAATTTGTTGGATATCAGGGTTTACCAGAAGTTCAAAATTTGTAAGTGGAACATCAACCTCACGATCAGATATAACAATAACTTGTTTATTAGTTTTTTGAGATAGATCTTCTACAAATTGCCAATCAGATTCTGTGATAGTGGCGATGTCTTGCTTTGGTCTAGTCGATGTAGGACAGTGAAATAAAATATAATCACTATATCCAGGATCCTTTGCATTTTTAAGAAAAGTTGATCCATGGAAATTTGCCGTTCCATTCCTAACTTCATCACATACTTCAGTAAAGGTCCCAGCAACATCAATTGCTTGAACTTCGTTTTCTTGTAATTGAAATAGATTCAATCCAATACTAAAGTTTCTTTGAAAGTCGGGTCTAAAATGCCAAAAGGGAGCAGCAATAGGATCAAGTTGATTCATTGCATTTGCTCCCACTTCATCATCAATAAAATAATGCTTAGTTACATTAGGATATGATGGATTATTATTAAAGAGAGTAGATAATACTCCACCAAACCTACAGGCCCAGTATATTTCAGTAATACTTTTTCTCTCTTCATCAACAAGAAGGGAATCGAGACACATCATGTCACCAATTCCTACGGAAAGATATGTTTTCATTAGAAGAATTTTTTGTGTTCTACAATCATTGCGGGTCTATCACTTGCCTGAGCATATCTATATGCGGCAAGAACTTCGTCAGGTGTTTGTGGATCAAACACAGGGAAGTCTACAAGGTGACGAAATCCTTCAGTGAAGTCTTGTTCATGTGTTGGTCCTGAATAGAATAGAGTACTGTCATCAACAACTGTCTTGAAAATTACAGGACATTTAAATTCTCCATGAGAGATCCTTTCAATCTTATCTACATGGTTCACAATAGCATCTGCACCAACTAACATAAAGTCATGACGTTCAAAGTAAACCACAGGTCTAAATCCTTCAAATGCCATACCAATAGCAAGACCTACCATTAAATTTTCTGCGACAGGTGTTTCAATTTTTTGATCTAGATTGACATTCTTAAGTGTTTCCATAGCATCTCCAGGAACGATACTATAACCAATGAAAATATTTCCTTCATCACCCATCTCTGTCATTGCAAGAGATACAGAATCTTTAAAAGAAAGACCAGACTCTTCAATGTTCAAATCAGTTGAACGATCTTCAAGTACAGGAAAATACTCTTTGTCAGTCTTCATGACAGACTTCATTATATCCAGTGGTGCAAAGTTGCCTGTACGAATATGTGGACGAGTCTTTGTGTAGTGATAACGAACAACACAGGGAGGCCAGTCTAAATCTACACTAGTGCCCCAACGAGATTCTTTAGATGCATTCACTGCCATACCATCATCTTCAATAACAAAGGTGACTGGAAGATTCCATCCATCAACATAACGAACTGCTTCTGCAAAGTGTCCAGTATCCTCAATACCATCGCCAACAAAGCACCATACACGTTGATCAGATTTCTTTCTCTTCAGTGCCCAACCAATACCAACAGCAATACCAGGAGTTCCACCAATAATTGCAGAGACATAAAAGTTACGTTCACGATCAAACATAAACATACTACGACCATCACGCATTTTCTGCTCTACTTCTTCAGGAGGGATTCCATGAAGAAGTGCGTGATATGAGTTTCTATGTGTGGAAAGAACATAATCCCCTTCATTGATATCTGCAAAAATATCAATCAGTTGCTGTTCGTTACCTCCACACAGATGAACTGTAAAAGGAAGATAACCAGCATCATGAACTTCTGCAATATGATCTGAAAACTCACTCAGCTTTTCTGGTGTCCAGTCAGTTCCTCTCATTTTTCAGTATCTCCTATTTCGATAATAATTCTACCAGCATTTCCACTTCTAAGCAAGTCAAATGCTTCGTTTACCTGACCAAGTTTAAATCTATGAGTTACAAATTTGTCAACATCAAGAATACCTTCTTGATGCATACGAACATAACGAGGAATGTCTTCTGTAGGGTTGGTCCTGCCGCCCTGAGTTGCCTTAATGGTCTGACCCATACCACTAAACAAGTTAACAGCATTCATCACCTCTACACCACGTCCTGGTGCAGGTTGGCCAACAAGAATCATACGACCCTTACCTGATAATTTAGACACACAAGTACTGATTACATTTGGAATTCCTGTAGTATCAATAATCACATCAACTTTTTCTTCGATGGAACTAATGTCATCAATAAAAGTTGTTGCTCCAGCAATAAAACATAAATTTTTCTTATTAATATTTTTTTCTACGGCATAAATTGGACATGCACTTTTAAGGGAAGCTGCCTGAATGAGATTAAGTCCTACACCACCACATCCAATAACAGCAACACTTTCACCAAACTTGAGATCAACTTCATTATCAATGATTCCCATTGCAGTTGTAAGAGCACAACCAAGAATAGCACATAGATCTTCTGGAGTATCTTGTGGAACAGTAGTTAATCTGTTCTCAGAGACGATAGAATACTCACTGAGAGTGGTACACTTACCACTGCTCATACTCTTTCCATCAAGAATGTATGAAGGAAATGGTGCTTCAATACCAGTACCAGGTCTCCAATGCATTACAACCTTGTCTCCCACCTTTACAGTGGTTACACCAGGTCCAACTTCGTCTACAATACCACATCCCTCATGACCCATAAGGTGTGGAAGGAATTTTGCATTGCCCTTATGTCCACGAATTTCATGAAGTTGTGCCCCACAAAGACCACTAACAAGAACTTTTACAAGAACTTGACCTACTTTCAATTCAGTCAGTTCAACATCTCTGACTGCAAGTGGTGCATCAATCTGTTCTAATACTGCTGCTTTCATTTTAATTAATATAGTTCCAAGTTTTACTACAATGATCTTTCATATATGAAAAGTCATTTGCTCTATTTTCTGGAGTTGGTTTTGCATAAATGTAAACATTTTCCAGATTCAACTTTTCCAAAATATAATATATGGATGTTTCTACTGTGTGAATTTCTTTAGCATTCTCAAAGATTTTTATCCAATCAAATAATGTTACACCTTCATAGAAATCCATGTATACATTTGGATAGTCATTAGTAGTTTCGATATCTTCTCTTTTACCGTAATTGGGATACGTTCCACAATTATTATTAATGAGATTATATGGTTTTGTAATATCAAGTCCAATCCTTTCAATCAGAGCATTTTCTTTTTCTTCATTACGAGAGAAATTAAAGTACTCTTTCCAATCCAAATAATCTACACCACAAAAATCATATTTCATATGCCCATGACCTAGAGGATTATTATGTCTCTTAGAAGTCTTTTGAATATAATCTGATGTCTGAAGAGGTACAAACAAATATTCAGGTGCCTGTACCATATAAATGCTACTTGAGTTATAGACTTCCTTGAAAGGAAAATCAGAATCTTCATCAACAAACTCCACATTCTCTGCGATCATATAATCTTTCAGATAAGAATATGTTGTTGCTACTGGCCAAATAACCTTAGTGCAATTAGTTTCTGATAAAATAGATTGTGCAATTTTTTGACAGAAAAAGATATCTCCAATTCCTGCAGGTTGCTTAATTATACAAACTTTATCACTCATTCAACAAATGCTCCAATCACATAATCTTTATGCTCATTAATTGTTTGATATTCAACAATCGTATAGTTTGGATTTACTGAAAGAATTTTATCCTTCAACTCTTGCTTATTATGAGAGAAGTAAACTGGAACATCATCAATAAGAATACTGTGATCCTTGATTGAAGAGGTTGCAATAATGTCTAGTTCTTCAAAAGTAGGAACTCCTCCACCTTCTCCATGTGCATCAAGCCAGAATAAAGACTTGTGATCTAATCTACTTACTATATCAGGAAAACAATCTAGGGAAGTTCCATTCCAAAGATATACATCGTCATTATTTTCATACTTGCTCATACAGTGATTATAACGATCAGTCATAATTTCACAACTAAAGATTTTATCAAATCCAAGTTCTAATGCAACATCAACGCTACCACCAAGATGAGTACCAGTTTCTACAAAATATTTACACCCCCTCTTAATACCAAGGTCTTCGTAAATATAGTGCATAGGATTTTTTCCTTCTGCAGCTGCTCTATTGTAAAGTTCTCTAGTCATTGAAAATAAGTCTCCCAAATAAAATCTTCTAGTACTTCCATTTTTTTAGTCTTTTCTAAATTTTCTTTGATGGCATCCATCTTACTATAGTATATTTCTTCAGATACTTCAAACTCTTCAGATAAGTCAATGATGCCATCTTTATTAAAGACATTTCCAATATCTGGAGCGCCATAGTAAACAGGAATAGTTCCTGTTGCAAAACAATCTAAAAGTTTTTCAGTAAAGTATGTTTCATATGATGCATTTTCAATAGCAACAGAGAACATATAGTCACAAAGACCTTCTTCTTTTTTAGAAATTTCTGTAGGAAATCCTCTTCCAAAAAAGTCAACTTGATCTTTTAGCCTTTCTACCCACTCAAGACGATTAGAATGTCCTGCACACATATTTTTATTTGATGCAATCATTGAGATCATCTTAGTCTTATCATAGACCTTCGGTTCTTTGATCCATGTGCCTTGTGCAGGAACCCACTTAAATTTTTCAGGGTCAATATCAATCAATTCTTTATTATGAGTAAAGATGATATCATAAGTATCCAACATTCGTTGTCTACCGGCACCCTTCACAAAATCAGTGATTTGTGGAAGAATTGCGGCAGACTCAAGTATCCATGCATACTTTGGACCTGATCTTGAGTCATCAAACCCAAGACCAATGGCAGAGTCAACATAGAAAGTACCATCTCCACCTTCATCAACCCATTCTGTCAGTTTAGAACTTTTTCCTGCTACTGAACATCTGGGAGCATCAATATAATTAAAAGTATTTCCTACTAAGTTAAATTTATGCTTGGTCATTAATTTGTTCCTGAATCCAATAGTATGTGTAACGAATTCCTTCTTTAAGTGTCATTTGATAATCCCAATCTAATTTCTCACGGATCAAATCATTGTTAGAATTACGGCCACGAACACCAAGAGGGCCATCAATATGAATCTTAGTGACTTTTTTTTCTGCAACCTCAGCAGCAATATCTACCAACTGATTGATAGTAACCATCTCTTCAGAACCAATATTAACTGGTCCAATGAAGTCCGATTGCATTAATCTGTAAGTTGCTTCAACGCATTCGTCAACGAACAAGAAGGAACGAGTTTGTAGGCCATCTCCCCACACCTCGATAGCTCCACCGTCCTTTGGGAGGTAAGCGACTTTACGGCAGATTGCAGCTGGTGCCTTCTCTCTTCCACCGTTCCAGGTTCCTTCAGGACCAAAGATGTTGTGATACCTAGCAACACGAACAGGAATGCCGTGGTTGCGATTGTAAGAGAAGTAGAGACGCTCAGAGAATAGTTTCTCCCATCCATACTCAGAGTCTGGTGCTGCTGGATATGCTGATTCTTCACGACAGTCTGGGTTATCGGGGTCAAGTTGATTATACTCTGGATACATACATGCTGAACCAGAATAGAAAATTTTAGTCTTATTTACATCCTTATCTAAATTAAGTAGATGTTGCTCTTCGAGTACATTCAGATTAATAGACACTGAATTGTGCATGATGTCTGCATCGTTTTCTCCAGTGAAAACAAATCCTGCACCACCCATATCAGCAGCAAACTGATAGATCTCGTCAAAAGGTGAAAGAAACTTGTCAACAATTTGTGCGTAGAAACCACCATTAACACCAGTAGTACGAATACAACGACGAACAAAACTTCTGTCACGCAAGTCTCCTTGAACGAATTCATCAGCAGATGATTCGGAGAACTCAGGACGTTTAAGATCTACACCACGAACCCAGTATCCTTCGGACTTGAGTCTTTTCACCATATGACTTCCAATAAATCCACCCGCACCAAGTACCAGTGCAGTCTTAGTATATTCACTCATAATAAATTTGTTTTGTACAGATTAGTTACCTCTTCTATGTATTCTATCATAGAATCGATGATAACAGGAGAACATCCAACAAAAAATACATTATCCAAAACTTTCATTGCGTTTGGATAGTTGAATGCAGACTCCAAGTGTCGATATGCAGGATGTATTAAAAGATTTCCTGCGAAGTAATTCCTGGTTTGAATTTTATTTTTTTCTAGAAATTCAACAAGTTCTGTTTTATCCCCATCACAAATAATTGGAACTCCAAACCAGCTTGTCTCAGCATCAGGAAGTTCACCAACAACGCGAACTCCAGGAATGCTTTCAAAGATCTTATGAAGTTTATCTTTATTAGATCTACGTTTATTATGAATCTCATCAAACTTTTTAAGTTGAACAGATCCAATAGATCCAAGCATGTCAATTGGTTTTAGGTTATATCCAATTTCTCCAAAGACATACTTGTGATCAACAATCTTATCATAACCAGTAAGCCATTTATCAAATCGCTTACCACAAGTTCCACAACTCAAGAGATTCTGAGATCCTACACAATAACAATCTCTACCCCACCATGCAAAACTACGAGCAATATCAACAATTTCCTTAATGTTTGAAGATACCATTCCACCTTCAATCGTAGTGATATGGTGAGCAGGATAGAAAGAACATGAAGAGGCAACAGCATGTTTAGTGAGATACTCTCCCTTCCATTTACTTCCAAGACTATCACAATTATCTGCAATAAGTTCTAAATTATACTCATTACAAATATCTAAAATAGCATCATAATCATAGGGATTGGCAAGAACAGGAGATGAAAATAATGCTTTAGTTCTTGGAGTAATCTTTTTACGAATCTCATTAACATCCCAATTTAGATCAGAATAATCAATATCAACAAATACTGGTTTCAGATTATTCTGGATAATTGGATTTAATGTTGTAGGAAATCCACAGACAGATACAATAATTTCATCACCATCATCCCACGAAAAGTACTTCTTAAGTGCTGCAATCATTACCAGGTTAGCAGAAGAACCTGAATTGACCATGACAGAATGTTCAAAGTTAAACTTTTTAGAAAACTGCTTTTCAAACTTGTTTACATTCTCACCAGAGGATAACCATTTTCCAGTAAGGAAAGTCTTCAAAGCAACCTCTACTTCTTGATTATCCCAGTAAGGACCAGAATAAAAAATGTTGCTCTCCCCTTTTACATAATCTTTATTGTAAAGATATGGGAAAAAATTTTCTTCTGTCTCAAAAAGATTGTCAATAAATTCTTTAATTTGTTCTTTCATTTCAGTCTACAATGTGTGAAAAATTTTCTTTTAAGCATCCCTGCCAAGCAAGCTGAAACACTCTCTCAAACCAATGTGCCTCAACAGGATTATTATTGTAATCAGTATAGTCCATAATCTTTTTATAGAAGTTCTTACTATACTTCAAAATACAATTTTTAGGAACAGAATAGTTACACCCAGGAGCAAAACTAATCAATTGAGGAATATCTCCATCATCAATATCAAATAGATCATGAAGAAAGTCTCTGAATGTAGGGATTCTAGAATGAATCTTCATACCCTTAATATTTTCTGCACCAAAGAAATAATCAGGTGCTTTGTCATACCATTCCATTGGATGCGAAAACCAATGATCATTCATAATGTTTGGGAAAAAGTTTTGACAAACTGTTCCATGATCAATTGGCACAAACCAGTTTGATTGAAGAGCATATATAAACCTTTCTCTTGATCCGTATTCCTTTACAAGTAGATTACCTTTGATAAACACAACCATGTCTGGAAGGTTATCATAATAATCCACAATGTATCTTCCCATATCGTATGGATTTGATCCCACGTTTGGAGAAGGGACAACCAATCCAAGATGATCTATTTTTGATTTACCCTCAAAATCATCAGGAGTTCTATCATAGATTAATGTGTTGCTAGGAGAAAACCCATAAGCATACGTCATTTTTAACCATTCTAAATCATGGTTAGCATGATTACTTACTACAAGATGTTTGGATATCATTCATTTAGTATACTTTTTTTCATTCTATCACATCACAAAGAGTTTGCAAACCTTGATAGAAACTCATTTCACAATCAAATTTTAGTGATTGTAGTTTCTCAGTATTTAGTGTCATATTCTTGACCTGAATATATTTTTGATCATCTGGCATCGATACATCAATCAATTCACTTTTACTATCAAGTATGTCTCTAGCAGTTGTAATGATAGATCTAAAAGATTGCGAACTTCCAGATGCTATATTATAAATCTCATTAGGTTTACTCCAAACCATCAAATGATCAATTGCTCTACAAATATCATCAACAAACATATAATCTTTTAGATAGTCTCCTCCATCATATAATTTAATTTGTTTATCATGTTTTAATAAACTAATCATATATCCAAGGACATTCTTTCCAGAAGTGATCGTAGGATCTAATCCATAAACATTGCCAATCCTGAAGATACGATATTCGATTCCAAAGGTTTTGCAGTAAGATATAACTAATGACTCTGCACATCTTTTGGTAATGGAGTAGAACCCTGTGGGATCACATGGGTCATCTTCTTTAGCATCAATTACATCATTACCATATACAAATCCAGAACTAACAAAGTTAAATATAGTTCCAGTTTTTTTACAGTGTGATAAAACCTCTGTCAGAATTTTTAGGTTAGTATCAATATCAATCTGCAAGTCTTTAAATACATTTTGATTAGTTGTAGTACTAATAAAATATAGTATATCAGAAGACTGTGGTTTCCTACTGTCTCTTGGAATAAAAATTTGATCGGGATACATCCTACAGTAATTACTACCAATATATCCAGTAGATCCAAATACAGAGAGATTAATCATACAAACTTTTCACACTCTTGAAATGACTTTCCTTCACAATCTTTAACAGAAAGAGTAGGACTTTCATCCAGATGCCAATCAATTGTGAGATCATTCCAAAGAAGAGTTCTCTCATGCTCAGGATAATAAAAATCAGTAGTCTTATATACTACATTAGCCCTACCAGTTCTGGTATAGAAACCATGAGCAAATCCTGGTGGAACCCAGAGTTGAAGTTCTGGTCTATCCAATTCGACACCATACCACTCACCAAAACTCTCAGAGGATTCTCTCAAGTCAACAATAACATCATATACAGAACCTCTAATGCATCTTACCAATTTACCCTGTGGATTTTTAATTTGATAATGAAGCCCTCTTAAGACTCCTTTATGCGACATAGAATGATTGTCTTGAACAAAGTCATACTCAAGTCCAAACTTCTTTTCGTTGTAGGACTCAATAAAAAATCCCCTGTTATCCAGATACTTATCAACCTCAATAAGGAGAGCATCTTGTAATCCAATGTCAATAATTTTCATACCACTTAATCGAATGAACTACAGTTAAATCCTATTTTCATTATATCAACCAATATTTTTAAATTATACTAAAAAAGGGTGGTTTATGCAACCACCCCAACTAGGTTTTTTCATGCACGCCACTTGCTTTTAGGAAAAGCAAGAAACCTTATAGAGAAAGATCGTTGAAGTCAAGTGGAAGTCTAGCTCCCTTCAATTCTTCAAGAAGTGCTGTATATTTTTTTTCTAGAACTGCGATTCTATCATCACCTCCATCATTTGATTTTTTCTCAAGTGATTGAAGTCTTGCCTCAACTTCAACATCATACTTGGACATTGCTGCCCCATTTGCAGACTTTGCTGCGGTTCCTTTAGTTGACATACGACTATAAAATTAACTCTTTATTATTTAGTTTTAACAGGGTCTCATGACTCCACCAGGACTAGTTTAGCGACTTACCGAGTCTGTAACATAACAAGGGACATTCTCTGGGTCAAGCCAGAGAGTATACTCTGGGTCATCAATCGCAGTCAAGAGTTGCATCTGGTTGTCAAGAAGGTACATATCACTGTATCTCTTTGACCAACTGTTTGCTTTCTGAATACGATAGTCTGGCATACCATTGATTTCCAATGTGCCACACTCAACATAACGATATGGAAAACGTTCTAGTAGAACTTTCATGCTTCAACTGCTTCAAGATCGACAGAGATTTGTTCCATCAAAATATCATAATCATCAAGAGCATCGCCTGAAAAGACGACACCAGTGTTTTCATAATAACGACGAACTTTTTTAAAAAGTTTCGGATTTTTTACATCAAGGAAAATTTCTCCATTAGAAGCAGCACGAAGAGTGCTAAGATCTTTCTTGAATTTTGCTGTAAGTGCCATCGTTCTGTGTGTTGACCTTGTTATTATAAGGGTTTGACAGAGTTCTGTCAAGTGCTCCTTGCGTGGATCGAACACGCCTCAGGCGAATTATGAGTTCGCTGCATTCACCAGATTGCTAAAGGAGCAAATAGGACTTTTGTTTTTTATTTAATGCCCTGAATGTGGGGGTGAGACTGTGACAGTTAGGACACAATACCCTAAGATTTTTGAGTCTGGCATTCTTTCTGTTACCGTCTATGTGGTCTATCTCTAAGGGAGACTTACCAGTGACGGGGTGGATTTCATTCCATCCACACTGAGAGCACTTGTGGCCTGCTTGTTCCAGTAGATACCTTCGTATGTAACCAGAGACTGCATTTCCCCTTATTATACCAGACTGTTCTCCGTTTAACCACTCCTTTATATATTTTGTATCTTGGTATTCTCTCTGACAGTTACGACTACAGTAGGTGCCACCCTGTGAAGGATTGTGTTTAAATTCTTTAGAACAGTTACGGCAGATAGATAACATAGGTATAGAGGAGAATGGTTAATACACTAGTTATTTATACAAGTGTATTAACTTATGGGACTGCTGGGAATTGAACCCAGTTTGCGCCCTTATAAGGAGCGAGCATTAACCAATATGCGACAGTCCCAGATGATGAACTACTGAGCTTCGTTATTTTGCTCAGTGTATATTCGTATGAGTTCATCATCGGCAGGCATCATTACTGCTGCCTTACCATCTTCTCTTACAATACCTATGGTTTCACCATTTTCGACTCTTTCGACAAGTTCGTCAAATCTACTTTCCCATTCATTTATCGTAAAAATTTCCATTTTACTTATTTTTCTCCAATAAATTAGTTTTAATTTTGGTCAAATAATCATAAAGTGGTTCAAATTCATATTGAGATTTTGAATCAAGTTTTAGTATCATATCAAATTCACAATTTCCAACCAAATCTTCAATAGTATAAGTCTGATAATACCCTTTAAAGTGTTGGACTAAGATAGAAAAATCAACTTCTTCTAAAAAATCATTCAGCAGTTCATCATATTTTTTACCGCTTGGATGATCTCTATGTATTTTATAATACCTTTTAGCAAACCATTTCATTTCCTCATAGATTGTGTCTGAATGCATTTTAATATCTATAATAGAATCATTATAGTAACAATGACAAAATGATGATAACAAATTTTCTACGAAAACTGCATTGTATTCTGCAATATGATTTGGCTCATCTTCATAATCCCATTCCATATTTTCATGCATTGCACAAATAAAGTGTGCGATATCATGGCATGCTTTTGTTGGTGGAGGTTCTATATTTCTTCTTACTTCCTTTTTTCCAGATTCATAAGTTATTTGAGTAAACACTTTTCCATGTCTCCATTCCCATTCAATAGATTTTATAGAATTCATTTTTAAAATAAAATAATCGGGGCGACACGATTGTGTTTTTATTATAACTCTACTTGTGTCCCTTGTCAAATGGTGCCCAGTGTTCCCATCCATATTTGTGAACATAATCTATACCAATAACAGGAACAGTTATTAATAAAAGTCCTAGTATACTAATACCAATTGGATTATTAAGTGTTGCTGCTGCAAAATGCGACATTTGATGTATCATAGAATTACCTATCTGTAATCTGTACGCTCACTATATTCATCTTCTCCCATACCTACATCTTTATATGCATTACGATTAAAGGGATTCTGTTTAGTATAATTATTTTTATTAAAAGAATAAACAAAAGTTTTTATGACTATAAAAACTACAACTAATGGCAGAGAATATGTCAAGATAATTAATGGTTTCATCGATTTTTATTTTTTACAGACCATGTTATTTCCATACCAATAACCATTAAAGTAATAAATCCAAAAACAAATAATCCACTCATCATAGTTGTATATTTAACCAAGGAAAAACTGGAGGTATTACTCCGATAAGTCGAAGAAGACCCTCAGCAAAAAGTGCGAGAACAACCCAACCAACACACATACTGATAATTCCAGCATTACGATTATGCTTTCGTATTGCATCGTCAATCATCTCCTGACATTCTTGTTGAGTTATATAGTGCTCTAGTTTTATTTCATTCATCCTCTGAGACATTAGGAAAATTACTCATAGGGTCTGGTAGTCCTCCAACTATAGCACAAGCTCTTTTGTAAAAGAAGTTGTCTGTTGTTACGTTTTCCTCAAACTTTTCTTTGATGATTGTCCAGTTTTTTAATTCGTCGGGATGCATGGTAGAAAGAAAGTGTCTACAATACTATTTAATGTAGAAATATACTACACTAATATCAACTATGTGTATTTGCTAACGGAGAGTCAGGGATTTGAACCCTGGAAGGTATTACCCTTGCTGGTTTTCAAGACCAGTGCCATAAACCACTCGACCAACTCTCCCTATTTTACATCAAAGTCCAATCTACGAACTTTGCGGCGGCGTCTTTCTTCTTGATAGATAAGTTCTTGACTAGAGAAATGACTATCAATTTTTCTCTCTACATTGTTGGTCACCATTACAACTTTATCCAAGTCTTTGGCACCAATCTTATTATCCACAATACTCATTTGATTTGGACAACCACAGAACTGAACTTTGCTAGTGTTCGTTAGTTCTTTTCTACACTCTTTACATCTGATAGTAATCATTAGGCATACATTGAATTTGACATGGGCGAAGAGGGGATCGAACCCCCGACAACTTGAATGTAAATCAAGTGTTCTACCGCTGAACTATTCGCCCAACTCCTTCTTCGTTTTGAAATAGAGTTTATAATATGGTTTTTTCATCTTGTCAAGGATTTTCATATCCTCTTCAAAACCCATATACTTACAGAGTTGATATGATCCTTCTAACTCACTAATCAATCTTAGAATGTTAGCAGGATGTTTTTCAAGTCCTCCAAAATCATACTTTGACATAATAATAAATTGGAGAAAGCGGAATACCAGAATCGAACTGGTGACGAAAGGTTGGAAACCTTTAGTTTTGCCTCTAAACTAATTCCGCAAGCGACTCAGGTTGGACTTGAACCAACGACCGACTGCTTAGAAGGCAGTTGCTCTATCCAACTGAGCTACTGAGTCTAGTGGTAGTTCCTATCGCCGCTAACCCTAAACTACCAAGGGGGTCACCGCAGTTGATCATGCCCTTTCGATTTCGTCGTTCATGTCAACAAAGTCATCATACTGCTGTTTTGTGATTTTGTCAAGTGATATAATCTCTAAATTTTCTTCAGGATCAAACCACTCATCAAACTCTGCCATGATTGCAAATTGATCGTACATTCTTTCAATGCCCTGTCCATTATACTCTTTAACTTTGTCAATAGCCCACTGTCGAATGTCTGTAACAATTTCTTCAGTCTCCATCATAATAGTCTTTTCGGAAGTACCTGCTGAGGATGTTACTATTGTAGTAGGCAGGTCCTCCTGTGTCAAGTGATTCGGTAAGGACTCCATGGACAAAGAGTTGTCTTGTCTCTTCAAAGTTTGTTTTGCCACTTGTTTTATGTAAAGACAGGATAGTTCTACTAAAATTTTGTCTGCCCAATTTGTCAATGTCCTCTTTAAGTTCTGGACAAGACCCATAATACTTTCTCCAATCAGATTCTTGTTTTACTTTGCGTTTCTTTCCTTTGGGTGTTCGGAAAGACCAAAAATACTTTCTCCCAATGTATTGTCGTTGGTTGGTGAGATTGGTAATGTTATAAACAAAACCAAAGTTGTCCCGAATAAGGCTACCATCAAAGGGAGTGCCCAAATAGACCCATGGGTTTTCATAGTCAGTATCTATATTCTTCAATGATGTTCAATACCTTGTCGAGATATTTATGTGCCATATCTCGATCCCCTTGCCACACTGTTTCGGGTTCTTCGTATACCTCATTTTTTAATTGAAGTACACGATTTTTTATTTCATCTTTTGTGATTTGATTCTTAGGCATGCTAAAGGTGGAAGTGTCCCCCCTATTTAAGCAGTTTTGATCTAGTTTGTCATCAATGTCACGATTCTCAAATATAAAGTCATCACACTTTTTTGCTTCAATATATTTTTCTAAATCAGAGTTGGAAACCGGAGAAGGTATCTTTCTTAACATCTTGTTTAATTCCACCAACAACATATGACTCAACCTCAGTCTCCTGTGGTGCCACTTGAAGACCCTTAGAGGAGATCCAATGCTGTGTCCAGGGCAATGGGTTTGCATTTGCTGCAATGTCGTATACAGGACGCAGACCGATACCCTTAAGGCGTCGATTAGCAATCCATTCAACATACTGTTGAAGAAGTTTATCATTCAGACCAATCATAGATCCATCTTGAAATAGATAGTCAGCCCAACGCTTCTCTTCATTTACAGCACGATCAAATGCTTTATAAGTCCACTCCTCTTCCTCCTTCATAATCTGTGCCATTTCAGGATCATCACCTTCTCTCCATTTCTTCAAAATATTTTGAGTAATGGCGAGGTGTTGATTCTCATCTCTTGCAATAAGGGAGATGATCTTAGCGGATCCCTCCATAAGTTTAAGTTCACCAAATGCAAAGCTGCAAGCGAAAGAAACATAAAAACGAATACCTTCCAGTATGTTGACATTGGCAACTGCTCTGTAAAGTTTGCGTTTAAGTTCATACTTTCCTGCTAATGCCTGAGGTACTTGTTCCAATGCATGTTGCCAATCATTAGAATTATCATACTGATGAGCATTTTTAATAAAGTCATCATAAGATTCTGTCACACTCGCAGCACGTTCTAAGATACGAGGATCGGTAACAATCTTATCAAAGACTTCTGAAGGATCACTATAGACATTTTTAATAATGTATGTGTAAGAGCGACTATGGATCATCTCCATAAATCCCCAGACTTCCATACATGCTTCTAGTTCGGGTAGACTGCAATAAGGTATAAAAGCCATCCCAGGACCACGACCCTGAATGGAGTCAAGCATAATCTGATACTTTAGGTTAGAAGTATAGATATGCTTTTGTTCTGAACGCAATAATTGATAGTCACCACGATCCTTCTGTAAAGAAACCTCCTCAGGTCTCCAGAAGTATCCTAATTGTTGTGTGGTAAGCTTATCAAAAATTGGATATTTGTATGAATCGTATCTCTGGATACCCAGAGGTTTACCGAAAAACATCGGTTGCTTTTTAGTATTGACTTGTTCAGTGTTAAAGACAGTCATACCTTTAACATTAGTATTAGTATTGTCCACAGATGATATTTTAAACTGCACAGGATTCACACTCTCCCTCCTCGGCGTGTTCTAGATCGGTTAACAAATTACCCAAATTTGGTTTCTCTTCTTCAACCTCATCATTCTTACTATCGTAAGTATTTTGGTAGTAAGAAGTCTTCCAACCGTACTTATATGTAGTTAAAAAATCTTGTGCCATTACAGACACGGGAACTTCGTTGTCTGGATAATTCTCTGGATTGTAACTCCAGTTACCAGAAATTGCTTGGTCAAAGAATTTCTGCATCACAGCAACAACATTAATATATCCACGATTGGATTTCATATCCCATAGAAGAGTGTAGTTATTCTTCAGTGTTCCGTATTGAGGAACAATCTGCTTAAGAGGTCCTTTCTTTGATTTTTTAATGGACAAGTAGTCTCTAGGTGGTTCGATTCCATTGGTTGCGTTTGACACAACGGAACTGCTTTCTGAAGGCATTTGTGCGGACAATGTGCTGTGTCTGAGACCATACTCTTTGATATCTGAGCGAAGACTATCCCAATCATGCGTTAACTTAATAGAAGAAATTTCATCAACATCATTTTTATATGTGTCAATTGGAAGAATTCCATCTGCATATTTAGTGCGACCAAAATCGTGGCACCACCCCTTTTCTTTTGCAATTTGATTTGAAGACTTGAGAAGATAATATTGGAAAGATTCTGAGAGTCCATGAACAGCATCCCATGCGTCCTGAGAGTCGTAATTATATCCAAGTTTAGCAAGATAATGTGCTAAACCAATAAAACCCACTCCAAGGGATCTACGTGCCTTTGTAGCACGTTCTGCAGCTAATACAGGGTACTCCTGATAGTCAATCAGTTCCTCAAGACTACGAACAGATAAATCACATAAATCTTCAAGTTCTTCATCAGATTTAATCTTACCAACATTAACTGCAGAAAGAATACAGAGTGCAATCTCACCCAATTGATCATCAATATGATTGATTGGATCTGTAGGTAGAGTGATCTCCTGACAGAGGTTGCTCATGTTAACCTTGTCTTTGAAAGAAGAGTGTGAGTTACAATGGTCGATGTTCATAAGATACAACCTACCAGTCTCTGCTCTCTCCTTTAGGATATTCAGAATTAATTCTTGTGCCCCGATAGTCTTTCTTGGAACAGACTCATCTCGTTCAAACCCCACATATAGATCATCAAACCTGTCAGTACCAAAAGCATCATAGAGACCTGGTACGTCATGCGGTGAGAAGAGGCTAATGTCTTCATTCGCAATGAAACGTTCGTAGAAAAGTTTTGAAATTTGGATTGAGTAGTCAAGTTTCCTCACTCGATTGTCTTCTGTTCCTTTATTGTTCTTGAGAACAATAATGTCTTCTATTTCCTGGTGCCAGATAGGAAAGTGAACTGTAGCAGAACCACCTCTGATGCCGTTTTGAGTGCAGCATCTGACAGTTGATTCAAACTTTTTAAGGAAGGGGACAACGCCTGTATGTTGTACCTCTCCATTTCTGATTTTAGAGTTGATACCACGGATTCGACCTGCGTTGATGCCAATACCAGCCCTTTGTGCGACGTATTTACCAATAGCCATATCACTGCTAAAGATACTATCGAGGGTGTCATCAACATCAACGAGAACACAAGATGCAAATTGACGAAGTGGTGTTCGCACTCCTGCCATGATTGGTGTTGGGATGTTGAGTTTGTGCTTTGAGATTGCGTCATAATACCTCTTTACATATGACATTCTAGTTTCTTTTGGATACTCTGCAAAGATGGTCAGAGCAATCATCATGTACATAAACTGTGGAGTTTCATATACTCCTCCACTGCTACGATCCTGCACGAGGTACTTATCAACGACTTGACGTAAACCTGCATAAGTGAATAGAAAGTCACGGTCATGATCAATAAAAGAATCAGCACGTTCAATCTCTTCTTGAGAGTACTTGTTGTAAATATCACTATCATAAACCTCTGCAGATACACAATCAATAATGTGCTGCTCAAGTGTAGGAAGTTCTTTCATCTTCCCATAAAGTTGCTTCCTAACAGAAAACAATAGAAGACGCGCAGCAACATACTGATAATTTGGATGGTCTAGATCAATCAGATCACTTGCAGACCTAATGAGAATTTCTTGAATTTCTCCAGTAGTAATACCATCATAAAATTGAATACCAGACTTCATCTCAACTTGACTAGCAGATACGCCAGCAAGACCTTGACATGATTCTTCTACCATGAGATGCATTTTATCCAAATCTAGAGATTCAATACGACCATCTCTTTTTTTAACTTTTGTTCCGTTGCTCATATTTTTTTCCAGATGTTAAACTTAAGTTTTGCTTCTAAACCAGAGTATGTATTTGATTCTATCACAGACTGTACATCCAGTCCAGACATCACCATATCATTAATATCCTTGTCATCAATACCATTTGGCCAAATGACTATTTTTTCCCCATTATTAATTGTTCGCTCAATCCTTGAGACGATCTCTCTATTACGTGGTTCGTTATCATAGATCCAAACAGGATTGCTGATCCCCCAACAACTAACATCAGCGTCAGCTCCACACATAGCAATCGCATTGCGAATGAACTTGCTGTCGAATGGTCCTTCTGTAACATAGACTGGAACATCTTTTCTGATACTATCGAGTCCGTAGATTTTTGGTGCGTCATCATTAAACATCACAGTGATATATTTAACAGATTTTGAATTTGCAAAATTCAGAGATCTTCCTTGAATTCCAATTAAATTTTGTTGATAATATAGCGGAATAATAATTCTTGGTTCGTCGCGATAAGTACTATCAAAAACTTTCTTTTTTGAATTTACAAATTCTTTAAATTTATGTGCATAATAAAAATCATTTGGATTTAATTTTCTACTAGTTAAGTATCCACAAGATGATGGGTCTTCTGATGCTTTTGGCAAATCTATTTTGGTTTTAAACTTTATCTGCTTAAACTCAAATTTGGGTTCATCAACAACAAAGTTTCTTCCAGAGTGGCCATTCTTAAATTTTTCAAGAGTATATTGCTTATGTAAACCAGGATCAACATGCTTTAAAAAATTATTAAGTGACATCGATGCGCCACAATTATGACACTTAAAATTAGTGTTTGCTTTTACTGAGTAAATATATCCTCTTGTCTTATTACGATTCTTTTGAGAATCCCCACAAATAGGACAACGAAAATTATAAAGATTTGGTTTAACTCTTTTAAATTTTTCTAGTCTAGAAGATATAAAACCAATAAATTTAGAATCAATGTGATCCATTCACAAAGGTTACTGCTGATGCCATTATAGCACTTTCGGTAGAAGATAGCAATGGTCTAAGAGTTTTGATTGCTTGTGGATTGCTTATAATCAATATTGATGCAATTGCTCCAATACCAATCCATAGTTTTTTTTCTAGTAACGAAAGTCGTTTAGTAACGTTGTCATGATCGCTGTCCATTTTATCACGGAGTTTGTCGATTTTATCAAACAATACTGAGTCAATTTCTTCTTGTTTTGATAGTCTTTCCTCATGTACAGCAAGCATCCTACTCACATTATTATTTACCTCTGCAATTTTTTCAATAGCAGAATCTAAACGAGTAACTAACTGCTCAAAATTACTAAGTCTCTCCTCCAAAATAGCAACCTTAATATTATCCATTGTCAGGTTTCCACATTTTTCTAATGCCCTTCATATAGATATATTTTTTTTTCTTCTTCAATCTTACTGGAGGATCATCACCTGCCTCTACAGAACCTGCAATGTTGCCACTGCCAATATTATTAACCGGTTCTTCTCTTAAATTTATGCCCGAACGAACTATGTCCAAGATTCTATCAAACTTATTCTTTTCCATTGTAGATTTTGTAAAGTTCTGACAAGCAATAAATATCAACTTGAACATCATGAATATAGCATTTTGGATACTCTGGCAACTTACCCAAAAAAATTACAAAGGTTTTAATTTGTGACCAGAGTTCTTCTTCTATTTTATAGAACAACATAGGTGTTGCTGCTTCCCCAAAAATGTTATAAAGAATAATAAAATGATTTAAGAGGAGATGAGTTTTTAATTCCCCATCTCTCTTATATCGTTTTAGCAATCTTTTTATATACTTAAAATGATTAAGATCCTTATCAAAATCATCTTTAGTTACAGCTTGGGAATTTTGATAATTTTTAATCGCAAAGAGGAGGAAGTTATCCTCATTCAATCCATTAAATATCATTTAATTATGGTGTAGGATAAACAGTATTTCCAGTAGTGATACCGGACATTGCGACTAGAACTTCTTTCTTAACTCTTAGTTCACCTTCAGCACCCATGTAGGTTGTAACACCAACCCATCCTTCATGACTAGCTTCGTATGCACCACCACCATTTGGATTTACCGCATATACGAATGAATCGCCAGATGGTGAACCTTTCTTAGAATAGGTTGAATCAAGAACAGTATATTTTGGAAGTTGACTAATGCTATGCTCAACTCCAGCAATTGCTGCACCGCTCAGGCCTGCAGTGGAACCAATAGTACAACTAATGGTAGAAGCAATCGAAACAATTACAGCATTACCAAAAAAGGTAGTTGCTTTAGTACCGAATTGAATAACATCCCCAGTTTGTGCTGCTCCAACATTTCCAAATGTTGTGGCAGTTCCTGTTACTACTCCAGTGTCATAATTTAATATAACGGTTCCAACAGAACCCACTGCATCGTTATTTCCCCAAAGTGCCATGTCTTTTTTCCGTTTTAAAAATTTTGCTAATAATATTTATAAAAACATGAGACCGTAAAGTCTCAGAATATTATTCTTTTCTTGCATTAATTGCCTTAGTTACAACTTCAAGAAGTTGATCATCCATATCAGTCTTGGTCAGCTTAACTGCTTTAGCAAGAATAACAAGACAGATCTCAACCATCTTCTCACCGAGTTCTTCGTTTTCTGGAATATTTGATACGGCATCTTTAATAATTTTTGATGCTAATGGAAGTAAAAATGCAAGCATGGTAAATCTCAATTACTAATACTATATATTCTCTAAAAATTCTTTTAATGATTTTTTCTTTTTCTCAGGTAACTTTTTATGCTTAGTAGAAGCAAAGTCTTTCGCATCACTCTTCTTCATTGATGCTGCTGCTTTAGCAACCTCAGGAGAAGGGTTAGTCATGTCACCTTTCTTGGTGGCATATACCATACCCATGAACCTTTGCTGTGCTTTAGATACTGCTGGCATATCAAGTCGCTTTCTTTCTGCGATTCATCTCCTTTGTCACTCTCTTCATCATAAATTGATTAGAAGGAAGACTCTGATCACTAGAACTTACTTGCTTATGGAGTGCTGCTAGTTTCTCATCTGACTGTTTGGCCATTTTGGCGTCTTCTTTGATGGCACCTTTACCATGCTTGGCACGGATGCTTGTCTTCACTTTCTCAAGTGCAGACATACCATCATAGGGTTTTTTCTTACCAAATGTATTAGGTGTGTTACTAGGTGCTTTGTTGTAACGGTTATTACCATCAACACCACCACGTTCCATGCGACGGTCTCTCAGAGAATCTTCGGTTGCTTCACCCATTGCTTTCGCGGGTGGCTCAGTCTTTTTTGCTTTGTTCAAACTCTGTTGTCTTTTCTGAGCAATCATTCTATCAACCATTGCTTTCTTCTTTTGAAGTTGCAATTCTTGAGGAGTCATTGATGCCTCTTCTTTTCTCAGGTTTGCTTTCCGCATCTTCAAGTATGCCCTGTCCTTGGAACCCATACGGGCTTGACCTTGTGGTTTCTTAGAACCACCAGCGGGATTAGGACCAGTGTTCTTTGCTCTGTATGAGTAGTTTGCACCGCTACCCTTGGAGTCACCAGAGATCATCTTACCAGCATCAGATCTGCTGTCCTGATACTGCTTCTCAGTCTGTCCGTGCCTACCTTTATGAAGTTCTTCAATCTGCTCAAGTTCTTCTTTGGTTAAAGCTGCAGCACGTTTGCGGGATTTATTACCTTTACCTCTCGCATCATCAGCACCATACTTACTATAACCACCTTTCAACTGACGTTCATGTGCTGCTTTTGATCTATCTGCAACACCTTTGGAATAACGTGAACCACCAAATTCTTTTTGATCTCTTTCTGCTTTTGCACGAGTACGTTGAAGAATCTGAGCCTTAGCAGAAGTATCAGATTTTTCTGGACCAACATTATACTTCTTACGAAGTTGATCACCCCTACTCATGGGTTTTGCTGGTTCTTCTTTCTTGTTACCAAGAAGTCTTTTTACTGCAGAACGTAAACCTTCATCTAAAGATTGATACTCCTCATACATATCATTCCAGGTAAGATCAGAGCAATCATATCCTTCAGTAATAAGGAAATCAACATACTCTTCTACTTCAACTTCCTCACTCATACGGTCAACAACCTTTTGAGCCTTATTTTTGATAAAGTTCTTAAGACCTTGCTTCTTTTGATTTACCTTATCCTTTGCTGCTTGCTTTACTTCTCTCTTTTTATTGTAAGCATCAACTCGTGCCTGAGCAACTGCCATTCCTACTTTCTTCTTTGATTTTTGAAGAAACTCGCCAGACTTTCTCTTAAGGAACTTTCTTCTTGATCCTACTTGAGAACCATCTTTTTTCATTGGTTTGGTATCAGAACCAAAGGTTACCGTTGCTTCCATAGCATTTTCAATTGCTTCTTCAACATCATCTTC
>Ga0222716_10000444_pt1 | contig 35454 bp, 26 predicted proteins | sample C33_13DmetaG_FD_165044 | JGI IMG/M metagenome (GOLD analysis project Ga0222716, IMG submission 165044) | Estuarine water microbial communities from San Francisco Bay, California, United States - C33_13D | ecosystem: Environmental > Aquatic > Marine > Unclassified | place: USA: California... | reverse complement strand
TGAAAGCCGGTGTCCCAAGGTCGTTGCATGGCCGCCCAATCCCCCCGCACCCCCTCGAGCGGGCGGGATGCAGGGTGGTTGATGGGGGCCGACTTGCTTGCCGTCGGCTTGGCCTTTCTCGGACAAATCTTGCTCGTCAATGCGCTGATCGCTGAGCATTACGGCTGGATGGTGCTCGCCATCGACCTGTACGCTTCGTTGTTCCTCGTGGTGGACCTTGGCCTACCAACGCTGTTGGCGAGGGACGGGGCCAACGCCCCGCATCTGGTTCGACCCGCCGTGGCGCGCACGTACCGCTTGCAGGCGTTGGCAGCGGTGCCCTTCGTGCTTCTTGCTTTGGCGCTTCGCCCCGACCGTTGGTTGAACATGGACGCCCCCGCTTGGTTGCTCGTTGCGGCCGGCTTGACCGCCATCGCCCACATCGCATCGTACGCACCTCGTTCGGCCTTGCGAGCGTTGGGTGAGGCGCGGCTCGAGGCGGTTTCCAAGGTCGTGGAACGCAGCGTCACCGTTGCTGGTTACGGGGTCTTGGTCGGTGTGGGTTCCACCTCAGCGACGGCGTTCATGGGCGCCTTCTTGTTGGGGGCTTGTGCAGGCTGGCTTGTTGCGCTCGTGTTGATGCTTCGCAACGCACCCGTCGGGCAATCCCCAGACACCCTGACGTCTTTGGGCGAGGATTGGACCTCGACCAAACACCTGTTGTTCGCTGCGCTGCCCTTCGCCATCACCTTGGGTGCGTTGCCCTATGTGGTTCGTCTCGAAAAATTCCTCGTGGCCGCCTCGGGCGGGGCAGAATTGGCCGCCGTCTTCCACGTCGCCCAACTGGCCTGGCTTGCGGGATTGGTGGTGCCCGCAGCGCTCCGCTCAGCGTTGTTGCCGGTTTTGGGTCACGTCCGGGACCAGCCCGCGCGCTACCAACGAGAACTGCACCGAGCGCTTGACATGTGTTTTGGCCTGGTGCCGTACGGCCTGTTCGGCGGCTACCTTTTGGTAGCCGTCTTGGCGCCTTTTGCGTTTCCAGCGGCCTATTTGGACGGTACCTACGGAGCGTCAGCGGTCGACCTGTTCGCCGTCCTGCTTGCGGGTTGGGCCGCCACCTTGCTCGCAACACCCACCTACACCTCCTTGATGGCGGGCTTCCGTTCGTGGCGTTTTACGCAGTTCATCTTCGCCGTTCTGCTGCTCGCCGCTCTCATCGGCTACGGCTTGATCTTCGGCGTGGCCACGACCAACGGGGCGACCTTGTACGCCGCCGCTCTTGCCAGTTCGCTCTCTGCGGGGGCGTTGCTCGTTCTCTCGTGGTGGATGAGCGGGCAACGGGCGTTTGTCGCTCAGCGTCGAGATGAATGGTGGTTGACCGCTTTGGGAGGCTCGTTCATCGTCATCGGCCTGTTCACGCAAACGGCGTGGTGGGTGTTGGGGTTGCCGCTTTTTGCCTTCACGCCTCAAGCGTGGCGAGCACTTCGCTCCACGCTTCGATGACGGCCTCTCGACCGGCGAAGGCCAAACGTTCCTCCACCGATTCATCGGCCTGCCAGCCGTGCCTGAAGGCCTGCTCAATACCGTCGGCCAAGGCTTCGGCGTCCGGGTCGCACACCCATTCATCGGGGAGGTATCGGCGCACCTCGCCCACGTCCACGCTCACCACCGGGGTACCGCATAACAGCGATTCACGGGCCACCAATGGCCCTGCCTCCCGGGTTGAGGTCACGAGGGTGACGTCAGCGACGAGCATGCGATCGTAGACGATGCTTCTCGGCTGATGACGCAACGAGGTGATGCCGACCATCCATCCGCGTTGCTCCAAGGCTTCACCGGTTTGGAGGGCGAGCAAGTGACGCTTCTCGGGCCGCCGTGGGTCGGCGGGAAAGAGGATGTCAATCGCCTCTTTCTTCCACGGCTTCGAGAGCGGCTTCAAGGGACGCCGCCATTCCCGGTCAACCTCGGTTAAACAGGGGATGGTGACGGTCTGAACGGAGGATTCCACGGCTTCAGCGACCGCTTGTTCGAGGCGATCAGAGGCGCACACCAGCGTGTGACACGATGCCATCAATCGCTCAACATGGCGTTTGAGGTTCGGCTTCTGGAGGGCAACGTCCACGTCGTAGCCGTGGACCACCCCAATCCAAGGAACGGACCAGCGCGCTGCAAGCCGCTCGGCGAGTCCGGCGACCGGCCAAAGCGTGTGACAAACGATGACCTCCGGGCGCCAATTCTCCAACTGTCGTTCCACCCAACCCGCTCTTCTCGCCACGCTCGCCAGCGTGAGGCGGGGGTAAGGGTGCTCGGGAAGGGCGAAATACCTCGGGACGAGCACGCGATGTCCACGGTACGTCCAGCTTCGGGGTGTTTTGGCCACGCCGAACATGGTGGAGCGTCGTGCTTCCGCGTATTTCGGCATCCGAGGCAGTGGGTTCACGGTACGGACATCGTGACCCATGCTGCGCAGAAGTTCGATGTGGTCGTCCACGAACACGCCTCGGCTACTGTTGGCCGGAACGGGGTGAAGCAGACTCACGACGAGGACCTTGACGGTGAACCCTCCATCAGTGCAAAGCGGCGTGAATCTCGGCGAGGTTGGTGGCCACGTCGGCGCGGTCGTTGAAGAGTCCTGAGCCCACCACGCAATTGCTCACACCCCAGTCCCGGAGCATGGCGATGTTGTGCGCCTTGACGCCGCCGTCGACTTGAATTTGCACCGTTCGACCGCCCCCAGCGACTTGGTCGGCGATGGCTTGAGCGAGACGGCGAATTTTCGCCTCCACGTTGGGGATGAAGGATTGGCCGCCGAAACCGGGATTGACGCTCATGATGAGGACCAAGTCAACTTCGCTGAGAACCTCCAGCGCCGCCTCTACGGGCGTTGCCGGATTCAACACGACGCCGACGGTTGCGCCCGCCTCTCGAATGGCGGAGAGCAAACGGTGCAGGTGTTTGACGGCTTCCACGTGAACCGAGATGTGGTTGCAGCCGGCGTTGATGTAATCCTGAAAGGAGGCCTCGGCGTTCTCAACCATCAGGTGCGCATCGAACACCGCATCGGGTCCGAGGGCTTCTCGGAGGCGTCGGATAACGGGAGGGCCAAACGTAAGGTTCGGAACGAAATTGCCGTCCATCACGTCCAAATGAAGCCAATCCAGCCCGGCGTCCAACGCTTCACGGCAGTCGGTGGCGAGGTCGGCCAGGTTGGCCGTGAGGACGCTCGGTGCGATGATCATGGTGACCCTTGACCGTCCCAGTGGACGCCATTTGATGAGGCTTGTTATGGAGGCAAAGCCTCATCCCTCCCGGCACAAACGCATATAATGCGTCATTTGGAGGGGAGTTCGGTGAAGACATGGGTGAAGTACGCAACATCTCCGACGCTGAATTCAACGAGACTGTCAACAACTCGGAATGGGTAATCGTTGACTTCTGGGCGCCGTGGTGCGCTCCATGCAAAGCCATCGGCCCCGTCCTTGAAGCGGTTGCCAACGAACGCGATATCGTCGTTGCCAAGGTGGATACGGACCAAAACCAAGCCACGGCCGGCCAACTTGGCGTCCGCAGCATCCCCGCTCTTTTCATGTACCGAAACGGCACCATGGTCTCCAGCAAAACCGGCGGTATGCCAAAACCAAAACTCCTTGCTTGGATCGACGAAGTGATGAGCGCTGACGACTTCTGAGGTCAGTTGAGCCGCTCGAGTCGGGCCTGCTTCTCTTCGCCGACGTCCCGCAGCAAGCGTTCTCGAAGGGCCTCGTGCAACCACATGCCCTCGTCCAATTCCAGGAGCAAACCGTGGTTGAGCAAATTGCTTGGCGGTGGACCGTTCCAGGACACGCTGGCCGCCAACCGCTCCCAAGGGATGGGTGATTCCGCCACAGCGAGAGTGGCCAGCATTTCTTTTTCCTGTTCAGGGAGGCGGCTCAGAATTTCTTCGTCGAGGAAACGCAACCAGTCCTTGTGTGTTGGTTGTCCGTAAAGTTCGAGCAATTCAAGCGCGAGGGGGTGACCTCCCGTGGCGGCGTGCACTTCCTCAGCAGAGGGGGCCTCCGCCGTCAGCGTGGCCAGCCATGCCGTGGTGGCTTCGAGGCTCAAGCCTTGCAAGGGCATCTCTCGGACGGTGTCTCGGATGTGCACGTCCCTGCGGTCGTAGACGTCCAGTTCGGTCCGGGAGATGAGCAGCATGCGGAGCGGGGCTCGCTGCGCCAATTGAAGCAAGGAGCCCAACAAGTGACGGGCGTTCTGCGCAATGTGGTGCACATCGTCCAAGACGATGAGCCAATACGGGGGCGGCCCGCCAGCGCTGTCTTTGAACCGTTCACGAATCGTGTTTGCATCCGTCATGTAGGCCAGCAATCGACGTCGCCATGCGTCCACGTCCATGTCCGCACCCGGGGTGAGCGGGAGCGTTTCGATGATGTTGTACGGGTCGTGGGAGTCGTCGATGCCGAAGCGGTGCAAGAGGCTCGTTGCGAGACCAAGCGCACGGTCCCAAGGCTGGCAAGTGTACCAACACACCGAGAGGAACGGGTCGGTGTCCATGTGCTGTTTCAACCAGTGGGCAACAAGCGTTGATTTTCCGATACCGGCAATGCCGTGAATGACCATGCACGGGTGACGGTCGCCAAACCAGTCGTGAAGGCGAGCGAGTTCAGGGTCTCGTCCGTACACGGGACGTGTAACGGGGGGTTGGTTGGCGTAGGTCGCATGGACACCGACAAGTGGCGTGAGTCGGCCGGGTGCGGGCAGTCCGTCTTGCTCGGCTTTCTTGATGTTGCCAAACCGGATATCGCCGTAGGTCAGCACGCCTTCGTGTTGGGCGTGAAGCAGGATTTGCAAGAGCGACAAATCGGCCGCAAGAAGCGAAGGGACTTCCGATGCCTTGACCTCAAGAAGGTCGCCGTCAACGTTCCGTACCAAGACCTTGGTAGCGTTGAGGGCCACTTCTCGTTGGCGTGATCGCAGGCGCCCTTCCTCGGTGAGCTGCCAGGTTTTCTGCCGCCGTTCGTCCCCCTGAACCGAACGCGTGTGCTCCTCCACCAGCGTTTCCTTCAGCAGGTCTCGCATGGTCCGGCTGACGTTGGGAGGGTGTTGAGCGCAGGCTTCGGCAATGCCCGGACGGGTCAGGCTCGGCGGCACCATGTAGCGGTCGGCCCACTGGTCGTTGGCGAGAAGATGCAGCAGGACGCGGTCGCGGGCGGCAACGTTCACCTTGGGGATGTCACCCGCCATGCATTCCGCTGGAGGTGTTGCTTGTTCAACGCTTGCTTTGTTGGTTTCCCTTCCGTAAATCCAGCTCGTGAAGCATGACGGTTCATGAAGACAACAAACCTTTTATTGAAACATTCATGGGAATTCATGGCCAAAGCCCCGAATTCACCCAACCGGGCCCCCCGCTTCGTCTCCTTCCTGTTGTGCGGGCTGATGTTGCTCTCTGCAGCACCGCTGGTGAGTGCGGCTGATTCGGACGGTGACGGGTTTGATGACAACGTCGACGATTGCCCGTGGGCGTACGGGACATCGACCGTCGACAAGGACGGTTGCCCCGACCGCGACGGGGATGGAACTTCCGACGATGCCGACGGTTGGACCTCAAACAACCCCAACTTCTCTCAAGAATTCCACATCAACAACGTGAACGGTTACAGCATCGACCACAATCAAGACGGTTCGCACGTTGCCGTTGCGACCAACGACCGCGTGCGCATTTACAACGCCTCGACGTACACCATCGTGACCACCTCTCAAGACCTGGTCGACGGCAACAACGCGTACGTGACGGCTTTGGATTGGAGTCCAAACGACATGTACGTTGCAGCAACGTTGAGCGACGACACCGCTGCCGTGATGTGGGCGAGCAATCTAACGGTGATCCACGACGGCATCACCCACACGGGCAGTTCGCGAACGTTCTCGGACGTTGCATTCATGCCAAACAGCACGTCGTTCGCCGTTGTTGACGAAGCCAGCGGAGGTTGGGGCGGCGGCACGTGTACCGGTTGCTCCATCATGCTCGTCAGCGTGGCTGACGGACAGATTTGGAGGGAAGTTACACCTGCCGGGAACAGCGGCTCGTATTCTTCCGTGGCCTTTTCTCCCGACGGCAGCGCCATGGCGGTTGGCGGCGATGGCAACTCCTACCTGATCGAAACAACGAACTGGACGACCGTTCGCGCCATGAACCCTCAGAGCGGAGCCAACATCAACGCCATCGCCTTCTCTCCAGACGGCCGAGTCATCGCCATGTGCAGCGGTTACGACAACGGCAACTCGAGGCTCCGAGCCTTTGCATCCTCCAACGGGGCATCGTTGTTCAATCAACAGGCAACCAGTTCCTGTTACGGCGTGGACGTCTCCCCTGACAACCAACAAATCGCTTACTCCATCGGCTATTACGGCTCTGACGGGGGCTCGTTGCTGGTCTACGAGTACTCGACGAACTTGCTCGTCGATCGTATCCAACTGGCTCGGGGCACCAGTGCCTGTACCCAAAACGGCGGTCAGAACCCCTGCGGAAACATCAACGGGGTTTCGTGGCACCCCGGCGGCTACCACATCGCAGCAGCCGTGGATCGCAATTACGAAGGCGTGTACTTCCTTTTCGCCGATTTGGACCCCGACAACGACGGTTACAACTCCACCGACCAAGGCGATGGCATCACCGACGACTTCCCTGATGACGGCACCCAGTGGACCGATACGGACGGCGACGGTTACGGTGACAACCCAGCCCCTGCCAACCAGCCCGACGGATGCGTGGCCGTGGCGGGGACGTCAACGGAGGACATGTTTGGCTGTCCCGATGCTGACGGTGACGGTTGGTCGGACACCGGCGATTGGGCCCCCAACAACCCCGACCAGTGGGTGGACGCTGACGGCGATGGACACGGTGACAATTACCTCTACGAGGTGAACGAGTACCAGTTCCACGTGAATCAATCCGGCGATGCCTTCCCCAACGACGCCACCCAATGGAACGACACCGACGGCGACGGTTACGGCGACAATTACGAAGACGCTTCATGGGACACGTACCGACCCACGGAGTGGCCGGGCGTTCTGCTTCCTGCGGCCAACGAGCCCGACGCCTTCCCCCTCGACCGAACCCAACACGTTGACACCGATGGCGATTGGGTCGGCGACAACCCCAACAGCGACCGTGCAGATTTGTGCCCCAACGTGTGGGGCAACTCCAGCTACGACCGCCTCGGCTGTCCGGACAGCGACGGCGACGGTTACTCAGACCCCGATGCAAATTGGCCCAGTACCCCGGACTGCTTCGGCGGCGATGCGTTCCCTGCCGACCCCACTCAATGGTGCGATGAGGACAACGACGGCTTCGGCAGCAACCCCGAGGGCAACAACGCCGACGATTGTCCTTCCAGCGCAGGAACGTCGTTCATTGATCGGATCGGTTGTGCCGATCGTGACGGCGACGGTTACTCCAACGCCGGCGACCCTTTCCCCGACGATGCGACCCAGTGGTCGGACCGTGACGGGGACAACCGCGGCGACAACGCCAGCGGCACCAACCCCGATACCTTCCCCGACGACACCTCCCAATGGAAGGACACCGATGGCGACGGCTACGGCGACAATCCCGGAGGCAACAACGGCGACGCTTTCCCTTCCGATGCCACACAGTGGAGCGACGAGGACGGTGACGGCTACGGCGACAACCTCGAGGGGACCAACGGCGATGTGTGTCCTATGGAGTACGGTGAATCGCAAGAAGCTTTGAGCCGGGGTTGTCCGGACAGCGACCTTGATGGCGTAACCGACCCGTTGGACGCCTTCCCCGACGACCCGTTCCAATGGGCCGACACCGACGGTGACGGCTACGGCGACAACACCAACGTCCCGAGCGGCGACGACTGCGTTGAAGAATTCGGCAAGTCGTACAAAGAAGGTCGCCAGGGCTGCCCTGACGCCGACTTGGACGGTTACGCCGACGAAGACGATGCTTTCCCCACCGATTTCGAACAGTGGGAGGACGCCGATAACGACGGCTACGGTGACAATTACTTCTGGGAAAACATCACCGTTGAGGACAGCGAAAACCCGGGCAGCTTCATCATGTTGCGTGAACAGCGCGGCGATGCCTTCCCCGATATCGCCAGCCAGTGGTCGGACATGGACGGTGACGGGTGGGGCGACAACACGAACAGTTCAAATCGCGTGGACAGCTTCCCCCTCCGTGTGTCGCAATGGCTTGACTTCGACGGCGACGGCTACGGTGACAACGTCACCGGTTACCAGGCCGACATGTGTCAACGCGTGCCGGGCACCTCCGTCACTGGCCTTGAGGAAGAATGGTTTGGATGCCCCGATGCCGACAGCGATGGGGTGGCCGATGATGCCGACGCGTGTCCTTGGGACCCCGGGTTCTTCCTCGCGGCTGACAAAGCCAAATGCACCATCACGGCCGATCCGAACGCTGAGAGCGAGGGAGGGGACACCAGTTCCTTCCTGAGCGGTGAGAACAGCACCCTCGTGTGGATGGGTGGCGTGATCATCTTCATGCTCGCTCTCATCATCGTCGCTCAAGTCTCACGGGCCGCTGGAAAGCGCAAGGCCATGGTGGCCAATCAGGAGAAGCAACTCGCACAGGCCTCCATCGGCGAAGAAGAAGAACGGCGTCAGGCGTGGATCCAGCACTACATCGCCGAAGGCAACTATGCGGAAGCTCGAGCGTTGGGTTGGGAAGGCACCGAGGGATTGCCGGAATGGAAGCAGCATGAAATGCAGCAGCAAGCCGCCGCCGAGGCGGCGATTCCGAACATGTTGGACCTTGAGAACCTCTGAAAGCTACGCATCGTTTGCACCGCTGGCCTTTCAAAGGGGAAGCGACCATGTTTTCACATGGGCGAGAAGCCGCAAGGCCGCATCCTTCTCGTGATGGGCCTGTTGATGGCCTCGCTTTTTCTCGGTTTTGCTTCCGCTGATGTGAACGATGTTCGCCTCGAAGCGACGTTTGACAAGAGCGCCACCCAACCATGGGTTGACCCGGTGCACCCGCTTGAAATCACGCCTTCTTTGGTGAACCAAGGGGACGCGGTGACCCTACCCAACAACCCCGCTTGCGAATTCGTCCTCAACGTATTCAACGCCACCGGTGTCAAGATGGTCGATGGTTCCGAAGCATGTCCTCTCCGGGAACAAGGCCTCGACCTCTTGGCAGGTGAAACCTTCACGGTTGAATCGCCGTTGACATGGAGCATGAAGGATGCCGACGGGAGGTGGCTGGTAAGCGGGCAGTACACCGTTGAGGTCGTGCACCCGGGCACCGGCCTTTCCACCTCGACCACCGTGTTTGCTCAAACACCGGTCGAACTTCCGTCGGCCTTGGTCTACTCGGTCGATTGGGTGCAGCGCACCGAAACCGAGCTCGGCGCATGGGTAGGTCTCGTTTCCCTGCACAACCCCACCGTCCAAGCCTTGGATTTGAGCGAGGTCGCTCCGTGTTCCTTTGAGCACACCATCGGGGACACCGTGAGCCTCGGACCGTCGTGCATCGGCCCTCAAACCACCTTGATGCCGGGCGAAGTGGTCCAAGTGGACGAATTGACGCTTTCACCGACCTCACCAACCTCGGTTCAACTTGCTTTGCCCGGAGGAGAAATCGTTCACGAGCGCCTCATCGAGCCGCTGCAAGACAGCGAAAACCCGCTTGATGCCACTCTTTCCATGACGCTCAACGTTGACGAAGAGCGCCCCTTTGGACAAGGGGATGTCTTGGTCGCTCAACTTGACCTTGTCAGCCGCTCAACCGAAGAGCAGGACCTGACTTTCACGTCCTCGTGCAGGTCCGAGATGTGGGTCATCAACGACCTCGGTGAGGTCGTGTTCGATTCACGCAGCGCCAAAACCTGTCAAACCATTGAACTCGAGACATCGCTTTCGCCTTCCCAACCGCTCTCGTTGACCCTTCCTCAGTGGAATTTCTTTGACCAGGACGGGTGCAGAGTCGCACCAGGCACCTACACGGTCGTGGCCGAAGTCCCCGAGTTTCATCTCTCGGTCATCGAGACCGTTGCCTATCGGGACGCCGATCCAAACGGTTGCGATGGGCTTGCCGAGATCCAACTCACCACCGCCACAACGTGGCTTGATGACGATACCCTCCAATTGACCAACACCGTCACCAACCTTGGCCCAGAAGCCTATTTGCGAATGACGCAACCGTGTTCCTTCGTCCTCGATTTCCAGAATACAGAGGACGTTTCGGTTCACCGCTTCCAAGACGTATGCGATGCTTACGACGGTCGCAAGGTCTTGATGCCCCAAGGCGGTGAGGGCTCGGTCTTTGCAACCTTTGAGGTTGAGATGGTCCAAAACGGCGCTCCGATCGTCCCCGAGGGCATCTATCAACTCGAACTCACCCTGCTCGCCTCAACCACCAGCACCGCTTCCGTTTCCGTGATATGGCCTCAAGATTTCACCGAATCCTCGGCGGAAGAAGAAAACACACCAATCGTTGAACAGGACGTGTTTGAATTGACGGGGACTTGGACGGGTTTGCTCACGGAGCAAGGCACCTGTTACGTCTTGGAAATGGACGACTCAATGCACCTGCTGTCTCACGCTCGAACGCTGGCCGCTTGGACACCCTCGGGAACAACCGAAGGCGTTTATCGAGCCGTTGAAGCCTCACCGTCACCCGCATGTGCCTCCTTCTCTGCGCCTTCGGTGGAGGTGATTGAAGTCGTGATGGAGCGGTCCACGCTTGAGCCTGTCATCGAAGAACCACCGGTCGAGATCCAACAGGACGAGGTGAGCGAAACAGCCCCCGTTCCCGTTGCGAGCGTGCTGACCGTGGTTGTGACGACGTCGTTGTTGTCGCTTCTCGTCGCCGTCGTGGCCACCAACGAGGGCCTCCGGTTGCCCACCACGCTGGCGGGGTTGTGGTTGCTTGGTCTCGTGGGCAAAACCCACGAAACCACCGACGGTCGCTACCAACGCGGTCGCCTCATGGGGTACTTGACCGCCAACCCGGGCTGCCATTTCCGAGCGTTGATGAGCGCGCTGGAAATGAGCAACGGTCAGATAACCCACCACCTCCGTATCTTGGAGGCTGAGGAGAGCGTTTGGCGGAAAAACGACGGACGTCTCGTTCGCTATTATCCGCTGACCAATCAACTGAATCCGAGCACGAACGAAGAAGACCTCCCCGTGCCGCCGTTGTCCCCCGACCCCAACAGTTTGCAAGGCAAGATCCTCAACCTGCTCGACCAAGACGGCGATTTGGGTCAGTTCCCCACGCAAGCAGAACTCGCTAAACGGCTTGAGAAGAGCCAACAACTTGTATCTCATCACCTGCGTACGCTGCAAAAGTACGGGTTGGTCGAGCGACGAAAGATGGGCTTGATGAACCGCTACAAACTGACACGGGAAGCCATTTTCCTCCTGGAAACCAGCGATGATTTTGGATCCAACTAACGGGGCTACAAGTCGGTCATACCCTTCGGGCGAGGCGGGGATTTGAAAGCGTGAAGGCGAGTGGGTTGAATCGTCCAGTGGACGGTGAGGCTCCATGTCATCCGAACTTGAACCCGTTGACGAGGTCGGCTGGCAGAAGCGTTGGGCCGATGAAAGGGTGTTCGAAGCGGATTTGCGGGACGACCGACCCAAGTTCTACTGCCTTGAAATGTATCCCTATCCTTCGGGAAAAATGCACATGGGGCACGTGCGAAATTACTCCATTGGTGATGCCGTTGCTCGATTCAAGCGCATGAGGGGCTTTGATGTCCTCTATCCCATGGGCTACGATTCGTTTGGCATGCCCGCTGAGAACGCTGCCATTTCGGAAGGCGGCCACCCCCACGACAGCACCGAGCGAAACATGGCCTCCATCACCGCTCAAATCAAACGCATGGGCTTCTCCTACGATTGGCGTCGAACCCTCAAAAGCCACGACCCAAGGTACTACAAGTGGAATCAGTGGTTTTTCACCAAATTCATGGAGAACGGCTTGGCTCGGCGGGAGCACGCCCCGGTGAATTGGTGCGAGGCGTGCAACACCGTTCTCGCCAACGAACAGGTCAAGGCCGGTCGTTGTTGGCGCTGCAACGGTCCCGTGGAACAGAAAGAAATGAACCAGTGGTTCCTTGACTTGCCCTCGTACGCTCAGCAACTCCACGACGGGCTTGACACCATCCAATTCCCCGAACACGTCAAGGCGCTTCAGAAGGACTGGTTGGGTCGGTCTGAGGGTGCAAACATTCGTTTCAGCATCGTTGGTCGGGAAGAAGAAATCGAAGTGTTCACGACACGCCCGGACACCCTCTTTGGCGCCACCTTCGTCACCCTCGCTCCCGAACACCCCCTCTCACAAAGGTTGGTTCAAGGCACCCCTCAGGAGGCCGCATGGCGAGCCTTGCACGATGAGGTGGCGAGCATGTCGGAGTTTGACCGCATCAAGAACATGAACAAGAAGCAGGGGGTCTTTTCCGGCCACCATGCCGTTCACCCGCTCACCGGCGAGGCGGTCCCCATTTGGTTCGGAAACTTCGTCATCGCTACCTACGGAACCGGAGCGGTGATGGCGGTCCCCGCCCACGACGAGCGCGACTTCGATTTCGCAACCGCCTACGACATTCCTGTTCGTCGCGTGTTGGTGATGGAGGACGGCGGTGACGCCAAGGCACCCATGACCCAAGCCGAGACCGATTTGGGGTACATGGTGAACAGTCCTTTGGACGGGTTTGACGGCCTCTACGGCCAAGCGGCGAAAGACGCTATCTGCAACGCCCTCGAAGCCGCCGATCGGGGTGAGCGAACGGTCAACTGGAAGGTTCGACCTTGGCTGATTTCCCGACAGCGGTACTGGGGCACCCCCATTCCTGTCATCCACTGCGGCGAATGCGGGGCCGTTCCCGTCCCTGAATCCGATTTGCCCGTCGAACTGCCTCGTGACGTGGTCTTCAACGTCGAGGGGAATCCTTTGGAAACCTCGCCAACCTTTGTCAACGCCTCGTGCCCCACCTGCGGTCGAGACGCTCGCCGTGAAACCGATACCATGGACACGTTCATGGATTCGTCATGGTACTTCTTGCGGTACACCGATGCTATGAACGACGACGAACCGTTTGCAAAAGCCATCGCCGACCGCTGGATGATGGTGGATTTCTATTGCGGCGGAATTGAACACGCGCAGATGCATCTGATTTACGCTCGCTTCATGACCAAAGCTCTCCGAGATTTGGGCTTGGTCGATGTGGACGAGCCGTTCAACGAGTTGCTCTGCCAAGGTATGGTCAACAAATCAGCTCCGTTCTGTGCCGATTGCGGCGTGACGCTGTCGGTGGACCACGAAGGAGCGCCTTGCCCGCACTGTCACGGCGAGTTGACCTCCCGCTCAGCCAAGATGAGCAAGTCGCTGGGCAACACGGTTTCGCCGGAAACCATGATCGAACGCTTTGGGGCGGATACGGTGCGTTTGTTCATCCTCTTTGCTGCCAACCCAACGGCGGGAATGGATTGGTCGGATGCAGCCCTTGAAGCGAACCACCGCGTGATGCTTCAACTCCGCAGCATGCCGGAGCAACTCATGGCTTGGTCCGCTTCGGACACGCCGATGGACGCTTGGATGGAGGCTCGCTTCGCTCAACGCCTTCACGAATTCACGGAAGCCATGGAGCGTTACGACCTACGCCGTGCGGTCGAAATCTCCCATTACGAGGTCATCAAGGACATCAACTGGTACGTTCGTAGAGGAGGCGGTAACCGAGCGGTCGCCGAGCGTATGCTTCCGGTCTGGTCCCAATTGATTTCCGTCTCAACGCCGCATCTGGCCGAGGTTTGGTGGAACGATCACGCTGCGACGACCGGTCTGGTTGCGGCGAGTACGCTTGAGGTTCCAACGCCGCTGGACGATGACCAGCAGGTGTTGCTTGCCGGAGAACAGTACATTCGGGATGTGCTCGAACAGGCTCGAAAAGTTCGGGTGGTGGCGGAACGGCATCTCGGTCAGTCCGCCACGTCCGCCACGTTGGTGGTCGCACCCGAATGGAAGCGTACGTTGGCCCAATCCGCTCTTGCCTTCCTCGCTGAAGGAGGTCATCCCAAACAATTCATGCCCGTGCTTCAGGAAATGCCGTTGGCCCAAGGCGAGCGAAAAGGGGAAATTCTTGGGTTTTGGGGCAAGAAGATGCTTCCTCAAGTCTTCAAATGGGACGACGCTTCGAAAGGCGTCGTGGTCTCGTCAATGGACGAAGCCCTTGTTCTCAGCCGTGCCTCGGCCTTCGTAGCCGCTGAACTCGGTCTCGATGCGGTGAACATCGTCGTCGGTGAAAGCGAGGCTGACACCACGGGACGAGCGGGCTCAACCATGCCGTTGTCGCCCGCCATCGTGTATGCGTGATCATTCCTGTTCGAGGACGGACGGGCGAGGCGGTGGCGCCGTGGCGACGTCTTCCTTCGGCAAGGCAGGTCCCCGCTGATTGTTGGCGATGACAGCCCAGGCAACGATGACGCCCGCAGCAAGGAACAACCATCCTGCAAGGCCAAAGCCCCCGTCATCGTTCTCGCCGGCAGAACCGTCAACCTTCGTCGCACATCCCTGCTCATCCACCACCTCACCAAAGGCCGAATTGAGGCAGAAATCGTACGCATTCACGACGCCGTCATCGTCGTCGTCGAGTTGAAACTCGCTGCAACCGTTGGAGGAGATTTGGTCGCCGGCGTTGGTGCGTGGGCACAAATCAACGGGGTCCAGCACCCCGTCTTGGTCGTCGTCATCGTCCTCGACGGCGTCGATGCATCCATCCCCATCCAGGTCCTGACCGGCCTGCGCCACGCCGATCATGCCCTTTGGACAGCGGTCCACCACGTCGTCGATGCCGTCGTTGTCGTCGTCCTCATCTTCCGTGCTGTCGGCGCATCCGTCGCCGTCATGGTCCATGCTTTCGGCTTGGCCAATCCAATTTTTCTCGCCCAACAAGCAGGCATCGTCGACGTCGAGAACCCCGTCGTCATCATCGTCATCGTCCATCGTTTCGTCGATGCACCCGTCGGTATCGTAGTCGTTCCACGAGAAGGAAATCCACGGTGTCAAGTCGTTTGGACAGTTGTCGTCAGGAATGGACACCCCGTCTCCGTCTTTGTCAACGTCGCAAGGGTCACCGATGTTGTCGTTGTCCAAATCCGATTGGGTTGGGTTGGCGACCGACGGACAATTGTCGGCTTGGTCGACGAAACCGTCTCCGTCCGTGTCCTCGTCAGCACACCCGTCGGGCTCAATGTCGTTTTCTTCGGTTGAAACCCAACCCACCGGTCCCGTTGGACAAAGGTCGTTGGTGTCGAAAACGCCGTCTTCGTCATCGTCTAAGTCTTCGGAGGCATCTCGACAGCCATCACCGTCGTGGTCGGTGTTGGCGTTGGACTGCCAGTCCACCTCTCCAAAGTGGCAGTCATCGTTTGCATCGTTGACACCATCGTCGTCATCGTCCTCATCACAGAGGTCGCCAAACGCGTCTTGGTCGTGGTTGTCTTGGTAGGGGTTGGGAAGTTTTGGGCAGTTGTCAACACCGTCGAGAACGCCGTCCAAATCCAAATCGGTTTCGTACATCCATACGCCGATATCAATTTGGTTTCGCTGGTCAAACACGTGGGGTCCGTACGCGCCGTCGTTGTTGGAGGCGAACGCAACGACCGGGGAGCCGGTGGCCGTGAGCGCCAAATCGGACGGTCGGTCGTTGCCGTTGCCGCCCCCTGCGATCACCCAATCCCATGCACCGTTTTCTTGGCGTTGGGCCAGGAACAGGTCGAGATGGTTGCCGTCGTTCAGGCCGTCAAGGTCGGTCAGCGTGAATTCACCGAGGGTGAGGTCGCCGCTTGTTTCACCGAGGACGATGGAATCGCCTTGCGATGTGATTTCGATGCCGACGGCTCGGTCAACGCCGTTTCCTCCAAAGCCGTTGGCGTGCAGCCATTCGCCGCTTGCAGAAAGGTGGGCTTCATAGAAGTCAATCCAAACGGCGTCGTCAATGTCCATGTCTCCAAAACTCATGTTCTCCATGTAATCTCCAACGATCGCAATGCCGTTGGATGCCCTTGCGGTGCAGTCAGCGACGGTGTTGTCACCGGTTCCTCCGGCGTGAGCGATCCAATTCCATCCTCCCGTGGAGTATTGGGCAACGACGATGTCCAGGTTCCCCGTACTGAAGACCTCCGTCTCGTCAAAATTCACCATGTCGAAGAACGGGGCGATGAAATAGGTCCCTCCGTTGCTGTCGATGCAAAGTTTTCCGGTGTTGTCCAGCGCATTCGTGGAGAACACGGTTTTGACCGCCAAATGGTCGCCGTACTCGTTCATCATCACCAAGGCAACGGCCTCCTCATTCGCGCTGGCGGGTGAGGTTTCGTTTTCGAAGAGCAACTCACCGCGATGAAGCAGGGCAAGGTGGATTTCGTCGTTGAGCGTGACCAGTAGGTCGACGACGCTGATTTGGTAGGCGTTGGAAAACGATTTTGCCCACAACCAATCGCCTTCGGGCGTCATCGCTGCGAGGAACACGGCGTTTTCATGGTCGTCAGCCGCTTTACTGATGGGTTCGAGCTCCCCGAGCGTCATGTTGCATGCGCTGCCAAAGGTCATGTCGCAGTACGTCCCGGCGACGAGAACCGTACCGTCGCTCAGCGCAGCCAAAGCGGTGATGCTGTCCAACCCTGAGTCCAATCCCGAATTGCTTGACCCGTTGGTCGTGTTCGCCCACGTCCCGTTGGCGGCGATCCATCCGATGAAGAAATCAACACCAAACGCTGAGCCTTCGGTTGAATACCCGATGACATCGCCGTTGAAATCGATGGTTTGTTCGAACGAACCGGCGGCGATGATGCCACCGTCTGGTAGCGGTAGGAGGGCGTTGATGGATTCGCCCGAATTGCCGCCTGCGCTGGCCAACCAACCGGTGGTGTTCGTTGATTCGCTCTGGAACGCAAGGGCCGGAGGCTCAAGCCCTTGGGGGGCGGGATTGACGAGCGGGGTTGCTGCCGTCGCCAACAGGAGCGCAGCGAGGAAGGCGTGCACGAGCGTGAAGCGCATGACGCTGGATGGATGTCCTCCATAAGAACCTCCCGTGCGGGCGTGCGCAACGGGTTTCGGGGGAGCCTTCATTGAGTGTCGCCTCAGCGAGAAGGCCATGAGTGGTTCGGATGACCGCCGGCGTCGCCAGCAGCGACGAGGGTCTTCGTCGGCGAACCGTCGGCGCTACGGTGGTCCAAAACGCCACCAGCAAGAGGAACGGTTTCGTGAGGAGGTTCGGGCCATGGATGCGAGGGCAGAGGGTCGATTCGACCAGCGACCGCTCCCCATGGCCATTCCAGAAGACATTGAACCCCCCCGTACGTTCCATCTTGAGTGGGCGGTCAGCCCCGTTCCGCTCAAAACCGAAGAAAAGGTCGCCGAATGGGTCGTACAGCGAGGTGAATACGGTTGGTTGACCGATGAGCGAGTGGACGAAATTGACAAAAAAGTGGCCAACGATGCCATGACCCTCGATCAGGCCTTGTCGTTGCGCTCGGCTCTCCTGCAGCAAAAGACCGTTTATTCCCACCACAAATTGAAGCGAAAGGCACGTTCAATCGCCCAACAATACCGAAACGGGTCAACGGTGATTGAACTTTCAATCGAACACGACTTCTCCCCGATGAACCTCTTTCGAGCGGTCCTTGAGGCGAACGGTTGGTCGAAGAATCAAATCAAGGAACGACTTCGCAATCCTAGCAAAATGAAAGAGCGAGAGCGTCGTGAATTCGAGGAAGCCGAAGCGGTTGACCGCGTGGCGAGCGTTGACCAATCCGAGACGCAACTCAAGGCCGACTTGTTCGAAGACATCCTCGCCGACTGGTTCGAAGCGCAAGGCATTCGCCTTCGCCGTCAACCTGAGATGGTGAAGGAGCAATCCGAGGCACTGGGGCGACCGGTTCGGACGCCGGACTTGTTGTTTCTTGATCACGTGTACATCAACGGTCAGCCGGTGGCGTGGATCGATGCAAAGCACTTCTACGGCGCGGACGTTGAGTTCCAGCGCAAGAAAATGAAGAAACAAATGAACCGGTACATCGATGCTTGGGGCTCAGGAGCCATCATGTTCCGTCACGGTTTCTGCGAAAACCTGTACATGCCCGGCGTGCTCATGTTGGATTCCGGACCCATCGACCTCTCCCGCCTCAATGCCGACGAGTAGTCGGGGCGAAGCCGCTCAACAACGTGCCCAATCCTCGCCGATTCAGTTCGTTTTCCAACCGAATCAATTCTTCCTCGGTTGGAAGATCGTCCACGCGACGGGGGAGAACGACCACCGAACTTCCAAGCATGCACAAGCGGACGGCGCAAGTGGCCTGGAGCCCGATTTGGCCGACTTCTTCCATGACCGCATCGTAAACGGCGGCGCGCTCGGCTTCGGCCAGCATGCCCGAAGCATCGGCAAAATTTCTCGATTCGTTCAGCACCTCTGACCAACGCCCTGCGTTCCATGCTCCGGTCCGAAGGGTTGCAAGGCTCGCTTCGCCCGCCTTGGTGATGAGGTTCTGCCAGTCAGGGTCGTCGATGTAGAGTGAAGTATGGCGTGCTTCAGCGGCGTCCCACACCAACAACAACGGGGCTTCAAGCCCGAAACTCACGGCCTGGCCCGGCCAACCAGGCGCACCCGGTTGGATGCGGAGTTCAACACCTCCAACGGACAAACCCAGCACATCACCGAGGCCAGCACCGTGTTCACGTTCAATACGGTGGGCCAGTTTTTCGTATTGAACGGTCGTCCCCCGTCGGGTTGCTGCATGAATCGCACGTCCCAAGGCGACCAGCCCAGCAGCGGACATGCCGAAGCCTTGACTGGTTGGGCACTGCAGGGTCACCTGAACGTCGATGTATTCATGCTCACGCAGCAGCGTGGCGTTGCGACACGCCTGAATGTAATCCATGTAAAGAGCGGTCTCGGACCGATTCCCTCCATCAGCATCGTCGACGGTGACCGTGGAGCGCTCGTTGCTCCGTCTTGGCGAAGAGGCATCGGGTTCCATACCGACCATGGTTCTCTTGGGAGCCAAGACCTCATCGGTGTGGAGGGTGAGGGAGACGAGAACACCGTGGTTGATCGTAAACCCCGTACCTCTGCTGCCCTGGCTTCGCTTGAGGCGAGCGGACTTGTCGATGGCAAAAAGGAGGGTGATGTGGCCGCCGCACGAGGCTTCAACGGACGGGGACATCGTTCTCTGCACGAAGGCGAGGCTGATGAAGTGTGCTCTTTCCACTTCAAGCCAAAGCGGAGGCAACGTCTTCCTTCAATTCGGTGAAACGTTGGCTCAGTTCGTTCAACGCCATGTTGAACGCCGTCACGGGGTCATGGGCTCCATCGGTCTCGTAGGAGAAGACGAAAGCGCCGTCAACGGGTTCCATGCTGATGGCGTTGTCGAAGGCGTCCTCGCGACCGGTTCCGGGGCCGACTTGGTGAAGGGCTTTCTCGATGTCCATCACGTGATTGATGTTGGTGACCTTCTTGTCCTTTCCGAACAATTTGGCATCGATGGGCTTGCCGTCGCTGGTTGTCAAGCCGAGTTTGAACAGGGTTTCTGCCTTCTTCGGCTTGTCAAGAACGGCGGTGCATTGGGGTCGGAAGCCAACGGCGGCGACCGGGGACCACTTAGCGTGGTCGCGGCCACGTCCCAACACGGCAAAGGCGTAGAATTCGAGGAATTGACCCTTGGCCAGCACGGTGAGTGGGATGTCCTTGTGTTCTTCATGAATGTCGAAGACGGGGTCTGAAATCGTGGTGATGTCACGGGCGTACACGCTCTTGAACGCTTCTTCGGAGTCGGCCGAAGGTCCACGGGCAGAGAGTGTGTAGAGCACCTGGCACATGGGGCAACCCTTGTCCTTCTCCACGACATCCTTGCAGTTCTCGCAGGCATCGGGGAAGACCAAACCCTCGTCGAGGTTGGTGGGGATGGGGATCATGGCGAGGCGGTGAGCAAGCACTTCATCGGGAAGCACGTTCACGGATTCGACCACTTCGCCCTTGTTGTCTTGCGTGACACCTTGGGAGAAGTCGACTCGGGTGATGGCGAGTTTGGGGACGTCAGCGATCAGGGCTCGGCGAATAGCGTTGACTTGCGAAGCGTCGGTGTCGCTGATGAGGATACGGATTTCGTGGCCTTGTGGCCAGCCTTCTACGATTTCGGTCTTCATGGTCATCACCAGTCTTCAAACACGGCGGCCCCGGCGTCCACCCTTTTTCTTCGTTCCATCGTGAGCGATAGGGGTGACATCGACGATTCGACTCACGGTCATGCCGGCACGGGTGAGGGCCCGGATGGCGGCGGTTGCTTGAGGCGCACGAATGGAGCGGTTACCGCCGGGGGCTCGGAATTTCACGACGATTTCGGTGAATTCCTTTTCTTTCAGGGCATCAGCCATGCGCTCTCCGGCTCGGGTTGCAGCGAATTGACTCCCTTTGTCCTTGCCGGACTTCACCACTTCGCCACCGTTGCAGGTGGAGATGGTTTCGGCCCCGGTCAAATCGGTAGCCGTCATGAGGATGTTGTTCTTCGAACTGTAGATGTTGACTACGGCTTTGCGGGACATCACTCATCGCCTCCTTCAAGAGCTGCGGATGAAGCCTCGCCGGCTTCCCGAACTTCTTCGGCAAACTCAGGGGTGGCCTCCGGGTCAACTTCACCGTCTTCGTATTCCGCTTTTTCACGGACGCCTTCAATGGCCTTTCGAATGGGGTGGTTGGTGTCGTTCAGAGCAGAGGTTGGATGGTAGCGGAGGTCGGCTTCTTCGTCCTTGCTGACGGGGTAGGACGGGATGGTGACCTTTTGCTCGCCGATGCAGATTTGGCCGTGCGTCACCAATTGGCGTGCTTGCTTCATGGTGCATGCAAGGCCTTTGTAATACACTTGAGCCTGGAGCCGGCGGTTGAGGACGTCTTCGGTCGTGAGCGACAGGATGTCACCAAGATCGGCGTCCGAAGCGATGAGGCCCTTGTGGTGAAGGGAGCGGAGGAGGTCTTCTCGCTCGCGCTTGCCGTGGCCTTCGGTCGTGTCGACGTTACCGATCAAGCGCATGGCTTGGCGTCGGTGCCGGCGGAGTTGTGACTTGGCCTTCCAAATCTCCTTCATGTTCTTGAGCCCGTGGTTCTTTTGAATGGCGTGCTCTTCTTCGATTCGGTCAGCCTTCCAGGGGTGGGAAGGCGTGTCGTACTTGGGTCGTGAAAACTTTGGCTCTCCCATGTTCAATCCCTCTCATCACTTCTTTCGGCTCACACCGAGGGTCAAACCGCCACGGCCGTTGGAACGACCGCGCTGGCCACGAACTTTGTTGCCCGACGCATGGCGAATACCACGGTAGCACTTCATGGTGCGCAGTCGGTCGATGTCGTCTTTGAGGGTGAAGCGAACCTGCTGGCCGGTGACGTGGACGTCGTAGCCCGATTCGAGGTCGCGTTGGCGGTTCAGCATCCATTCAGGGACCTTTTCGGCATAGGATTCGATGGCGACACGGAGTTCTTCCTGTTGCTCGGTGGTGAGGAAACCGGCGAGCGCGTAGGGGTCAAAGCCCGTGTTCTTGCAAATCTGAACGGCGGTGCGAGCACCGACGCCTTTGACCGAGGTCAATGCGGTGGCCAACGGCTTCAAGCCGTCCATGTCCGTATCGGCCATTCGCAAAATGTATGAAAAATCGTCACCAAGGTCCTCATCCTTCGGTCGTGCCATCGTGTTCACCTGTACGTTAACACACGCAGTGTCAAGCATCCCTCCGACCAACCCCCCATATATCAAGACCGCGATGACGGAGTTCGCGCCACTGAGCCGCGAAAAGAGGGGTTCAGGGACTTCCCTGTTCAACCTCGTCACGGCCCGAGACGCACAGGAGGAGGGTGTGGCCGTTGGGGTGCCGGGTGAGGAACCCGTCGCGAACCCCGTGACGGCGTTGCAATTGCCGGTCCAGAGAACCCTGCAAAACGGGTTGAAGCGCAGGGTCGAGGTCCATGCGAAGCTTGACCGAGCGAAAATTGTGTTCAAGCGCGTGTTCCACAAGCCCGTCAACCGTGCTTTCGTTCAATTCCATGCTGAGAAGTTCAACAACCCGGCCGGTGGCCTGAACCAAGGAGCGTTGCTGTTCGTTCAAGCGGAGAGCATGTTCGTGATGCACTTGAGGGCGCCGTCCTTCGGTCACCGCCCAGCGAAAGTCGCGGTCTTTGGACACCGAAGGCAACCACGAACTCACCAATCCGCTCTCGACCAGCGCCGCATCCAACAGGGTGACGAATTCACCTCGCTTTGGGGGGTGGATGCGCACCGTCGGCGGTTCGTCCGTTACGCCGGTTCGCAGGATCAGCGCTTCGTTGCCCAAGGTCGGCGGAACGCGCACGAACCTACGAGCCGTACCGCTTTCGGCAACGCGCCCTCCCCAAAGGGCCAACCGGTCAACGCGACCGCGTCCTCTCGACGTCCATTCCCACGTTCGCTGAAGTCCAGGCCACACGTCCTCAACCAAAGCCTCCACTTCTTCTCGCTGTTCGTCGGTGAGCCGCGGCGAGAGGTCCAGCACAAAGGCGGGGTCGCTGGCAAAATGGGGGGCCCATCCACGCAAAACGCTGTGCAGCGGCGGCTGCATCTCTTCGAGCGCATGCGTCCGACTGTTGCGAGGCCGTGCCGGGTCGAGGTGCAAAAACGCAATGTTCTGCTCCGTTCCAACGGCCTGAAGCACGCCTTCGGCATCGGTTCCGTCGCCCGAGACGATGCGACTTTGGGTGAACCATGCCTCCTCCATGGCGGCGTGATGAGCGGCCACGGTTCGGATGTTGAAGGCCGAGGCCCGGGCTCTCGCAGGTTCGAGTTCCACTCCGAGGACGGGTCGATGCAGGCTTGAGGCGTAGGCTGCGAGTTGAATCCCGCTGCCGCAGGCGCAATCGAGCACGAGTCCTTCGGGAAGCGAATGCTTTGCCAGCAACGCAGCGCGCAGAACAGCGACCTGCCACGGCGTGGCCAGCGGCTTCCCTTCAACGGCGTGGTGGAACACCAACCCTTCGGGTGCCGTTGGGTCCTGAGCGAGTTCAACCAAACCGGAAGCATCCACGTCGGCGGGGTTCAGAATCGCATGCATGGAACCGCCTCAGAGGGCCACGATATCGGACCGTGTGAGCAGGGATTCAAAATGGATACCGGCGGCTTCAAACGCTTCTTCCGCCCCTTCTTCCCGGTCGAGGATGCTGATCACGCCCACCACACGGCAATCGGTTTCGGCATGGATTCTCTCAACGGCCACGATGGAAGATCCCCCGGTTGTCGTGACGTCTTCGACGATAACAACATCCCCTCCGCCTGCCAACGATGAACCTTCAATGCCGGGGGGATTGTTGGTTTTACGCCCTCCTCGACCCTTCGGTTCTTTTCGAACCATGAATCCTCGCAGGTGGTCAGGGGCTGCCGCCACCACCAGCGCGGTGAGCGGGACCGCTCCGAGTTCAAGCCCGCCGACAAATTTCGCTCCCATCGCTTCGGCCCGCATGGTCAAGAGGCGTCCAAGAATGCGACCCGCTTCGGGGTGCATCATCACCGGCTTGGTGTCAAAAAACCAACGAGAATGCCGTCCGCTTGCGAGGGTAAAGGCTTCATCATGGCCGCCGTCAAGGAAAGCCAATTCGTGGACCAAGGCACCTAAACGAGCCCACTCAGGATGCGCACGGACGGTTGAGTCAACGGCCATGTTTCCTTCTCACGGGTGCATGACATGAACTTTCCTTCCTCCGCTTGCCTCGGGAGGGTCAAAAAAATGCACCGCGGTGATGATATAGGGTCGGTTGTCTCAATTTTATGACTGACCATGGGGGTTGAGCCGACGCGTTCTGACTTGGGAGAGTTGAACCCGTTGCTTGGGCTTGATTTGCCTCGTCTTGAAGCGGAGATGGAACGTTACCATCTCTGGCTGGATGAGCGCGCTGATGAAGCGTACCGGATTGCTGAGGTCGCCCGTGAACTCGGATTCGACCACAAACCAAGGGTGGAAATTCCGCGTGCTTCGGACCTGGCGGGCCGGACGGAGAAGTTGCTCATCGAACACCTCGACGGCTACCCGGTGGCGGATGAAATTCGCTCGCTTCTCGATGAGCACGACCGAGAAACGACGTCCATCATGATCGCACAATCCGTATCCCGTGGATTTCGCGAAAAGGGTTACGACTTGGAAAAGTCGATCGATGTGGGCCTTCGCGTTGGCTTGGCCGTGTTGACGGAGGCCGTTTTGGTCGCCCCCTTGGAAGGGATCAGCGAGGTTCGGTTGTTGAACAACATCGACGGCTCTCAGTTCGTATCCGTTCATTTTGCCGGCCCCATACGGGCTGCAGGTGGAACTGCGCAAGCTCTTGCCGTGCTCATCGCTGACATGATTCGTCGAGAATTGAACATCGGCCACTACCAACCGACCGACCCGGAAGTTGAACGCGTAAAGGAAGAATTTGGCCTCTACCGCGGCAACCTTCAGTACCGCCCCTCGCCCCCCGAAATCGATGAAATCGTGCGCGCCTGCCCGGTGATGATCAACGGTGAATCGACGGAGCGCATTGAGTGTGCTGGCTACGGCAATGTTCGAAACATCGACGAAGCACGCATTCGGGGCGGTGTGCTCTTGGTCATTGGGGAAGGCATGTGCTTGAAAGCCCCCAAAATCCAGAAACACACCGAGCGGCTGAATCTTCCGGGTTGGGACTTCATCACCAAATTCGCTGCAAGAGGGAAGGAGAAAGACACCAAGGATGCGAAATCCTTCCGAAGCAAGCAAATCCAACCGATTACCAAATTCATGAACGATATCATCGCTGGTCGTCCGGTCTTCGGTGGCCCGCTGCAAGCCGGTGGTTTCCGCCTTCGATACGGGCGAGCTCGTCCCTCTGGCTTGGCCGCTGCCTCCTGCAACACCACCTCAATGCTGGCGCTTGACGATTTCATCACCATTGGAACGCAGATGAAAATTGAACGCCCGGGGAAAGCCTGCGCCATCACGCCATGCGACGAGGCTGAAGGCCCGTGGGTCATCCTCGATGACGGCCGTTTCCTCCGGATCGACGATCCCTCTGCTTACGCCTCCCTGCGCCCTCGTGTCAAGAACATCTGGGACAACGGCGAATTGGTGATCGGTTACGGCGAGTTTCTGGAGAACAACAAGAACCTCGTGCCCGCTGGATACACGATGGATTGGTGGGCAAGCGATGTCTTGGAGGCCTTGTCGTCACCCAAGGACTTGGAGGATTTCTTCACCTTGTTGGGGGATGAACGCAACGCATGGCCAGAAGGCCTGCCGGGACTTCAACCCGGCGAGTCTGACGACCCCAACGCACAATTTTGGGTCCGTTGCCGGTGGCATGCTCGCTTAAGGGCGCAAGCCCTCACGTGGGAGCAAGGGAAAGGCATCGCCGAACGTTTTGCAACCTCGCTCCCCCCGCCTCATAACCCGTGGTTCAAGGACCTCCCCATCGAGTGGTTGCCCGGTGTTCTGAGCCTGCTTGAAACGGCCTCCATTGAACGTTCAAACACCTTCTCCTCGGTCGCTTCCCACGACGTCCACCTCGAAGGTGCACTTCCCCAATGCGGTCAGCGACAACTCCGTTTGAAGGGCGCTGCAAAGGATTGGACACCCCAACGAATGGACGAGCTCGAGCCCGAAGTGTTGCCTGCCCTTGACGGCCTTGACCTCCCCGGCACCGGCCATCTTCCAAGACCACCGGTGCTTCAACCCACGATGCCAGAGGGGTGGGTGCTTCAGCAGCACGGCATGGCAAAAGCGGCGATGATGCTTCTTGGCCTTCCCCACGTGCACGACGGCGACGACATCGTGGTTCTGGCCGGGTGGGAGGCGTTGCTTGAGGGGCTTGGGTTCTCGTACGGTGGTGAATCGCCCGTCCGTGTTCGCAACGCTGTGAGCATGACCGAGGAGCGGTTGACGGCCCTTGAACGAGCCAAATCCGTTCTCGATCAGGAACGTCAGCGGAAAGGGGAATTGGAAGCGGAACGCGCCACGATCCGAATCGCTGCTGAAACCGGCGCTCGTCAACGGGGCTTGGGCATCGCTGAAACCGACAAGGTCGGCCGGGACGCAGCTGCGTCCGTTGTGGACGATGGCCCCGATGACCCTCCGGCGTACTTGCACGCGCAGCAACTCGAAGACGAACATGCGATTCACGGCATCATGACCCTCGTTCGCAAACTCTCCGACCTTCGATGGGAACACAGCGCCCCCGTCCGTGTCGGATGCCGAATGGGCCGGCCGGAAAAAGCCGCTCCGCGAGTGATGAACCCGATGACACACTCGCTGTTTCCCATTGAACTCAACGGAGGGAATCAGCGGTTGTTGCACAACGCCGTGGACAAACGAACCATTCGGGTTCAACTCGGGAAACGAACCTGTTCGGTGTGCAACCGAGCGTCGCCGTACCTTCGTTGTCATCACCGAAAACAGGACGATTTTGGCGAAGGAAAAGCGGGTGAGGTCTGCGGTGGACGGACCGAGGCGGATGCGTCCGATTCGACGCGCCGGCGGCGCGGCGAAATTCAATCCGTTCGTCTGGACGATATGGTTGAGGACGCTCGCCTTCGGCTCGGCCTTGACCGGCTTCCGGGGCAAGTCAAATGCATGAAGAAGTTGAACAGTCGAGACCAAACCCCCGAGGCCATCGAGAAAGGGATTCTTCGGGCGCGTCACAACCTCCCGGTCTTCCGAGACGGAACGGTCCGCTACGACATGAGCGATGTCCCCATCACGCATTTCCGGCCCCGAGAAATAGGTGTTCCTTGGAAGACCCTTGCCGGGTTGGGCTACACCCACGATTACACCGGAGAACCGTTGGCCGACGATGAACAGGTGTTGGAACTCTATCCGCAAGATTTCATCGTGGCAAAAGGCGCCGGTGATTTCCTTCTCCGTACAGCGAACTACATCGATGAACTTCTCGTGCGCTTTTACGGCATGGAGCCGTATTACAACGCCGAATCTGAAAAAGACCTGGTGGGCCATCTCATCTGTGCGCTTGCCCCACACACCAGCGGCGGTGTTCTCTCTCGAATCATCGGGTGGGCCGATTGTTCGGGCGGTTATGCTCACCCGCTTTTCCACGCAGCCAAACGTCGGAACTGTGACGGCGATGAGGACGCCATCATGCTTCTGATGGACGGCTTGTTGAATTTTAGCCGTGATATTCTCCCCGCCAATCGAGGGGGCCAAATGGACGCACCCTTGGTGTTGACCACCCGGCTGAACCCCACCGAGGTCGACAAGGAAGCCCTCAACGTGGATTCTGCTTGGTTTTACGAGCGTGATTTTTACGAAGCCACCCAGGACCAACCCCACCCGAAGGAGGTGCAGAGCCGGATGGATTTCGTCGAGCGACGGTTGGGAACGGTGGCAGCGGTTCGTGGATACGGATTCACGCACGATTGCGCATCGTTGGACCAAGGTCCCGCCTTGTCGGCTTACAAAACGCTCGAAACCATGATCGACAAGATGAACGGACAATTAGCGCTCGGGCATCGGCTTCGCGGCGTCAATGTTCGTCAGGTCGCTTCAAGCGTGGTCCGCTCCCATTTCTTACCCGACTTGCGGGGCAACCTCAACGCCTACGGCAGACAGAAAGTTCGGTGCTTGAAATGCGCCCATTCCTACCGACGCATGCCCCTTTCGGGGAGTTGCATCCAACCGAAAAAAGAGGTCGGCCGGGGCCTTGCGAGCATGGGTGTTTCCGCGCCCGAGGGCGGTTTATGCAACGGCAATCTTGCGCTCACCGTCTCGGAGGGTGCCGTCAGGAAATACATCGAAGTCATGCGGTTCGTGATGGACCGTTACGGTGTGGACTTGTACACCCGCCAAAACGCCGAATGGTTGGCCAGCAGCGCCGATTCGCTGTTCAACAACGACCGAGCGAAGCAACTCTCACTCTCGGATTTCCTGTGAGGGCGTGAGCGGTGGTCGCCACGGCGATGCGTCGTCTTCCGGGACATTGGCGTCGTCCCGTGAGAACGAGGTCCGCTTGAATGGTGCAACTTCCTTCTTTGCCTTCTGCTCAGCCCCCTGTGTTCGGGCGCTGACAAAGGCTCTGACGCCTTGCTCGGCAAAGGCCAAGACGACCAACAAAACGCTCAGGACCGCGTGTCCTTGGAGGCGAATGGAATCGAAGGGCTGCAGCAAGAGCACCTGTTCAACATCAACCCCCTGTTCAACTTCCGTAACCACGGTGTACGTTCCCGGTTCGAGGGTGCCGCTCCACTCAGGCGGCGTATCGGTCAAGAGCCCCGACCACGAATGAATCACCGAGAGGTTGTCTTTTTTGATGGCAAAACTGACGTTGGCCTGTTCAAGGCTGCTGCTCGTGAAGCTTGTCTGAAACGTGGCGGGCATGGCCTCCTCCGAACCAAAGACCGGTGCAACCGTTAGGTCTCGATAGGTTTCAAATCGGTCGATCCCGTTGACTTCGTTTGGCGCATCTTGCCGTGACACGTTGCTCCAAAGGGCGTTGATAAGCACCAGAGCGAGCACCCACAGCACCGGGTTCACCCATGACCGTGCCGCCGCCATGCTGCTTGTTGAGAAGCAGCGTTCTTATGCCTGTGTTTCAAAATCCCGGGTTGAATCGGAACGTTGAGCGTCTTTTTTCACCGTCCGCCATTTCGGACAGGCCAAATCCAAAACGGTCGCCATCCAAACCAACTTTTCCAGTTTACGAACCGGGTCCGTCGTCCCCGACCATGGGCCGACACGGTCGGTGGAAAATCCAACAAAACGCATTTTGTCTTCCTCAACGCCCAACCAACGCATCAAGCAGGCTGCACGGTCACCGTCCGTGAAGCCGCCTGGATTCAGCATGCCCTCAACTGTGTCTCGGCATTGATGGGTCAAGACCAGTTGAGGTGGGTTTGATTCCCACGTCTTGAGCAAACGCGCCCACGTCGACAGGTTGTCTCCGTGGGCGTGAACGAACAACGGAATGCCAGCGGCGACCGCACCATCCAAATGTTCACCGCCGTCGAGGTCGGTGACCACGCAAACGGGCTCGACGAGTTCCAAACAGGCGCCTACGGCTCCATCGGCAGCGACGAACACGGTCCCCTCAGGCCACGAACGGTCCAAATCCCTCCGTTGAGCCGCTGCCCCGACGAGCACGACCGTATCGGCTTTTGTGAGCATCTCCCGCACACGCTCCAGCGTCACGATCCGAGCCGATCTTGACCATCCGTAGTCCTCAGCGTTGGGGTGCATTTCGCAGGCCGCAAGCAACGCCAAGGCGCTCTTTGCATCGTCTTGATGGTCCCAACCAAAGTGTTGACGGACATCGTCTTGGAGATGGATAAGAACGTCGTTCAAGTTCCCATCCATGACTTCCGCAGGCACCCCAAGGTCATCAATTCAACCGAGGTTGAACTTCATAATCCGTGGCGCTCATCGCACCATCATGCCCGTCCCCACCGCCCCCCCAGAGGTTGTGGACGAGGTGACGTTGGCTCGCTATCCCTTTCTGCCGCAAGCGACGGCCTGGATTCGGGAAATGGCCGTCAATCACAACATCGACCTCAACGAACTTCTTGACGGTGCATGGATGGAAAAAGCAAGGCAGCGAGCACGTATTCGCTTGATCGATTCAATTCAATCCAAGGAAGGTGTTCAGGTCATTGGGGGTGACATTCACACCGAAGAGGGGCGGTTGATTGAGGCGTTTTCGTTTTACTATGCTCGTCTGGTGATGTGCGCAAGTGAAGACGAGCGGCTCATCGCTCGGTGGGCGCAGGCGGAGGCGGCGCGGGCTGAACAACTTCTGATTCAAGACAGCGTGAACATCGAAAACATCGCCCGGACGTACCTTTCCGAGATTGAACCGCTTGCCGTCTCCACGATGGGTGGCCGCCAACATCAGCCATCGGGCCTGCGGGAATTGAGGCAACAAGGTTCAACGGTGTGGCGAATCGGTTTGGCGGATTTTATTGAGATCTGCCCGCGTATCACGGGGCAGCGCTGGCGACTGCCCAACGTGGACGTCGAAGCGGGATGGGTCAAGCTGCACGACGAGCGGCAATATGCTTCGTCAGCCAAACTTGCCCGCTTGTTGCGAGAGCGCATCAAATCCGGCATTGAGGCCGAGGCCTTGGACAAAATGACCGAGGTTACCACCGACCTCGCTGTTCGTTTGGCGGAGCCCGTGGGTATGATTCGCAACTTGATGGCCAACAAAGCCAGCGAAGCCATCGCGTTGGTCGGTGCAGAAGAAAGCGACTGGCCCCCATGCATGCAGAAAATCATCGCCGATTTGTCCGGTGGAGTGAACGTGAACCACTTCGGTCGCTTGTTTCTGGCCTCGATGGCGGCCACCCTCGCCCTCCCCCAAGAAGCGTGCGTCAATTTCTTCCGAGGGGCCCCGGACTTCAGCGAGGCGACCACCTCCTATCAGGTCCAGCACGTCTACCAGCACGAATACACGCCAGCAGGTTGTGGAAAACTCAAGGTGAATCACAACTGCCCCGTGCTTCCCGGCGATAATCGAACCTGCGACCAATCGTGGATGGATCATCCGCTGAAATACATCCGGGCGACGCAACGGTGGCGTCGTTTGACCGCACCAGCGGAGACGAAGGCCGAGACCACGGGCGACGGGTCAACCCCGTCGTCAAATCCCTCCTGAAGGGCATGGTGCTAAGAATCAGAACGAAGAGACCTCCTCCATGGTGAGCCCAGCGAACCGCCCGCAATCGGCGAATGCGTTGAGCCTGCCCTACCGATTCTTCCGAGCCTTTTTCCGTTTTCTGACGAGCATTTGGTTTCGAGAAGTCAACGTTGTTGACGACGAGTTCATCGCCGATGAGGCCGGTGTCCTGTTCATTTCCTGGCATCCCAATGGGCTGATCGACCCCATGCTGATGACCGCAAAATTACCTCAACGGGTGACAACACTGGTCAGCCATCGCCTGTTCAAGCTGCCCCTCGTCAGCCTTCCGTTCCAAGCAGCAGGCGTGGTGCCGCTCACCGCTGCGGTCACGCCGTTCAATCGACGCACCTCCTCCGAAACTTTCTCAGAGGTCCTTTCCGCAGCAGCGACAACGCTTGCGAATGGCGGATCCGTGTTGATGTTCCCCGAAGAGAAAACACACGCTGAGGCATCGGTTCAATCCATCCGTTCGGGTGCCGCACGGCTCTTCCTCGAAGCCCTGCGAAGGGCCCGTGAGCAGGGCCTCCCTCCCCCTCGACTTGTCCCCGTGGGTCTGCATTATTCCGATTCCCATCGGTTCCGAGAACGCGCAGCCATCGTGCTCGAGCGAAACATGGTGTACCCGGAACCTCCTCCAGTGGGCGATGACGCCAGCGACAAAGCCTGGGTTAACGACCTTACTGCAGCCATTGGCGTCGAACTCCAACGGGCGAACTTGGCCAAATCAACCTGGCGAGAGCGAACGTTGATTTGGAAAGCGCGCAGCATGGTCCAAGCCGAAAAACAACGTCAATCCGGTGAACAACTCCGACCGCTCTCGTACGCTGAGTCGGTCCTCGGTGCTCGTCGCCTTAGAGCAGGTTGGGAATACTTCGCTGTCCATGACCCAACGGCGGCTGATGAATTGGTGCACGATTGCGAGGCCCATTTCGATGCGTTGGAACGGCGAAACCTCCGTCCCTATGACGTTGACTCCAAACCGGAAAAACTGACTTTTTCCGGATTATCCCGCCTCGTGGCTTCGTGGCTTTGGTCCGTGGTTTGGATGTTTGGATTGGTCACGTGGGGCGCCATTCTCGGCAACTATGTGCCCTACAAATTCCAAAGTCTTCTCGAAAAAATCACCCGTCGAGCCAAGGTGGACGACTCCCTTCAGGGAAGCATCAAGGTGCTCTCCTCGGTGGTGGTGTTCCCGCTTTGGTGGCTTGCGTTGACCACCGCTTTTGTTTGGCTTCTTCTCGACCCGAACAGTCCGGTGTCCATCGCTATGGCCTCTCACAACGTGCTCCAGTACGTCACGATGTTGCCCGCTGCGGGGGCGTTTGTCTTCTTCATGCTCTTTTGGCCGTTAACCGCCCGGGCTCACATGAAACTCTACGCTCGTTTTGTGCGTTCAACGAGGCGATTGCGGCAATGGCGTTCCTGGCAGGACGTTGACCACCAGTGGGAACACCTGTCCGCAACCCAAGGCCGCCTCGCAGAGCGCCTTGTCGCCCTTGGGGCGGGATTGGTGCTGCCGGGCGATCCGGATTGGGAGGACCCTCCACCTGGAAAAGACGACGCCGCTGTCGTTCGTCCTCGAAGCACAGCCGAGGTTGCGGAACGCTGAAGCGGGCATTCCGCACAAGGGTTTGAATGAAAGAAGGTTTGTGGGGCCAACAAGGGGGAGCAGATGACACGAACGTTGGTGATTACGGTTGACCGTGATAACGACCTTGGCATCAAGACTTCCATTCGCGGCCCCGTGGTCGGCCGACGAAACGTCTTGACCGCAGCCCTCAAACTCGGCATCGCCGATCCTGAGGAAAGCGATACCAACGCCATCCTTGGCGCGCTCGCTCAAAACGACGCCATCGTCGAGACGAAGGGCGAAGAAGATGAAGTTGAGATCACCATTCTCACCGGCGATGAAAAGGTAGGCGTCCGATCTGACCGAGCCATTGCGGCGCAACTGGAAGAGGTCGTCTCGAGTTTCCAACCCGACCAAGCCATTCTCGTGACCGACGGTGCGGAAGACGAAAGCGTTCTGCCCATCATCACCTCGCAAGTTCGCATCGACCACATTGAGCGCGTAACGGTTCGCCAATCCAAGGGCATTGAAGGAACGTACTACTACATCGTGAAAGCGCTCGACGACCCGAAATGGCGATCAAAAATCATGGTCCCCTTCGGCGCCATCATGGCCATTTTGGGCTTGGGCATTATGCTGCCAAACGAAATCGGCGGCGTCGTGATTGGAGCCCTTCCGCTGGTTCTTGGGCTGTACATTTTCAGCAAGGGTGCGGGAATCGAATCCACGGTCAATCGCGTCATCCAAGAAATGCGGGAAAACGCCGACGCAGCGATGTTCTCGTCCCTGCTCTGGACGGCCACCCTCTTCAGCGCCATCTTCGCTGTGGCCGAGGGTTGGCGAGCGTTTGGTTTGCTCGAAGCGACGGCGAACGCTCCCTCGGTGCTCTGGCTCAGCGTCATTCATTCTTCGCTGGCGTGGACCGTCATCGCTTTCCTGACCTCAACGGCCGGCTTCATGCTGTTGCGCTTGAAACGGGGTTCGTTCTCGGGCAGTCTGATCGTCCTCAGCGTTTTCGGCATGGTCGTGTATTCGTTCCTCAACGCTGCCCTCGACATCGCCATTCGGGTCTTGAACGGCACGTCCTACGAGTTCAGCGTCGAGATGATTCTCAACGACTTGACCACGCCTCTGATTTGGGTGGTCGTCCTTTGGATGGTGACGACCGTGGTTCGCACCCTCCAAGCCAAGCAAGCCCAAGCAGACCGCTACTGGGGCATTTGATCACAGGAGGAAGCGAGGGAGCACCCTCGCAACGGTGTTGTGACCCACCACGCCAACAAGGGCTCCCTCATCGTCCACCACCGCCAGTTGGTTCAGGTCGTGCGTGAGCATCAGCGCCCCGGCTTTCAGGAGGGGGGTTCCGGTGCGAACGGTCAACGGAGGGTTGGTCAGCATCTGTTGAGCGGGGACGGAGTGCATCCAGGCAATGTCCCGATTCACCGCTTTCCGGCTGACCGATTTGAGCACGTCGACGGCATGAATTCGTCCAAGCGGGACATCGTCCTCGTCCACGATGAACACGTGGTCCCAGTTGTGGCGTGTTAACATCTCGAGCACCCTGGCCATTGAATCGGTCGCAAACAAGGCGTGAGCAGGTTGCATGACCTCGCCGCACACGATGGCTCGAACGGCTCGGGCGCGCTTGTTGCTGCCTGCACTTTTCCGGAACGTTGGACGGCTTACCATGGTGGTTCAAGCGGCGGCCACGGCCGACCTCATTTGAACCCTTCCATAACCCGTACCCGAACTTCCGGATTATGGAAGAGCCAACGAACCTTCATCTCAAACGGCGACCCTCAACAAAGAAAAGCAAGCCTTTGCCTGCAAAATGCATGAGCCCGGTCCCCCAAGCAGAACTCGTCGCTTTGAAGGCCTTGAGCGGTTACGACCAAATGCTTGAGATGGACCGAATTTGCCGGGTCTACGGAACCGATGAAGCGACGGTGCAAGCGGCCATGGCGGCCCTTTCATCGACATCAGCACCGGCCCCGGATCCTCTTGCCGATGCTTGGGACACGAGTCACAAAGAGGTACCGGGTCTGCAATCTGCAGCCCCTCCCTCCACCCCCAACATGGTGGACAAAAGTCAATTTCGATTCGAATACGACCCAACCCGTGAAGCAGCGGCTCGCCGGGACAGCGTGAACCAAGCCATCCTTTGCTCGGGTTGCGGCGTGGCGTTGGGCATTCCCGATGTACGGCCGATCAAAGTGACCTGTCCGTCTTGCTTGTTTGAGACCACCTACACGCACTGAGGCAACTTGATGAACACACGGCGGTGACCAACCCGCATGGACGGCACCTCCCCGCGCCTTTGGCCCTATGCCGCCAACAACTCGCCGCTCCCGCTTCCCACGCGAGCGGTGCTTTATTCTCCGCAGGCGGTCGTTGACCTCGTCTTTGAAGCCGCCCGTACGCCCGATGTAGAACCGCTTGATGGAGGAGCTGTTTTGGAGTACGCTCGGGGATACGCTGCGAACGGGACTTCGCTGGACGACTTGCTGGTCGCGTGCGGAGCGGAACCGCTTGAAGGGCGCCGCCCGATTTTGCTCCAAGGCGAACTCGCCAATCCCTATCGCCTTCAGGAGATGGGCATGTCTCCGCTCCCTTTGCTCCCGGTACGGCTGGAAGACCTATGCCGAACGTGGGCGGACGGTCTTGACCCTCGGGATGAGTACCCCGGTGTCCATCACGTCACGCTCGCCCGAACACCGGGTTGGTGGGAAGCTTCCGTATTGGGCCTCGCCACCAAAGGGCAACTGAAACGCATCCGAACGTGGTTGGACAACGGCGTTCCCCATGTCTGGCGACCGGTGAAACTGGCCGAGGGCGGCGTTCGACTTGAACACGAGCCGTTGGAGCCGCCTTTGCAGAGCGATGTGGAGTGGGACGGTACGGTTGAGCGAGTCTCGAAAGCACCCCCTGCGGCCACAGGCCCCCTCCTTTCGCTGGACGACCTTTTGGTCGTGGTTCATACTCGTCAGGGTTGCTACAACCATCGTGGCCGACTTGCACGGTGCGTCCACATGCAACAACGGGCCTTTCACGACCAACTGTTTCGAAAGGGGTCCTCGCACCGTTGGAACGATGTGTTGACGGTGCGTTAAGCCGGGCGGGTGAAATGCTCAACCCGCTCATCGCCCCAAACCGTCTCGTCTTCCAAACTCAACCCTGCGTTCCTCAGCACCGTCCGATCGAGGTTGGAAGGCA
>Ga0222716_10000443_pt1 | contig 35482 bp, 41 predicted proteins | sample C33_13DmetaG_FD_165044 | JGI IMG/M metagenome (GOLD analysis project Ga0222716, IMG submission 165044) | Estuarine water microbial communities from San Francisco Bay, California, United States - C33_13D | ecosystem: Environmental > Aquatic > Marine > Unclassified | place: USA: California... | reverse complement strand
TTCATCGCTCATAGAAGATAATACAGGTGTTTTACTTTTGTATTGTGAAGATAACGATATTCGAATAGCAAATTGTATAAAAAATACTGAAATTATTGTAATGGTCGGATATCCAGGTAGTGGAAAATCAACGGTATCAAACTCATTCGATAAGAGCAAATATAAAGTAGTAAGTGGTGATGAATTTCTTACTTCTAAAAAAATGATTATTGAAGCTAAAAAACATATTGAAAAAGGGTTTTCAGTAATATTCGATGCAACAAATCCAACAATAGAAAAAAGGAAAGAATATATTAATCTCGCAAATTTATATTCGTTACCGATTAGATGCATCGTTTTAAAAACTGATATTACAGAATCTATGTTTCGGAACAATAAAAGACAAAAAGTTATTCCTAAAATTACATATTATGTTTTTAGAAAAAAGTATCAAGAACCTACTACTGACGAGGGATTTTCTGAAATAATATCTATTTAGACTTGTTAGATTTGGAATATTCAACATTCATATTTTGATACATTCATATGGTTTTTTTATTACTTTCTTTTTTACTCAGAGAACAGTCTTTTTTGCATGACTTTCCATGTGAAGATAACTTCTGAGAAGATGGAGATTTATTCTTTGATTTCAGAAGTTCTTTATAATTTTTTAATTGCATAAACCTTCCATTGTGCTTAACATACTCTGTAGAATTTACTGGTACCGTTTTATCGACCCACTTATCATATATAACGCGATCTAATCTTGAAGTAACCCATTTATCAGGTCTAGGCATTTTTTTTTCAAACACATTTCTTTCTACATTTCCAATTTTTTGCTTTCTTACAAAAGTATACGCATTTTCATTTTTGAGCTTTTTATCTCTTTCATACGCACTTCTTAATATTTCCATTATTATTCCTATATAGTTATTATATAATTTTTTTGTTTTATGATATATAAAGAAACAAATGGCACATTTTCAAAAAATGTAGATGATTGGATGTGGTTGACTAAAAAAGTTCCAGAAGTTCTGATGAATTATTACAAAAATGGTTACTGTATTGTTATCGTGTCAAATCAAACAAAATCAACAGAAATGAAAGTAAATCAGATTCAAAATGCATTATCAACATTAGCAATACCAAGTATAATATCAGTTGCATATGAAGAAGAATTTAAAAAACCTAAACGAATCATGTTTGATATGATTGTTGGTCATAAGCAAATTGATATGAATAAATCATTCTTTGTTGGCGATGCTCTTGGAAGACAAGGTGATTGGTCTGACGTTGATAAACTTTTTGCAGAAAACATTGGATTGAAAAAGATATTATCTCCTGATGATTTGTTTTCAATGAATGATACAAAGGATATTGTTGTCAAAGAAAACAAAAATACTGAAAAATATGAAAATGTTAAAAATAAGCTTCTTATTATTTATAATAAATCAGATAATGTAAAATATAATAAAATTCTATCCAAAATTAAAAAATTAATAAAAAATTCTGCACTGGATGAATAAATGATATTAGAAAAAAAATGATAAAAAGATTTGAATGATATTTATGCCTTCTCCAAAATGCATGACATGTAAGGTAAAAGAATCGTCCTTTGGATTACCAGGTGGAAAAAGGAAATATTGCTTTAAATGCAAAAGCAAAGATATGGTAAATTTGAAATCATTAAAATGTATCAAATGTAATATTAAATATCCTAACTTTGGATATCCTTTTGGAAAGATACATTATTGCAATGATTGTAAAACTAATGGAATGACGAATTTGAGAAAACAAATGTGTATCAAATGTAAAAAAACACAAGGTGTATTCGGGTTACCTGGTCAAAAACCACAATGTTGTAAAAGTTGTAAATCAAATGATATGGTAGATGTATGTCATCCAAAATGTTTGGATTGTCAAGAAAAACAACCTGTTTTCGGTTATATAAATGGAAAACGTCAATATTGTGTTCATTGTAAGAAAGAAAATATGGTCAATTTGACAATAAGTGACAAAAAAGAACAGAGAGATTGTGATAATATTGATGGATACTTCAACTTTGATTATATATCAACTTTATAGAAAAAATGACATTATTAATATAAATAAGATTCATGATGAATACTGAATCAAGTCAACCAATCAAAAAGTCAACAGAAGATGAAAAAAATGTTATCAAACCATATGAAAAATCAATAAAAAACGAAACCAATCCCAAAATAAGATTCCTTATGTCATACTATGGTTATTGAAAAATGATAAAAGGAAATAATCATATAAAAAAATAATCATAATAAAAAATAACCTATGTTTTTAGAAAATTTGAAAAGATACATACAATTTTGCGAATACAATGTTATCTTTTTACTTCTGGGTATCCTGAACGGATGTTTAGCTTCGTATTTTGGAGTAATGGTGAATGAAAATTTAAGTAAAATAATGACAGGAGATTTTTCAGATGAAAGATTGTTTTTTCTATTTCAATCAAGTTTTTTGAACATAATGACAACGTCTTTGAGAGGATCTTTATTCACTTATAGTGCAAAGACAATGAATCATAGAATGAGATGTGTTGTATTTAATAAATTATTGTATCAACACGCTAAATATTACGAAGAAAAATCGATAAATGACATCATTGAAATAGCAACAAATGATATTGAAATAGTTTCAAATATAATAGCATTAAATGTAAATGTATTGAGTAGGTCTTTGATAAATGTTATCGCAATCTATTATCTTTTATTCAATATATCATCGAAATTAACAATTATAACAACTATAATGTTCATAGTTAATTATACAATATCACATATATATGATCTAATTCATAAAAAGACAATGTCTGGATTCGACGAAGCAAATAAGAAATTATCAGGATATACAAGAGAAAACCTATCACATATTTCAATGATAAAATCCTTTTCAACAGAGGAAGAAACTATCGACCGTTTTTGTAAATATAGTGCAATAATTTCAGAGTATTATATAAAAGAATGTGTTATATATGCCATCGATCTGTTTATAATTTGTAATATGCCAACGATTTCAACAATTGTGATAATTCTATCTTCAAAATACTTATCAAAAACAAATGGATTGATATCATTTATTTTACATAATCAAGGAATGTATGGAACAATAAAACAAATAATAGATCTGAAAGATGAATTTGTCAAATGCAAGAAACCATTTGAAAGAATAGTGAATATAATAGATAGTAAACCAATCGAAAAAGGATATTATATACCGAATGAAGAATTGAAAGGAAGTATAACTTTTGATAATATTAAATTCAAATATACAAAATCTGAAGAAATAGTTCTCAATAATTTCAATTTCACAATAAATGACGGAGATAGAATTGCCATAATTGGGGAATCTGGGTGTGGAAAAAGTACGATAGCAAAGCTTCTAATTGGAATATTATCACCATGTGAAGGAACAATGTATATAGATGGTGTAAATATTCAACAATATGATGATACTTGGTTGAAACGTAATATAGGATATATATCACAAGATAGTGTATTATTTTCGGATACAATTGCAAACAATATTTCATATGGTACACAAAGCACTCGAGACGAAATCGAGAATGCTGCAAAAATGGCAAATGCACACGAATTCATAACAAAATTGAAAGATCAATATGATACTGTACTTGATTGCACAGAATTAGGATCTTTATCAGGAGGACAAAAACAAAGAATATCAATAGCCAGAGCTTTAATAAGAAAACCAAAAATATTAATATTCGATGAGGCAACATCGGCACTAGATCCATATTGTGAAGAGACAGTACAGAAAACAATAAATGAAGTATTTGGAAAATATAAATCAACAATGATAATAATTGCTCATAGAAAATCAGCACTCTCTATAGCAAATAAGATATATACTTTAAAAAATTCAAAAGTGATACAACAAATCAACACTTCATAACACTTCATTCAATTTTTTTGCAGTATTTGAAATTGTTTTACGAATATGACGTGAAATATTATAATCAAGAATAATTTCTTGCAAATAAATTGTTTTTTGAATAATAACATGTTTAAATAAATCCTTTTGATGCAAGAGTTGAAAATATGGATTATCGAGTTCTTTTTTTGTAAAAACGAAATATAAGTATTCCAGTATAGTGTGTATAAAATAAATTTGTAAATTACAATCTTCTATATATTTATAAAATGACATGATGAATTCAATAGATTTATCATGAGTTAAAGAAATAAGTTCAATATTATATGTAGGATTTTCCAAATTTTGTCTCAAATCAAAGCTACGAGGTGCAATTTGAAATAAATTCATATTTTCATACAGAACATAAGGGTTAATATTTGAAGAATACCATATAATATCGTCTCTGTGTGAAATTAAAAGGGAAAACGTATCAAATGAAATATCTTTTTTAGTTGGAAATTTGAGTTTATAAATTACACTAAAGTACTCAATCAATTTCTTTGTAATGCAATTACGAAATTGAAATTTCAATTTAGACATTGTCAAATTCATAAGAATCTTGAAGATTTCGAAGGTATTATTAATTGTATTAGCTTGAATGTGATAAGAAACATTTTCACTAAATTCAAAACACATTTCAAATAATGGTTGTGGATCTTGATTAATATTATGATAAAACTGAAAGAAAGAATAAAATTCAAAAGAACTATTTTCAATAACCTTTAAAAGGTTATATTTTCTCTTTGAACAATAATTTATGAGGAAATCGTCATGTGTAATAACAGTAGATAACATATTTTTGAGAATTGAATTATAATTTTTTGAAACAGATGCAAATGTGAAAACAGTTTTGATATCGATATATGAACAAATATTATCTATAATAACATCATTGTGAATATTATCAAAAGAATAAGATACATTTAATACAGACATGTAGTTTATTAAAAAAAGGTAAACAGACATCATTTTTTTATTTTTTCTATATTTAGAAAAATACATTTTAAATTATACTATCATAGTAGTCATTCAGAAAAAGATCAATTAATTTTATTTTGTTCTTGGCAATTTCTTTACCAGTTGTTGTTTTTAAATGTTGAACAAGAAATGATGTTCTTTGTTCAAGATTTTCCATAATTTGATGAAGAGAATGATCATGTATGGTAATACCATATTTTAAATAACGAGAAATACCAATCGCCCCAAGTGATTCAATTCTGTCAGCATCTTGAACACAATGAAGTTTTTTACAATAAATATTATAATTATTTTTCATTTCTTTTGATAAACTTGTATTACAAGCAATTTTCACAACGTTGTCGACAACATCTTTATCAATCTTTTTATCTGAATAAAACCCTTTTATAATATCTTTTTGAGATATATTTTGTATCTTATATTTATCATCGTTAATATCATGAAGCAAAGCTCCAAGTTGCACTTGATAAATTTCGTGTGAATCCAGAGATTCTGATAATGCAATTTTTGTGGCAAGTTTTTTAACTCTCAATACATGATTAAAGTCGTGAGACCAGTCATAATATTTCATATAATTACGAGCAAACGTTTCTGTCTGTTTTATGATATTAAGTTGATATGAATTAAACATAATTTATAAAAAGATAAGATACAAACAATCATTTTTTCTATTTTTTAACAACCATATTACTTGAATCAAATGCCCAATGTAATAAAGTTTGACGCATACCTTTATAAACAGTTAGATCATTTTTTCCAATAGAATTTATTTTATTTTGTAATTGTTTGCGAAATCTACCATTTTCACCTGAAATATTTTTCCATCTCTTAATTTGTCTATCGTCATCAATTGTTCGACGTCCTTGCCAGAAATGACAATACCATTGTATCCAACCGTAAGGATCAATATCTTCATTAATCCAACCTTTATACATCCAGAAATTATAAGAAGTACCAACTTTTACACCATACTTGTTTATATTTTTATCATATACTGGATTTGCAAATTTATGTATATCAATATGTCTAAAAAAAGAAATCTTTTCATATTCCTTTGCATATTTTTTGTTTGTTTTTGGAGAATGTATTGGACGAAAATATGATCCACCCATTATTCCCATTTCGAACATTTGGATAGGAGATAAGTTTGGTTTAAAATCTGGGTAATCTTTGAAAGTAATTGATGTCATATAATTATGATATAAAATATTATTTAAAACTGTCTTTTTCGTTTCTTACTAACCACAAAAGTGTTTATCGTGTTTTTCACATCTTCAGAAACGTTTTTGATGTAATCGTTTGAATAAAAATCATAGAATGTTTTTTGCGAAAGACCGGCGCCCATTTTATGTATACTATAAATAATGTTATTCATTTTTTATATAAACAAAAATTAATTTATAAATGTAATATGATATATATTAGTTTTGATATTGGTGTTAAGAATTTGGCATATTGTATATTAAAAGAAAAAGATGAAACAATAAATATAATAGATTGGGGAATAATTACTTTAGCAGAGAGTAAAAAACAAATAAAAGGAGTCGATAAACTATCAAGTGTATTATTTTTGGAACTTGATAATCTCATTGGAAAACTCGAGACATTAGAAATTACATACATTGATTATGTAGTTATCGAAAATCAACCATCGAATTTGAATGGAATAATGAAAACAATACAATATTTAATTTATTCATATTTCAAATTGTTAGAACATTGGGATCAAAAAGTAAAGGAAGTTATTTTGATTAATCCATCATTGAAGCTTCAATTTCACGAATATAAACCATCTTCGAGTCTTATTGTTGGTAAACTAACAAAACAAGAGAAATATAAATACAATAAATCTGATTCAATTGAAATATGTCAAAACTATATCAAAAATGATGAGAAACTTCATTCATTTTTCCAATCATATAAAAAAAAGGATGATCTTGCAGACACTTGTTTGCAAGTTATATCCTTTATTTTAAAAAATCAAAGAAAGGTAACAAATGTTGTTGCAAACGAAACAACATTTTTTGATAATTAATTCAATGATATAAATTTTGTGACCAATGCTGTTGAAATTCCAGTCAAAAATAGAGATAATTCCATAACATAATACCTATTCCAGTTTTTGCATTCTTCTGAAACTTGAGAAGGAATTGTATATCCAACAACAAAACCAATGAGAGTTCCAAATAATACACTTGTAACGCCTCCTAATAAGATTGTTAATACGAAATTTAATTTTTCATTCATCTAGTGAATTGTTATATATTATTTTTAGGTACATTCTGAAAGAAATCAGACGCACCTTTAAATCCTGTTAATACGAGTTTATCATAATCTTCTGTTGTGATATCAAAATGTATTTTATTATTTGTTATATGAAATTTCAAAATTTCACTATATGGAATGTTTTCAAAAAGAATAACATTTTCTTTTTTGATTGAAATTGGTTTATTAAAATGATTGACATAAAGAGTTTGAAAAACTTTTGTTATGTGAGACAAAAAATCATTATTTTGATAGATTTCTTCTTCATCTTTTTCATCTTCTATAGAATTCAATAAAATTTCAAGTTTTTGTTTGGCAGGTACATCTTGGAAAACATTTAATAACGATAATGAAGATGAAACACATCCGTCAAAATAAAGTTCACCATTTATTTCAATTGGTTCAAATAAAAAAGGGATACTCATTGATGCTTTGATAGCATTTAATACCATTGCATTAGGAGTATTTTCCAAACAAAACATTTGCATATTCCCAGTATTGACATTAGTTGTTGAAATGTACAAATTGACACCAGTTCTTTTCACAAAATCAATAAAAGACATATCTTCGCAGCCAAAATTTGTTTTCAAATATGTAATGATGTCGGTAAAAAGAAAATCGAGTGTAACAATTCCATTTTTCATAAAAAGATTGCTAAATGTTTGATGGTAAATAACGCCATCTTTTTCATCTTCAATATTTTTAATAACTTTATACAAAAACTCTTGTATATTTTCAATAGGAAATTTTAAAGCGAACAAAAATGCAAAATATGCACCAATTGAGGTACCTGCAATATATTTGATATTCTCCAATAAATTTTCGATATAAAGATATTGTAAGACTCCTGCATAAATAATTCCTTTTAATCCACCTTCAGAAAGAATTAGATGCGTGATATTAGATTTAGTCATGTTGGATATATGTAGAAAAAGTTGTTTAAACCTTTTTACAAAATATTTGTATAAATTTGTACGATTTTGTTAAAAAACTGATCGAGAATTACTTTAAGTATAACCATCTTATATAAAGAAAACACACACTTTCATAATGACGACTGCCAATATTATTAACGAGTTCAATAACGCCATCGACAATGATAAGACTTATAATCTTAAGGAGCTGAAGGACATTCTTACAGATGTCATCAAGAAGGTAGCCGATGAGGAGAAGAACGCAAAAAAGTCAAGGAAGAACAAGCTTGACGAGAATGGAGAGAAGAAGCCAAAGAGGGCTCCTACTGCTTATAACAACTTCACGAGTTTCAAGATGAAGGAGATCCGTTCCAACGATCCTTCCATCACTGCAAAGGAAGCTATGACAAAGGCAGCAGAGGCTTGGAAAGCGATGAGCGATGAAGAGAAAAACGAATACAAGAAGGATGCTTAAACAAAAAATAAAACAAAAAATAAAACAAAAAATAAAAAATGTTCGATATCGAATATTTTTATTTTTGAATTATCTGGTCGACTGTCAAAAAATCAAAATATTTTGAAAAATTAGTTGAAATAATATCTACATATTTCATTGACTTTGTCAGCAATTAAATAACCTAAAAGAGGAGGAACAGCATTACCAATATATTTATAGGATGTCATACTTTTCTTTTTGGTAAAAATATAATCAGGTGGAAATGTTTGTATCAAACCTGCTTCTCTCACTGTTAATCTTCTTTCATCTAAATGTGATTCGTTTTCGTTTAATTGACTATTTTTATACCTTCTAAATTCTATATTTCCATGATGTTCTGCTCTCATGGTTGGAGCGAATGAATCAAGGTTAATTTCTTTTTGACCTTGTCCTTTTTCAAGTCTTTTTGCTTTTGAAAAGAGCATTTGTGATATATCATCGGTTTCATTTGGTTCCTTGAGGTGAAGAAAGTATTTTCCAATATTGCATTTTGTTTTGTTTTTCGTTATATAATTCCATTCTTGACGAATCTCTTTTTTTCTGTCTTTGGATATTCCCATAATCAACACTCTTTTTCGTGTCTGTGGAATTCCAAAGTCTGGACAATATATAACTTGATAATTAACATCATATCCTAATTCCGAAAAATCCTGTATGATTTGTTTAATAGGTTCATTTTTCATAGTCATAAGACCATATACATTTTCAGCTACGAATACCTTCGGTTTGACTTGTTTGACGACTTCTACAAAACTTTTATATAAAGTTCCTCTACCATTTTCTTTTTCAAAATCTGTTTCCTCCTTTGAATTGTGACTTTTGTTGCTTTGAAAACCTTTTCTTTGTCCTGCATGTGAAAAGTCTTGACAAGGAAACCCCCCAATAACTATATCTGCTTTTGGAAATACAAACTTTTCTGAAATTAAATCAAATATACTCTTTGTATTATATTTGGAATTATCATTATTGAATCCGAAAACTTCTTTTGCACCTTTGAGTATATCGTTTTGAAATAAAGAAACGAAATTATTTCTTTTCAACACGACAAAATCCTTTATAGTATATGGCTTATCTACAAAATCGTTATATACAATTGAATCTTTATGTACAATAACATTATCGTGAAATCCCATATCCATACCTCCAATTCCAGTAAATAATGAAATAATCTTTAATTTATCATTCATATCCTCTACTTTAACTTTCATGATATCTTTTTCTCAAGTAATTTGTTTTATATCAATTTTTCAGATTCTCATAATCAAAAATAATGATGAAAATGCAACTAATTTGAAAAAAAATGACAATTAATGTTTAAACCATATAAATATGAAGATATTTGTATACAAAAACAATAAGTTTGAGAGCATCAATGAGGTATATGAATCAAAGTTATCAGAAAACTTGACATTTTACAACGACGATCAAATATTCAAGATTGAGATGTCTAATGAAAGCAAAAAAAAGGAAAAGATCTGAAGAATTTCAAGAAGAAAATGAAAATTTATTGAAAGAAAATGAAAAACTATTGAAAGAAAATGGAGAACTTAAAGAGAAAATGTCCAGGATATTGGCAATCACGAATATGGTGGTCAATAAATTAAAATACAAACGGAAAGAATCTACAAAAATAAATACAATACTCAATGATTAAGTAAAAACTCACAAAAAACCTAAATTGTTTTTATGAACCTGATAATTTATCAAGTTCTTTTTTTCTTTCAGTAGATATTTCTGCCTCAATATAATACCATGATTTAACAGAAGGATCCCATCTTGCTCCAAAAGATTTGGCTTTGTTTTTATTTGCGAAACTTATTTTGATGTATATTTTATTTTCATTATTCTTTGGTTCTTCTTCAGTTTTTAATAAAATTAGCTCCTTCATAATTTGATCATCAACGTTTTTATTAACATACCAGTACTTATTCTTAGCATTCCATTTAGCACCAAGCTCTTTTGCTTTATTTTTATTGTGAAAAGTTATCCAATCAAGTTGAACTTCTTCGTTTTGATGACTTTCATTTGTTTTTCCGATAGATAAACATGCTAATCTATCGGCATGATAATTACCAATAGAATGTGGATCATTTTTACCAGTATGGGCTTCTATATGATGTAATTTTATATTTGTTTTGTTTTTAAATAAATGATATGCTTTTTTTAAAAGTTCAAGATTTGGGGGTATTTTATTTTCAGTTGTCTTCCAATTGTTTTTTTCTAATTTTTTACCATATGACGATACACATTTTATCACGTACTCAGAATCTGTATATAAATGAATAGTAACATTATTTTTTATATCTGGTTCTAAAATTTCAAGAGTTCTTATAAATGCTGTCAATTCACCCGTGTTGTTACTTTGTTTACCTTGAACTCTTTTGAATTCATTTCTTGAATCATTTTCTCCAAAATAAATACCATAACCAGCTAAAGCATTAGGTTGTCCATTATTAGAACACGCACCGTCAATATAAACATTAATGCTTTTCATAACCTTTAATATAAATAAATAAAATATCATTTTTTATTTAAGCGAACTTTCTAAAACAACATATGGATGATTTTTCATATGTTTTGAATCATTCAATTTAATATTAATAAGTTCTCCATTTACTTTAAAAATAATACTGAGTATAACATTTTTAATCACATTATTGTCTTTTATGTTTTTTCGAGAATTAATACAATAATTGAAAATATCCTTATCACTCATATCAATAATAAAAAGTATATCTTTTTCATGTATAGATTCTGAAAAATCTTGCAATTCTTCCAATTTTGTTACAATATTAATTTTAAAATTTTTACATTGTAAATATGTAATGATGTCGTTTCTACTTTTAATATAATCTAAAATATATTTATCGAAAATTCTAATATCTTCTTCATCATCAAACGCAGTATCACCGCCGTCAAAATTATCATCGTCAATAAAAGAATTATAAAGATCCGAATTAAACTTTTCTGGATTAGTATATTTGAAGAACGTATTTTTACATTGTTTGATGTATAAAAGTGTATTCAATCTAACCAATTTAATATCGACAGGAGTTAACTCGACTTCATCTGATTGAAAAACATAAGTTTTTGGATAAACAGTTTGTTTATCAGGGTTGTTGAAAAAATTATATGTAGAAATTTGTATATTTGTAAAAATTTTCTTGCAATATTTAAACATTTTAATTATTTCAAACATTTTAAATTTTTTGTGAATTTATATGTTACAAATATGCTTCTTGTTAAAATGCTGTATACTTTCTATAGCAGTATGATAATCTCTATTTGTTTTGTCTGATTTGTCAATATAAGAAAGTCCGAAATCAATTATTTTTAAAATGTGTTTGTTTTTAACTTTTTTGACCATTATATTTGATTCACAATATAGGTCATAATGAATGATATGTAGGTCTTGTAATATACGAGTTGCTTCTTTCAATTGCGCTAATAAATCGTCAAACTTTTTTTGAGATACTCTATTTATGTAATATCGCAACGTATGATTACCAGCATGTTCGAAAATAAGAATATTACAATCGCTTTCATGATGATTTGGAATGAACTTCAAGAAACATTCAAGTGGCCTGGAGTTTTCATGAATCTCAATCAATTCAGAAAAATACTTTTTATTCTCCACTAAGTTTGTATCTTTCAAATAATTATTCATAAAAACTTCTCTATCATAATCCTCTTTAAGTCTATGATTATTTTCTAAGAAGAAAATTTTTGAAAACATTAAAATTTCATTTTTTTTGTATGAAAAACAAAACAAATCTTTGGTTTTTTTTATGAGTTTGATATCAGTTATCATTGTATCATATATATCCATGTAGCAACCCTATCAATTTTTCACAGATAACGATAAAAACACTACATAACCCTATTTCATGCGCAAATCTATTCGAAATTTTATATTTTGTTGATTATAATGGATTCGTATGATAAAAGTAGTGTAGATACTTCTAATTCGTCAAAAGAATATCGAAGCAATTATACATGTGATTTAGATTTGGATAAAACATATAAAAACACATTATTAAATTATGAAAATGAAGAAGACATTTTATTTAATATGAAAAATGCTATTTTTATAAATTATGGTGAAGAAATATACAAAGATATATTGAATTTATACAATTTAAAAATAAAAGAATTTGATATTGATAAATTTGATATAGATTTATGGAATAAATGTTTAGAAATACATTCACATGTTCAAGACACTGAAATAAAATTTTGTTGCTGTAATTTACTCTTCAAAACTCCCATTAATAACAAAAGTGTAAAAGATATGTATCACAATTTAGTTCAAATGAAATGGAAATACGAAAAAATAAAGCAGTATATTCTCATATCAAATATGTATATTGAAAGTCGTTTAAGAAATCCGATACAAAATTGAGTAATTGCAATTTCAGATTTTATTGCATCTGCCAGTTTTTTTATTACACATTTTGTTCAAAGATCTACAATCTTTTTTGCATTCCTTATTACCATCGAATGATTTTTTGATATTACATCTTCCAGTTTTCTTATTACACATTTTATTGAGAGATTCGCAGTCTTTTTTACACTCTTTTGATGGTTCCGGAGATCTATATAAACCTTTATTTTTCATTACAGTTTTATAATTTTTCAATTGCATGTATTTGCCATTATATTTAACATATTCGATATTATTTTTTATGTAAATGTTTCTATCAAGATTGCCGATTTTGTCTTTTCTCACAACTTGGTAGTTTTTGTCATTTTTCGCTTTTCTAATTCTTTCATAATGACCAATGATGTTTACCATTTCTATATTTCTAATATACGTAATCATAAAAATAGTTCTAAGTTACTATACAACTCATCAAACAATCTCAAGGTTTGAGTATTATCTAAATTTTTCCAATGATTTGGTGTTTTATATTGAAAAAGCTCTGCATCTATTTTAATAACACTCCAAATGTCTGACTTGAATATAGCGAAAGGTGACATATAATTATGCAATAATTTTCCTTCTGAAAAAAGGGTTTCTAATATATATGCCATGCCATTAGAGGTTCTATCAATAGAGTCTTCATCACCTATATCAGATGGGAAACTACAAATCTGATATATAGGAATATCAATACCTTTTGAAGATTCGTCATTTAAATGATCATTACTTCCAAAATTTCTAAATAAAAACACTGTATAAAAACCATTGTCGTTGGAGAAATCTATAAAAAGACTACGATCTTTGATTTTTTCAATAAGATATGGTCTTTCAACTTTTTGATTGACAGCAAATGGTATCATTTCCATAATTGCATCAATGTTTTCAGATGTCATCAGTTGTCTTGTAATAGGATTAATAGGATGTTTATTAACATTATAGTAACTAATGATATAATTATATAAATCAACCGGGTTTCCACAATCTGTACGAATAATGTTATTATTTTCATCCCTTGTATGTATTTTAACCAGTAATTGTAATTTATATAGAGGATATTTATGTAAAGGTGTAAAATCGCTACTAAATGGAGAAGATAAAGCTTCGTTATTATCTAAATTACATTTATCTTTTTCATCACCAATATATTCAGATAAAAGAGTGTCACGAGATTTATTGAAATTTTTGGTACTATTTTCAAGGTGAGAAATCTTTTGTTCTTGTATAGAAGCCAATTTTTGATCATATAAAGATTTTGATAATTGATATTTTTCCATTTCTGCATTATATTTGTCGATAGATTCTTTTTCCATACTTTGCATGTCCTGTCTTCTTTTAAGTTGCTTCTTGTAAATTCTTTGCACTTCTTCTTCTTGACTTTTATTTAGTTCTTCTGATTTATCTCGAAATGTTTGTCGTATTTCTTCAATATCGGGAGACCTTGGAAGAGATGCATTATATTTTAAAAATGGTTTTAAAGGTTCTTCCAATTCAATATCTTTATATTCTAATTGTTCAAATTCTTTTATTTGTTTTGTTTGATTAAATTTCGCAATTTGAATAAGATCTTGTGCAGTATAGATGATGAAATTCCCAATATCTATTTTTTCAATTATATCACCGAATTGATTTTCATTAAAGAAAATATTTTTGTCTAAAGAAATGTCTTTAATTTTATGCGAAATCATATCAAATATTTTTGTCAAAGTATTTGTTGTAATTTCAATATTCAAATCATTACTTATTTTTCGTAAATCACTCATGTTCTTCAATTTCATTTCAAGATTTTGTAATTCTCCTTGACCAAGATGGGTAAAGGATATAACAATGTTTGATATTAAAATCATAACATATTCGGCAAATTCGTACAAAAAGACATTAATAATTTGCAAAATATATTTATTCAATAATGATATATTATTAATTGGAGAGTAATTGCAATTTTTTCTCATGAATTTGTTTGGTTTTGAAATAATAATATTGTAAATTTCTGTATATTTCAAATATAAATGAATATTTTGTTTGACCTCGTCAGTTTTATTAGGATATTTGGTTTCTATTTTTTGCATTAAACAATAATAAAACAAAAAATCAAAATCATCGTCGATATCGTCGTTTATATAGTAACAATGTAAGTTAGGTAATTTTGATTTAATATTTTCGATAACTTTATCAATTTGTTTAAAATGTTTTTTCTCTTTATTCCATAACAAATTAAAGGCATTCTCATATAAGATACCGTATTCTGTTTCAATATGTATAAAACTTATTTGCTTTGTATCTATATTCATAAGAGTTATTGGGTTTTTATACATATTTTGTTTCCATTTTTGAATTTGACTTAAATTTATTATATTGTTATGTTCGTGTTTTTGAGATATGTTATTAGATTTCATATTTATTAAATATGTATATTAAAAAAAAGAGTACATTGATTAATCAAACGTATCTACAATTGCATCAATACCCCCGGCAGCTCTCAATGGTTTAAAGAAATAGGTCATAGCAAACAGGGCCCATGCTGATATCATTGAGATTATACCTATGACTATAATAGTAATACCTATGAAAAAATTGTAATTTTCCACAACAAAACTATCAGGATATGACGGATCGTAATAAATAGTGACTCTGTCGTTATCATTGACAACTTTTTGAAAGGTATAATTTTTCGAAAATGTTTCTTCACCAACAGTATATTCAATATTGACCTCGCATTCTTTTTGACTCTTTAAGTTTTCAGAGTTGTTTTTACTTCTTGGGGTATCAGAAGAGCAAGAAATTATCTTGATAATACCTGTAGTTTTTTGGGTTTTTTTAGAGTGTAATCTGATTAAAATAAACCCGATTATAATTGCAACAATGGCAATACATGAGGTAATGACAGCTCCAATGAATTTGTAAATCAATCCAATATTCGAAATTGTATCATATGCGGGTTCGAATACATTTTGATTGTCTTTGACATCTTTGATTGCAGATGCTATGAACCCACGTCCATTTTGTTTAACCATATCTTTTATTATATATGTGATAAAAAAAAGATAAAAAATGATAAAAATATAGTATTTTGTCATAAATGGTGATCCAAATATTTCAGAATAAGCAAGAAGAATTGAATTTTATTGTTAAGATGTTAAAAACGATCCAAAAAATTAAAAAGAAGAACAATATTCGATCTATAAAAAATAAAAAAAAGCACAAAAACAATAAATATATCTCTAATATATAGGATACAAAAATGTCGTCTTCAAAGAACGAAAGTCATAACAATTTAACATTAATGAAATCTACTTTAAAAAGTGAAATACAAAACCTAATATCAGAAAGAGACAATGTTGTAAAACAAAATAACAAAAAATTTACGTTACTGAAAGAATTTGATAATTATATTTATAATACAATTTTGAATTCAAGAAACTCTTTTTTAGATTTGTTTAAAAATCAACAATTTGACAACAATATATTACTTTCTTTAGAAGACAAACTGAAAAAAAAAATATCTTCAAGAAATGATCTTATTCGAGATATAATGAATGAAGTCAAAAATCTTGATGGTATTATAAACACTATTAAAGAGTTTAGAAAGATATATATTGATGAAATCAAAGATGTAATTAAAAACAATTCTGAAGATAAATCAATACCTGAAAAGGAATGGAATAAACTTGCAGTTGAGATTTTCACAAAAACATTTGAAGATGTTTTGAAGGTCAGGTCAAAAAAAGACTTTGATGAAATTAATTCAAGTTTCAAAAAAAGATATAGAACACCATCTCCGTCAAAATCGCCGACAAAACAATCTACAAAATCGCCTAAAAAATCACCTAAAAAACAATCAAAAAAGGTAAAGATCGATGAGACAAAAAATACGAGATTTGCTATACCCCCTTCATAAAAACTTCAAATATTTAATTTTTCTTTTTTTTTCAAAAAAATGAATATTTCATATTTTATAATCATAACATTTGCAATGAATACAAATGAAGATAATGGTATCAGTTTTATCTCAAACACTCTCTTATCCGAGTTACATAAGCACAGAAATGAAAGGAACAATATGAGCAAAGAAGAAAAGGAACAGATGATAATCGACGCAAGAAACAAAGCTTTGAAGGCAAAGCGTGATAGCACGTATTTGATACATATTAAAAGCCTTTATAACAAGGTTATGAATCAGACGTCTTTAACAGACGAAATTAGCATCTTCAAAGTGAAGTATCACGAAATGATTAATGCGAAAAAATTCAAAAAAGCTCCTTTGAAAACCCCCAAAAAATATACGAAAGATTCTGATACTTTCCACAGTTTCGTCGAAGACTATGTGAAGAATTTGTCAGACGAGAGTCGTGAGTCTATTATCAAGAAATATGGAGAGGATAAAGCAATTGAGCTTCTTCATCTATGGCAAAATAAAGCTTTAGAGATGACTGAGGAAGAAAAAGAGGAATACTTTGCGTGTAGCACTGTATTCAGTATTCAAAGTGAAATTGCGATATTGATATTAAAAGATGAAATTGGAGCCCACATTGATTGGAAATATGAATGAAATGATTTTAAAAAAAACTAAAAAATCCAAATCTCTCATCGAGATTTTTGGTTTTTACTTTTTCAACGTTATCGATAGGTTTGCATGATTGTTTATTCTTTGGATTCGTGCGAGTAATATAGTATATACATGCATTCATTATATAATTATAATAAGGTTTATTTTATAGATAATTCTCTTATTGTTTCAATGATATTTTGTAACATACTGTCGACTGTTTGATCATCGTCTGGTTTTAATCTCTTTGCTTGAGGAGATTTATTGTCTTTATGGTCACTACTTCTTTTTCTCTTGGCAGTCGAATGCATAATTGATTCTTTTTGTTTATCATCGGATTTTGTTTTATTTGATTGAGGAGATTTTTGTTCATCATCTGAACTTGAAGAAAAATCATTTTTATCAGATGAAATTTCAGGAAGGTATTCGGAATCTTTATCTGATTGACGTTCGTCATTTTTTTCAGAAGATGAAATAACAGATAAATTAGCTATTGCTTTGTCTTTTGCAGCTCTTTGGCGTTTTTCTCTTGGTTCTATATGGTGTGATGTATCATTATCATCATCTGAAAAATATTCTACGCTTGAAACATCTTTTTTATCAGGAGAATGTACTTTACTTTTTGCAGTCTTTGAACCTTTATTATCAGATGTAATGCCAGTTCTTTGTATTATTTTTTATCTTGTTTCAAACTTTTCAAAAGTTCTTTTTCAACTTTTTCAACACCAATATCAACAAAATCTTTGATATCAATTATAGAATCTGATGATTCTAAAGTTCCATTTTTTAAATAATTATCCATTCTGGATTCGTCTGTATTATCAGATTTACCAAGTTTATATACAGCATATGTATCGTCTTTATTTTGTAGATGTTGGTTATCACGAAGAACATCGTGTGTAGTTTTAATAAAATACATTCTTCTGACTTTAATAGCATTTTTCAAATGCCGTGGATTCATTTTCAATCTTTCATCGACTGTTTTTTTCTGACATGCTTTTTGGTGATTTGTCAAACCACTTTTACTTGATTCAGTAAACAAACATCCTTCGTAAGGACATTGAATTCTATCAACGTTCATGTCTTTTGGCGCATCGCTTACGTTTATAACATACTTGTTCCAATATTGTTGTATATCTTTCAAATATCCTTCAAAACTCTCATTATTAGGCATACCCACTCTTTATATAAGTATTTTTAATTATTTTATTCTCTTCAAGTAAAGATTAAATATGTCGACGAAATCTACAACTACTCAGATACGTCCCCAATCGGCTCGAAGCGGCTCAGTAACGTTCCAGACACGTCCCCAATCGAGTCGAAACGCATCTACAACTTCTCAGATACGTCCCCGATCGGCTCGAAACGCATCAATAACTTCTCAGATACGTCCCCAATCGGCTCGAAACACATCAATAACTTCTCAGACATTTCCTAAATCGGCTCGAAGCACATTGAATATTTCTGAAAAGGAAACAAATGAAACAGTCGAATTAGCTAAATACTGTGTAAATTTGATAAAATATTTGTATGAAAATCAAACTGAATTTATTTTAAATCAAAGTTTGTATTGTGATATGCCTGGGAACTATTATTGCAAAATTATTGGTTATAATATACCTGAAGTGCTAACAAAAGAAAATATAAAAGATATAAAATATACAATAGAAATAAATGGATATTTATCTTATTTTCAAAAAATATCTAATATAATGCCATTGAATATTTGTGAAAATGCAAAAATAATGATAGATCGTTACGAAAAAGGTCAAATACCTAAATTTGCAGATGAAGCTGATTATTTTGAAAAAATAAAGGAATTTGAGAGAAATGATTTTAGTGATGATTCGCCGACGAAAACTTCATATGAATTCGTGTTAAGTTTAACCGATCATTATAATTATAAGACATTATATGACAAACTTGAAAATAATTATTTAATATCTGCATTAAAAATCACCAAAAAGGACAAAAATAATCAAATTATACCAACTAATGAAGAAGACCAGTCTATATATTCTACGATAAAAAATGAAATGAAATTTATACTACCAAACAAGTCTCAAACTAATAAAAAAATCACCCAGTCTGATAAAAAATGGGAGATGACAGAAATTGAATTCGAGTTTGATGGGGAACTTCAAAAAGTTAAAAAATATGGATATCAACCTTCGCTTTTTGACACATGTGATAATATGGAAAGTAAAGATGATACCAAAAGTCAAAAAGTAAAGTTTATAACAAGATTAAAAGATGTTAAAAATAATAAAGGAAAAATTCTTAATTTAAATTTATGGGATGATGATCAAAAAATAGATGCTGTATCACTTGCAAAGGAAAGGTTTAGTGCAAGTAAGGGCATGATTTATTTAACACATAATATTCAAAATAAAGAAGCTGAAAACGGGTTTGCAAGTGTAATGAAGCAATATCGTAAAGAGTTTTTAGAATCATCTTTAGTTTCTGTAAATAATTTTCGTTATGAACCGACATATCCAAATTTTGTACTATTATTTCAAGAAGCAGGGTGGAAATCATTGGATGAGACAATTTACGGACATGGTCAATTTATGTATACAAATTGTGAGATTGCAAATGGTCATTTAATGGTTAAATATAATGATGATAAAGATGATTATGACGTATATAGTCACTATACCTATAGAGCTGGAAAGCAATTAAAAGATAAAAAATATTATCAATCCATGATAAATAACGAAATACAATATACAGATGATGACAAAATCAATATAATAAACAAATTAAATGTTTTAATTCAACATTTCAAAACAATCGAGTCAAGACAATCAGGTGGTGTTATGTCAATGTCCGCTTCACAACCAACTCGTTCCTATCAAACATATATAGACGATTATTTAACTAAATTAGAACAAATTATCAAAGATAAATCTTTATTGAAAAATTCAAGAATTAACTTTCATTATAAAGATATAATACAAATTTTGAAGAAATCTCCACAACTTAAAATAGACGAAACAAAAAAAATTGATGAAATATTAACAGTATTAAAAGAATCTGTTTTTTTCCATCCTCAATTACAAATAACTGAAATTAAAAACAATAATTATCTAGGCGAAATTATGGTTCATGATTTAACAAACTATTTCGAAAAAGGATCTGTTATAGGTGATAAAGTCACTGTTTCTAAAAGATCAAGACAAGAATCATTAAAATCATTAAAATCATTAAAATCATCAAAAAGACAAAAAAGAGGAGGAGACGCAACAGAAGCAATTGATACAGCAATTTACTTTGGAAAACGATTGTTTTCAATTTCATGTGACGAGCGTATGAATTTTGAAGTACAGAACAAAATTACACGGGAAAAAATTGGAAACGATAAGAAACAACTTTGTACAATTTTCAGTTCAGAATTTTTTGATCCTCGGTCAAATCAAGATAAATCTCATGTGTTATTGATTGCGATAGAAACAGCTGGACCTGATAGAAATCATGTTGCTTTAGTTATAGCAAACAAATCTTTTACAGAAGTTGTTATTAATGTACATTTAGAATCAGGGGGTCAGGGGGTTACAAATACATCTACTCAATTTGCTATTACAGAATTGAATATTCTTCTGGATAATATAATAGGAAGTAATCAACATCAATTTTTTAAAGATCATAAAGACACCATTGAAAACATAAGAATTTTTGGAGATTTTAATTTAACTTCAAACGTTATATACAACACATTGGCAAGTTTTGCTAAAAAACAAAAAATAAAAGATCACAATCTTTATATTTTGATGGATAGAATTAAAACCCATAACAATGTCAAAGTTCAAAAGGTAAATGATGTAAATTATGATAGTAAAATACCTATAAAACCAGAAGATACTGTTGATCTGAAACAAGAATCATCACACGGTAATGTATCAGGTTGTATTGATAACGTAATATATATAACTAAGAATAATATAAATATGATGAATAAAAAAGTAGAAAAGATTATTGTTGGTGGAAGAAAATTATCAGGCAAACAATATAAATATAGTGACTATAAAGAACTTTCAGATCACTCTCCTATAGTTATTTTGGAAAATCACAATGAAATTGAGGCATCAATGGATATTTCAGACGATAGCCAAAAAGAAACCGATGACGGACTTGATTGGATAGATTACTATAACTTGAGAGATTTTTTTAAATAAATTTTTCAAAAAAAACAAAAAAATGACATAATTGTTTAAATAAAATTTCATACTTTCATTAGTAATGCCTACACCTAAGTCTACTCTTGTTGCTCCTCTGACAAAGTCGGGTAAGATTGATCATCGTTATAATGTGCCACAGCACGTTAAGAAAGATGGTACTCGTGATAAGAGAACAACTATTGTGAAGGTTTCAAAGAAATAGAAACATCATATCATATGTTCTGTTGACTCTAAAAAATAAAAAATCAAAAAAAGGTTTTTTATTTTTATTACATTTTTTAAGGTTACAATCAAATTGAATTATTCATATTTTCCCATTCCAATTTAGCTATTGTATATAACATTTCCATGTTTGTATTTGGAAAAATATGGATTAAATTTTTCAATCGATTTATAATGAAATAAGTGTAATCATTACGATTGTGATCAAAACTTGTTTCTTCTTTTGTTTCTATATATATATCATCAAAATTGTCATAAATATAATTATAAACTATACACTCATTGTTTTCGTGAATCATTTGATTATAACATGGTTCAATATCATCTAAATCCTCAAAAATAGATGTTGAATATTCATGATATATGTCCATCGAGTTTATTATTTAATATAAAATAATATCAATTTTTTATTTTTTGAGCAAAAAATGACCACATTTTGATTATATATTTTTAATAATGTCAAATATTCCATTTATTTCAGAAGACACTTTTATTTTGTTGAAAAACAAAAAAACATTTATAGTAAATGATAAAATAAAACAATGTAAGGTGTGTGCATTCTGTAATAAGATTGAAAATGAAACAAATGTTTTCAAAACTTGTAGCAAATGCAAAATTAGTATTTATTGTTCTAAGGAATGTCAGAAAAGTCATTGGTTTCAAGGACATAAGTCGATGTGCAAACCATCAAATCCATTAAATGGTTATACAACTACTAAACAAAAACACTGTAGTAGAACTCTTCAATCATCCCTGTTGGATACTTATGAGTCATATATTCAATCACCTGGTTTATTCAATGAAATTGGTTATGATATATTATTCAACGATTCGGACTGTTATTGGTATGTCGAAGATTATAATGAAATGAGCTTTATATTGACAAGATCAAATAAAGCTCATTTTGAAACAATGTGTTCGAAATATAATTGGGAATTTATGTCAGATTATTGGAAAATATATTATGGAGAATGTATTGATGGTAAATTGGGATTAAATAAGCATAAATGAATACTTTAAAAAATAAATAAAAAAATGTTTTTTTCATAATATTTGTGAAAAAATGACATAAGTTTTGTATAATGTAAAAAACATTCAAAAACTGACTCGAAAAAAATTCAATGGAACTACTTAAAATTCCAATTGACTTGATAATATGTCATATTTTTCCAAATTCGGGAATTGCAAGTACACTCCATATCATATGTGTATGTAAATTATTTCATAAAAATAAAAGGAAAATTCATATGAATTTGATCAAAAACGATGCATTTCTTAGTTTTTATACGAGATTTTATAAAATAAATCTTATCCATATTATTCATGAAAGCTCATTTTCATTTGAGTGTTTCGACTTGTTTTACAATAGTATCAAATATAATTCGAATACAGAATATTTATTCAATGAAGAATATAATACTTTGTGTGAGAAAAAGGATCAATATCAAATCAATAATACCTTTATATTATTTAAGATATTGAAGTTGTCGATACATTATGCAGTAAAACAGTTTAATATTGCAAATCAGAATAAATATTCATATATCATTATGAACGAAATGAAAAAATATTTCAAACAAATGTATTTTGCAAGAAATGGAGGAAAATATTTTACATCATTTATGGATGAAATATATACGAATTGGGAGAGATCCAATTTGAATTTATACAATATTTGCGAGGATTTGAATCTTATGTGCTATAGTAACAAATCTGATGTTTTGAATCAAAATCTACAAATGTTTGATTGTACCATTGTTAATCAAAATGGATATCAGACACGTGATTCTACTATATGTATTCACAGTTTATTTATAAACCAATATCAACCTGCTAAAGTTTATATTTATGTACATTTCATTATATTTAAGTATTTGAATATTGTTTTCAGAGAAAATATGGAACAATCTATTATTAAGGACACAAAATACTTAAAAAAAACAAAAGATATTATGAATACATATGAAAAAAGTATGAACAATACGTATTCGGAATTGATACCATCATATTTTCATCAAATGATTTTGAATGAAATTAATGATTACAAAACAAATATTCAAAAACACATCTAAAGTATTTCATTCTGTATTCATTCTGTATTCATTCTGTATTATCACTAAAAACTTATTTTTTTAGTTTTTTGTTAAAAAAATGATATAATATTTACATTTTGTTATTTTCAACTCTGATTATAATCATCATACAAATCAATGATGAATATTATGAAACTTCCAGTTGATATTCTTATTCATAAAATATATCCAAATATTGGTATTGCGGGCACTATTCTGATGACAAGTGCTTCGAAAAAATTTCATAAAGAAAGAAAACAGATTCTATCCTATGTTATAAATAATGATGATTTTCTTCGCAATTATACATTGGTTTATGGTGTTGATCTGATTTCGCTATTATCAAAAAATTCAATTTCTTATCGTTTGTTTGATGAACTATATGAATATATTCAATGTGGTTCAAATAAAAAAAAGTTATGTCAAATGAAAATACAAGATGAAAATACGCAGCAACTACATATAAATAATACATTCATTGTATTGAAAATTCTGAAAAAGGCGGTAAATTTCAAAATTAAAGATAATAAGCGTCGAATGAAGTGTTCATTATTGATAACAAGTATAATGAAAAAATACTTCAATTGTTTATTTTTCGCAAGAAACAAGGAATGTAGATTCTATGTTTCATATATGATGGATATTGACCATATAGGATGGGAAGATTGTGATATAAATCTATACAATATTTGCGAAGATCTTAATATAATGTCTGATGAAAAACATAAGGATGTTTTTCTGAATCATTTGAATAAATACTCATTTCGTACTAAAACTTGTAATATGAATAATGTTATAGCAACGAGTGGAATTATTATCAAAATATTTGTAGATCCAAGTTTGCCAATGAAAGTCTATATTTACTCGAATTATATACTTTATAAATATTTGAATGAAATGTTTGAAAATAATGTAGAAATAGATATGTTGAAAAATTCACAATATATAGAATCTTCTCTGAGTAGATTATCTATCTATGAAGAAATAAAAGATAATTGCAATTTTGAAGAGGTAGCAACAGTACCAAAATATCTCAAACAAATGATTGATATTGAAGTTAATAAATACAAAATCAATATCATTAAAAATTTTGATAAATAATTTTGAAATCATTATTTGTACCATTAGAAATCTTTTTTATTTTTTATAAAAAATGATAAATCTGTTTGTATTTTGTAGTTTATGAAATCTCATCAAAACCAAATTTGCAAAACTATAAGAAAGACATGTCATGCTAACAAGGGGCTATCTCAAATATTGTTATCAAAGAGACTGTCGTGTCCAGTCAAACCAAAAATGACATATAAAGTATCTTTGGAAAACCCTGAAGAATTGAAAATATGAAAAAAAATACAATCACCAAAATAAAAAAAACAATACAAAGCATATGGATAACATTTTCATATGTTTTACGTACTTTTTAATGCATAAAAAACTGTAATATATAGTTATGGAGAACATCGTTATATATTATTTAGGTTTTTGACATTTACTGTATAATATATATTCGTTGTCTACTTTGACATATCTGGTTTTCCCTCCTTTTTTTACATAGATACTTCTGTGAAGCTTTTTCTTGTTATGTATAATTATAACTTTTTCACCATTTAATATATACGTTGTTGATTTTTTACCACCTGTTTTATGATTTTTAAACACGTGTTTGATATTTTTCAATGCTTGTAACAAAATTAGCATTTTGTCATTTTTTAAATCATCATGTTGATATCCCGTCAAATACCTTTCTATTATCATGTTGTTATCTTCTTCGTTCAGGGGAATTTTGTAAATTAGATTTTGGTCACTATCTTTTGAAATTTCAATCCCATCGGTTTTAAACCAAAATTCATGTTTTCCACCCCCCACATTTATAATTGTTTTCGGTTCCTCTATATTCTCTATATTTTTCAAAGATTGTAAATGTTTAATGACATTTTGTTTTATACCAATTTCACTTAATTTTGCAGATGATTGTAGAATAATATTATTTAAAACTATTTTGAAATTTTCAATTTGTTCAGGATTTTCGATATCATTAAAAACACTTTTGAAATTTTTTATTAGCTCCAAGAGTTTCATATCGTCAGGTGAAATATTTAGTTATTCATCGTCCATATATAATGTTCAATTTCTATAATTAATGTAAGATTTTTAAAATTTGATTGATCTAGTAAAATTGTTCGTATCATATCTGATTTTGTTTTATCCAACTTGTAATTGTTTTTCAATATTATAAATCTAATTCCAGATTTTGAATAGATATAATCAACGATGAAATAAAATATTCTTTCAATTTCTTTGTCGTGATAATATCGAATCAAATGTTATTTAAAACGCCGAAAAGGTATAAAAATTTGGGTAGTACCAAGCGTGGACTTGGTATGAATTCATTTTTAATTTTTGTTTTATTAGTAATTGATTATCTCACCGTTATGTTTCTTGTTCTGATATCAAAGTAATCAATATTCAACTCTTCTCTGTTTTTTGCTTTCCTGTTCAATACTCGTATTTATTTTCTATATGAACGAAATATTGCTGGATTTAATGATAATCTTTCCCAGTCAATTTCATCTTGATTTTGCTCCAATAATTTGATTGCTGCTGGATTTGTTGATAAATTTTCCCAATCATATCCGCCCAATTGATCTAGATTTTGCTCTAATAACTTGATTGCTGCTGGATTTAATGCTAAATCTACCCAATCATATTCGTCAATTTTATCTTGATTTTGCTCCAATAACTTCATTGCTGCTGAATTTTTATTTCCTGATAAATAACTCCAATCAATTTTATCTTGATTTTGCTCCAATAATTTGATTGCTGCTGGGTTTTCATTTGCTGATAAATAACTCCAATCTATTTTATCTTGATTTTGCTCCAATAATTTGACTGCTGCTGGATTTTTATTTCTTGATAAGTACTTCCAAACTATTTTATCTTGATTTTGCTCCAATAAATTGATTGCTGCTGGATTTTCTGATAAAGACCCCCAATGTATTTTATCTTGATTTTGCTCCAATAACTTGATTGCTTCTGGATTCTTATTTAATGATAAATTGCTCCAGTCTATTTTATCTTTGTTTTGCTCCAATAATTTGATTGCTGCTGAGTTTACATTTGATGATAATTGTCTCCAAGCTATTTTATCTTGATTTTGCTCCAATAATTTGACTGCCGCTGGATTTTTATTCCATGATAAAAACCCCCAATGTATTTTATCTTGATTTTGCTCTAATAATTTGACTGCTGCTGGATTGTATGATAATTCATGCCAATCAATCTTATAAAAGTCTTTCGTGCCTTTCGTTTTTTTTAGTATATAAATCGCACCAGGATGTGGATTTCTTGATAACATTTCAACACTTAGATCATTTTCATTTATCCAATCTAGTAATTTATGTTCTTTCATTATATCATAATATTTTTTACCTATTGTTTTAACAATGTCATCTGGCAAATCTTTAAAAGAAGTCTTCTTAAATTTCTTGGATTGTATGATTTCCGACAATTCTTTGTTCTTTTTACTTTTGGCATTCGGGATGTTGATGATGTATTTAATGAACTTCTTCACCAATTTTACTTCATATGGATCAATGATGTCATAATTTAATAATACATTTTCAATGCGATGCTTATCACTTTGCATTTTTTCAAAATCGTGAAATGACAATTCGAATAAGTATGGAAGATTTTCTCTCATATCTTCTATTTCTATTGAATTTGGTGCTGAAAGAGATCTTGAAGCTGATTTAGAAGCTGATTTGGAAGGTGATCTCGAAGCTGATTTGGAAGGTGATCTCGAAGCTGATTTGGAAGGTGATCTCGAAACTGATTTGGAAGGTGATGTAGAAGCTGATTTGGAAGGTGATATTCGATGTTTAAAGACACTTTTTTCAGCAGCTTTTATTAAAGTATCCGGTGAATATGATGAAGATACGCTAGAATCTTGTAAAAGTTCGTTACATTTCTTTAAAACAATTTGTTTTAAACGATCATTCAATTGTTTATTTGTCAATGGATTTTTTGTTCTGTCTGTTTTTTTCCATTCTTGACATGTTTGTTTTGTAAGTTTTTTAGACATCCTATTTTTCAACATTATTTTTTTGATACATATTTCTAATTAAGGTCTTTGAAAAGAGGTAGTTAAAAAAAGCGTATCCAAAAGAATTTTCAAAAATAAAATTAAAATTATAAAAATCAAAAATAAAAGTTGCGATACGCTACGCTACTATTTTCCTTAAGTCCCTCCTAGACGTGGGAGTATCTTGGCAAAAGATGATGTTATAGGATTATGATACTTTTGTTTTAACATTTCTAGTCAAGGTCTTTGAAAGGTCACGACCTTGGCAAAAGATGTTATAGGATTATGATACTTTTGTTTTAACATTTCTAGTCAAGGTCTTTGATAGGTCGCTAGGGGGACTTAAAGAAGATAGTAGTAGTCCAGGTTTATTCTTAGGATTTTACGGTCTGTATTATTTTATTTATTATATGAACGAAATATTGCTGGATTTCCTGATAAAGTATTCCAATGTATTTTATCTTGATTTTGCTCTAATAACTTCATTGCTGCTGGATTTTTATTCGATGATAATCCATTCCAACCGTATTTATCAATTTGATACAAATTTTTCTCTATTAGTTTAATTGCTGGTGGATTTCTATTCCATGATAAATTTATCCAGTCAATTTTATCTTGATTTTGCTCCAATAACTTCATTGCTGCTGGATTTTCAGATAAATTTCTCCAATTTATTTTATCTTGATTTTGCTCCAATAATTTGATTGCTGCTGGATTTTCAGATAAATTTCTCCAATGTATTTTATCTTGATTTTGCTCCAATAATTTGATTGCTGCTGGATTTTCAGATAAATTTATCCAATGTATTTTATCTTGATTTTGCTGCAATAATTTGATTGCTGCTGGATTTCCTGATAAAGTATTCCAATGTATTTTATCTTGATTTTGCTCCAATAATTTGATTGCTGCTGGATTTTCATTGCGTGATAAATAACCCCAATCTATTTTATCTGGATTTTGCTTCAATAATTCGACTGCCGCTGGATTTGTATTCCATGATAAATAGCGCCAGACTATTTTATCTTGATTTTGCTCCAATAATTTGATTGCTTCTGGGTTTTCATTTTCTGATAAAACTTCCCAATATATTTTATCTGGATTTTGCTTTAATAATTTGATTGCTGCTGGATTTTCATTGCGTGATAAATTTTCCCAGTTTATTTTATGGAAGTTCTCTTTTTTTCTTAATATATTTATTGCACCAGGGTGCACATTTGATGATAATTCACCGATGTCTAATTTCTTTTCATCAATCCATTTCAACAATGAGTCACCTGTCATAATGTCATAATATTTTTTACCTATTGTTTGAACAATGTCATCTGGCAAATCTTTAAAAGAAGTCTTTTTATATTTCTTAGATTGTATGATTTCCGACAATTCTTTATTCTTTTTACTTTTGGCATTTGGAATATTGATGATGTATTTTATAAACTTCTTCACCAATTTTACTTCATATGGATCAGTAATGTCATAATTCAATAATACAGTATCTATACGATGCTTATCATTTTGCATTTTTTCAAAATCGTGAAATGACAATTCGAATAAGTATGGAAGATTTTCTCTAATATCTTCTATTTCTATTGAATTCGGTGCTGAAAGAGATTTAGAATATGATTGAGAAGGTGATGAAGAAGTTGATTTGGAAGGTGAAATTCGATGTTTAAAGACACTTTTTTCAGCAGCTTTTATCAAAGTATCTGGTGAATATGATGATGATACGCTAGAATCTTGTAAAAGTTCGTTACATCTCTTTAAAACAATTTGTTTTAAATGATCATTCAATTGTTTATTTGTCAATGGATTTTTTGTTCTGTCTGTTTGTTTCCATTCTTGACATGTTTGTTTTGTAAGTTCTTTGGACATCCTATTTTCAATATATATTTTTTTATACATTGTCCGCAAGAAGGGCTTAAGGAAAATAGTAACAGTTCGGGTTTTTTTAGGATTTTACGGTTTGCATTATTTATTTTCTATATGAACGAAATATTGCTGGATTTAATGATAATCTTTCCCAGTCAATTATATCTTGATTTTGCTCTAATAATTTGATTGCTGCTGGATTTGGTGATAATTGATCCCAACCGTCTTTGTCAATTTTATACAAATTTTCTTCTATTAGTTTAATTGCTGCTGGATTTTGATTTTGTGAGAAATTAAACCATTCTATTTCATCTTGATTTTGCTCTAATAATTTGATTGCTGCTGGATTTTCTGATATAGCTTTCCAATAATATTCGTCAATTTCATCTAGATTTTGCTCTAATAATTTGATTGCTGCTGAATTTTTATTTCCTGATAAATAACCCCAATCAATTTTATCTTGATTTTGCTCCAATAATTTGATTGCTGCTGGGTTTTCATTTGCTGATAAATAACTCCAATCTATTTTATCTTGATTTTGCTCCAATAATTTGACTGCTGCTGGATTTTTATTCCATGATAAAAACCCCCAATGTATTTTATCTTGATTTTGCTCCAACAATTTGATTGCTGCTAAACTCACATTTCTTGATAAATTTCTCCAATTTATTTTATCTTGATTTTGCTCCAATAATTTGATTGCTTCTGGATTTTCATTAAATGATATATTAAACCAATCTATTTTATTTTGATTTTGCTCTAACAATTTGATTGCTTCTGAATTTTCATTCAATGATAAATTTTCCCAGTCTATTTTATCTTGATTTTGCTCCAATAATTTGACTGTCGCTGGATTTTCATTGCGTGATAAATTTCTCCAGTCTATTTTATCTTGATTTTGCTCTAATAATTTGACTGCCGCTGGATTTTCATTGCGTGATAAATTACTCCAGTTTATTTTATGGAAGTTCTCTTTTTTTCTTAATATATTAATTGCACCAGGGTGCTCATTTGATGATAAATAATCGATGTCTAATTTCTTTTCATCAATCCATTTCAACAATGAGTCACTTGTCATAATGTCATAATATTTTTTACCTATTGTTTTAACAATGTCATTTGGCAAATCTTTAAAAGAAGTCTTTTTATATTTCTTAGATTGTATGATTTCAGACAATTCTTTGTTCTTTTTACTTTTGGCATTTGGGATGTTGATGATGTATTTGATAAATTTCTTCACCAATTTTACTTCATATGGATCAGTGATGTCATAATTCAATAATACAGTATCTATACGATGATTATCACTTTGCATTTTTTCAAAATCGTGAAATGACAATTCGAATAAGTATGGAAGATTTTTAAAATTTGATTGATATTACAATAATGTAGTGTTTTATAAATCATATATTGAAAAACACATTTTTTGAAAGTTGTTGAACAATTCCATGTATAAGTTGTAGGATTTTTTCACATAATGAGAGAAAACTGATTATGTGTTATTAAATATTGAAGTAAGTATGAAATCTGATATTTATATATTGTATAACATTTTTAGCAAGTATCAATCGCATGAAACTGAATATGATAAAAAAGTTATATATGAAAATATCAAACAAAATATTGTGAAATTACACTGGGAAAATTGCTATCACTAAACTTTAGTGGAATTAAGATTCATTTGAGTCTAAGTGCGGAAAAATGGGTAATTTTTTTGCATTTCAGGTTGAATAAGGTTGTTATTTCAAACTAATATAAGAATATTTCGGTACAACATTGTATATTGAGTTTTGTAAAATGTTTATGGACTTTATAGAAATAGGTACATCAGATTTTGAAACAGAAATACAAAAAAACGATTCGAAAATTGGATTGTCTGTAGAACCTGTTCGTCATTATCTTGATAAATTACCAAACAAAAAAGGATGTATAAAATTGAATGTAGCCGTAAGTAATTATATTGGAAATGCCACAATTAATTACTTGTCGGAAGAAAATATAGACAAATTCAAATTACCAGAATGGGTCAAAGGTTGTAATACTATAAACAGTTATCATCCAACTGTTTCTATGAAATTACTTGAAAAAGGAATTCATATTAAAGATATCATCACGAGTTATAGTGTGGAGTGCAAACCACTCGTACAAATTATGACAGAAAATAATGTATCTGGTGTATATTATTTAAAAATAGATACAGAAGGACATGATACAACAATATTGAAACATTTTTATAATTCAATCAATAATAATGATTTTTTACCCCATGTTGTGTTATTTGAAAGTAATATTTTATCAAAAGAAATAGACGTGAAGGAAATAATCAATGTATTACAATATATTGGATACGACCTTATTCAATCGAATCATGATACTCTTCTCAAATTAAATTTGACTAAATTGAGAAATAAAAATAAATTTACTCAAATAAAAAATTATTGTGTTATGGATTATCCAGCAGAATATAATCCCGATAATTTACCTCACGAAAACACATTAGAACATGCTCAACAGTATTGTATCGAAAATGGTTGTACTGCGGTAATATATCAAAATAATAGATATGAAGTAAGGGTTGGTAAATATATTCAATACCTTAATGACTTTGATATAACGTCCTGGATATATATCTAAAATCAAAAATAATCAAAGGTTAATTTTTACCTATAATTTTCACAAATACACATTGGTAATTCATTCGAAAAATATTCTTTATATTTATAATTGTATTTGTGAAAGATTCTTCCCAACATTTCATTCCATTCTATTGGATATTTTTTTGAAATTTCAAAACAATCCCTTGTGTTAGTTGCGGGATTTTCTTTCAATAATTCCATTTTTTTATCAAGTAATTCTATCATTTCGTTATACCATTCATTTGTAAATGGTGTATTTGGTTTACAAATGTAACAACCATTTCCAACTAATTCACTCCATTTGTGTATCAAAGGGTTATAAGCAACGCCTCCATTAACTTCAGGATATCCACAAACCCATTTATTTGAATTTAAAAGATCATTAAAATGTGTTTTCCACGAATCACGTGTTCCTTTAATATCACTATATCCGCCTCCATAAAAATTCATGAAATATGTTCTCAAATAATCAGATTTATGTGTAGCTGAAAGATATTGATATGCTGGATGTAAAGGATGTTCTTTCAATATATATTTATCTAAATTCAAAGGAGTTATAAGAATGACATTACAATTTGAATTTTGAACGAGACTTTGCAGATGTGATTTGCGATTTTCTGACATCTCATTATTTTCTGTCCAAAAACAAAATATGATGTAAGATTTAAGATAACAAACCATTTAATAACATTTATCACTGTCAATCTTATATATTTTCAAAGAAATTGAAATATGAGTATTGAATGGTTTATTTGAGTCTAAGTGCGGAAAATGGGTAATTTTTTTGCATTTCAGGTTGAATACGTCCAACTTCAATCTCCCAATAAGGTAGCAATATTGTACCATACTTTTTGCGAACAATACTTGATATGCTTTGATCATGTCGGTTGTCGATAAAACACGGCAATTGTGTAAGATTATATTTATCTGTTATTAAATAAGGGTCTTTTTTCAATACATCAATTATCTCTTTGAACATTTCCAAAAGTTTGTCATTCTTTTTGTAAATTTGACAGCCTCCCATAATTTGACACGAATTGTCTATCTTACTATCAAAACTATTAAATATTTCTTTTGTAGTCCAAGATCTTTCATAAAGATTTATCTCAAATCCAATAGAATTGTGAGAAGAATTTGTCAACATCTCTATATATTCGTTAAAACGCTTAATACCTGTTTTTGCAATTGTACATCCAGAATCAAGATAAACTAATATATCATTTTGATTCATTTTAGCAAGTTCTTGTAGAATAATGTCATATTTCCATATCCAGTATCCTCCACCTCTTTTTAAGGACAAAATTTCAGAAAATGTTTTCTTAAATTCTTCAGTCAATTTATGTGGTTCATATATACAAATTTCATCAAACATTCCAAAGTTTTCTGCCTCTTCTTTTATTCTTTTTTTTGAATTTGCATATAAATCATCACCGTAACTAATAAAATGAATTTTCATTATATTGTTTGAACAATAATGATAAATTCTTAAATGTGTTATTATAGATTTTTTTGAATAATTGAAACGAGTTGTAAGATAATGCTATTTTCTTCAATTTGCATATCCCATTTGTTATGCCAATGATAGCAAAATGCTCCGTTGAAGAAATTATCAAAATCATACGTTTTTTCTGAATTTTTGAAGAAGTTGATAGTTCCGATATTATATGGATTTTGAATCCAATCTCCATTAAACCAACTACATGGCAGAACTAACATATCCAATGGTAAATCGTATGTTAATCTTGCTTCTTGAAAACCCCAACCTTTATTACGACTAATAATGTAATTGATATTGTTTTTCATCTTTTCTGACTTTGCTTTGAGTGATATAAAAATAGCACCATTGGGATAATTTTGATTTTCCCATTGGTAAACACAAATATCATTTGCAAAATTTTTGAAAATAGGATCAAATCCTCTCAAAAAAAACAGTCAAGATCAAACCAGCGCTAACATCCCCTTGTATAAAAGTATGTCGTTATACACTGACTTACCGTCTTCAGGAATATAGGAGGGTCCTAAAAATGGAAAAAATGTGTTTCTGTTTTGGTATAGATACTAGTAATATAGTAATCATAGGTAATGGAAATTTGAACTCAAGCAATGTGGAATCTGTATAACAAAGGTATAACAAAGATGTTATTTCAAAATCAGGGTTTGATCTTATGAATTATTTTTTGACAGTAAAAATTTGTTATGTCGTAAAAATATTATATGATATATAGTAGGAATGGTGGTCAAAGAAGAAAAATACTTTAAACATGCGACATTAGTTATTAATGGGAAAAATAAGAATATATACAAAACCAAAAACTCAAATGCAAAATTCGTAAAACACTGCAAAAAATACATTTCAATTGCTGAATTTAAAAAAGTAACAAAACCCAAAAAAAAAAGAGGGGGGGATAATATAGATTATTATGAGGAAGCAAAAAAATACAATTGTACTGGAGATGTATTAAAAACATTGATGGATAATTTCACAACTGGTGTTATAACTAAAGAAGAATTTAATAGATTATGTCCGCCTATAGAATCCGAAAACGATGTTTTCTATAGGGGTTAATGGGTTTACAACAACTATATTTAACGGGGGAGGATTTAGAAAGTGAATTAGATGAAAAGACAAAACAGATGGTTGATGTGAATTACATAACAAAATCCTAAACAGAAAGAGACCGGTAGCGAATTCTGATGAATGGTAACATGAACCAAATCGTGCACAACGTTCAGATTTTCTCTGTTAGATTTATTTCAAACTTGCTGTTGTATATTCTTAATCAGTTCTTTTATTTTTGTCAGAACGATATTATATTTTTCGTTATCGGTTTTATTATAAACTATAAACAACTTGTTTCGA